>SXGQ01373485.1_pt1 | contig 27681 bp, 24 predicted proteins | sample 3178371 | NCBI WGS metagenome assembly SXGQ01 (sample SAMN11356859, study PRJNA531348) | freshwater metagenome | isolation source: freshwater sample F1-20 | place: China: Fuxian Lake, Yuxi | collected 2017-12-25 | reverse complement strand
GGTTGCGGGCGCAGCGGGGACGCGATCTTCGACCTGCGGATGACGCACCACGCGCCGCATGATTTCTCGGTGGTCGACGTTGGGTTGGACACGAAGGTATCGATCTGGGCCGCGCGCGTGCTCGAGAACGACTCCGCACCCGATCTGCTGATCAACAACGCCGCGGTCATGAACCGTCTCGCTCCGCTGTGGGAGCAGGATGACCGGGAGTTCACCCGGCTGGTGGACGCGAACATCCGCGGCGTGCAGAACGTGATCCGTCACTTCGTCCCCTCCATGGTAAAGGCCGGAAAGGGCGTGATCGTTAACCTCAGTTCGGGTTGGGGGCGGAGTGTTTCCCCCGAGGTCGCACCCTATTGCATGTCTAAGTGGGCGATCGAGGGCCTCACCAAGGCGCTGGCGGAGGAGTTGCCGAAGGGCATGGCGGCGGTGCCTTTGAATCCCGGCGTGATCGACACCGATATGCTTCGCTCCTGCTGGGCCGAGGGTGCCGCGGGACATCCGAAGGCGGACGAGTGGGCGAAAATCGCCGCTCCGTTCATCCTGAAGCTGGGCCCGCGCGACAACGGCAAGTCGCTGACGGTGGGGTGAGCCGGCGTGGCCGGCTTGCGCGCGTCAGCGCGAAAGCATCGCCACCCCGCGTGCGGCGGAGGAGGGTGAAAGCGGTTTTGCGCTGGAGAAAAGGCCCGGCGCCGACGGGCCTTTGGAGGGCTCGTTTTCGTAGCGGGACAAAAAATCCTGCAAACGACTGCGGCGACGCTCTCGGGTGAAGAGTTCCTTCTGCGCCGGGGTGGGGGGGAAGGGGTTGGGCATGGGTAGGTGCGTTTCACGAATTGCACGAGCCATGCCAACGAATAAAAAACTTACAAAACACGAATAGAAAACGGCTTAAGAAAGTATTGGCTCCCTGTTTTTTATTTGATTGGGTAATTTCCCCCAATATTACTCAGCCGTTTTTGTGCATGTACCCAAAAGCGGTGATTTTCAGCGCCTTATCCGACACTGTGCCAACGTTGCACGGCGACTTATGAAAACTTTCCCGCCCGGAAGAGAACGAGGGTAAAAATCGCGTTCAGCGCTTCGTTTGCTGCCGTTGCCGGAACTCCTCGCCGTTCATCAAGGCCCGGCGGATGTCGCGTTCCGTATAGCCCTTTTCGCGCATGAGCTTCTCGTAATTGGCATAGCCTGCAGGATCCGGATCCCGGCCGAGAATCTCCCGGTAGGCGCGGGTGATGCTGTCGCGGATCTGGTTCCCGCGTCCCTCCCTGCTGCGCAGGAGGTCGGCGCGGATCTGGCCCTGCGTCCAGCCCTGCCGCCACTTGGACCGGTAGTGGGCGAGGCCGTTGGCATCGGGATCCCGGCCGAGGATCTCACGGTACATCCGCGTGATCGCCGTGTCGGCGTTGATCGCGCGCGCCTCGGGACTGCGCTGCAGGTGCTCGATCAATTGGCGGTCGCTCCAGCCTTCCGCGAGGATGCGATCGCGGTAGCGGCGCATTCCCTCGGGATCGGCCGGACGATCGAGGACCTCGCGGTACGCGCGGTCCACGATCGCCTCGGCGGTGCGCCGGTCCATGCGCGGTCGTGGCGGCGCCACTACGATCGGGGTCGGCGGAGGCGGTTGAACCACGATCACTTGAGTCGGGGCGTCCGCCGGGGATGGCGCCGCGTTCGTCGAAGGAGGAGCCGACCACGTGCCATCGCGCGCGGCGGTGGAAGTGGCGGCCGGAGCGGAACCGGCCACCTGCAGGGAAGCGATCGCCCGGTCCCAGTTTCCCCCTTCGTTTCCGCGGGACTCGGCGTAGAGGTCGGCGATATCCCGTCCGATCTCGAGGCGTTCACCGCTCCGGCCGGCCCGGGAAAAAACCGTCGCGGTGGCGTCGCCGGCCAGGCGGACCGATGAGATGGCGCCCAGCCAAGGCTGCTGGTTCGCGCGCGTGAGGCGCGCGAGGTCGGCCACCGTGGCCCCGGCCTCGACCTTCAGCGCCTCTCCCCGGAAATTCGGCTCCGTGTAAAAGGTGGCGTGGTTCGGATTGCCGGCGACGGTGCTTTGCGCGGCGGCCGATATCAGTCCGACGGTGAATAGCCACGCCACCGGAAGTGCGGCTCGGATTCTGCGCATCGTCGCGTGCATGGCTTCCGGAGGATACCCGCTTCAGCGCGCGATGAAAGGGTTGTGGATTCTTTCCTGCGCCAACGTGGTGAGCGGCCCATGCCCCGGAGCGACCACGGTGTCGCGCGGAAGGGCGAGAATCTTCTCCTTGTTGTTGCGGACCTGCTCGGCGAAGCGCGTCGCGCTGCCTCCCATTGAGCTGGCGAAAAGCGCGTCGCCGACGACCGCGAGCGGCCAGCTCAGGCCTGTCACGTAAAAGGTCGTCAGTCCCGGGGAATGGCCGCTGGTGAGCAGCGTTTTCACCGCGAGGCCGCCGACGTGGAAGTGCGCGTTCTCCGGGAACGTCTTGGCGCCGGGATGGGACGACGGCTCGAGTTCGCTCGCCCAGACCTCCGCCCCCGTGGCGCCGGCCAGCGCGGGCAGATCGGCGACATGGTCCGGATGCGTGTGGGTGAGGAAAATATAGCGCAACTTCAGGCGCTCGGCGGCGATCACATCCAGCATCGGCTGGCTCGTGGAGCCGGTGTCGAACGCGGCCGCCAGCCTCGCGCGGGGATCCCAGATCAGGTAGCTGTTCACCGTCATGGAGCCGTGCGGCGTGTTGAACGCGGCGAAGCCCTTGGGGAAGTCAGGGATCCGCGGATACCAGCGTTTGTGCGCGAGCACCTCGAGGGCGTCGGGCGAAAGCCGGAGGTGCCGGGCGACGCGACGCAGCACGGCGTCGATGGGTCGGCCCGCCTTCACCGCCGCGAGGTCCTCGGCCGAAACCTCCGCGCGCTTTATCAGTTCCTCGTCCGTGATCGCGAGGCCGCGCTGGGCCTTGTTGATCACGTCGTTGAAGTCGTCCTCAAGCGGGATGTGCGGCATGCCCGCAGCCAACCTTGCGCCTTTCCCACCCGCAAGCCCCATGCCGCGCCATCCCGCGGCGGTCTCCCCGGATTTGTCACGTATTACGTTACTTTGGCCGGGGGCGGGGTGAGGAATTCACGTTGCCACGCGGGGAGCCGGCGCTTCGCTGCCCCTTCATCATGAGCACTTCATCGGGATATCTCGCGGATCTTTATAATCTGCACGGCAAGGTCGCCGTCGTCATTGGCGGCACCGGCGAGCTCTGCGGCGCCATGGCGGAGGGCCTGGCCGGCGCGGGCTGCGAGGTCGTGCTCGTCGGCCGCAACGAGGAGAAGGCCAAGCCGAAGCTGGAGCGCATCCACGCGGCGGGCGGCCGCGGTTATTTCCATTCCTGCGAGGCCAGCGAGAAGGCCGCGCTGGAGGGATTGCTGGCCGAGGTCCTGCGGAAGTCCGGCCGCGTCGACATCGTCGTGAACGGCGCTGGCGTGAATTCGGCCACGCCCTTCCTCGACATCGCCGAGGACGAGTTCGACCGCATCGTGCGCATCAATTACAAGGGCGTGTTCCTGGGCTGCCAGGTGTTCGGCCGCTATCTGGTCGAGCGCGGGGAGGGTGGCGCCATCATCAATCTCGGCTCGATGTCGGGCCTTGTGCCGCTTTCGCGCGTGTTCACCTACTCCGCGACCAAGGCCGCGGTGCACAATCTGTCCAAGAATCTCGCGCGCGAGTGGGCGCCGAAGCGGGTGCGCGTGAACACCCTCGTGCCCGGCTTTTTCCCCGCCGAGCAGAACCGCAAGATCCTTTCCCCCGAGCGCGTCGCCTCCATCATGGGCCACACGCCGATGAAGCGGTTCGGCGAGGCGCGCGAACTGGTCGGCGCGACCCTTCTGCTGGCGAGCGATGGCGCCGGCGGGTTCATCACCGGCTCGGAGATCGTCGTCGACGGCGGTTATCACGCCATGACGATCTGATCGTTTAGAAACGTATGTATTTTGCCAAAGGCGGCCCGTCGGGGCCGCCTTTGTAATTTCTGATAAATCTTATGCGGGGTCTTGCTATACGCCGTATAGTCATTTTCCATTCCGGCTGTATGTTACTAAATAAACTCAACCAGCTGAAAGCGGCGCGCGCCAAGGTCGCGAGCCTGGAGAAGTCCATCGAGAACAAGCTCAACCGCGAGCTCGCGGCCTTGCCCGAAAAGTACGGGTTCGAGACCGCGGCTGAACTGGCCGAGGCGATCATCCGCGCCTCCGGCTCGGGCGCCGTCCGCGGGGGCGGCAAGCGCCGCGGACGCAAGCCCGGCAAGGCCAAGGCCGCCGGCGGCGGTCGTCGCAAGCGCGCCAAGATCACCGACGAGATGCGTGAGCAGGTGAAGAAGCTGGTCGCCGAGGGCAAGACGGGCTCCGCGATCGCGAAGGAAGTCGGCATCTCCCTGCCGAGCGTGCAGAACATCAAGAAGGCCGCCGGTCTCGTGAGCAAGCGCTGAGCGCTTTTCAGCTTCCGTGTCTCCCCAGCCCCCGCGCCGCGGGGGCTTTTTATTTCCATCCGGCCTCCGGGCGCTGTCAGTAACGTGCGAGAGTGGGGTCGACTTCCTCGGCCCAGGCCGAGATGCCGCCACCGATATTGGTGACCGAGGTGAGTCCGCGCGCGCGGAGGAATTCCGTGACCCGCATGCTGCGAGCGCCGGCGTGGCACAGTATCAGTAGGTGGCGGTCGCGCGGCAGGTCGTCGAGTCGCTCGGGAATCTGGCGCATCGGTATATGCTCGGCATCGGGCAGCCGGCAGATCGCCAGTTCATAGGGTTCGCGCACGTCAACGATGAGCGTGCCGTCCGGGTTGGACCGGCGAAGGGCGTGCGCCTCGCGGGCGGACATCTCCAGCGGGATTTCGGCGGGATTCATGGAAGATTTCGCGGTGCAGACCGGGGCGGCGAGCCCGGCGCCCGGTCGGGTGATGGTCGGATGTTCCCCGCACAACGCGCAGCCGCGGTCGCGCGGCAGGGCGAGGACGTTCATGGTGGCGTCGAGCCCGTGGTAGGTGAGCAGTCGGCCGCGCAGCGGCGCGCCCGCTCCGGTGATCAGCTTGATCGCCTCCATCGCCTGCAAACTGCCGATCACGCCGCAAAGTGCGCCGATCACGCCGGCCTCGCCGCAGCCGGGAACGCTGCCCGCCGCCGGCGCTTCCGGGAAGAGGCAGCGGTAGCAGCCGCCTTCAACCGACGGTTCGAATACGGTCACTTGTCCGTCGAACGTATAGACACTCCCGTAAACGAGGGGCTTTCGCGCGAGGAACGCGGCGTCGTTGTTAAGATAGCGGGCCGCGACATTGTCGGTGCCGTCGACGATGACATCATAGTCCGCGAAGAGCGCGGATATATTGCCCGCGTGCACGCCTTCCGGATGCGTCACGACGCGGGTGTGCGGATTCGTAGCGGTCAGGCGCCGGGCGGCCGAGTCCACTTTGGGGTGCCCGATCGAAGCGTCGTCATGGAGCAGTTGCCGGTGGAGATTGTGGAGCTCGACGCGGTCGTGGTCGGCGATTCCCAAAGTGCCGACGCCGGCGGCGGCTAGGTACAGGGCGGCCGGGCTCCCAAGCCCACCGGCGCCGATCACGAGCACGCGGGCCGCGGCGAGTTTCCGCTGACCCTCCTCGCCGATCCCGGCGAGCATGAGTTGCCGGCTGTACCGCGCGAGGGCGGCGGGCGGCAGTGCGGGCGCGGACGGCATGGGGCGAAGCACACGGCTAAGGATCGCGTCCGCAAATGAAATTGCGCCGCCGCAGGGCCGTGGCCCGAATCGCTTCGTGCGCTGCCTCGGCATCGATTACGGTACCCGGAGAATCGGACTTAGCTACGGTGACGAGCTGGGGGTGGCCACGCCGTTGCCGGCGCTCATTGAGGCCGACGAGGCGCGCCGGTGGGCGGCGTTGCTTGAGGTGGCCCGGGGACGCCGCGTGACGGATCTGGTGGTGGGGCATCCGCTGAACATGGATGATACCGCGGGGCCGAAGGCGAAGGAGGCGGAGGCTTTCGCCGCACGGCTGGGCGCCGTGCTGGGGTTGCCCGTGCATCTGGTCGATGAGCGGCTCACGAGCCAGGAGGCCGAGTCGACCATCGCGAAGGCGCGCCGGCGTGACGTTCGCGCGAGCGGGATCGTGGATTCGCGCGCCGCGACGCTCATCCTGCAGGATTTCCTCAACCAGCGCTTTCCGCCCGATATCCCGTCGGTTCCAGACGATGAAGACGGACGCTGAAAAGACGCGCTGGCGCTGCACCTGCGCCTATGACGGCACCGCTTTTGCCGGTTGGCAGAGCCAGGCCGGCGGGTTGGCCATTCAGGATGCGATCGAGGCGCGGCTGGCCGCGATTTTCCACGCGCTGGTCCGGGTCCACGGGAGCGGCCGGACGGATGCCGGGGTGCACGCGCACGGCCAGGTGTTTCACTTCGACGCCGACTGGCGGCACGGTGCGACCAAACTCCTGGCGGCGTTGCGGACAGGTCTGCCGCCGGGAATTCAGATCAAGGACGCCCGCCGCGTGGCGGCGGATTTCCACTCCCGCTTCAGCGCCAAAGGGAAGCGCTACGTGTATCACCTTTATCTCGGGGATCCGGATCCTTTCACGCGCCCGTATTGCTGGGCTATTTATCGCGCGCTGGACTTCGCCGCGATGGAGCGCGCCGTGGCGGTCTTGCGCGGCCGCCATGATTTCCGGGCGTTCACGGCCCTGAACGGACCCGAGCGCGAGGACACGGTTCGCGATCTGCTTCGGCTTGAGATCGCAAAGTCCGGCCGGCGGGTCCGGATCACAGCGGAATCGGAGGGGTTTCTTTACAAGATGGTCCGCAGCCTCGTCGGCGCGCTGGTGGCGGTCGGGGAGGGCAGGATGACGCCCGAGGCGGTGGAGTCCTTGCTGGAGGCGCGGGAGCGCACGCCCGTGGTGCAGACGGCGCCCCCGCAGGGACTGTTCCTGATGAAGGTGTTTTATTGAGGGGCGGACGATGCGACCCGTCGTGCAACGCTGGTGGCGGGGGCTGCGGGATGTGATCTTCCCGCCGTCCTGCGTGCACTGCCGCGGGCTGGTGGAAAATGACGAGGCCGAGGAGGAGCGAGGCGTCTTCCGTCACCTTTGCCGGACGTGCGCGGCACAGGTTTCGTTGGTCGCGCCCCCGCACTGCTCCACGTGCGGGCATCCGTTCTTCGGCCTGGTGGAAGGCGAGCAACAGTGTGTGAAGTGCGACGGGTTGGCGCCGGTGTTCCGGAGCGGACGCACGGCGGCGCTGTTCAGAGGGCCGGTGCGGTCGCTGGTGATTGAGCTGAAATACCACCGCGGATTGCACGTGTTGGAGGATGTCGCGGAGATTTTCCGGCGCGCCCCTCATGTTCCGGAGGCGGTTCGCGGGGCGTGTTTGGTACCCGTTCCCTTGCACGCGCGGAAGGAACGCGAGCGCGGTTACAACCAGGCGCGGCTGATCGCGGAGCAACTCGCCAAGGTGGCGGGAGCGGGAACCGTGGTGGCGCCGGTTTTGCGCCGGGTGGTGGACACGGAAACGCAGACCGCTTTCGACCGGGAGGAGCGCCGGCGCAACCTCAAGAATGCCTTTGCACTCGCTCCGGGCGCCCCGCTTACTCCCGGGCAGCATCATGTGCTTGTCGACGACGTCTTCACCACCGGCTCCACGCTCAACAGCTGCGCCGGCGTCCTGCGCGACGCCGGGGTCGGGAATCTCGAGGTGGTAACCCTGGCCCACGGCTGATCCGCATGCACTTCGACAAGCCCACCTACACCGTTCGCCGCACGCGTAAGAAGGATATCCCCAAGGGGTTATACACCAAGGATCCGGCGACCGGAGACATCATATTCAACAAGGAGATCGAGGATAACCAGATGGTGTCGCCCAAGAGCGGGCACCATTTCCCGATCGGTGCGCGCCAGCGGATCGCGGCGCTTCTGGATGAAGGCAGTTTTGTCGAGACCGACGCCTCCGTGCGTTCGACCGATCCCCTGAAGTTCGTCGATTCCCAGCCCTATCCGGACCGCATCAAGCGCTACGAGAAAGACAGCGGCCTGCCGGAGGCGGTGATTTCGGGTCACGGCCGCCTCCACGGCATCGAGGTCGCGCTGGCGGTGATGGATTTTCGTTTCTGTGGAGGCGCCATGGGCGCGGCCGCCGGCGAGAAGATCACGCGGGCGGTCGAACTGGCGATCGAGCGCAAGACCCCCTGTCTGGTCTTCAGCGCCTCCGGCGGCGCCCGGATGCAGGAGGGCATCTATTCCCTCATGCAGATGGCCAAGACCAGCGCGGCGTTGGGCCGACTCGCCGAGGCGGGGCTGCCGTTCGTCTCGATTCTCACCCACCCGACCATGGGGGGCGTCACGGCCAGTTTCGCGACCTTGGGCGACGTGATCATCGCCGAACCGGGCGCGCTCGTGGGATTCGCCGGCGCGCGCGTCATCAAGGACACCACCAAGCAGACGCTTCCCGCCGGCTTCCAGACGGCGGAGTTCCTGCTGAAACACGGTTTGATCGACCAGATCGTGAGCCGGATCGAGATGCGCGACCGGCTGCGCGAGATCCTCAGCGCCCTTCATTTGCGCCGGAAGCCGGCGACGGCCTGAGGGCCGGGATCGGGAGGACGTGAGTTTTCCGGCCGGATGAGCGCGGAGTCCGCTTACCAGGCGGTCGTCGACCGGTTGTACGCCCTCAAGCCGGTCGGACGCGCCTTCGGCCTCGACCGGATGCAGGCCCTCACGGCTGGAATGGGCCATCCCGAGCGCGGATTCCCCTGCGTGCACGTCGCCGGCACCAACGGAAAGGGGTCGGTCTCCGCCATGATCGAGGCGATCCTGCATGCCGCCGGCTGGCGCACGGGGCTCTACACCTCGCCGCACCTTGTCCATCTGGGTGAAAGAGTGCAGGTGGACCGGGTGCGGCTGACCGAGGACGAGATTGTCGGTTATGCGGCGGAGATAGACCAAGCCGGCACGAGACCCGGGGCGGACCCCGCCCTGGCCCCGACGTTCTTCGAGTACCTCACCGCGATGGCGTTCCTGCAATTCGCGCGGAAGGGATGTGATATCGCTGTGATCGAAGTGGGGCTGGGGGGGCGGCTCGACGCCACGAATGTCGTTTTACCCGAGGTGAGCGTGATCACCTCCATCGCGATGGACCATTGCGAGATCCTCGGGGACAGCATCGAGAAAATCGCCGCGGAGAAGGCCGGCATCATCAAGCCGGGGCGGCCGGTGGTGCTCGGCCGCGTGCCCGCAGCCGCCGAGCGTGTGATCCGGTCTATCGCGGCCGAGCGGGGCGCGCCGCTGGTTTCCGTCGCGGAGGAGTTCGGCGACGACGTCGAACGCTATCCGAGCACGAATCTCGAGGGGGATTACCAGCGGTGGAACGCCGCGACGGCGACGCTGGTCGGGGGGCTGCTGGGGGATCGCTGGCGCCTGACGCCGCAGGTGATCGCGCGCGGGCTGGCGCGGGTCGACTGGCCCGGCCGCTGGCAGCGCACCAGGGTCGGCGGGCGATTGCTGATCCTGGATGCCTCGCACAACCCGGAGGGCGCGGCCGTGCTGGACTCCAATTTGTCACGCCTGACCCGCGAAACCGGCCGCGCGCCGTTGGTGGTGACCGGCGTGCTCGGAATGGTTCGGGCGCGTCCGTTGATCGAGGCGATCGCGCGGCACGCGGGGGAGATTCACCTCGTGGTGCCGAACCAGCCGCGGGCGTGCACGCATGCGGAACTGGAGTCGCTCGTGCCCGCGGGTTTCGGCGGCGCGCTGCGTCGGAGCGAGGTCGCAGCGCTCTTCCCCGCCCCGGGGGTTTGCGCAGCGGGAGGTCCGGACGATGTGGTGGTGGTGACCGGCTCCATTTACCTGCTGGGCGAGGTGCTGCGGCGCCTTCAGGTGACTTGACGCACTCCGCGCTCGCCCGCGAAACCCGGCGCGGCCAGAACGTCCGTCCGATGAAGAAATCCCTGTTCTTCGCGTGGTTCGCGACCGCGCTCGTCTCCCTGCAAGCGGCGGTTCCCGTGGCGGTCACGCCGGTGCGTGGCCGCGAGGGCATGGTGGTCGCCGGGCATCCCGAGGCCGCCGCCGCGGGTCTGGCGGTGCTGCGCGCCGGGGGCAACGCCGTCGACGCCGCCGTGGCCACCTCGCTCGCGCTGGGTGTCGCCGAGCCTTACGGCTCCGGCCTGGGCGGAAAACTCATGCTGCTCCATTTCGAGGCGAAGACCGGCCGCGTCACCGCGATCGACGGGATGGACGCCGCCGGCTCCGTCGACGTCACGCGCTGGATCGGGATGCCCGCGGAGGAGCGCTCGACGGGCTATCCCTCGGTGTGCGTGCCCGGTCTCGCGGCGGGACTATGGACGGCGCACCGGCGGTGGGGGTCCAAGCCGTGGGCGGACGTGCTCCAGCCCGCGATCGATCTCGCGCGCCGGGGGTTCGAGATCCTCCCGAAGTCGCGCGAGCAATTCGCCGAGCAGGAGAAGAAACTGCGCCGCGGTGACGCGGAGATCGCCCGTCTGTATTTGCCCGGAGGACGTTTGCCGGAGGTGGGCTCGCGGCTGCCGAACGAGGACCTCGCCCGCACGATGGAGACGATGGCCCGCCACGGTCGCGACGGTTTTTACAAAGGCGAAGTCGCGCGCGCGATCGTCCGCGCCGCGCGGGACGCGGGCGGCTGGATCACCTCGGCCGATCTGGAGAACTACGAGGCCCGCGAGACCACCGCGATCGTGGCGGAGTTCAAAGGCTACACGCTGTTTTCGGGTCCGCCTCCGACCAGCGGTTCCGCGCTGTTCCTTCCCATTCTGAAGGCGCTCGAGGGGGACGCCGAACCGATGGCGCCGCTCCGGACCGCCGCGCACCTCGACCGTCTGGGCCGGATCTGGCGGGCCGCGCAGCCGGCCATCTCCCGCACGGTGGGCGATGTGCCGGAATCCCCGTTCCTTGTGGAGAAGCTGCTGGCGCCGGACGCCATCCGCGCGCTGCGCGAAAAGGCTCCCCCGTCCGCCGGCGCCAGGCGCAAGGTCGTGCAGTGGGAGGCTCCGGGAGAAACCGGCTTGTTCCACGAGAGTCCGATGGCCGCCACCACGCACTTCGCCGTGGCGGATCGTCAGGGGAATATTGTCTGCGCCACGCAGTCGCAGAGCCTGCACTTCGGGGCCGGGGTGGTGCCGCCCGGCACCGGGGTGGTGATGAACAACACCATGATGAACTTCTCCACGACGAACGCGCGTGGCCCCAACTACGTCGCCGCCGGCAAGCGCCCCACGAGCACCATCGGGCCCACGATTGTCCTGCGCGACAGCCGTCCGGTGCTCGCCGTCGGCGTGCCCGGCTCGTCGCGCATCCCCACCGCGCTGCTGCAGGTGCTGTATGATCGACTGGCGCTGGGGCGACCGCTGGCGGAGGCGATCGGCGATACCCGCGTGCATTTCCAGGCCGCGCTCCGCAGCAATGAGAAAGAGGCGCTGGAGGCCGAGCAGTCGTTGCCCGCCGCGGTCGCGACGGCGCTGAAGGACCTCGGCTGGAACGTCGTCCTGCGCGAGCCCGCCGGCACCGGGAACCATTTCGGCGGCATCAACGCCATCGAGTTCCATGGCGACGGGTCGATGACCGGCTACGCCGATCCACGGCGGACGAACGTCGCGGCGGGGTACTGACGCCAACCGTTGCGCGCCGGCCGGCGCAATCGAAGTCGAGCGGGTTTGACTCGATCGAACCCACTCAAATTATTTCGCGGTTCCCATGCCGCCCCGCCGTCTCCTGACGCCGCTCCTCCTCCTCGCCGCGCCGTTGGCCGCGGCGGCCGCCGAAGCCGCGGCGGCGATCAATTTCAACCGCGAGATCCTGCCGATCCTTTCGGACGCCTGCTTCCATTGCCACGGACCCGACGCCGCCACGCGCGAGGCGAAGCTGCGGCTTGACGAGCGCGACGGCCTCTTCCGCACGCGTGACGGCGTGACGGTGGTGAAGCCGGGTGACGCCAAGGCGAGTGAACTTTTCCTGCGGATCATCAGCCAGCATGAGGACGAGGTGATGCCGCCGCCGAAGGCGACGCGGAAGCTGACGACGGCTGAGGTGGATCTTTTGCGCCGCTGGATCGAGGCCGGCGCGCCTTGGGGCGGGCATTGGGCGTACGAGGCGCCGCGATCTCCCGCCGTGCCGGCGGGCTTCGGCGCGCACCCGGTCGACGCTTTTGTACGGGAGCGTCTGGCGAAGGAAAAGCTGGCTTCGGCGCCGGAGGCGGGCCCGGCGGCGTTGTTGCGAAGGGTTTCCCTGGACCTCACGGGCCTGCCGCCGACCGAGGAGGAGCTCGGGGCGTATCTTTCCGATCGCGCATCCGGAGCTTACGAGCGCGCGGTCGACCGGCTGCTGGCATCGCCGCGCTACGGCGAGCGCTGGGCGTGGGACTGGCTCGACGCGGCGCGTTACGCCGACACGAACGGTTTCCAAGGCGACCCCGAGCGCACGATGTGGCCGTGGCGCGATTGGGTGGTGAACGCGCTCAACGCGAACATGCCCTTCGACCGTTTTTCGATCGAGCAGCTGGCGGGTGATCTTTTGCCCGACGCCACGCGAGAACAGAAGATCGCGAGCGGCTTCCATCGGAACAACATGTTCAACGGCGAGGGCGGCCGGATCGCGGAGGAAACCCGCGTGGAGAACGTTTTCGACCGCGTCGAGACCACCGGCGCGATCTGGCTCGGCCTGACGCTCTCGTGCTCGCGATGCCACGACCACAAGTACGATCCGGTTTCCCAGCGGGATTACTACGCGCTCTACGACATCTTCAACCAGATGTCGGAGACGGGGAGGAACAGCGGCGGCCAGGTTCCCCCGATCCTGGATATTTCCACGGCGGAGGAGTTGGCGGAGGTCAAACGCGCGAACGTCGCTTTCGAGGCCACCGCGAAACGCGTTGAGGAGTTCGAGCTCAAGAAATTCCCGCGTCCGGAAGGTAAGCCCCTGGTCGAATCGGATGCCGCGAAGCTGCCGGGCAATCTTCCGAACTATATCGCGCGCACTGAACCGAAGCGCCGCGGGGTGGACGCGCTGCTCGAGGCGGTCTCGTATTTCGAGGAGCACGACAAGGCTTACGCGGCCCTGCTGAACGGATTGCTGGAGGGCGCGCGCGAGCGGACCGCGGCGCAAGGTCGCATCACCAAGGTGATGATCATGGACCAGCTGCCGGAGCCCCGGGAGACCTTCATCCTCAACCGCGGCAACTACGAGTCGAAGTCCGAGGTGAAGGCCTACGGCGCGGTTCCGGCGCGGTTCCGGCGCGGCGGCGCCGAACCGGGTCCGAACAACCGGAGCAACCGCCTCGATCTCGCGCGTTGGCTCGTTTCCTCGGGAAACCCGCTCGCCGCCCGCGTGACCGTCAACCGGGCGTGGCAGGCGTTCTTCGGCACGGGATTCGTGAAGACCGCGGAGGATTTCGGCGTGCAGGGTGAACCGCCCTCGCATCCGGAACTGCTCGACTGGCTGGCGGCGGAGTTTGTCGCCTCGGGTTGGGACATGAAGCGCCTGCACCGGCTGATCGTCACGAGCGCCACCTACCGGCAGTCTTCTCGCGTTGGCGCCGAGTTGCGGGAGCGTGATCCCGACAACCGGCTGCTCGCGCGCGGCCCGCGGCATCGCATGCCCTCGTGGATGATCCGCGATCAGGCGCTCGCCGTGGCGGGTTTGGCGAACCTGCAGCTGGGCGGACCCTCCGTGCGGCCCTATCAACCGGCGGGAATCTGGGAGGAGGCGACTTTCGGGAAAAAGACCTTTGTGCAGGACCACGGCGATGCGCTCCATCGCCGCAGCCTGTATGTGTTTTGGCGGCGCATCGTGGGGCCGACGACGTTCTTCGACTCGGGCGCGCGTCAGGTTTGCACGGTCAAGGTGCCGATCACCAACACGCCGATGCACGCGCTGGTCACTCTTAATGATCCTGCCTACGTCGAGGCCTCGAGGGTCATGGCGCAACGTGTGCTCGCCGGGCAGGGTGATGACTCCATCCGGATGGCACGCGCTTTCCGGCTCGCGACGGCCCGTCCGCCGACGGCAGCGGAAGCGAGCATTCTCTCAGGCCGGCTGGCCGCGGTGCGGGCGCAGTTCTCGGCCGACCGCCCCGCGGCGGGGAAACTCGCGGGGGCCGGGGAGGCGCCGCGGCCGGACGGCCTCGATCCCGTGGAACACGCGGCGTGGACGGCGCTGTGTTCGTTGCTGCTGAACCTTGACGAAGTGTTGTCCAAGGAGTGAACGCCATGACGCCTTTGAACCCCCTCACCGAGGCCAGCGCCCATTACACCCGGCGCCAGTTCTTCGGCCGCTCGGCACTGGGAATCGGCACCGCCGCGCTTGCGTCCTTGCTGGGTCGCGACGCGCTCGCGGCGGACGGCCGCCGTGGTGTGCCGGGCTTGCCGCGGCTGCCGCATCTGCCCGCCAAGGCGAAGCGCGTGATCTATTTGTTCCAGAACGGCGCGCCCTCGCACGTCGACCTGGTCGACTACAAGCCGGCGCTGCGGGAGTGGCATGGCAAGCAGATCCCCGACGAAGTGGTCGGCGGGAAACGTTTCTCCACGATGACCGGCAACCAGACCGCGCGGCCGGTGCTCGGTGAGATCACGAAGTTCGCGCAGCACGGGAAGAGCGGGGCGTGGGTGTCGGATTTCCTCCCGAAGACGGCGGGGATCGCCGACGACCTCTGCTTCATCAAGTCGATGCACACCGAGGCGGTGAACCACGCTCCGGCGATCACGTTCTTCATGACCGGATCCGAGATGGCCGGTCGTCCCTCGATGGGTTCGTGGCTCACGTACGGCCTCGGCAGCGAGACCGAGGACCTGCCGGCGTTCGTGGTGATGACCTCGCGCGACAAGGAGGCGAGCTGCGGGCAGATCTTCTACGACTTCTACTGGGGCAGCGGCTTCCTGCCCTCGAAGTACCAAGGCGTGGCCTTCCGCGGCAGCGGGGATCCGGTGTTGTACCTGTCGAATCCCGCGGGCCTCAGCCGCGAGGTGCGGCGCGGGGTGCTCGACGACCTTGCGCGCCTCAACGAGATCAAGCGGCAGGATTTCGGGGATCCCGAGATCGCGACGCGCATCGCGCAATACGAGATGGCGTACCGGATGCAGACGAGCGTGCCGGAGCTCACCGACTTCTCCAAGGAGTCACCCGCCACGCTCGCGATGTACGGACCGGATGTGCGCAAGCAGGGCACCTTTGCCTACAACTGCCTCATGGCGCGCCGCCTCGCCGAGCGCGGCGTGCGGTTCATCCAGGTGATGCACGCGGGCTGGGACCAGCACCGCAACCTGAACTCGCAGCTCAAGATCCAGTGCGAGGACACCGACGCGCCGTCGGCCGCGCTGGTGCGCGATCTCAAGCAGCGCGGGCTGCTCGAGGACACGCTGGTGATCTGGGGCGGCGAGTTCGGTCGCACCCCGTTCCTGCAGGGCAAGATCGAGGACACCAAACAATGGGGCCGTGATCACCATCCGTACGCGTTCTCGCTCTGGATGGCGGGTGCCGGCGTGAAACCTGGCATGAGTTACGGCGCCTCGGATGAGTTCGGGTTCAACGCGGTCGAGAACAAGGTGCATGTGCACGACTTCCAGGCGACCGTGCTGCACCTGCTCGGGGTCGACCACGAGCGGCTCACCTTCAAGTTCCAAGGCCGCAACTACCGCCTCACCGACGTCCATGGGCACGTGGTGAAGGGCGTCCTCGCCTAGTGCCGGAGGCGAGGATCAGTCCGATCGCGATCCTTCGTACGCCGTTCGCGGAGAAGTTCGGCGTGCCGCGGCAGGGCGGGCTGGTGCCGGCGGCGGAAGGTAGAGTGGAGTTCCTGTCCGCCTTCGCGGCGCCCGAGTTCACGCGCGGGCTCGAGTCGTTTTCGCACCTCTGGCTCGTGACGGGCTTCCACGGCAACCCGCCGTGGAGCGGCAGCGCGGTGGTGCGGCCGCCGCGGCTGGGCGGGAACGAACGCGTGGGCGTGTTCGCGTCGCGGTCGCCGAATCGCCCCAACGGGATCGGATTGTCGTTGGTCAAGTTGTTGGCGGTCCAACCAGGTTGTTTGCGCGTCGCCGGCATCGACGCGATCGACGGCACGCCGGTCTACGATGTGAAACCCTACCTGCCGTGGTGCGAAGCGGTCCCGGACGCCCGCGCGGACTGGGCACTGGCGGCGCCGGCGCCGCGGCCCGCGGGGACCGTGATTGTACCGGGGGAAATCGCCGCGCAGGTCGGCGCCGAGATCGCGGAACTCGTTCGGCAGGTGCTCTCCTTCGACCCGCGGCCCGCATATCAGGGCGAGGCGGGCCGGGTTCACGGCATGATCCTCGCCGGTTGGAACGTGCGTTGGCGCTCGGAGACCGATGGCCGGGTGCAGGTCGTGTCCGCGGAGCGGATCGCGGACGGCGCGGCCCTCGGATCAGAAGGCGCCTAGGACCAGTCCAGGGGCGATCCCGAGCACGATGATCGCGACCGCCGCGACGCCGAGGGCCAGTCGCGCGGCGGGCGGGACAGCGAAGTTTCCGGCTCCTGCCTTCGGCGCGGCGACGAAGGCCTGCTTCAGGATGAGCAGGTAATAGTACAGTGCGACGGCGCTCATCGCGATCGCGAGAAAGGCGAGCCAGCCCGTCGGTCCGGTGAGCCCACCGGCGCGCAGGGCGTCGGCGAAGACCGCGAATTTTCCGAGGAATCCAGCCAGCGGCGGGATGCCGGCGAGGGACAGGATGTAGATCGCCAGACAGCCCGCGAGGAACGGTGACCGGCGGTGGAGCCCGGCCAGGTCCTCGAGGCGCCGGGCAGGTCCCGCGGTCTCGAGCGCGGCGATCACGCCGAACGCGCCGACCGTCGCCAGTCCGTACGTCAGCGCGTAGTACACGACCGCTCCCGGGGAGCGGCCGGCCACCATCACGCCGAGCACGAGCGCACCGGCATGGGAGATCGCGGAATAGGCCAGCAGGCGGCGGACGTTGGACTGCGCGAGGGCGGCCACATTGCCGAGCACCAGCGAAACCGCCGCGAGGATCGCCAGCACGGGCAACCATGAGGCTGCGACGGGGGCGCCGACCCCGGCCCAGAGCAGACGGCTGAACAGCGCGACCCCGGCGAGCTTCGAAGCCGAGGCGATGAGGGCGGCGGAACCGGCCGGCGCGCCTTCGTAAACGTCGGGCGCCCAAAGGTGGAACGGTGCGGCGGCCGCCTTGAAGCCGAACGCGACAAGAATCATCACAAGTGCGACGACAAGGAGGGCGGACGGCGGTTGCGCGGCCAGTTGGCGCGCGATCTCGGGGAACGCGATTGATCCCGTCAGGCCGTACAGGAGACTGAATCCGAAAAGCAGGAAGGCGGCGGAAACCCCGCCGAAGAGGAAATATTTCAGTCCCGCCTCGGCCGACTCCGGCCGCGTCTTGTCAAAACCGGCCAGCACGTAGAGCGCGAGGCTCGCGAGCTCGAGCGCGAGAAACGCGATCAGCAGCTGATTCGAGGCTGCCATGAGCGTGAAGCCCGCGGTCGCGAACAGGACGAGCGCGATGTACTCAGCGGCGTTCGCCAGACGGGATAGGTTGCCCGCCAGCGCGACCGTCAGCAGGGCGAGCCCGATCACGCCGAGGCGCGTGATCAGCGTCAGGCGGTCGAGCGCGAACACCTCGCCGAAGGCCGGGCCTGCCGTTCCGGAGCGCGCCGCGGCCCAGGCGGCGGCGGCGAGGGCGATGAGGGCCACGGCGGTCGCGGTTCCGCGGCGCGCCGCCGCCGGCCGGCCGGCCGGGGCCGCCAGATCCATCGCCAGCACAAGGACCGCGCCGAGCGTGAGGCAGGCCTCGGGCAGGAGCGCGCGCCACAACTCAAGGTAGGAAACGCCGCTCACGGCGGACCTCCTCTCAGGGCCGCCTGCATGAGCGGGGACTGCAGCGCGGGGCTGATCCAGTTCAGCAGGAGATCCGGCCGCAATCCGATGAGGACAGTCGACGCGAGCAACAGCGCCGCGCCGGCCTTCTCCGGCCATGTCACCGGTGCGAACGGGTATTCATTCGCGGGAGCCGGATCGGACGCGGAAGCGGTGCGGCCGAAGAACGAGACCTGCACGACCCGCAGGGTGAAGGCGGCTGCCACCAATATGCCGGCCGCGGCGAACAGCGCCCAGATCGGGGATGCTTTCCACGTGCCGATCAGGATCGCCAGTTCGGCGGGGAAGCCGCTGAAGCCGGGCATGCCCATCGACGCCATGCCGGCCAGGACGAAGACCACGGCGCCGAAGGGCAGCAGGCGGTGCAGGGGCATACCTTGCAGCGCGTCGAGGCGGCGCGTGTGCGTTCGCTCATAGACGATCCGACCCACGACGGCGAAGAGCAGGCCGGCGATCACCCCGTGGGAGAACATCTGCAGGACCGCGCCGCCGACCGCCTGAGGATTGGCGGTGGCGAGGCCAAGGAGCACGAAGCCCATGTGGCTCACGCTCGAGTAGCCGATGACGAACTTGAAGTCGTCTTGTACCAGCGCGACCAGCCCCGCGTACAGGATTCCGGCGATGGCGAGCCACGCAATGGCTGGCTGCCACCAGGCCAACGCCTCCGGGAAGAGTGGCATCGCGACGCGCAGGCATCCGTAGGCCCCGAGTTTCATCACGACGCCGGCGAGCAGCATGGAGGCGGCGGTCGGCGCGGCGACATGGCCGGTCGGTGCCCACGTGTGGAAGGGGAACAGGCCGGCCAGCACCGCGAATCCAAAGAAGAGCAGTCCGAACATCGCCAGTTGGTCGCCCCGCGGGAAACGGGACGCGGCTGCCGCCAGGTCGGCCAGCGCGAAGCTCCGGCCGCCCGCGGCCGCGAAGGCCCACAGCAGGCCGGCCAGCACGAGCGCGCTGCCGGCAAACGAGTAGAGCACCAGCTTCATCGCGCCGTACTCGCGGTTCGTGGAGCCCCAGCTCGCGATCAGGAAATACTTCGGCACGATAGCGATCTCGTAAAAGACGAAGAGCAGGAACGCGTCCGCGCTGAGGAACACGCCGTACACGCCGCCGATCAGCGCCAGGTACAGGGCGAAGAACTCTCCCGCCCGCTCCTCGATGTTCCACGAGAAGAGCACGCCCGCCGTCGCCGCGATGCCGGTCAGGACCACCAGCGTCAGGCTGATGCCGTCGGCGGCGAGATGACACCGGACGCCGAGCTGCGGAATCCACGGCAGGTCTAGGATCGTCTGCAGACCGGGGCCCGGCGTGAAGCGCGTCGCGGCCAGCAGGGTTGCCGCCAGTCCGGCAAGCGCAGCCACCAGGCCGACGCGCCGGGCGAGCGCCGCGGAGTGCGTCCCTGCGACCAGCGCGAGGATCGCGCCCGCGAACGAGAAGACGATGGTCCACGGCAGCGCGTTCATGGCGGGGTGAGGTGGCCAGCCCAGGCCGTGACGAGCGGGTTGATCAACCCCGCGAGGAGCTGCGGGTAAACGCCGAGAATCACCATCAGCGCCGTCGCGGGCAGCAGCGGCGCGGCCTCCGCGAACGTCAGATCCCGGAGGCCTGGCGTGGCGCCCGCGACCGGTCCATGGAACACCCGCTGCCAGAAGGTCAGCAGGAAAATTGCCGTCGCCAGCAGCCCAAGTGTCGCGCCCGCGGCCGCCCAAGGGGCCAGCCCGAAGACACCGCGGAAGATGAGGAATTCGCCGACGAACCCGTTCAGACCCGGCAGGCCGAGCGAGGAGAACATCGCCACCCCGGTGAGCGCGGCGAAAAAGGGCGCCACCGTACGAACCCCGCCGAAGTCGTCGAGCCCGCGCCGGCCGCCGGAGCGTTCTTCGAGGACACCCACGCAGAGGAAGAGCGCCGCGGCGGAAAGCCCGTGGTTGAACATCTGCAGGAGCGTGCCGCTCAGTGCCGCCGTGGCGGCCTCGCTGACCGCGCCGCCTTTTCCGCTCGCGTGCGCGACGGCAAACAGAGCGAGCAGGCAGTAGCTGAGGTGGTTGACCGATGAGTAGGCCACCATCCGCTTCAGGTCCGTCTGACGCATCGCCGCCCACGCGCCGAGCACGACGCCCCCGAGCGCGAGGATCATCAGCCAGGGAGCGGCCGCCTGCAGTTCCCGCGGGAAGATCGGCCAGAGAATGCGCAGGAAACCGTAGACGCCCATCTTCGACATCACGCCGGTCAGGAACATCGAGGCGCCGGTCGGGGCCTCCGCGTAGGCCGGGGGCAGCCAAGTGTGGAATGGCCAGAGCGGAACCTTCACCGCGAGCCCGAGGAGCACGCCGAGGAAGACCGCCTGGAGCCACCACGAGCCGTACCCGCCAAGCTTGCGGGCGAGGGAGCCGTCCGCGCCGAGTTGCGCGAGCTGCTGGAAATCGAAGGTGCCCGCCGCGCTGAAGAGCGAGGCGAAGCCGAGCAGCAGGAAGGCGCTGCCGCCGAGGGTGTAGATGACAAACTGGTAGGCCGCGCGCGTCGCACCCGGTCCACCCCAGATTTTGATCAGGAAGTAGGCGGGGATCAGGCTGAGCTCCCAGAAGATGAACCAGTGGAAGAAATCCAGCGCCAGGAACACCCCGAGCGCGGCACCCTGCAGCGTGAGAAGGAAGGCCGCGAATCCGCGGAATCCTCCGGAGCGGAAGCTCGCGGCCAGAGCCGCAGGCGCCACCAGTCCCGTCAGAAGCACGAGGATCAGGCTCAGGCCGTCGATTCCGAGGTGATAATGGACGTTGAACGCACCGATCCACGCGTGCTTTTCCACGAATTGCGGCGCTGTGCGCGCGGGATCGAAGCCGCTCAGCAGCGCCAGCGCCACCGCGAGCGTCGAGAGGCTGGCCCCGAGTGCGAGGCGGCGATGCGCGCCCTCCGAAAGCCGGGGAAGCAGCGCGAGGGCCGCCGCGCCGATCCAGGGCAGGAAGACCAGCAGGGAAAGCAGAGGTAGTCGGCTCATCGGCGTCCTCCCACGAGCACGGCGAGCGCGATCAGGGTGAAGCCGATCGCGAGGTAGCGAAGGTAGCTGTGGGTGTCGCCGGTCTGCCCGCGCGAGTAGGCCTGACCGCCGGAGCGCAGGCCACCGCTCGCCGCGTCGAACCCGCCGTTGATCAGGTTCTCGTCGGTCTCGCGGGTCACCTGTCCGGTGAACAGGCCGAGTCCCGCCAGCAGGCGCACGGTTCCATCCCAGACCCGGCGGTCGAGCGCATCGGCCAGCACGGCGGTGTAAGTGTTGAGGCGCCCGACGGTCGCAGCGTAGAGCTCGTCGAATCCGAGCCGGCCGGCCAGCGCGGCGAAAAGTCGCGGGGCGCGGCGCTCCAGCGGATCTGCCTCACTGGCGCGGGCGCGGGGGGGGCGCGCGTAGAGTGCCCAGCCGGCGCCCAGTCCCGTTGCGACAAGGACGATGGAAACCGCCATCAGGCCAAAGCCGCCGGGCTCCGCGGGAAACGTCGGGTCCAGCGTGCGCTGCAGCCACGGCCACCACGGCGTGCCGAGGAAACCGAGCAACACCGCGCAAACCGCAAGCAGTAGCAGCGGCACCGTCATGACCGCGGGGCTTTCATGCGCTTGGGCGGCGCCGTCTCCGCGTGGTTCCCCGAAAAACGCCTCCGTGACGAGGCGGGTCATGTAGAAGGCCGTGAGCACGACCGCGCTGAGCCCGGCGGCGAACGGCAGCTGGGAGACGCTCCAGCCGTGCGCCGCGTGCAGGACGGCCTCCTTGCTCCAGAAGCCGGAGAACAGGAACGGCACGCCGGCCAGCGCCATCATGCCGACGGCGAACGTCGCGAAGGTCACCCGCAACGGCGCGCGCAAACCGCCGAGCCGGCGGATGTCCTGCTCGTGGTGCGCAGCGTGGATGACGGAGCCGGCGCCGAGGAAGAGCAGGGCCTTGAAAAAGGCGTGCGTGAGCAGATGGAAAATCGCGGCGACCCAAGAGCCGACGCCGAGCGCGAGCATCATGTAGCCGAGCTGCGAGACCGTGGAGAACGCCAGGATGCGTTTGATATCGTTCTGGCCGACGGCGATCACCGCGCCGAGGAGGGCGGTGATCGCGCCGATCGCGGCGACGACGCTCAACGCGTGGAGCGGGGCCGAAGGCAGCGTGAGATCCGCCGCCATCAGCGGATAAACGCGCGCGATGAGGAAGACGCCGGCCGCGACCCTCGTCGCGGCGTGGATGAGCGCCGAAACCGGGGTGGGGCCCTCCATCGCGTCGGGTAGCCACACGTGCAGCGGGAACTGGCCCGATTTGCCCGCGGCGCCGCAGAAGATCAGCAGCCCGATCGCGGTCGAAACAGCGAGACCGCCGACCGTGGTCTGGGTGGAAAGTGCCGCGAGCGGACCCGCTTCGAGGAGGCCCTCGCCGCCGTCGAAGAAAAGCAGCGAGCCGGTGGCGTCGTAGACCCAGATCAGGCCGATGAGCAGTCCCAAGTCGCCGATACGGGTGGTGATGAAGGCCTTCTTCGCCGCGGCGGCCGCCGGAGGCTTATGGAACCAGAAGCCGATGAGAAGGTACGAGGCGAGGCCGACCAGCTCCCAGCAGACGAAGAGCAGCAGCAGGCTGTTGGCGACGAGGAGACCGAGCATCGCCGCGCCGAACAGACTGAGGAAGCAGAAGAACTGTTTGAAGTTGGCGTCCTCCGCCATGTAGCCGGCGCTGAAAACGAAGATCAGCAGGCCGACGAAGGTCACCATCACACACATCAGCGCGGTCAACGGGTCCAGCAGCCAGCCGAGGCGCAACGCTCCGTGCCCGAGGTCGAACCACGCGAAGTTGTGGACCGCGTGGGCGGCAGGGTCGCGGAGCGCGGTGACGAGCGCGCCGCACGAAAGCAGCAACGAGAGCGCCATCGCCGCGATCGCGGAGCCGGCGGTCGCCCGCCGAGCGGTGCGGGGAGCGAAGGCGCCGATGCCGGCCGCGAGCAGCGGCAGCGCCGGGACGAGCCAAAGAAGATGGACGGGTAGGCTCATCGCTTCAGCCGCGCAGGCGGTTCGCCTCCTGCAGCCGGATGTTCCGCTGGTGCCGGTGCACGGCGATCACCAGGGCGAGCCCCACGGCGGCCTCGGCCGCGGCGATGGCGATCGCGAACAAGACAAACAGGACGCCGGTGCCCTCGGCGGGAGCAGGGCCGTAGCGCCAGAAGGCGATCAGGTTGATGTTGCCCGCGTTGAGCATCAGCTCGACGCCGAGCAGGACGAGGATCGAGTTCCCGCGGGACAACGCGCCGATCAGCCCGACGCAGAAGAGCGCGCTCGAGAAAAGCAGACACAGATGCAGCGGGGAAAGGTTCATCGCGGGTCCTCCCGGTCCCCCGTCCGGCCCGGCGCGGCGATGACGATCGCGCCCAACAGGGCGACGGTGAGCAGCGCGCCGATGACGACGAGGGCGGCCGCGTGGGGTCCCATCAATTGGAGCCCGAGCTCACGGACGGTGAACGCCGCTGGCGGCTTGGCGGCCGTCCGCAATGGCGAGCCGACGATCGCTCCGACCAGCACGCCGAGAACAGCGCCGCCGGTGGTCAGCGCTGGCAGGAGTCGGCCGGCGGAGGCCGGGGTGACTTCGGTCTTATCCTGCGACGGGCGCGTGAGCAGCACCGCGAAGAGCACCACCATCGAGATGGCGCCGACGTAGACCAGCACCTGGGCGAACGCGACGAACTCGGCCCCGGCCCAGAGGTAGAACGCCGCGATGCCGGCCCAGCTCGCCACCAGCAGCAGCGCGCTGCGGATCAGGTTGCGCAGCGCCATTGCGACCGCCGCGGTGGCGACGGTGAGGAACGCAATCAGGAGGAAGGCGAGGCTCACAGGGGTTCAGGCGTAGCGGTACGTGCGGGGTCCGAGGCCGGCGCTGAGCCGTCGGCCGAGCACGAGGAATGGACCGACGACGAGCGCGCCGGCCACGAGCCAGCGGGCGAAGGCCAGCGGGCCGTTCCAGCCGGCGGAGAGGACCCAGAAGGCGGCCGTGAACAGGTTCACGAGCGCCAGCGGCACGAGGAATTTCCACGCGAGACGCGTAAGCTGGTCGATGCGCAGGCGCGGGAACGTCGCGCGGATCCACATGAACACGAAGAGCAGGGCGAGGAGCTTGGCGGCGAACCAGCAATAGGAAGGAATGAAGCCGAGGGCGGGAAGCGGCGCCTGCCAGCCGCCGAGGAAGAGGGTCACGGCCATGCCGCTCAGCGCGCACATCCCGAAGTACTCGGCCATGAAGAAGAGAGCGTATTTGAAGCCGGAGTATTCCGTCAGATGGCCGGCGATCAGCTCGCTTTCCGCCTCGGGCAGGTCGAACGGCGAGCGATTGGATTCGGCGAGCGCGGCGACGAAAAAGATGAGAAAACCCGCGAAACCCCACGGCGTGAACACATGCCATTGCGGGAGGATGCCGAAGAGCCACGCCCCCTGTTTCTCCACGATCATGCTCGTGGAGAGCGAGCCGGTGACCAGTACCACCGGCACGACCGAGAGCAGCAGCGGCAGCTCGTAGCTGATGAGCTGCGCGAGGGCGCGCATCGCGGCGAGCAGCGAGTATTTGTTCCGGCTCGCCCAGCCGGCCATGAAGATAGCGAGCTCCGTCGACGCGCCGGCGGCGAAGAAGTACAACACCGCCGCGTCGAGCTCCACCGGCAGCAGCGTGCGGCCGTATGGGATCACCGCGAAGGTTAGGATGGAAAACGCCAGCAGCGCCACCGGGGCGAGGAAGTGCAGCACGCGGTCGGCTCCGCGCGGCACGATGTCCTCCTTGGTGAGCATCTTGATCCCGTCGGCCAGCGGCTGCGCGAGGCCGTAGGTGCGGATCCCGAGAAAAGGCAGAGGCGCACGGTTGGGCCCGGGGCGGTTCTGCACGCGGCCGAGGATCTTGCGCTCGGCGAGCGTGAGTAGCGCGAAGAGCGTCGCGAACACCACGACGAGCGCGCCAATCGACAGGAGGCTGTTGCCCAGCCAGCGCCACGGCTCGGGAAGCCAGCCGGTGCACGCGTCCCGCAGCGCAACGGGCAGTCGCTCGAGCAGGGGCATCGCGTTCGCGGCTGGGGCGCTCATGGGGCGGGCGGAGGCGCCGCGGGCGCGGGGGAGATAGCGGAGTCCTGGGCGGGCGCGGCAGTCACGGCGGTTGCTGGAGTTGCGGTAGTGGCGGCGGCTTTCGGCGCCGGCGCGGCCTTGGCGGCCTTCGCCGCGGCCTGCTTGGCCTTCGGTTCCGCGAGTGCGGCGTCGACGCCCGCTGCCTCCGTCGGGTGGATCTGGTGGTAGTATGCGTTCGACTTCGAGAGGTCTTCCCGGTGCAGCAGCAATCCGCCGAAGCGGTCCCGCGTCGCGATCTCGTACTCCTGGTCCATCTTGATCGCGTCGAACGGGCAGACCTCGACGCAGATCTGGCAGCTCATGCAGACGGAGATATCGATGTCGAAGACCTTGGGTCGCTTGAGCGCCTTACCTTTCTCGTCCCGCTCCATGACGATGTAGATGCACTGCGGCGGACACTCCTTTTCGCAAATCTGGCAGGCCACGCAGCGGAGAGTGCGATCAGGGTCGGATGGGTCGTCGTGGACGAGGAACGGGAAATTACGGTAGTTCTCAGGCAGCCTCGTACGCTGCTCGGGGTACTCGGTCGTGACGTAGCGCGCCGGGTCGTGAAAGCTGCCGGCGAGGTTTTTCGCGGTGACCGCGAGGCCTTGGAGGAGTCCGGAGCCGAGCATGGGGAAAGGGGTCAGCGGTCGACCTCGCCGAGCACGATGTCGACGCTGCCGAGGATGATTACGGCGTCGGCGACCGTCTGGCCGAGGCACATGTCCTCGAGCACGGTGAGATTGATGAACGACGGTGGACGCACGCGGTAGCGGTACGGGTTGGGCCCGCCGTCGCTGATGAGGTAGAAGCCGATCTCGCCCTTCGGTCCTTCGATGCGGCCGTAGGCCTCGCCGGGCTTCGGGCGCAGACCGCGGTTCCTGGCCTTGGCGTCGAGGATGGGTCCCGCGGGCAGGTCGCGGAGCGCCTGCTGCAGGATCCGGATCGACTCCCGCATCTCGAGGACGCGGATCATGTAGCGATCGTAGGTGTCGCCGTGGGCGCCAAGCGGCACGCGGAACGCGAGGCGCGGATAGAAACCGTAGCCGTCGACCTTGCGGAGGTCGTAGTCGACACCGCAGGCGCGCAGCATCGGCCCTGTGATGCCGGCGTTCACCGCGAGGTCGGGTTTCAACACCCCGACGCCCTGCGTGCGGGCCAGCAGGATCTCGTTGCCGGTGATGAGCGCCTCGTACTCGTCGAGAAAACGGCCGTAGCCGTCGACCAGCCGCGCCGCCGCCGCGAGCCACTCCGGAGTGGCATCGACGCGGCAGCCGCCGAAGCGCTGGTAATTGCACATCATGCGGGAGCCGCTGAGCGCCTCGAACAGGTCGAGGATGTACTCGCGCTCGCGGAAGGCGTACATCAGTGGCGTGCCTGAGCAGCCGGTGTCCTGCAGCAGGAACCCCGCGAGGCAGGTGTGGTTCAGCAGGCGCGTGAGCTCAGCGAGAATGATGCGGAGATATTCGGCGCGTTCCGGGACCGGCTGACCGGCGAGCTTCTCGACGGCGAGGGCGTAGGCCCAGTTATTCGTCATCGAGTTCAGGTAATCGAGCCGGTCGGTGTACGGCATCGACGCGAGGTAGGTGGTGTTCTCACCGAGCTTCTCGTGGTTGCGGTGCAGGTAGCCGAAGACCGGTTTCAGCTTCACGATCGTCTCGCCGTCGAGCGTGACCATCATGCGGAAGACCCCGTGCGTCGACGGGTGGTGCGGCCCCATGGAGACCTCGAGGAGGTCTCCATGGAACGGGTCGTTGACCGCGCGCACCGTCGTGCCGGGCGCGGCGGAGAGGCCTCCGAGTTCCCCGGCGGCGCTCATGGGGCCGATCCCTCCTGCGGCGCCGCGGGCGGGGCCGGGTAATGCCGGCGGGCCTTGGCCAGCACCGCGTCGTGCGGCGTGGGTTCCCATTCGTAGTCATCGGGCTCGACGTAGTCCTTCCGCATCGGGTGATGCTCGAACTCGTCCCACATCAGGATGCGCCGGAGGTCCGGGTGGCCCGTGAATTTCACGCCGTAGAGGTCGAACACCTCGCGTTCCTGGAACTCGCAGGCGCGCCAGACCGGCGTGAGGGAGGGCAGGGTGACATTGGCGCCGCGATCGGCGGTACGCAGCCGCAGGATCACGGGACCGTGCTTCAGGGCCACGGAATAGAGGTGGTAAACGACCTCCAGATGGCCGGCCACCAGCCGCTTGATCTTTTCCTCGATGATTTTCGGCGGGGTGGCCGGATCCGCACCGGGTTCGGGAGGGAGCGGCTTGCGCACCGTCTCCACCAGCTCGCGGTCCGGCCAGTCGACGCCGGTCACGTTGGAGCAGGTGTCGAGCCGCAGCACCGGATCATCGCGAAGGAACACCGCGATGGCCACGGCGTGCGCGGCCCCGAGGAGGAGCGAATGCTGCGCGGCCGGCCCGGGATTTGTGACGACGGCCAACTCGGCCCCGGGGAACCGGGCCCCGATGCGGTCACGGATCTGTTCGGGGTTTTCCATGCGTCACTCGGTTCGGACGATGGCGGGCGGCTGCCAGAGGGACGGGTTCCGCGGCGGCTCGAGGTCGCTCCCGCCGAATTCCGGCACCGGAAACTCACCGGCGGCCTCGGGCCGCAGGTGACGAGGCGCGTCGGGCCCCGAGATCTTTTGCGCGCGGATCTGTTCCTGCAGCTGCATCAGCCCGTGGAGCAGAGCCTCCGGCCGCGGCGGGCAGCCGGG
>SXGQ01096268.1_pt1 | contig 27681 bp, 29 predicted proteins | sample 3178371 | NCBI WGS metagenome assembly SXGQ01 (sample SAMN11356859, study PRJNA531348) | freshwater metagenome | isolation source: freshwater sample F1-20 | place: China: Fuxian Lake, Yuxi | collected 2017-12-25 | reverse complement strand
TGTCAGCGACTACTTAGCAGTGCTTGGTAGTTGACGCTGAATATAAAAGTTTTCGTCTGTGGCTTGGCGACGCAACGCGTAAACAACTTCACGAAGAGCTCAACGTCGCCGACCACCGGCTGGCGAAGCGCGTGACGCTGCACGAGACGGACACGATGACGGCGCTGCTCCAAGGCCCCAAGTTCGACCTGATCCTCAGCAACCCACCCTACGAGCCGGAAGGCATCTACCGACGCCTCCCCGCGGAGTTCAAGCGAGAGCCGAAGGGCTCGCTGGTCTCCGGCCAGGACGGCCTCGAGGTGATCCGCAAGCTGCTGACGCAGGCGCGCGCGACGCTCAAGCCGCACGGCATCCTCGTCATCGAGGTGGGCGGCCTGCGGGCCGCGATGCACCGCGCCTGGCCGACGCTGCCGATGCTCTGGCTCGCGACGGCCGACGGCTCGGACTGCGTCTGCCTGCTCCATGCGGCGGACCTGCGCCGGGCGCTGCCGTCACCAGGCGCGCGGCGCGGCCGTTGATTCCAGGCGATCCTGGACGGCCTTCGGCAGCTGGGGGAAGAAGTCCAGGCCGGTCAGCGCCTCGACCTTCCGGACGCTCACGACGTAGCGCGTGAGCTCGGGATCGCGCCACTTCTCCTCGTGCGGGATCACGTACGCGATGGCGCGGATGCCGCGGACGGTCTCGTCATACTCCGACACGACCATCCAGAAGGCCTCGGGGACGGGCAGGCGCCCGATCCGCCGGGCAGGCGCGGCCGCGTAGACCGGGCCGACCTGCACCCAGACGGTGCCGTAGCGCTCGACGTACCGGCGCACGACGCGTTGCTCGAGGTCCTTCCAGAGGCCGGCGTTGAGCGCGTGGAGCTGCGGGACGATGTTACTGAGCAGAAAGGTCTCCCGCTGGGCTTCCTCGCCGTGGCAGACCGCGATGGCGTAGTTCGGGGCGAGGTGGCCGCGGTCGTAGCCGGAACGCACGTACTCCTGCGTGCTCACGCGCGCGCCGGTCCGGGCGTCCGTCCGGAAACCGGAGGGACGTTCGGCGGCCTGACCGGAGTTCGGGAAGACGCGGTAGGACGACCAGCGCGGACTCGGCAGCGCGTTGTCGTAGCCGACCGCATAGCCAAGGTTATGCAGGACCTGCAGGCCGGCCCGATCGGCGGGCTCGCCGTAGGGCGCGGTGGCCTGCTCGGCCGGGGCGGGCGCGGGCACGATATCGCCCTTGATGACCTCGGTCCGGTCCGCCACCTGGTCGAGCCAGCCGACGACGCGCGCGGGCGTGGTCCCGTCCTCGCGGACGCCATCGACGACGTCGAGGGCGCGCTGCTCCAACGCGACGCGCCCGGGCCGGTCGCTGCACAGGTAGACGACCGCGAGCGAGACCGCGGTCACGACGAAGGCCAAAGCCAGCCAACCCAGGATGCGCAACAAGCCCCTCATGCGCGGAGGTAATAGCACTGCCAGAGCCAGTTCAGGCAGAGGAGGCCGAGGAAGCCGCGGCGGAGGGCGGTCCAGCCGGCCTCATCGGCCGCGAGCCGCAGGCGACCCGGGTCGCGGCGCACCCACCACACCGCCGACCAGAGTGACCACGCGGCGGCGAGCAGGATGATCGTCCACAGCAGCGGATGAAAAAGGAACGCCTGCGCGAAATCGAAGGACGCGAGGTTTCGCGCGCAGCGCGTGCCCCCGCAGCCGAGGCAAGGGAAACCGGTCCATTTCATGAACAGGCAACCGGGCAGCTGCCAGCCCGTCTGGAACCAGGCCCACCCCGCCGCCAGTATCCCGAGGAAGCCCAGCGGCCAGATGAGCTCGTGGTTGAACTCCCCGGGGAAGGCAGGGCGACGGACGAGGCGCAGCACCGGTCAGGCGACGAAAAGGGCGGCGAGACCGCCGAGGCAGCAGCCTAGGAGGCAGCAGGCGAGGAAGTTGAGCACCAGCAGGGAGAAAAAGACCGCCCACCCGTTGACGCGGACCGCGGCGCCGACCGCGCGGCAAGCCAGGACGAGCAAAGCGATCAGCAACGGCAGGCCCAGGATGGCGCCCATCGACGCGGGGAGGAGATTGATGGGGGCGGCGAGCAAGCCGAGGACGGCCATGGCCAGGACGAACGCGGCGACCGTGCGACCGAAGTCGGCCTGGCGCAGGGAGGTCAGGCCGAAGAGACCGAGCAACCGGAGACCGAGCCAGACCCAGATCCCGAGCAACAGGTTGAGGAGCGGGCCGAACAAAACCAGAAGGACCCCCTGAAAGACCAAGGCCGTGACACTCGCGGGCTCGGCTTTCTGCAGATACTCGGCCCAAGGCAGCAGCCAATCCATGGACCCCTTGGACGCGCCGATGCTCTCGAAAATCTGCGCCGCTTGCTGACGTTGAAAGGCGGCGTTGGCCTCGGCGTGGAAGCTTCCGCCCACGATGAGGAAGAGCGCGGCGACCGCGCCGAGCACCCAGGCCAGCGACAGTACGGACCCCAGTTCCAGGCGCGACGCCGTCAAGACCGGGGAAGGTCGCAGCAGGATCTCAGCGAAGGAGATCCACGCGGACCTGAGCCCTTTGGACTTTTCCCACGTCAGCGGTTCGCCGGCCACCGTCGCGGACCCGGCATCGGCCGGTGAGGCCGGCACCGCGACGGACGTGCCCGCGAACTCGGACCACTCGCCCAGCGGCTTCCAGGCCGCCAGGCCGTTGGTCCAGGCGAGGTCGGTGGACTGGAAGCGGCCGCTGGCCAACCCGGCGACGACTTCCTCCGGAGAGAAGACCCCGAGCTGGACGGTCTTGCGGGCGACGTGGATCTGCGAAGTTTCTTCCATGACGATTTCTTAGAATGGGCGCCCTGGCCCTGCAAACCTCAACCTCCGAGGTTGGCGAAAAACGGAGCCGCGGCGGCCGCGATGCACAGGCCACCGGCGCAGCACCCCAGCACCAGCACAGCGAGCATCGCCAAGGCCGGCTTCCAGCCGGCGTCGCCGTGGGCCAGCGCCAAGGCCCGGGCCAGCAGGATGCCGAAACCGAGACCGGCGACGCAGACCGCGAGGGAGAGGAATCCGCCGGCCGCCGAGGTCCGCGGGAGCAAGGGGCCGAGGCCGAGGAACGACGCCACGCCGGCGAGCAGCCACGCGCCGCCGAGGTAGGCGATGACGCGGAATGTCGCGCGCCAACCGGCGACCCCGCCGCCGAAGACCCGGAGCCCGACGTGCAGCGCGAGCGTCAGGAGAGCAGCGAGACCCGTCGCCCAGAGCGGAAGCAGGAACAACGCCCGACCGAGGTAGGTGAGGTTGAGCCCGGCGGTGCGCATCTCCACCGTCCGCCCGATGGCCCGCAGGAAGAACGCCAGCGAGGCCTGACCGAGGAAGAACAGCGCGGGCACGGCGAGCGCGGCGGCGAGCAGCAACCAGAGCCACGCGCGCCCGATGCGTCCGCCCTCCTGGAAAGGCCGGAACGTCGCGGCCGGCCGGAAGAGCACGCCGAACCAGGTGAGCGCCCACCGGCGAAAAAAGCCGGGAGCGAACCAACGCGGGCCGACCTCGAACGCCGGCGAGGTCACCGGCTGCAGCGTGACGAAGGCGGAGCGCGCCGCGCCGAACTCAGGGCGGCTGGCGAGGGCCACCCAGCCGGACTCGCCTTCGCGCCACGATAGCACGGTCCCGGCGAAACGCCCCGTCGCCAAACCCGCCTCGACCTCGGCCGGCCGGAACACCCCGAGGCTGATCCCGCGCTCGGCGAGGTGGTACGGATCGGCGGACATCGGGCGGGGAAAGTGGCGAGGGGGGCGGGACTCGAACCCGCGACCGGCGGCTTAGAAGGCTGCTGCTCTGAATCCAGCTGAGCTACCCCCTCGTGAAAACGACCCTAGTCGGCCGCCGAGGATGGGGCAAGCCGCGAGGAAACTAGCAGATCAGGTCTCTGAAATCGTGGAAATCGGCCGAAAGCCCGCCGGGCATACCCTTGTTGATCACCGAGACGGCGTCATGGGAATGCAGGGACTCGAGGTGCGAGCAAGCGATGACGAAGTCGCGCACGCGCAGGTCGGCGTCGAACTGCTCGTAGACCAGCCGGGCGGCATCCTCGACGAACTTGGAATAGGCGCCGTTGAGCTCGGCGAAAGCCTGCTCGTCCTCGCGCTTCACCATGACCTGGGTTTCGGTCTGGAGGCCGGCGAGGCAGAGTTCCTTCATGTCCTCGACGAACAGGCTGCGCCCCGGGGCCACCTCGGCGACGACGCGGGCCTTGGAGCGCTGGGAATGCGGGATGCCATAGGTCGCGCGCTCCTCGCGGGCGTGCTCGGTGAGCTCCGCGGAGCAGGGGCAGGCGGACGAGTAGACGAAATCGAAATGGACGTAGCGGCGGAGACGATCGAGGTCGTCGATGGTGCCCTCGAGCACGGCGCGGTAGTACTGCCAGCCCTCGAGCCCGGAGCGGAGCGACTTCTGGAGCAGCGGGTAGCGGAACTCGACGAGGATCCGGGCGCGGCTGCACTCCAGGTCCTTCTTGTAGCGGACGAGGATCTCCTCAAGCAGCTCATGGGAGAGCACGCGGTCCTTGAACTCGTAGAAGGTCCGCATGATGCGGGACATGTTGATACCCTTGCGGTCGGCAGCCAGGGAGACCGAGCCGGTGACGACGCACTCGAGGGGGATCGGCTTGCCGTCGCGCGTGGCCACGAGCATGGGCAGGCGGAAACCGGAGATGCCGACATGCTGGATCGGGACGTTGGCGCCCTGGATCAGGGAGGCGTCCTTGTTCTGCATATCAGGGAGAGTGGCCCGGTAGGCGTCATCCGCCCGGAAGGCGCGGTCATAGCGGCGGGAGAGATCCCGGCTGCTGGGTGACTGTTTGGCGCGGCTCATGAGAGGAGGGAGGTCGGGAGGCCCGCTTTGGCAAACAGGACGGTGAAAAAGTGCCCTCTGCGCTGGAGCCACCTGCCGGATTTGAACCGGCGACATTCTCATTACTAAGGAGATCATCTACCAGCTGAGCTAAGGTGGCGGCGCAGAGGAATTTCGAACATGGGGACGCGGCACAGGAAATCAAGCCTAGGCGTCGGCGGAATGCCCTCGCCACCCCCGCAAACCCGACCAAATTGGGGCTGTTCTCCATGCGCGCCGCCCTCATCGCCCGCCAATTCGACGTCCAAGGCCGCCTGGTGACGGTCGAGCCCTACGGGTCGGGCAACGTGAACGATACCTACCTGGCGATCTTCCGGACCACCTTCTCGGAGCAGCGCTTCATCGTCCAACGTATCCGCAAGGCCGTCTTCCCCCAACCGGAGGTCATCATGCAGAACATGCGGGTGCTCACGGACCATTGCCACGCCAAGCTCGAGGCGGAGGCGGATCGCTCGGACCGTATCTGGCAGCTCCCGAAAATCATCCAGACCAAGTCCGGCGAGGACTGGGTGACCGACGCGCAGGGCGATCTCTGGCGCGCGATCTCGCAGATCGCCAGCGCCAACGCCTTCGACCGCGTGCAGAACCCGGAGCACGCGTATGAGGTCGGCGTCGTGCTCGGGCATTTTCACCGTATGGTGAGCGACCTGCCTTCCGAGCGGCTCGGCTATGCCCTGCCCGGCTTCCACGTGACCCCGGGCTACCTCGCCAAGATGGACGCGGCGCTGGCCACGCCCGAGGGACAGGAGCGGCTCGAGGCTTCGCTCGAGACCAAACGGGCGGTCCGTTTCGTCGAGGCCCGGCGGGAACGTTGCCAGGTGCTCCAGCAGGCCTTGGAACGGGGCGACCTGACGCTTCGTACGACCCACGGCGACCCGAAGGTGGGCAACATCATGGTCGACGAGGCCACCGGCCGCGGCACCTGCATCGTCGACCTGGACACGGTCCAACCCGGCCTGGTCCATTACGATATCGGCGACGCGACGCGCTCGGCGTGCAACCCGGCGGGCGAGGACGCGGCCGAGCTCGCCGCCGTGATCTTCGACCTGGACCTGTTCACGACCATCTACCGGGGCTACCAATCGCACGCGAAGGACTTCCTCAGCCAGGCCGACCACCGGCACCTGTTCGATTGCATCCACCTGATCCCGCTCGAGCTGGGTATCCGCTTCCTGGCCGACCACCTGGCCGGTGACGTGTACTTCAAGGTCCGCTACCCGGGGCACAACCTCCGCCGCGCCCTGGTGCAGTTCAAGCTGGCCGAGAGCATCGAGACCCGCGAGGCCGCCATCCGCAAGGTCCTGGGCGAACGCTGAGCGCATGCCCGCCCTGTCCCTCACCGTCTGGCTGGCCGGCGGACTGCTCCTGGTCCTCATGGTCCGGGGCGGTATCCGCGGCTTCCGGCGAGGTCCGATGCGGCAGCTGGCCGGGCCGTTTTCACTGGCCGTGGGGTGCCTGGTCGGGACCGGGTTCGGGCCCGACCTCGGGCACCAGCTCCTGCACGGGACCTCCTTCCCTTGGCTGCTCCGGGGAGCGGTCGGGTTGTTGTCCCTCGCCCTGCTCAGCGGCTTGCTGACCTACGCGGTTTGCTGGCGTCTGGGGCGGTTACCCGAAGGCCAGACTGAAGCGGAGAGCCCGCTGGCCGGGACCATCGTGGGCTGCTGGACGGGCATGCTGTACTTCATTCTGATGGTGCTGGGCATGGCGACCGTCGCCGCCGTGATCGAATTGGTGGAATCGCCCGAGCAGTCCCGCCAGAGCGCCTGGGTAACCACCCGCGACGAGCTCGCGGCGGCTCCCTTCGCCGGGTGGCTGAAAGGCTGGACCCCCCTGCCGGAGCGCCAAAATCGGATCATCCTAGGTGTAAAAAAACTTTTAGCGGACCCTCCGGCCCGGGGGCGGCTGATGGCCATGCCGGAAATACGTTCCTTGGCGGCCTACCCGAGTGTCTATCAAGCGTGGGAAGATAAGCAGGTTCGCGAGTTGTTGAATAAGAAGGATTTAGGAGGCCTGATTGACCATCCGCGAATTAAGGCGATCTTGGCCGACGAAGAATTGCAGCGCCAGGCAGACCGTTTGGATCTGCCTGAACTGATGGACCGAGCCCTCCAGAACCCTCGTAAATAAGCGAAAAAGGGTGTTTTTTGATGGCGGGAGTTTGGACAGTATGCATAGTCAATCCTCCCGCCCCTTAAAAAGCCCTTATGAAGACTACCCCGCTCCTCCTGTCCGTCCTCGCCCTGACTGCCTTCGCCGAAGAGGGCAAGCCCAACAAGGCCCTCCCGCTGGGCGCCGCCAAGGCGGCGGCCGAAGCCGGCAAGCCGGCCGAGACCGCCAAGCCCGCTGAAGCCGCCAAGACCGTGCAGGTCGAGACCCTGACCTCCGACGGTAAGACCTTCGTCCTCGTCAAGGTCATCGGCGACCCCCAGGCCTTCGCCAACTTCCAGAACGACGTCCAGACCATCAGCCAGGAGCAGCAGCAGGTCGCCCAGGTCAAGCAGCTGGCCGAACTGGCCCTGACCACCCCGGAGCGCGAAGCCCGCATCCGCGAGCTGGAGACCAAGTTCAACCGACTGAAGACCGATAACGAGACCATGGCCAAGACCTACGGTTTCGACCTCACCCGCCAGTACGTGATCGTCCCGACCAAGGTCGTGGTCCTGACCGCCCTGACCAACGAGGACTATATCAAGGCCAAGGCCACCGCCGGCTTCAAGGAAGAGTCCATCCTCAACGCCGGCGACAAGAAGTTCCTCATCAAGGAAACCGTGACCGGCGCCGCCGAGGTGGAGGCCTTCAAGCTCCAGCTCCAGCGCATCATCGAGGCCAAGCGCGGCCTCCAGCAGCTGATCGACGCCCAGCCCCGCTTCACCAAGGACGAGGACAAGAAGAAGATCGAGGAGGCCATCGCCAAGACCAAGGCCGACGTCGAAGCCGCGGGCGCCGAGTTCAAGAAGGTCCACGGTTACGACATCCCGACCGAGTTCAACCTGCAGACCGCCGAGGCCAAGCTCTACACGCTCCTCAGCGACGACGAGAAGAAGAACCTCGATAAGGCCGCCGAACCCAAGAAGGAGGGCGAAGCCAAGAAGGACGCCCCGGCCGCCAAGTAATTTCCCCCACCCCCACCCAACCACCCATCCCACCCAACACCATGACCACCGCCGCCGAAACCCCCGCCACCGCCGAAGCCCCGAAGGGCCCGGTCATCGAGCTCATCCCGCTCGGCAACAACCTGGGCCGCGTCGTCCTGACGATCGCGAACCCCGTCTCGCTCGCCCGCTTCCAGCAGGAATACGGCACGCTGCTCCAGCAGTTCCAGCGCATCCAGCAGCTCCAGGCCCGCATCCAGTCCGCCCTGACCACCGTCGAGCGCGAAGCCCTCGCCAAGGTCGGTGAATCCGAGGTCAAGGACTTCAACGAGAAGGACGCCGTCTTCGCCAAGGTCTGGAACTTCAACGTCCCGGTCCTCGCCAACCGCCAGACGACCTTCATCAACACCGCCCTGCGTCTCTTCGCCGTGGTCTCCGACGAGGAAGCCGGCAAGGCCCGCGCCGCCAAGGACTTCAAGGAAGAGCAGCTCGTCAAGCGCGACGGCAAGAACCTCCTCCACACCGCCGACATCCGCGGCTTCGAGTTCGTCGTCCAGTTCGACCAGTTCGCCAAGGTCCTCCAGGCCCGCCGCGACGCCTTCGTCCAGCTGACCCAGCTCCTCGCCAACGCCAAGGATGAAGAGCAGAAGAAGAACATCCAGAAGCAGCTCGACGAGACCCGCGGTCTCCTCGAGAAGGGCAACGAGGAGATGGCCAAGTCCGTCGGTTACTCGATCACCCACAACTACGAGGTCGAAGTCCTCGAGTCCAAGTTCGTCTTCCTCCTCAACCAGGAAGAAGTGAACCAGGTCTCCAGCCTCTTCGCCAACGCCCAGCAGCAGCAGGCCGCCGGCGCCGACGCCCCGAAGGCCGACGCTCCGAAGGCCGACGCCCCGAAGGCCGAGGCCAAGAAGGTCGAAGCCAAGAAGTAAGCCTCGCTCCGGCGAAGCTTATCAGGCCCGCCCTCGCCGGCGGGCCTTTTTTGTGCCTGCCCGACGAGGCCTAGAAGAGCTCGCCTTGCGCCGGGCCGGCGGGATCCGCCGGCTTCGGATGCTTCCGCGTCGGTTCCGGGCTGGGCTCCGCGGGAGCGTCCGCGCCACGCGCCGAGCGGTAGCGCCGCAGGGTCGCGAGCATCTCCATGCGCTCGAGGAAGGCTTCGACCCCGGCCGTATCCTCGGTGACCGGCTCGCCGGGCTCGAAGGCGAAATCCGTGCGGAAGGTGACCAGCCCGAGGTTCGCGCGGATCCGGTCGGCCTCGGCCTTCACCTGCTCGCGGAAGCGCTCAGGTTGCAGCCGGTCGGCGGCGGCCAGGACTCCGGCGAGGTCGCCGTGTTCCTGCAACCACTTGACCGCGGTCTTGGGACCGACGCCACGCAGGCCAGGGATGTTATCGGAGGTGTCGCCGACGAGCGCCAGGTAATCGGCGATGAGCCGGGGCGGCACCCCGAACTTCTCCTCGACCGCCGCGGCGTCGAGCCGGCGCCAGCCGGCCGCGGGGTTGGCGGTGGGCGGAGGGGCGAGCTGCAGGACAGGACCTCCCACGCATTGCCCGAAATCCTTGTCGGCGCTGACGATGAGACAGGCATGGCCCTCGGCCGAGAGGCGGCGCACCGCCGTGGCGATCAGGTCATCGGCCTCGACCCCGCGACGCTCGAAGACCTGGAAGCCCAGCAAGGACGTGAGGACCTTGATCTCGGGCAGCTGGAGCACGATATCCTCGGGCGTATCGTCGCGCTGGGCCTTGTACTCGGGCAGGACGGCGAGGTGCCGGTCGGAGCCGCCCAGGTCGAAGAACACCGCGCAACGGTCCGGCTGCTCGGCGGCGCGCAGGTCGAGCAGGGCCTTCATCCAGCCATGCAGGGCGCCGGTCGGGAACTGGTCGGAGGGACGCCGCAGGTTGGAGCGCTCCATCGCGAAGTGGCTGCGGAAGACCAGGTTGAAGCCGTCGATGAGCAACCAGCGCATGCGGGGAGTTTCCCCACCCCGCCGAGGGCATCGAGTCAAAAGGCGTTCGGGAACATGGCCAAAGAAGCGGGCCCGCCATGAGGCGGGCCCGGGTCGGCGGCGGAGGCGGCGCGCTTACTTGGCGTCGCCGCTGGGAGCGGCCGGGGCGGTGTTGGTAGCCCCCGGAGCCAGGGCCGGCTCGATCGGCTCGCGGTAGACCGCGCCGCCGGGGGAGATGACCACCGGATTGGAGAAGGTGCTGCCCGCCTTCATGCCGGGGAAGTTGCTCTTCAGGGTGGAGCCACCGGGAGACACGAGGTTGGCCGTGACGAAGATCATCAGGTTGCGCTTGGTCGTGGTCTTGCCGGTGGACCGGAAGGCGTTGCCGAGGAGCGGGATATCGCCCAGGACCGGGACCTTGTCGTTGACGGTCTTCACTTCCTCGCGCGTCAGACCGCCGATGACCACGGTGGCGCCGTCGAAGACGGTGACGTCGGTGGAGACTTCGCGGGTGGTGAAGATCGGCTGGAAGAAGCCCGAAGGGATGGTGACGGTCGTGGCACCGGAGATCGCGACGGAGGTGCCGCCGTATTCGACGAAGCCTTCGAACTCGACGACCTTGGGCTTGAGGTTGAGCTCGATGGAGTCATCGGTGTTCACCTTGGGGGTCACTTCGAGCGTCACGCCGACTTCCTGGACGGTGAAGTCCTGGGGCGTACCGGCCGTGATCGTGACGCCCGCGCCACCACCGCCGCCGCCTACACCGCCGCCTTGGTTGCCCACGTTGGACTGGGTGTCGCCGTAGGACTCGGGGTAGCGGAGCAGCTGAGCGATCTTGATGATGGCGGTCTTGCCGTCGAGGACGGTCAGGCTGGGGGCCGACATCAGGTCGGTACCGCTGTTCTGCTCCAGTGCGCGCAGGAAGATGCTCAGGTCGTAGGAACCGAGGGTGCCGATCTTACCGTCATAGATGCCGGGGCCGGGACGATTGGCGGTGTTGTCAAAGCCGCCGAAGCTGGCGCCGGCGCCGCCGTAATTGCCGGTGTTGATCCGGGGCGGGTTATTCGGGACGACCGTGTTGACGGAGGTCGTGGTGACGAGAGGAATACCCCCGACGACCGTCGTCTGGGAAGTCTGGCTGGCGATGTTGCCGTTGTTCGTGACGGAGGTGGAACCGAATACGTCATTGACCGAACGAAGGCCGGACTGGGCGCGGACGATGGTCTGGTTGTTGACGACCTGGGAGAGGCGCCAGTTGGTGGAGAGCTCGTTCAACGAGGCTTCCGAGACCTCCATGAACTTCGCCTCGATGTGGACCTGCTTGATGTCGGAGTAGCGGCGCAGGATGTTCTTCACGCGGTCCAGGTTCTTCCGGTTCTGCGTGACGATGAGGTAGGTGCCGTCGTAGGAGAGGTTGCTACCCTGGATCTCAAAGGAGACGCCCGAGCGGTTGAGGAAGTTCTTGATCGCGATTTCCTCGGGACGACCACCCTCGGCGCCGCCGGCGGCCGCGCCGGTCGGGAAGGGGTTGGCGGCCGCGGGGGCGGCGGAGTTGGCGGCGCTGCCCACGCCCGTCATCTTCATGACGGCACCGCTGGCCAGGGAGAAGAACTCCGTCTCGGTGTCGTTGGAGCCGACGTCGGGGCGGAACTCGAGCACCTGCTGGTTGATGATGTAGGAGAAGTTCGCCTGCTTCATGATGAGGTCGATCGCCTTTTCGAGGGAGACCTTCTTCAGCGTCATCGAGATGGAGGGGTTCTTGCGGTCGGGGTCGACGGTGATCATGTTCACGCCTTCGCCGCTCTTGTCGTAGGACTGGGAGATGATCTGGAGCTGCTGGACGACCTTGTCGAAAGGCAGGTCGCGGAAGTTGATCTCCGGGATGATCATGTTGCGCATCTTCTCGACGATCGGGTCGACGTCGCTGCGGGTGCGATCGGAAATGGGCTCCTTGCTGAAGACCTCGGGCAGTTTCCAGCTCTCGTCGAGCAGTTCGAGCAGCTTGCCCTTCGTCACGCCGCGGTTCAGCTGGCCGGAATTCTCGGAGAGGATCTGGCGGATGCGGACCTGGTAGGCCTTGGCTTCGGGATTGCTGGGCTGGTACTGGAGCACCTCGCGGTAGGTCTCGAGCGCGCCTTGGTAATCACCGTAGAGGTAGCGGGCCCGGCCCTTCACGAGGAGGTCCTCGACCTTGGCGTCGCGGGCGCGCAGGCCGGGGGAGTTCTCATCGACGCTCTTGTAGGAGGGGTCGGACTTCTTCTTCGTGAACTCGAGGCGAAGCTTCTTGGCGGAAGGATCGTCGGCCCCGAACAGGCGCTCGTAGTCGCGGATATGGGAGTCGGCGCGATTCATCTCGCGGTCGTCGATGGCGGCGAAGGCGCGCTTGGAGAAGATGTAGCCCTTGACCTGCTTGATACGGTCGCGGTAGGGCTTGGCGGCGACGTTCAAGGGCAGCTCCTTGGAGGCTTCGTCGAGCTGCTTGACGGCCTCATCGAGCTCGGCGGAGGAACCCTTGCGGGCGAGGCTCTCGGCTTGGTCGATCAGCTCGGCGCCCTTGTTGATCTTGAGCTGGTTGGCCTTGGCCAGCGCGACGACCTCCTCGCGGGCGATCTGGTCGGGGCTCTGGGGGCCGGCTTCCTTGTGGAGGTTGATCTCCTGGCGGGCGATGGTGATGTCATCGCGCACCTTCTGGGCCGCGGTGTTGTTGGGGAGGTAACCATTGGCGCCCTCAAGGATCTCCAGCGCGCGCTTGTGGTTGCCGGCGGCGGCTTCCTGGCGGGCGTTGACGATCGCGCGCTCGACCTCGGCGAAGATGTTCTGGTGCTCGGCGGCGACGGCGTCCAGGAGGGTGGCCGGCTTGGCCGCGGCGAGCGCCCGAGCCTTGATGGCTTCGGCCTCGGCCAGGGCGGCCTTGACGCTCAGCTTGCCTTCGTTGGCGGCTTCGTCGGCCGCGTCCAGCACGAGGATCTGCTCATACTTCTCGAGGGCACCCTTCAGGTTGCCTTCCTCACGGGCCTTGATGGCCTCGCCGAGCAGACGGGTCTTCTGGACGACCGGATCGTTGTCCTGGGCGACCAAGGAGCCGGCCACGAGGGCGACGGCGAGAGCGGCCCAAGCGAGCCGGGTACGGGTGAGGGTCTTCATACGATTCAGTCGGCTGGAAAGTTATTTCTTAGTGGGGGTTTTCTCAGGGGAAGCGGGCTTCGTCTCGACCGGGAGGCCAAGGACCTCGGTGAAGGTCTTCTTGGGCTTCTTGGGGTCGGGCGCAAAGGTCTTGTCTACGGTCACGGTCTTGGAAGCCAAGTCAATGCCTTTGACTACGTACTGGGCTCCCTGGTAGGCGAAGCGGTCGCCCGGGGCGGTCACCGGCCAGCTCTTGCCAGGCTCCGAGGTCGAGACCAGAAGGATGTCGACCCGGTTCTTGAACTCGATCACGCCGAGGTCGTCGATCTCGATGGTCTTGTCCTTGGAAGTCAGGCTTTTGTCCTCGAGTTTGAGGACGTTGCGGGTGACCGGAAAACCATCCTTGTCCTTGGCGTTCTTGTCGACACGGAAGGAAATCAGGGAGATCGGGGACTTGTCCTCCAAGGGCTGCTTCAGCTTCAGCTTCTCGAAATACTGCTTGGTCTCGACGTTCTCGATGAAGAACAGGCGGTCTTCCTCCTTCTTGGAGGCTGCCGGCAAGGTCGAGCGGAGCACGTAGGGGTAGGTCGGGTGCCCGATCCGCTCCAGTTTGACACCGAAGGGCGGCAGCGGACGGATCGTCTTACGGCGAGGGAAGTATTCTTTCTGGACCGGATCCCAGACGATATCGATCGTGGTGAACAGGTCGTAGTCCCAGTTGTCATCGGACTCCTCCGGGTTGCGCCAGTCCTCCGGATCGGCCTTGGCCAGCGCCTTGGGGGTCGACGGGTACTCGATGCCGCGGGGAGGCGCCAGCAACTCGGGGATGTGCAACGCACGCTGGTCGTCCTCGGGGACGGTAGGGGGGGTCAACCCAGGGATGACACCGAGGGATACCGCGACGCCGAGCACGAGGAAGAGCACGGAGCCGAGGAGGAGAAAGATGTCCTTACGAGGATTCATGGCCGGTGGGTGCGGGGGTTACTTCTTGGACTCGCCTTCGGCGGCGGCCAGCTTGGGCTCAAGCACGACGAGGTAGTCGACCTGGACCGTGAATTCGGAGGGCTGTTCGGCGATGACCAGTTTGCGCTCCTCCTTCGTGACCGCGGCCGCCTTGGGCTTGGAGCCGTTATCCCCGAAACCGGAGAGGTCGAAGGCCGGACCGGGGGCCGCGGGCGTCACCACGGCCGACGGAGCCTGAAAGTTCTTCAAGGTCTCGGCGGAGGTCGGCGCCACTTCGACGGACGTGATGGCGAAGGGCTTGCCCGAGTTACGGAGCCGGTTGACGAAAGTCCGCAAGGTCACCGTGTTGGAGATGAATTTCAGACGGAAGGAGACGGTGTCGACCAACTGCACCGGGCGACCTTCCTTGTCCTTGATGTTCCGGCGGAAGGTGCGGGAGGGGGTGAATTCCTCCGTTTCGTAGCGGGCCGTGTCGCCGCCGTCGATAACGTACGTGCCGGCGCCGGGCTTGCCTTCCGGGACCAGGGTGCCGACCTCGACCGGCTCGCGGGCGAGGGACAGCAGCATCAGGGGGACTTTGTACTCGGCGGTCGGGGCCGGGCGGGACTCGACGAGCTCCTTGAAGAGGAATTCGACGATGAGCCGCTGCTGGTCGACCTTCTGGAAATCGCGCTTCGGGGCGCTGCCCGGGTTATGGATATAACGGCCGAAACCGAAGTCGGGTTGCTCGGAGGCCTGGGGCAGGAAACGGACATCCCGGTCGGCGGCCAGCTTCTTGAGCTCGTCGACGGACTGCTTGATCTGGGAGCTGAGCTCGGTGTTGGAGGTCTTCGGGTTGCCGTCGATGTGGGCTTCGGCCTTGCCCGAGACGGTTTCGCGGAGCTTGGCGATATGGGCCTTGAGGTCCTCGAGGTCCTTCTGGGCGGAATCGACGTTGCCCTGCTTCAGCGCGACCGGCTCGGTGACATCGGCCACCGGGGAGCCCGCGAGCAGGCGGCCCGAGAGATCCCGGGCCTTCTTGAGGTCGGCGACGGACTGACCGTGCGCCGAATACTCCGTGTAGGAGAGGTAGACTCCGGCGAGGAAGCCCATGCCGATGAGCAGCAGCGTGGCGAGGAAGAGGCGGTTCTTGGAAGTATCCATGACTCAGAGGGCCTTCTCCTTGCGGATGACCAGCGTGAAGGTGACGCGCGGCTGATAAGGCAGGTTGAAATCGGCCTTGATCTCGGACTCGGGGATCTCGGCGACGAACGGGGACTTGCGCAAGGCGGCCAGCAGCTCGTTCTGACGCTTGATGAAGGTCGCGCTGTTGTGGCTGGCCTTCGGGTTCGGCGGCACCTCGGGCTGGAGGAAGCGGGCGGTGACCACGATCTTCGTGATCGTCGCGGGCTGGACGGCCTCCGCCGGCTGGCCTTCGGCCGGGGCCGGGGCGGCGGCCTGGGCTTCGCGACGCATCCGGATCTCATCGACCCAGGTGTTCTTGCACTCGGAAACCCGCGTCTGCAGGTCCGCCAGCACGGTCGGCCAGTTGGCCTGGTTGAGGACGACGAATTCCAGCTGCGCGCTCACGGCCTGGAGTTCGTTGGCCTGGTCCCGGATCGTCCGCAGGGCGGATAGGTGGCCATTGAGTTCCCCGTGGCGGCGGCGAAGTTCGCGGACCTGCTCGGTGTTGAAATTCACCGCGTCGCTGTAGGCGAAATAGACCGGCAACGGCGCCAGGGCGGCGAGCGCGGCGGCCACGATCAGCCAGGGCTTGCGGGCGTCGAAAGCGACCTGGCTCGCGATGTTGCGCGGGATGAGGTTGACGCCGGCGGTCTGCGGCAGGACGAGGCGGGCGGCCTCGCCGATGACTTCGGAGATCTGGTGGCGGTGATGCTCGACGTACTCGGGCGAGACATTCTTGCCGAGCCGCAGGAAAGCGGAAGGGTCGAAGAGCTCGGGCGGCAGGCGCAAGGTCTCGCTGAGCTGCTCGGAAAGTCCCGGCACGAGCGCGCCCCGGCCGGTGAGCAGGATGCGCGTCGGCTGACGGCCGGCCGTCCCGCGCTTGAGGTTGATCAGGCGGCGGTTGATGTCCTGGGCGAGGCGCCGGATGAAGGACTGGGAATTGGCCTGGAGAACCGCGACCTTGGGGTCCGACTCGGGCAGGTGGATGACCCCGGAGTAATAGCCGACCTTCACCGCCTCGGCATTGGCGAAGGGCTCGCCGGTGTTATCCGAGACGCCCTGGGTCAGGAGGTTGCCGCCGATGTTCGCGGACTGGATGTTCGCGCCCGTCGGGCCGACGAAGCTGAGGGTGGTCGAGCGGGCGCCCACGTTGACGATGAGCACCTCCTCGGTGGCGGCGCCGCCGGCGAGCAGGAAGGCCTGGCTGTCAAGCAGCGGCGCGGCCTGGATGGAGGCCGGCCGGAGGCCGGCGCCCATCATGAGGGTGGCGATGCGGGCCGCGACCTCGGTGCGCAGGGCGAAGAGGAGAACCTCGGCTTCGACGCCGTCGGACGCCATCACCTGGCTATCCCAGATGACTTCGTTGAGCGGGTAAGGGATAGCGTTCTGAGCCTCGAAGGCGACGATCTGGGCCTGGCGCTCGCGCTCGACCTGCGGGACCTTCAGGGCCTTCTGCAGCAGCAGGAAACTGGGGGCGATGACCGTGACACGGCGACCAGCCAGACCATGCGCCTGCACAAGGTCGGCGACGGCGCTCACCGCGGAAGCCAACCACTCGTCGTCGTTCGTCTGCCCCGGCGCGATCTCCTCGACCAGGAACTGTTGCAGTTCGAGGCTGCCCTGGTCGGCGCCGAACACGGCGATGGACACGTGGGACGCGGCAAGATTGACGATGGTGGCCTTTTTCTGGCTCATGCGGGGACGGCGGGGAGGGATGACGTTCAGCGGGTCGGGACGTCCTCGCGGATGAATTCCGGCGAGGAAGGCACGATCGGGTTGTCAAAATAGGCGACCAGGTACTGCGGACGCAGGATGCCCGGGGTGTTGACCACGCCGCGATCCGCGGCGTCCTTGGCGGCATCGAAGGCCACCTTGGTGGCGATATCCTTATGGACGGCGCGGACCTGGGCCGGGATCAGGACGCCCCTGGCATCGAAGATCGGGGCTTCGTTGCCGGCGACCTCGAGCTGGACGAAGTAATAATCCGGCTCCTTGGGGAGCATGTCGCGCTTCACGATGTCTCCCGGCAGATAGAACAGGACGGACCGGGGCTGGTTGGCCTCGATGGTGAGGACCGTCGCCGAGGCTCGGTAGTAGTTCCAATCCTCGGGCTTTTTTGAAGCGGTCTTATAAACCTGGGTGACGGTGACCTTGACCTTATCGAGCCACTTCTTGTTGAGCGCCTTCGGATCGGGGTTGTCGCCCGACATCAGTTCGACCTGCATCCGGTTCCACTTGTTGACCTGCCCCCCTAAGGACGTCTGGGCGAACTTGACGTCGCGGACGAAGACGGGGGCTTTGTCGGTCTTGGCGGCAGGGGCGGCGTTTTGAGCGAAAGAGACGGAGACCGGGATGACCATCGCCCAGAGGAGGGCAAAAACAGCTCGGAAAGGGGGCATGGGACAAGTGGAGTTATTCAGCCAGAAGGGAGTGGCAAACGCAAAAACCCCGCCCCGGGAACATTCCTCTATTGCAAATAACTTGCACCTGAAGAGAGGCCTAGTTTAACTGACCTTTCGTGCTCAAACTGACCATCCAGATTTGGCTCGGGGCGCTGGTCGGAACCGCCCTGTTCTCCGCTCCTCCGCCGGCCCAAATCGTCGCGAGTTTCTCGATCGTGGATGACTGGACCCAGGTGCTTGTCGGTCAGGCTATCCGACACCAAACCCTCGTGCCCGCGGGCAGTGAGCTGCATGGCTTCCAACTGGGCGCCAACGAAGCCAAAGCCTTGTCCGCGGCCCAACTCATCGTGGGACTGAGTCCGGCCAGCGAACCTTGGTTGGCCGAGTGGGTGAAAGCACACCGACGGGAGGCCTCCACCGTCTGGCTCCATTTGGAGGAAAAAGACTGGGCGGCCGGCGAGCCGCATCCCTGGACCGACCCTTCGCTGGTAATAGGTTTTGTTACCAAACTCGGGGCCGCCATCCGAGGAAAATTTACTGATGTAAATACTCAAGACAATGTTAATCAATATCTTGCAAAAGTAAAAGGCCTCGATGACGAACTGAGGGAAGCCTTTGCCACCCTGCCCTCGGATCGGCGTAAACTCATCACCCAGCACCCGAATCTGGGACGTCTCGCTCAACGTTACCACCTGCAGATCGTCGGGACCATCCTGGAGAGCCCTTCCGCAGAGGCCGCCGACCCCTCGGCCCGGCATTACTCCCGGCTGCTGGGGCTGATCCGCACCGAGAAAATCCGGGTGCTCGTCACGGACGAAGGCCAGAACGAGAGTATCGCACGCCGGCTTTGTCAGGATGCGGGGCTCCCGCCGCCATTGGCCCTCAACTTCGAGACCCTGGCACCGGCCGGTCAGCCAGGCGCCGATTGGCTAGGAATGATGCGTCGACAGGCGGGCAAACTCCGGGAGGCCTTGTCGCGACCATGAGCCATCGAACCGCCGGTCTCTGGGAGCAGTTTCATGGCGCGATCTTCGGGGTCCTGCCGCGGATTCCTTATGCCGCCGCGGAAACCCCGGCGGCCGGACCCGCCATCCGGGCGGAGGGGCTGACCGCGGCCGCGCGCCCCGACGGGCCGGTGGCCTTCACCGACGTGGCCCTGGAGATTCCCGTCGGCTGCCGCGCCGCGCTCGTCGGCCCCAACGGCTCGGGGAAGTCGACCTTGCTCAGGGTGCTCGCGGGGCTGACCCCCGCCCGGGAAGGCAAGGTCGAGGTGCTGGGCCGCGCTCCGGCGTTGGGTCGCCGCCGCGTAGCCTACCTGGCGCAACGGCCCGACCTGACACCCTACTTCCCGCTCACCCTGCGCCGTCTGGTGCAGATGGGCAAATACGCCCATCACGGTTGGTTCGACGAGTGTCGCCACGGGGACTCGGATGTCGACCAAGCGCTGCGGCTGCTCGAATTGGGCGACCTCGCCGAGCGCCCCGTGCACGCGCTGTCGGGGGGCCAGCTGCAGCGCGGCCTGCTGGCTCGTGCGACCGTCCAGGGAGCGGAGCTGCTGCTGCTGGACGAGCCCTACGCCGCGCTGGACGCCGAGAGCCGGGCGATCGTCGAACGCTTCCTGGCGGAACGGCCGGCGGGCCTCACCGTGGTGATGGCCACGCACGACCCGGCCGACGCGCGCCGTTCGGACCGGGTGCTCGAACTGCGCGGCGGCGCGCTGCGCCTGCTCCACGACTGCGCCGGCCACGACCACCGCCATGCTTGAACCGCTGCTCGCCCCGCTGCGTGAGGACTTCTTCCTCCGCGCCCTCGCCGCGGTCATCCTCGGCGGCGTGACCTGCGCCTGCCTCGGCGCCTACGTCGTGCTGCGACGCATGGCCTTCGTCAGCACCGCCCTCACCCACTCCATCCTGCCGGGTATCGTCGGGGCTTTGCTCCTCGGTTTCTCGCCCTACGCCGGAGCGCTCGCGGCGGCCCTGCTCACCGCCGCGGGTACAGCCTGGCTGGCCGCGCGACGCGGCACGAGCGAGGATAGCGCCATCGGCGTGATGCTGTCGGTGATGTTCGCCGCCGGTATCGCGCTGATGCAGCAGGCGCGCTCGTGGCGCGACTTCGGCGGGCTGCTCTTCGGAAGCATCGTCTCCGTCGGACCGGAGGATCTCCTGGCGATCGGCCTCACGGCGGCGGTGGTGCTGCTGAGCCTGCGCGCCCTCCACAAGGAACTGGAGCTGGCGTCGTTCGACGAGGAGTACGCGCGGTTGCTGGGCGCGCGGCCCGGCCTGATACGCGCCGCGCTCCTCGCGCTCGTGGCCGTCGGCGCCGTGGGTTGCGTCCGCCTGGTCGGGGCGCTGCTCACGACCGCGCTCTTCGTGATCCCGGCGGCGACCGGCGTGCTGCTCGGACGCACGTTGGCGGGCGTGATGGCGTGGGGCGCCGCGGTGGCGGTGCTCGGCGGTATCGCCGGGCTCTACCTTTCCTACCATGCGCCCGGCGTCCCCTCGGGCGCCGGCATCGTGCTCTGCTGCGCGCTGCCTTACCTGCTGGCGCGCCTGTTCGCCCCGCGCCGCTGATCAGACACGCGGGGGGCGCAGCGCGAGCGGCGGACCGAGGACCTCCTGGGCGACGAACGCCCGGCGCAAGGCGGCCTGCCCCTTGAAATCGAAGCGCACCGCGGCGCGGGCCGGCCGGGTGACGACCAAGGGCGCGGCGGCGGGGATCGCCGGCGCCGCCGGCGCGGTCTCGGACAACGCCGGGGGCTTCGCGGCGGGACGTCCCCGGGGCCGGACGCGACGCGGCAGGACCGCCGGGGCGGCCATCGCGGAGGGCGCCGGCTGCTCCGCGGCGGCGCGGATCCGCCGGACGACCCAGACGACGAACATGCCGACCAGGATGAGGACCTTGACCAGCGCGTGCTCCATGCTCAGGCCTTGGCGCCGGGCTCGGGGGCGTCGCCCGCGATGCCCTTACGCATCGTGGTGTCGGCCTTGAGGTTCTCGAGCCGCTGGTAATCCATGTAGCCCATGCGGCCGGTGCGGAGCGATTCGGCGAGGGCCTGCGGCACCTGGGCCTCGGCCTCGACGACGCGGGCGCGCATCTCCTCGACGCGGGCGCGCATCTCCTGCTCGAGCGCGACGGCGGCCGCGCGGCGGATCTCCGCCTGGGCCTGCGCCATGTTCTTGTTCGCCTGCGCCTGGGCCTCCTGGAGCATGGCGCCGACGTTGTCGCCGACGTCCACGTCCGCGATGTCGATCGAGATGATCTGGTAGGCCGTGCCGGCATCGAGGCCGCGCTCGAGCACGGTCTTCGAGATGCGGTCCGGGTTCTCGAGCACCTGCTTGTAGGATTCGGACGAGCCGATGGTGGTCACGATGCCCTCGCCGACGCGGGCGATGATGGTCTCCTCCTGCGCGCCGCCGACGAAGCGTTCGAGGTTCGTGCGCACGGTGACGCGGGCCTTCACCTTCACCTGGATGCCGTCCTTGGCGACGGCGTCGATGGTGGTGCGGCCGCTGGCGGGGTTCGGACAGTCGATGACCTTCGGGCTGACGGAGTTGAGGACGGCCTCGAGCACCGACTTGTTCGTGCCGCGGGTGGCGATGTCGATCGCGCAGGCGCGGTTCCAATCGAGCGAGAGACCGGCCTTCTGGGCGGCGATGAGGGCCTGCACGGTCTGCACGATGTTGCCGCCCGCGAGGTAGTGCGCGTCGAGCTTGTCGGTCTCGATCGGGATGCCGGCCTTCTCGGCGGCGATCTTGGCGTCGACGATGACCGAGTACGGGACGCCGCGCAGGCGCATGCCGACGAGGTCGAAGAGCGCGACCTCGGCGCCGGCGAGGCGGGCGCGCACCCAGACGGTCAGGAAGGACAGGAGGAAGAGGACCAGCAGCAGCAAGGCGCCGGCGCCGACCCAGAGGATGATGGTGGTGGTTTGGTTTTCCATGGAAAGGGGCTCAGCGGACAAGCCGGACGGTGACGCGGCCGGCGTCGGCCTCGGTCACGAGCACCTGGGCGCCGCGCTCCACGAAACCGTCCGCGGAGAAGGCCTCCAGGCGCTGCCCGTCGACCTCGATCGTGCCGGAGGGTGCGAGGACCGTGAGGGCCCGGGCCGTCTTGCCGACGTAGAGCGCGTAACCGGCGGCGGCGGGGACGGCGGCGGCGGCGTTGGTCGTCTGGTTGGTCATCGCGCGGCCGGCGGCGGTCGCGGGGAGCAGGCGACGGAAAGCGACGAACTCCAGGCCGAGCACGACGAGGAAGGCGAGGGCGTAGAGGAGGCAGGTGACCCAGCCGGCCTCGGCGGCGAGGTAGATCCCCGCGAAGGAGACGACCGCCCCGAACAACCCGATGACCATGGTGGGGAGGAAGAACTCGGCGGCGATGAGGACCAGGCCGGCGATGACCAGGCTGGTGGCGAGCGTCAAGGAAGGGGCTTCGGTGGCGACGGCGGCGAGCAACATGTCCCGAGGCTAGGTGGGAGAGCCCGTTCTTCCACCTTTTTCCGCCGGGCCACGGTTACAAAATCCGGCCGACCTTGGAACGGCCGCTTGCGGGACGGGCCCGCCCGGGGTAGCAACGAGACATGAAGAAGAAGCCCCCGGCCTCCCGCCGCACCCACGTCAAGCAACCCCATGAGGTGGTCCAGGACGCGCTCCTCCTCGCCGGACGCAAGGAAGGCCCGGACGAACAGCTCGAGGCCCACGGCCGCATCGCCAGGCAGCTCGGGGTCTCCGCCTCGATGCTCTACAAGTGGCGCCAGCCCGCCGAGCGCGGCAGCGGCTCACCCAACCCCCTCGAGCGGACGGCCCAGCTGCTCGCCGTGACCGGCGACACGCGGATCGTCGATTGGCTGGCGCACCGCGCGGGCGGACACTTCGTCCGCGACGAGGCGGGCGAAGCCCCGACCGAACTGCCACGCGCCGCCAACGCCCTGGTGCGGGAGTTCGGCCTGCTCATCGCCGAGGTCGTCGACGCGTCGGACGACGAGCGCATCACGCCCGACGAGTCGCAGCGGCTCCGCGAGAAATGGAACCTGCTGCGCCGCCGTACCGAGGACTTCGTGCGCCGTTGCGAGCAGGGCGACTACGGCCGCGGCGCCTGACCGATTTCGCTTCCCCCCGCCCGCGGTTCCCGTAACCAGAAGCCATGGCCGACTTCACGATCCGCACCTACGGCGACCCCGTCCTGCGGACGCCGGGCGAGCCGGTCCGCGAATTCGGCCCGGCGCTGCGCTCCCTCGGCGACGCGATGCTCGTCGCGATGCGCAAGGCCAAGGGCATCGGGCTGGCCGCGCCGCAGGTGGGCCTCGGGCTGCAGTTGTTCGTAGCCGACGTCCATGACGAGGAGCATGCGCCGCTGCTCGACGGCCGGCCGGTCGCGCCGGACGCGATCATGCCGATGCTGTTCGCCAACGCCGAGGTGACGGTGCCCGCGGGCGAGGCCGAGGTCTACACCGAGGGTTGCCTGTCCTTCCCCGGCATCACCGGCGACGTGCCGCGCGTGGAACGGGCGGTGGTCCGCTTCCGCGACGTCGACGGCGCACCCCACACGCTCGAATGCGCGGGCCTGCTCGCGCGCTGCGTCCAGCACGAGCATGACCATTGCCAGGGCGTGCTGTTCATCGACCGCATGACGCGGGCGCACCAGCTGCTGACGGCGACCAAGGTCAAGAAACTGCAGCGCGAGACGAAGGCGGAACTGAAGGCGGCGCGCAAGAAAGCCTGAGCCTCACTTCGAGGCCGGCTTGACCGGCGTCGCCGGGACGGCGGGCGCCGGCGCGGCCGCCGGCATGTCGATCCGCAGCAGGAGCTGGCCGACCTCGACCGGCTTGGCGCCGGCGGGGACGGCGTCCACGGCGAAGGCGCGGGAGTATGGCGAAGGCTTGGCCTTGGTCACCGGATCGTCGGCCAACGGCGCCGGCGCGACCTTCCAGGCGAGGCGCATCTTCTCCGGCAACGCGGGGTCGCCGCCGAGGACGGCCGCCAGCGCTTCCGCGGCCGGGACAGGAAGACCGACCTTGCGAAGATGGACGTAGCGCAGGAGCGCGACGCCCAGCGGCGAGGCGTCGCGGTCGAAACTTGCGAGCGCCTCGGCGGTGCCGACCAGACGACGCAGCAGGTTGCGTTCATCCTTGAGCGCGAAGGCTCCGGTGAGGGGTTTGGCGTGAAGCTCCGCCGGGCCGAACGTGGTCAGGGCCACCTCGCAACCGACGAGCCGGAGCGTGTGGGCGTCGGCGAGGTTGACCACAAGGAGCGCGACCGAGCCATCGGCGGCCAGCGGGTAGACCTCGGCCCAGGCCACGGCGACCTGGCGAGCGCCGCCCGGCTTTTTCCAATCCTTGGCGAAGGCCGTGGTCGCCTCGGCGGAATTGACCAGGAAGGCGTAGCCGGCGGCGGGCGCGGGCGCGAGGCCCTTCGGGTCCACCTTGACCCACGCTTCGCGCAAGCCGGCGGCGAGAGCCGGCGCGGCGCCGACCTTGCCGTCGGCGAGCTGGGTCACGGCGCCCACCAGATGCACCTGGGCGAAGCCGCTGTCGCGGGCGAGTTTCTGGAAACGGATCGCGACGAGGTTCAGCGTGTAAGCCCACTCGGTCTGGACGAGGTCGAGGCCGAGAGCGACGGTCTTGGTCTGCTCCGCGTGACGGGTGGTGGCGAGGGCGCGCAGGCGAGCGAGCGAGGGCTGCGCACGGGCGACCATGGCCTTGCCCTCCGCGATCATCTTCTCGCCGCGGGCACGCACCTGCTCGGGTGTCTCACCGATCCGGGGGGTGGTGGCGGAGCCGACGATGCCCTGGCCGGTCTGTGCGCGGGACATACCCTGCTCGACCATCCGGAAGGCATTGCCCCACTCGGAAAGCTCGCCGGTCCGGAGGTAGCGGGTCACCTCGGCATCAGGGAGAGCCGGGGGACCCGCGGCGGGCTCGCCTGCGGCGACGACAAAAAGGGAGGCGAGCAGGGCGAACATAGGCGAAGGGGATCAGGATTCGTCGAACTTACGGAGGAACAGGGCGTCCATCTCGTCGAGAAACAGTTTAGCATCTTTACCCTTCACCGAGAAGCGCAGTTTCGACCCCTGCCCGGCGGCCAGCATCATCAGGCCCATGATGCTCTTGCCGTTCACGACCTCGTCATCCTTGGAGACCGTGACCTCGACCTCAGGGTACCGGTTGGCGAGGCGCACGATCTGGGCGGCCGGACGCGTATGGATGCCCATGCGGTTCTGGACGGTGAATTCGCGGGTGAGGGCCTCGGGGGAGTCTTCCATGATAAGGGGGCGCCCGGCGGGGAACAGGGCGGAGGAAAAAGGGTGACGGCCCCCCAGACGGGTCAAGGTTATTAAGGACAATGGAAGAGGGTTGGCTTTCCTGAGAGAGTCGGGGAGAGGGCTGGTCATGAGCGAGCTTGCCCGTCGCCAGCGGGCGGTGGAGGAGTCGGGCACGTCCCTGCGTGGCGACCCGGCCGGAAACCGCCAGATTCATCCTAATTACGGTGAAATCGGCTGTTTTAACCCCTTGGCTTGACCTTCCTGCCCAGACCCCTCCAATCGTCCCAAACGAACCACCGTGGCCAAGCCCGCTGTCCTCACCCATCCGGAATCCCTGAAGCGCCCCGCCGGGCCTTCGGAGTATGCCAAGCACCCGGTCAACGCCGCCCTCTCCAAGAAGGAGAAGGTCGCGCTTTACACCAAAATGGCCCGGATCCGCCATTTTGAACAGCGCTGCATCCGCGTCTACCAGCAGGGCAAGATCGGGGGCTTCCTCCACCTCTATGTCGGCCAGGAAGCCGTGGCCGCCGGCACCATCTCCCTGCTGGGCAAGCACGACCACCTCATCACCGGCTACCGTGACCACGGCCACGCCCTGATGGTCGGCATGGGCATGAACGAATGCATGGCCGAGCTGACCGGCAAGGTCACGGGCTGCTCCCAGGGCAAGGGCGGGTCGATGCACTACTTCGCGCCGGACAAGAACTACTGGGGCGGCCACGGGATCGTCGGCGGCCAGGCCCCCCTCGGGACCGGCCTCGCCTACGCCGTCAAGTACATGGGCCTCAAGGGCTCCTGCCTCGCCTACATGGGCGACGGCGCGGTCAACCAAGGCGCGGTCCACGAGGCCTATAACCTCGCCGCCCTCTGGGACCTGCCGGTCATCTTCGTCGTCGAGAACAACGGCTACTCCATGGGCACCTCCCAGGAACGTTCGACCGCCCACCCCGGCTGCCTGGCCAAGCGCGCCGAAGGCTACGGGATGGACTGGGATGTGATCAACGGCCACGACGTCTACGAAGTCCGCGCCAAGACCTCCGAAGCCCTCAAGCGAGCCCACGAGGAATCCCGCCCGACCGTCCTCGAGATCTTCACCTACCGTTACTACGGCCACTCGATGGCCGACCCGGACAAGACCTACCGCGACAAGGAGGAGATCAAGGAGTACCGCGAACAGAAGGACCCGGTCTTCCTTTTCGAGAAGGAGCTCCTCGCCGAGAAGGTCCTGACCCCCGAGCAGGTCCAGGCCATCAACGAGGCCGCCATGGCCGAGGCCGACGAGGCCGCCGCCTTCGCCGACGCCTCCCCGGACCCCACGGTGGCCGACATCACCAAGCACATCTACTGGGAAGAGGACAACCGCGGGCCCCAGACCACGAGCCGCGGTACGATCATCTTCGAATAACCCTCCGCCCGCCTTTCCATGCCCGTCATTTCCTACCGCGAGGCCCTCCGCGCCGCGATGCGCGAAGAGCTCCAGCGCGACGAGAAGGTCGTCCTCATGGGCGAAGAAGTCGCCCAGTTCAACGGCGCCTACAAGGTCACCGAAGGTCTCCTCAAGGAGTTCGGCCCCAAGCGCGTCGTCGACACCCCGATCTCCGAGGCCGGCTTCATCGGCCTGGGCATCGGCGCCTCGATGCTCGGCATCCGCCCCGTCATGGAGCTGATGTTCTGGTCCTTCTCGTACGTCGCGTTCGACCAGATCGTGAACAACGCCGGCAACATCCGCTACATGTCCGGCGGCCTCATCAACTGCCCGATCGTCATCCGCGGCCCGGCCAACGGCGGCACCAACGTCGGCGCCACCCACTCGCACACGCCCGAAGCCATCCTCGCCTCCCACCCGGGCATCAAGGTCGTCTGCCCCGCCACCCCGTACGACGCGAAGGGCCTCATGAAGGCCGCCATCCGCGACAACGACCCGGTGTACGTGATGGAGAACACCATCCTTTATAACGACAAGGGCGAGGTGCCGGACGAGGACTACATCGTGCCGCTCGGCGTCGCCGACGTGAAGCGCACGGGCACCGACCTCACCATCGTGGCCCACGGCCGCGCCGTCATCACCTCCCTCAAGGCCGCCGAGATCCTGGAGCAGGAGCACGGCGTCAGCGTGGAGGTCGTCGACCTCCGCTCGATCCGCCCGCTCGACGAGGAGACCGTCCTCGCTTCCGTCCGCAAGACGCACCGCGTCCTGCTGGTCGAGGAGAACAAGCCGTTCTGCGGCGTCGATGCCCAGGTCGCCTACCTCATCCAGTCGAAGGCGTTCGACGAGCTCGACGCCCCGATCCACCGCGTGTCCTCCATCGACGCCCCGCAGATCTACTGCAAGCGCCTGGAAGACCAGCAGCTCCCCAACCCGGCGCGCGTCGTCGCCGAGGCCCTCAAGGTCCTCGCCTGATCGCCCCCCCCCACCCTCTCCAACCCGATGGCTGAAATTATCGATATGCCGAAGCTCTCCGACACGATGTCGGTGGGTACTTTGGTCAAATGGAACGTCCAGGAAGGCCAGACCGTGGCCTTCGGCGACATCCTGGGCGAAGTCGAGACCGACAAGGCGACGATGGAGCTTTCCTGCACCGTGCCCGGCACGATCCTCAAGATCTACGCCCCGGCCGGCTCGCAGCTGCCCGTCGGCGCGCCCATCTGCGCCATCGGCAAGAAGGGCGAAGCCGCCCCGGCGCCCGGGCAGGCCGCCCCGGCCCCGAAGGCCGCGGCCCCCGCGATCCCCGAGTCCACCGGCATCCCCTGCATCCCGCCCGCGCCTGCCGCGAGCGCCGCGCCCGCGACCCAGTCCGATGGTAGCCGCGCCGAGGTTTCCCCGTCCGCCAAGCGCATGGCCGAAGAGGCCGCGATC
>SXGQ01609487.1_pt1 | contig 27690 bp, 28 predicted proteins | sample 3178371 | NCBI WGS metagenome assembly SXGQ01 (sample SAMN11356859, study PRJNA531348) | freshwater metagenome | isolation source: freshwater sample F1-20 | place: China: Fuxian Lake, Yuxi | collected 2017-12-25 | reverse complement strand
TATCGTTACGGACTTCTTGCTAATCCTGATTTGAGGATTTACAAACCTTGGCTTGACTCGGATTTTGTCAATGAACTTGGCGGACGTGCAGAGATGAGTGCATTCCTCAAAGAGCGCTCACTTCCATATCGAGACAGTGCCGAGAAGGCCTATTCGACAGATGCCAATATTTTGGGAGCGACCCATGAAGCGAAGCAACTTGAGGCCCTGGATGTCTCCATGGAGATCGTGGAACCGATCATGGGGCAGAGGCATTGGGACTCAAGTATTTCAATTTCACAAGAGGATGTGACCGTCGGATTTAGAGAGGGAAGACCCATTGCAATAAATGGAGTCCTCATTGAGGATCCAGTCGCGCTCATCCGAGAAGCGAATTCGATTGCGGGTCGTCATGGCCTCGGGATTTCGGATCAGATTGAGAACAGAATCATCGAAGCAAAATCGCGCGGCGTGTATGAAGCACCAGGGATGGCCCTTCTATTCATCGCCTATGAACGTTTATTGACCGCTATACATAATGAAGACACTCTCGCTAACTACTTCGCTGAAGGTAGGCGACTGGGCAGACTTCTTTATGAAGGCAGATGGTTTGACCCACAAGCGCTGATGCTTCGAGAGTCGCTACAGAGATGGGTAGCTGCTCCTATTACTGGTGAAGTTCGAATCAGACTCCGTAGAGGAGATGATTACTCGATTCTTGATACTGCTGGCCCCTATTTGAGCTATCACCCAGAGAAACTCTCGATGGAACGTACCGAAGAAGCAGCTTTTGGTCCGACGGATCGAATAGGGCAGTTGACTATGCGAAATCTTGATATCGCTGATACGCGAGCGAAACTCGATATCTACTCGAAGATCGGCCAGATTGACCATGAGAAGTTGAATCTGATTGAGAATAGGGATATTTAGCTTCGATGTCGCGCGCGATTATCCGACTGCTCACTTGTGGAAGCGTCGATGATGGAAAAAGCACCTTAATCGGACGACTCTTGGTGGAGACAGATAGCGTCCCCCACGACACCATCAAGTCTGCGAAGACTGTGCGAAGAACTGGCTCCACCATCCCTGCCGGAGAGATCGATTTCTCACTACTGACAGATGGTCTCGAAGCCGAGCGAGAACAAGGAATCACGATTGATGTGGCTTATCGTTCTATGGCCTTGCTCAATGGCAAACGTTTGATAATCGCTGATGCACCTGGACATGAGCAATATACGAGGAACATGGCCGTCGCCGCCTCGCGCTCTGATATCGCTCTCGTCTTGGTGGATGCCTCGCGAGGTATCAGACCACAGACGTTAAGACATCTCACAATCTGTTCTTTAATGGGAGTGGAACGGATCATCATTGTCATCAATAAACTTGACGCAGTCGGATACGAACGGAAAGTATTTGATTCTCTGATTGAAGAGTTAAATCCAACGATTCATAGGCTTGGGATTAACAATCACACCTTCATCCCAGTCAGCGCACTTCATGGCGATAACGTGGTCTACAAGAGTGACGCTGCTCCCTGGTACACCGGTCCTTCACTCTTGGATTTGATTCAAGAACATGAAGGGGTGATTGAGGTCGCTAATTCCTCGCCTCGAATGGCAGTCCAGATGATCTCGAGAGCTGAAAACTTTAGAGGACTCGCTGGAACAGTGGTGAATGGATCATTCACCAAGGGTCAGAGTGTGGTTGTCTTACCGACGCGAAAAAATGCGAAGATTGCGCGACTTGTCTCATTCCATGGGGATCTTGATGAAGTTACATCAACCCGTGCAGTTACTATGGTTTTAGAACCTGATATTGATGCCTCACGTGGCGATGTGATTGAGATAGAAGAGAAGCAGACAAATCCCGAGAGTAGATTCACCGCGAACCTTGTTTGGCTCGGTGAATCAGAGTTGATCCATAGCCGTTCTTATCTCTTCATATCGGGGTCGACTCAGGTGACAGGTATGGTCACGTCGATACGACATAAGCTCAATGTGAATACGGGAGAGCAATTATCCACTCGAACTCTGGCGATGAATGAGATTGGTGTTGTGGAGATTGCCCTTGATACACCAATGTCACTGACTAACTACGATCAATCTAGAGTGACAGGCAATTTCGTGATCGTTGACCGACTCTCAATGAATACAGTCGGTGCAGGCATGGTTTTGCATCCGTTACGTCGTTCGAGCAACGTGACGGAGCATCATTATGAAGTCACTGCCGAGATGCGATCTCAGCAGAAGGGACAGAGGGCTAAAGTCATCTGGCTGACTGGGCTTTCAGGTTCTGGGAAATCAACAATCGCAAATGCCGTTGAGAAGCGTCTCTTTGCGCTCGGAATTCACTCATACATTCTTGATGGCGATAACTTACGACTTGGGCTCAATAAAGATTTGGGTTTTACCAAGGAAGATCGAGCAGAAAATGTTCGACGAGTCTCCGAGGTCGCGCATGCAATGGTCGATGCAGGTCTTGTTGTCATCGTCGCTTTAGTCAGCCCCTTCATGGCTGATCGCAACGAAGCGCGTAATCGATTTGCCGATGATCAGTTTGTTGAAGTCTGGGTGAAGACTCCCGCAGAGACTTGTGCGCAGCGAGATCCGAAGGGACTCTATAAAAAAGCCAGAGATGGTCAGATTCCCAATCTCACCGGTGTTGGTCAGGAGTATGAACCACCGACAGGTGCCGAGTTAGTGCTTGATGGAACCGCCGAGATTGATGAGAATGTCGACCGCTTGCTCAAGGTAATCGTGTGAATCTCTTCTACTTCGTCCTGGCGGGATCTATTGCTCAGTTGATTGATGGTTCCCTAGGCATGGGATTTGGTGTCACTAGCGCCACCATCTTGCTTGCGCTTGGTACTTCTGCTGCCGCGACGTCAGCCGCAGTTCATGTCGCAAAGATCGGGACGGGTCTTGCCTCAGGCCTTGCTCATTGGCGACACGACAATGTTGACAGAGAGGTCTTATTCAAGATTGCTATACCTGGAGGGATTGGTGCTTTCGCAGGTGCAACATTTCTCTCCTCGATTGACCTCGCGGGCGGCACTTATTTCATTTCGACAATTCTTCTTCTCTTGGGTTTAGTTCTGCTCTATCGCAATATTTTCCGACATCAAGTGCAGGTAAATCTCACCGCGGTGAGTGACCCCAAGTACCTGAAGTTCATCGGACTTACGGGGGGTTTTGTTGATGCTTCTGGAGGCGGTGGATGGGGCCCGGTAGTGACACCCACGCTTTTGGCTACGACCGAGCATGAACCTCGGAAAGTCATTGGAACCGTCTCTGCCGCAGAATTCATTGTCGCGGTCTGTGCCAGTTTGGGTTTTCTCGCCTCGCTCTGGCGATTAGACATCAACTGGGAGGCCGTCATTGGACTCTCTATCGGTGGGATTGTGATGGCTCCCATTGCAGCCAGGCTCGTTGGCTGGTTGCCAAGAAGGACCCTAGGGATTGCTGTCGCAGTCATCATCATAATTCTTAATGGACTTCGATTGATGGGATTGATCTGAGGTGAATTATGGCCGATCGAATTCTGTTTCATGCCGGGTTTCATAAATCTGGCACAACGGCTCTGCAATATTGCTTTGATAAGAATCGAAAGGTACTCAAGTCGAATGGTGTGAACTACCTAGTCACAACAGGGCGTGCCCACCATCGCCCAGCATGGTCTTTGACCGAGCGAATCTGGGGCTGGAAAGACCAGGGTGGCGAGAGAATTCCAGCAAAAGTCTGGCAAGACTTTGCCAAAAGAGTAAAGAAATCTAACGGAATCGCGCTCATTAGTAGCGAGTTCTTCTCGGAAGCGAACACCGATCAAGTCTTCAAGGTGCAGAGAGATTTGGGTTCTACCAACACTGAAGTCGTCTTCACAGTTCGACCATTCGTCAAAGTTCTCGCTTCGTCGTATCAGCAGTTTCTCAAGTACGGAATCAAACTTCGGTATGAAGAATGGCTTGAGGAGATGTTTCATAATCGAGAGAAAAGTCGGCACACCCCAACTTTCTGGCAACGAGCTGCGGTCTCTGAGGTTGTGACACGTTGGAGCGAAGTATTTGGGACCTCGAATGTATCGATTCTCCTGGCCAATGAAGAGAATCCCGACTTCATTTTTGATGAGTTCACTCGCCTCCTCAGACTTCAACCAGGAATCTTGAAGCCATCGGAGATTGGAGGAAATCGCTCGATGACGGCAGATGAGATTGAGCTTCTGTGGCGCGTCAATAATCGATTTGATCGAAGCCGAGGCTGGGATGAGTATCGCGCGATGATTCGCGAGGGGTATGTTCATTATCTGGCTGACGAAACGCAAGCTCTGCCGGGATCGACTCGTTTGCTGACTCCACAATGGGCGGTCAATGAGGCAAGGAGGATTCAAGACTCTGACCTTGCCCAGCTCAAGCAACTGGGCGTAAAGATTTTAGGAGATGAAACTGCCTACGGTAATCCTGTCGTGCCGGAAGGAAACAACTCGGCCATTTCGGTAATTGACCTTGATCGAGTCGCTCAGATACTGCTCTCTTATGATTTGCAGGCTATCGAGCGCTTTCCACTGAGGACTATCGTTCAGGAATTGAAGCGGAGACTTCGTCGCTACGTTAGAAGAAAGAGAAAGGGCGTTCTATGACCAACCAATCCTCTCCGACCGGTGAATGGCAGAAGGAGTCTGCAATCGCCAAAGTCTCGGCGGAATATGTGACCGAGGCGGCCAAACTAAGCCCGATCAACTCGACAAATCTCGGGATAACGGGCCTTGATGATCAACTTGATGATTATTCACTCGCTCATGCGGAAAAGGGTGCAAAACTCCTTCGTGACTCGATTGCGAAGATTAGCTCAGCTACTCCGCTCAATGACTTTGATCGTATTGCTCGCGATGTTGCGTTAGAGCGAATGCATTCATACCTAGAACTCCACGACTCAAAAGAGGCATACGTTCTCTGGGGTGTCCTGTGGTCACCTGTTTCAAGCATTAGACAGGTTTTTGAGATGATGAATCCAGATTCTCCCAATCACCTTGAAAACGTCACCTCAAGAATGAATGCCGTTGGAAGGTCATTTGAAAGCTGGAAGCAAACTCTTCTTGAAGTGGCGAAGGTAGGAAAAGTCACGGCGAGGCGACAAGTTCTCGGCGTTGCCGATCAGTTAGAGACCTTCGCGAAAGGTGCATTCGCAGAGATTGCAACTCGCTTTGATCCCGAGGGAAAGAATTCAAATCTCCATAGCGCTGCAAAATCTGCCGAGCTTGAGTGCAACAAACTCTCAAAATGGATGCGAGAAACCTACGCACCATTATCAAATCCGACTGATCCAGTTGGTCGAGATAGGTATCTGGTATGGGCTAGACATTTCACCGGTGCGAATCTCAACCTTGAAGCAACTTATCAATGGGGCAAGGAAGAGTTGGATCGAATCAATGATCGTATGTGGAAGGTCGCGACTCGGCTCTATCCAGATGCAAAGACTCTTCGTGAGGTGGCAGATCGCCTCGAGGACGATCCCCGATATGTCATAAACGGTTCTGAAGAATTGCTTCGACGCTTGCGAGAATTTGTTGATGCGGCAGTGAAGCGACTAGATGGTGCCGAGTTCGATATCGACGAGAGGATAAAGTTCTGTGATTGCAGGTTAGCTCCAGAAGGAAGTGCATCCGCTGCCTATTACATGGGTCCTTCCGAGGACTTTTCTCGTCCGGGAACTACTTGGTTTCCAACAATGGGGAAAGAGAAGTTCAGTTTCTGGCATATCGCATCCACCTGGTACCACGAAGCAGTCCCAGGTCATCACCTGCAAGTAGCGACATCTATGGTTGAAACTGATCGACTTAATCGTTATCAACGGAATGAAGCATGGACTTCAGGTCATGGCGAAGGTTGGGCGCTTTATGCAGAGCGTTTGATGGATGAACTAGGTGCATTTTCGGATCCTGGGTATGAAATGGGTTATCTCTCGGCACAAGCACTTCGCGCTGCTCGAGTCGTTGTTGATATTGGAATGCATCTTGGATGTGAAGGGCCAGATGGAACGCCTTGGAATGCAGAGAGCGCATTCTTAGTCCTTCGAGATCGAGCACTCCTTGATGAAGTCTCGGCGCGAAGTGAGGTCGATAGATATCTAGGCCTTCCTGGGCAAGCAATCTCCTACAAAGTAGGCGAGCGGGTTTGGATGAAGACTCGAGAAGATGCGAAGAAGCGATTAGGCGCCAAGTTCTCTCTTAAAGCGTTCCATAAGTTCGCCTTAGCTCTTGGCCCGATGGGCCTTGACCCATTCGAAAAAGAGATGGCAGCTTGGCAAGGGTGATTGATTAGTTGTTCGATTAGGTGATTGTCTAGTTGATTGTCTAGTTGATTGCCTTGTTATCTCCGCTGGGTTTTTTGACTCAAGCAATCTTCTAAGAGATCAAGGCCTCAAGACCGACTTCGACCATTTCCTTAAGCGTGCGCTCACGTGATGTTGCATCCATCGCCTCGTGAGTGATCACGTGATCAGAGACGGTGAGGACCGCGAGGGCTTGGCGTTTGAAGCGTGCAGCCAATGTGTAAAGGGCGCTCGCCTCCATCTCCAACGCGAGAACGTTGTATTCACGAAGTTTTGTTAGTGCATCAGTCGTGTCGTAGAACTGGTCCATCGAAGAGACGCCTCCGACATGGACTCGGAACTTCTTCGCAACCTCGTAGGCGGATTTGAGTAAATGAAAGTCACAATGTGGAGCAAAATCGAGTCCATTGGTAGCTCTTCGATTTACCGCGGAGTCAGTGGAAGCCGATAGAGCAAGTATCAAATCTCCGACCTTTGTCTCATCTTGGATTGCGCCACAAGTTCCGATCCGAATCGCACGCTGAACGTTGTATTCGGTGAATAATTCATGGACGTAGATGGAGATTGAGGGAAGCCCCATTCCACTGCCCTGTACCGATACTCGCTCGCCCTTGTAGGAGCCGGTATAGCCAAACATGTTTCGAACCGAGTTATATTGAACCGGATCGGTGAGGAAATTCTCGGCTACCCACTTTGCGCGAAGGGGATCACCAGGGAGAAGGATCCGTTCAGCGACTTCTCCAGGCTTGGCTGCAATATGAAGGCTCATCCAATCAACTCTCTATCGTAGTTTGCTCTGTGAAGCGTTGGGCATCTTCTTTTAATCGGATCTTTTGCGCAATCAGTACAGAGAAGAAGTTTTTCGTGACATGAAGGGTCAATGCAATTGTGAAAGTCTTTGGTTTGTCCGCCACAGGTGTCGCATCTTCCTATCAGAGCGGCGTTCGGAGCGAAATCAATGCTCATCCTGGCATCGAATGTGTAGAGCGAACCTTCCCAGAGACCGTCATTGCCGTATTTCTCGCCGTAGCGGACGATCCCACCCTCAATCTGATAAACCTCATCGAAGCCTCTCTCCTTCATGATGGCAGAGAGCACCTCACAACGTATTCCACCCGTGCAGTAGGTGACAATCGCCTTGGACTTCAAGTGGTCGTACTTTCCGCTCTCTATTTCCGTTATGAAGTCACGAGTTGTTGCGGTATCTGGTACGACGGCATTCTTGAAGCGCCCAATCTTCGCCTCGAATGCATTTCTCCCGTCAAAGAAGATAACTTCATCAGCTCGATCTTCAACTAGTCGGTGGACTTGCTCTGGTTTCAGATGTTTTCCACCGCCGACAACCCCTGACTCAGCGACTGTGATCTCCGTAGGACGACCGAATGTGACGAGTTCTGATCGGACTTTGACGCTTAGTCTTGGAAAATCATTTCCAGTGCCCTCAGACCATTTGAAATCAATCTTCTTGAAACCCTGAAATTCTTTAGTCTTCTTGACATAGCGTTTCAATTGATTGAGATTGCCACCAAGCGTGCCATTGATTCCGTGTGGTGATAGCAAAATACGACCTTTAAGTTCGAGTGATTCGCAGAGATCTCGCTGCCAGAGTCGGATTGCTTCAGGGTCGGCGAGTGGGGTGAACCCATAAAAGAGGATGATTTTGTTGAGTGTCGGTCGAGCCGGGGACATGAAGGGGAGTCTAACTCGCAACATTTACTATGAGAAAGTGAAGGTCCCCTCGAAGGCACGACTTGAGGGTTTGGCCATTCTCTCGGGCGTGATGATCGCGTTGCAGGCAAGGGCAAATGGCGAACTCTCGGTAGAACTTGGAAACAGTTTGCAGGCGGCTTTGATCTCTTTCTCCTCAGGGCTGCTCATCATCTCCACTGTCGCAATCTTTACTCCTCGGATCAAGAAGGGAATGAGGGAGATTTTCGTTGCAGTAAAGGCAGGATCTTTACCTAAGTGGCGACTCTTTGCAGGAATGCTCGGGGGATCTTTTGTTGCGATACAAACAAACATCGTTCCGCTTATCGGAGTCGCAATCTACTCCGTTGCATCCATAGCTGGACAAGCGGTGGTTTCACTTCTCGTTGATCGCATAGGAATCACTGGTGGCGGCCCCAAGACGATAACTGCAAGGCGGATCGGTGCGGCCGCAGTGACTGTGCTTGCTGTCTTCGTCTCAGTAATTGATCGACTTGATGATCGCAACTTCTCTTTTTTCACGGTGCTCCTTGCACTCCTGGCAGGTGCTTTTGTTGGGGTTCAACGAGCGCTCAACGGCCAGATTAACGAATTTGCCAAAGAGAGTTTTGCAACCTCGCTACTCAACTTCATTATGGGAACGCTCTTTTTACTTCTTTTCTTATTTGTTGCGATCTTAATTTCTCCTGGTGAAAATGGTTTCTCACTTTCATCATTGCCAACCGGCCCTTGGTGGATCTTTACGGGAGGCGTTATCGGAGTTATCTACATCGCTTTTACTGCTCTTATAGTTCAACATCTAGGTGTATTGATTTTTACGGTTTTGAGTGTGGGTGGACAACTTCTCGGTTCCCTCATTGTTGACTTCTTTCACCCGGAGACATCGAATGGGGTTGGGGCGGCATTGATAACTGGAATTTGCCTTACCTACCTGGGAGTCATCGTTAGCGGTGAGCGAAGGAGCCAAAGGGCCTAGTTTTTCGTTGAGTTAAGGTGCATAAATCCGGCCCCACTTTGCGGTGAGTTGGGTGTGGCAATCGAGGTGGCACCTTCCTGGGTAGGGACATCGGGGTCGACCCTTGGTCTTAAGTGGCTCAAGGGTTACCTCGATGCCGTTGCCTCTGGAGTTTCGGTCGAGCAGTTCCTGAGAAAACTTCATCAGGACTTAGAGATTTCTCCAGGGTTGAGATGCAGTGAAATTTTCATATTCGATAGTGAGGGCTACCTTGTTCACGCGGGAGGACATGGGCTTTCCCTTGAGCAGATGCGCAGGGTGCGACTCAGTAGAGACTCTTTCCATCCAGTCTCTGATGCGGCGCGGACCGAGGAGATCCTTGAGATTGCCTCAGCGGATGAATTCCTCCAGCGCTATCCAGACTTGAGTCAAACTTCAAGCCCTTCATCACCCGAACCTGGTCCTGCTATTTACATCCCACTGATCAGTTCAGGCGTAGTTAATGGTGTCTTTGCGATGACCTTCACGAAGAGTCAATCTATTGAGTGGGGCAACGAGGAGAGGCTCATCGACTTCTTAGAAGCAGTGGCACGAGTTGCACAATTGATACTGCTTAAGCCAGCAAATCAGGGAGGACTTTCGGTTCCTGAGCGAGAAAGTACAGGACTCAGCGCAATGGGTCTTAGTGATCGTCAGGTAGTTATTGCAAAGATGATTGCTGATGGAATGACAAACAAGAGCATCGCGAAAGAACTTGGATTTAGCGAAGCGACGATTCGTTACGAAACGATAAAACTCTATGAGCGATTGCGAGTACGTAATCAATCCCACGCAGCTGCACGGATTCATCAACTTGGGATTGGCTAAACAGCTTTTAGGTTAACCAGTAGTTCCTAGTCCAGATTCATATAGGAAACCTGCTCCTGGAACTCCTTCGAATTCTCACGTAATGTCTTAAAGTCTCCGCTTGCAATGAGACGTCCCTTATCGAGGAAGAAGATCTTGTCAGCTTCCTTGATTGAAGCGAGTCTGTGCGCGATAACGATTATCGTGAGAGTGTTGCGTAAACCAAGGATTGCCCGAGTCACCTCGAACTCAGTACGTCCATCAAGTGCGCTAGTTCCCTCGTCGATGATCAAAAGGCTTGGACTTGTATAAAGCGCCCTTGCTAGTGCGAGCCGTTGTTTCTCGCCACCGGAAAGTCTTGAACCAAAGTTGCTGAGATCGGTATGAAGTCCGTCGGGCATCGATCGCACTAAGTCTGTGAGCTGAGCTTTTGCGATGACTTCATCTATGCGTTTCAAGTCAACTTCTTCTTCAGGGATACCAAGGGCAATATTCGTTATGAAGTCTCCACCAAGAATGTAAGGACTCTGCGGTACATATCCAATACCACCTGGATTTGCTTTGACCCATTCGCGATTGGGTGTTCCATTGAAGCGAACTGAACCAGTGCTACCGGCATAAATTCCGATCAAAATATCTGCAAGAGTGGTCTTTCCTGATCCTGATGAGCCAGCAAGGGCCACAAAACTTCCAGGATCGATGTTCAAGGTAATACTGGAAAGAACTTCATCATTTCCATCTGGATACTTGAAGCTTAGGTTCGAAACTTCGACTTCGAGGGAGTTGTATTCACTTCGGCTAGCGCCTTCTGCAATCTCAACCGGTTCTGTATCAGCCTTTTCGAGAGCTGCCATAGTCCTCAAAGTTATTTCGGCCCCTCCGGAGGAATTTCGATACGAGAGAAATGAAGTTTGGATGCGAAGGAGGGAGGGCGTGAGTCGACTCGCGGCGGCGAGAAAAACTAGAAGGGTACTAAGTCCAGTTGCTGCATCACTTTGCCAGGCTTGAAGTCCAATGAGTCCTGCGCCACCGATTACTAATCCCACCTCCGCGCTCGCCTTCGGGACTTGTTGTAGCCAAGTGGCCTTACCTTGTGCCTGGGTAGCTACCTGGCGAGTTGAGACAAAGTCATCAAGGAACTTTTGCTGACGTTGAAATGCATAGATCTCCTTGTAAGCAAGGAGCATTGAAGATATCTGGTTTCTTCCATGTATCGAGAATTTGGCAGATTCGTGGCCGAGACGAGTGGCATAGGACCGCACCAGTCGGTAACTTCCAACACCTAATAGTGAAAAGAAAATCAAAGTCACCAGTGCTGTTCCTGGATCAACGATAATCAGCCCAATCAGGATCAAGATAAGAAAAAATGCCTCTCCCAAGACATTCATGAAATTTCCAATTACTCCCAACATCAGAGACAAGACTCCATCAGTGGTCGCATAGATGACCTCGTTGAGATCTCGGCGCTTCAGCCATGCGTAAGAGGTAGTAGAAATCTTTTTGGCCAGCTCGACTGATATTCGTGTCTGTCGATTAGCTAAGAAGAGGGCAATTCTTCGAGTAAGAATTAGTGTTGCCGCTGAGCGAAATACGAAGAGGAATCCCGTAGCCATGGCAATGACAACCAAAAGTTGCTGTGTGGGCAAATCTCCGAGACCCAGATTTTCGATTACCCGCCTGATGCTCTCTGGTAGCGCAAAACCCGAAACGTAAGTAGCACCAAGCGAGCCAAGAGCAGCAACAAAGGCAAGCGCCACCAAGTCAATAAGGCCGATAAAGATCTGAATCACTACGACTACGCCAAGATATGCGCGCTCACGCGGATTGAGTAACCGAAGGCCCGCTTTCAAAACTTCGAAAGGAGTCATTGGTTCATCTTAACAGGCAAAGGAAACTTCTCCTTTGCGGGTTACCATTAAGGATTAACTTTGCAGATTACCTTTGCGGAAGATACAGAGTGACCAAAACTCCGCCCAGTTCACTCTGCTCAATAGCTAGTGAACCGCCAAGACTTTCCGCAGCGGCTTGCATGATGCTAAGACCCAACCCAGATCCTCCAGTGACTCGAGATCTTGATGGGTCGAATCGAGAAAATAATCGAGATTTTTTGTTGTAGTTTCCATCAGGAAATCCAGGACCAGCATCATGGAATTCAACAGTTACTTCACCACCTTCACTTTTGGCTCGAACCAAGACTCTGTCACCTTCCATGGTGTGTCGATGGATGTTCATCAGAGCGTTGTTGAATATTCGAAGGAGTAATTCAGATTCTGCATTAAGAAGCAGAACGCTTTGAATCTCCCTATCCACTTGCCGCTTGGGATGAGTTTCCTGAAAAGAGTCAACCGTCTTAGTGAGCAAAGCACTGAGATCAACTTGCTCTGCTTCTCCCCCCGGAACCGTTTGTGATTCGAATACTTGTAGAAGATGAGAGATTGTTCCCTCCATACGGTTGGCTTCTTTGATCAATTTCTCCAGGGTGGCAGCGTCATTGAGATCAATTCGCTTATTGGAGCCAAGCTCTAGGTAGCCCTTGAGGACCGTGAGCGGTGTGCGAAGTTCATGAGAGGCATCACCAGCGAAATCCAGAAGCGCTGCCTTTTGGCTGGCTTCGCTTTTCAGTCGCTCTTCGCTTTCGATCGCTTCTCGCTCCCGGGCAACATCTCGAGAAATCACCAGCCTCAAAAGAAGGAGAGCGATGATGACTATGAAAACCAGGAATATGAGTAAGAAAAAGATGTTCTTGTTTCTCTCATCGACATATCTTTGGATAGTTGCAATAAGTAGAAGTGAAGCATCACCTTCGACTGGCACCGAAGTGAAAAGGTAGCCATCAACTCGATGAATCTGCTGAGGCTTCATTTTGTCGTACTTTGCAGAGATCGAAGTTAGTGGATAGTTAGAAAAAGGTTCACTCACCTCCGTGAATTCCCCGGTCTCATCTTTCAAGAGAATCGTTACAGGGACTCGTCTATTTTGCGCTAGCGAGAGAGCTGTCGTGATCTTGTCGGTCTTGCTGAGATCAACAGAATCCTGGATTATTTTGAGGTCTGTACTCACTCCACTAACTGCTGAGTTAAAGTCATTTTGAATGAGACTTCCACCGAGGACCGCTGAAAGGACCGTCACCAAGGCGAGGGTGAAAAGGGTCAGTCTCTGCTGAAGTCCCACATCACGATTCTCTCATCTGGAAGCCGACGCCGCGTACGGTCCTTATTCCTTCGTAACCGTCTCGATGCAACTTTTTCCTGAGATAGGAGATGTAAGTGTCGACGACATTTGTCGCGGCAAGGAAATCGTAACCCCAGACTTGTTTGAGGATCGATTCTTTACTCAAGACTCGGCGGGGATTTTCCATTAGTAGTTGTAAGAGATTGAACTCGGTTCGAGAGAGTGCGACGGACTCATCATGGAATTTCACCTCATGAGTCTTCTGCGAAAGTGAGATTGGTCCGAGAGTCAAAACTTTTTCATCATCCATGGGAGCACTTCGACGAAGCAGCGCATTTATCCTCACTATAACTTCTTCAACACTAAAAGGTTTGACGACATAGTCATCAGCGCCGAGGTTAAAGCCTTCGATCACATCACGTTTGTCCTGACGAGCGGTCAACATGATGACTGGCATGCTGGGATGGGTCTGACGAATTTTGGAGAGAACTTGAAAGCCATCGAGCAAGGGCAAATTTATATCAAGAAGAACTAAATCGATTTCTTCTTTACGGATGAGGGTGAGGGCCTGCGCACCGGTGCTAGCCGTAATGGGTTCAAAGCCCGCGATTCGAAGTGTCTGCTCCAAGAGCGAGAGAATTCCCTCTTCGTCTTCAACAACCAATATCCGCGACTTCGCCTGAGGCACCTGCAAAGAGTACGTGTTCTGCATCTTTGCCACACTCCCCTTTCCTCATTCACAGAGATTTCACACAAAATGGTTCCATACTCTTCTTATGGCCAAAAGCAGAGGTTTACTCTCATGAGATCGCGTGCGCCATTTACTCGATGGACTTTCTTAGTCTTAGCAGTAGCAGTCCTTCAGCTTTCAGCTAATGCTGTCAATGCTGATGATAATCGAAGTGAAGAGAGTTCTGAGTGCGGGGTAGAAGTCGGAGCCTATTTGGATCTAGCGTCGCAGTATCAGGGATCAACTCGACGCACTCCTAAAGATTTTCGAGAGTTAGCAGGAGCCTATAAAGAGGCCCTTCGAGAACGTAATGAGTGCCTTCGCTCCATCAACATGAAGTTCAAAGAGGATCTCAGGGCTATCAAGATCAAATACGATGCTTTGAAAAATGACCGAAGTACTTCGCGAGCCCTTCGAGAGACGCAGCGACTGGCCGAGATTTCAATAGCCACACTCTCCCGTGATGAAGCAATTCGAAACCTCCCGCTACTTCCAGTTCTGCCTGAACGGCCCACGAAGCGCTAGATAGTTTAAGTTTGCGTGCTTAACTTCTACGTAGCGATTTTCATGTGTTGAAGATTGATTCGAACTCAAACTGACAAGTGAGTCACCATAGATTCACACGAATTCCTTAAAATTTCGATTTACATTCTGTCTCATGGTTCAACTTCTGGACCAAGCTTTAACTGAATGATACGGAAGGTATAGCGTATGAAGAAGTTCTTTTCTCCACTGATCGCACTTGCACTTGTATTCGCAGCAATTACAGGAGTCTCGGCATCAGCAACAACCGATAAGGAAGCTCGCAAGGCAGCTAATGAAGCAAAAGTTGCTGAGTACAAGGCGGCCGTGGCGCAATACAAGGCTGCACTCGAAGTATTCAAAGGTGAGATGAATGCGTGGAAGAGCGCACGACAATCTGCGAATGCGGAAGTAAAGGCTGCAAGTGAAGTTCTTAAAGCATCTCTAGCCAGTGCGACAACTAAGGAAGCAAAGAAAGCTGCGAAGGATGCATTTGCTGAGGCCCGCAAGAACGCCCTCGCCAAAGTCTCCGCAAAACCAACTGCTCCGGTGCGACCAGCCAAACCTGAGCGACCCGCTCCAAAGGCATCAACATCGCCGAGTTCAGGAAGTAGCTCCAACGGATAACTGATCAAAGTTGCCAAAAAGAGGTCAAAGCCCCGACTAGGAGTGAGAAGTCGGGGCTTTTGACTCTCAGTCTTCATTAAGTATGAAAGCTTCTTCGCCTCACCAGTTTCGCTTCCCGCCGGCCCTCCCTCTTTTAACTCTTCACGGGATATAGTTAGTCCTGAGCGAGTGATGGAGATTAGTTGATGAATACGCTCGGAAGTTTCTTTAGGCAAATTGCTTTTGTCATAGTGGGAGCGCTTTCGTTTTCTTTTCTAACTTTTCTACCTTCTGCCAGAGCGAATCAGACTCCATCTTTGCCACAACTACCCTCTGGCATTAGCGCACTTCCTGGCGGAGTTACTTCAGTACCGGGTGGAGCTAGTGCGGCACCTGGCGGAATCCCCGCTCTGCCCGGTGGAGCAACGACAATGGGTAACACGCTTACTTTGACTGAGGACCAGATAAAGAACCTTCCTGAAGAGCAACAAAAATTGATTCGTGAAGCTTTAGAGAAAGCCAAGGCGGCTGCGGGAGCAGCTCCCTCGGGCGGGAGTACGCCAACTGTTGATCTCGGCGCCATTGCAAGCCAGGCTCAAGGTTTGCTCTCATCGCTATTGAAGAATTTGAAGCCAGAGCAGCAGAAGATGTTGGAAGAGGCTCAGAAGTCAGGAAAGTTACCTGACGGCTTTGCTGAGATGTTGGCAAAAGGCGCCACTGACCCTGCGATTCTTGCGAAGTTGACGCCAGAGCAACGCGATGCATTTCAAAAGGCCATCACATCTGGTGAATTCTCAGCCGATGCCATCAAAGATTTGATTGGTGACGTCGATGTTGCCACGGTAAAAGAGGCTGCGAAGGCTGTAGCAGAGAACAAACCGATAGATGTGAATAAAGTAAAAGAAGTTGTAACCAAAGTTGCAAAACTTATTTGTACAAATGGGAAGAAGAAGATCACAGTCAATGCAAAACGTTGTCCGACGGGATTCAAAAAGGCCTAACTGCGAGTGAGGCTCGATAGTAGATGTTGTTAGTGTCGAGATTTAGCGCTGAGGAATCGCAAGCAACGAACTGACTAACGCCGGCAATGCGATGAGCCCGAGGAGAATCGCCACTATCTTCTGGTCGCTAGTCCAGAGGTAATAGGCAACTGGTAGCGCAATAAGGTTTGCAATCACAACGGGTGCACGCCCCCAGTTCTTTCTTCTCCTCAATCCAATTCCCGCAATAATCAATCCAGTTGCGCCAAGGGCTGCAAAGGCAATCTCAGCGAGCCACGCGCTTGGTTCTTCAATATCAGAGAAGAATGAATTCAGCACTAGGAACGATCCCAATCCAGCAACTATGAGACCTTCAACTATCGCAAGACTTGAGGCAAGTCGGTAGAGCCAATCTGGATTTGAAGACGCTTTCCTGATCTCAGACACAGCATAAATCTACTATGGAGCCCTACCCACGATATTGATCGACAAGTACTCTGCCATCTGTGAGCGATGAAAGAAGCCAAGCGCCTCGTTTTGATTCTCATCAAGATTCTCATGAAGAATCCCGTGAAGATGCAGGGGAATTCTTAGATGCGGTGTTGGCAGAAAGTGATGGGACTGGAATCACAGATGAGACTGATTCTTTGGGTGATATTGACTTTGTAAACGATGGTCGAGTGGATCGCCTGACAGGTTTAGATGCGCCAGAAATCTTCTATCTCATGCTCAATAGAGAAATCGCCTCGACAGATAGAAAAGTGAATCGAAAGCTGCTTCTCATCACCTTCACTCTAAGAAGCAGAACACCACTGGCAACGACCGCAGCACAGCTGATAACCCTTGCCCAACTTTTACGTAGCGCAACTCGTTCAGAAGAAATTATTTCTCGGCTGGGGAGAATGACTTTTGTGATTGTCTTGGGTGTAGATACAAGCCCAGAGTTCGAACAAGAGGCTTCAGAATCTGCACTTGATTATAAGTACGCAGCCATTGCAAAGCGTTATTCAGATCAAATCAGTAAGTTTCTGGACACAGAAAATAGTCAATCGCCGTATCAATCCAATGCTCCAGATATACCGTCTGGTTCGGGTTTGCCTACCAGATTTGTCGCTGATTCTGAGAGTCCATCTACTTATGTGGATATCGATTACTTCGAAAGAGAAGTGGGAGAGAGTCTGCTTGACTTTCTGGAACGGGCTGGAGTTTAGTAATCTGTAACGGGCTGGGGTTTAGTAATAGCTAGCCCTGTTTGAACGATTAGGATATGTTCGAATATAGTGTCAGCAGATTTGTAGCAGTCACTGGAAGGCCCTCTTTTCTTGATTGAAAATGTTGTGAATGCGATTCTGGTAGCTGTGGATATCCAAGTTATGGATTTGTGAACTCTTTTATCCTCCGCCAATGTCGTTACTACCTGATACCTGGTGGGCAAGAAGAAATAGTCGCACTAGTGACAATTCAGATTTACCAGGCATTCAAAAGTCTTCCTTCTCTCCTTTCCAGGCTTCACCCCTAACTCCCTCCTCATTGATCCCACCAGCTTCACCCTTAAATCCCCCCTCATTTATCCCACCAGCCACAGTCACTTTTTTCGGATCACCTCCTCCAGCAAATACACCCATCTGGCCTTCGCCGATCCAAACAATGAGTACCTCGGCTACTGGTCAACAAGCACCTCTCGAGTCACTGATGATGACGAGCAACAGCTTTGATAGAAATCGAGTCCAGCCGTCTTTGGGCATGGACTTTGGTGCAATCAACAATCTGATGGTTGATCCAACCGTCGAAGAGATTTGGATCAATTCGCCACAAAAAGTCTTCATTTCGCGATTTGGAAGAACTGAATTGACTAATGTCCTCATGACCCCGGAGCTTGTTGAGAATCTTGTCGAGCGGTGCTTAATGTGGGGTGGGCGAAGACTTGACCGTTCTCATCCGTTCGTTGATGCACGACTTCCCGACGGAAGTCGTTTGCATGTTGCTATTCCGGATGTGACTGCTGAGCACTGGGCGGTAAATATCCGAAAACATCTTATGAGTGGAAAGAACCTCGATGAACTCTGCAAGGTGGGCTCTTTCCCGAGTGAAGTAACGAAGATCCTGAGGGACATCGTCTTCAGTCGAGGGAACATATTGGTCAGTGGCTCTACTCAAGCGGGTAAGACCACTCTGCTTAACGCCCTCATCGCTGAGATTCCGCAATACGAGCGAGTTATAACGATTGAAGAAGTCTTTGAACTTCGCTGCGTACTTCCGGATGTGGTCTCTTTGCAGACGCGAAGCGCATCTCTCGAGGGCACGGGAGAGATAAGTCTGCGCGATCTGATCAAGGAGTCACTGCGCATGCGACCATCGAGATTGGTGGTCGGTGAAATTCGCGAGGCAGAATCGCTCGATCTCCTGATCGCTCTGAATTCTGGGATTCCGGGCATGGCAACCATCCATGGCAATTCTGCTCGCGATGCAGTGCGAAAGCTTCAGACTCTTCCACTTCTTGCAGGAGAAAACATCTCATCAGATTTCATTGCTCCAACAGTTGCCCGCTCTATCGACTATGTCATTCATGTCGGCATTGATTCCAAGTCAGGTGAGCGAAGACTTCGCGAGATCAGTGAAGTGACTGGAAGATTAGAAGGCAACGTCATCGAGATGCATCAGATCTATCAGATTGAAGAAGAGGTCAACCTAAGCGATAAGGCTCATCAATGAAGAGCCTTCGTCCTAAAGCAGAATTTCATAAGTGGCAGTATGCGATAGCTATTTGTGTGCTTGGCGTAATGATTTGGGCGATTCTCGGTTCAGCTCTTCTCGCAATCTCTCTTTCAGTGATAGCGATAGCAATACCAACGGAAGTCATCCGCTATCGAAGGTCGAAAATCATCAAGGACGAACGAGAGGGTTGGCCCATGGTGATTGATCATTTGCTTTCCGGAGTCAACTCAGGAGTTTCGCTACAGCAGACTCTGAGCGATCTTTCGATTCGAGGGCCGGAGCGATTCAAGACGCACTTTCAAGATATCTCCTCGGAGATGAGTTCCGGAGCATCTTTTGCCGAAGTGATGAAGAGGGCGCGGGGGGAATTTCACACATCGGGAGCCGATCAAGTGCTGGGAGTTATTGCATTGGCGAGAGTGACAGGAAGCTCTGATGTGAGTCCGATTTTGCGGACATTGGGGGAATTTCTGAGACAGGAGAATGCACTTCGTTCTGAAATCGAAGCCAGACATGGTTGGGTTAGATCCTCAGCATCACTGGCGGCAATTGCACCCTGGCTTCTCCTGCTGATTCTTACGAGCCAACCATCAACTCGTGCCGCATTCTCGACCGATACCGGGATCTACATTCTTGGTCTTGGTTTGGTGCTGACTGCTATCGCTTATATCTGGATGAACCTTGCTGGACGACTGCCCGAAGTGCCTCGTGCGCTCAGTTGATTTTATGCCAGCTTCACTCGTCGAGAGTGAGAGTGCGATTCTGGCGACGTTGATAGTCATACCCCTAATCCTTTTAGGTGCTGATTATCTTCTCGATGAACTTGTTGGTGTGCCTGGCGAATTGAGGGAGAAGCTTCACTTTAAGTCCCTTATCTACATTGGGCTAGCTCTCAATGCTGTGGTTGTGATTGGTGCAAGCGTTGGGGCAGAGACGTATCGAGAGCTTCTTGGTCAAATGGTGCGAAATCTCTTTCTCTCAATGGCACTCCTTCTACTGACATTTGCGGCAGCAAAATTCATTCTCGCAAGAAGGTTTGAGTGGGCACGTAAAGCCGAAATCGAACGGATAGAGCTTGAACTACCTCAATTTCTAGAGATGTTTCATATCTTGATTTCGTCAGGTATGAGTGTCTTAAGTGCGATGAAAAGCCTTTCTGAAGGAAAGACGAAGTCGCCCACTCGGGAAGTCATCGCAAGAGTTGTCTTCGCAGTCGAAAAAGGTCGCTCCGTAGAGCGCGCCATGGATGATGTGATTATTCCTCGAGGGTCAGATCAACTCCGTCGGTTCAGCGATGCCGTGATTATCGGCATGGAGCGGGGAAGTTCTATGGGGCAGTCGCTTCGCTCTCTCATCGCTGAAAGTAGAAACCAAAGCAAGATACTTCTGCTTCGACGGGCTGGAAAAGCTGAGATTGCGCTCCTCATCCCCGTCGTCTTTCTCATTCTTCCGATATCAATTCTTTTTGCCCTCTGGCCTTCTTACAGCAACCTAGTCTCGATCTTGGGCTAGCCGGGTTCTATGAGAGCAACTGGGAGAGCAATGGCAGAACGAGGGAATGGCAGAACGAGTCATTCTTTGACTCTGATCGCAGGATAAAAACCTAAATACACCCAAGGCTAGAGAGGACAAATAGATAATGGTTGAAAACAGAGAGCAAACAGGTCTTATGAAGAAGACTCGGTTGCCCAAAGCATTTAGCGCAATAATTCAACAACTAGTAATGCTGGGGAAGCTAGTTCTTGCACTGGCCTCACTCGTCTTTGACTTACTAAATGTGAGATTAGGAAATCGAAGGATGAGACAAACTCGTCCATTAGTCAGGCTGAGAACTCTTCTCGCTCAAGAGCGTGGCGACGTTCCTGGGTGGGTTCTGGTCGTACTGATGACAACTGGTCTAGTTACTGCAATATGGGCAATTGCTGCCCCGAAGCTCAACTTAATCTTGAAGAATAGCCTTGATTCGATGAGCAACATACGTTGATCAGAAAGCGGGCACTTTCGTTCATTAAAGAGGAGAGAGGAAGCGTTGAGTCTCATCTAACAATAATTCCATTGACCATTCTTTTCTTGTTGACGTTACAGCTGACGGCTCTCGCCTTATGGCAAGTTGGTCGAGTCAGTTCTATTGAAGGGCTAACCAATACGGTGGCAATCAAGGGAGATATATGGTCCACCGGATCCAATTCGACCCTTAAGCACCTTCCTCTCGCTGGTGGAGGATTTATCACTGTAGTTGAGGAGTCGAAAGAAATCCCACTATTGGCAAACTTTTCTCGACTGATCTCAGGTACTTCTTTGCAGGGAGCTCTATTTCGACACCGAAGGATTTCACTTAGCGAGGTCTACACGAATTGAAAAAGGGATCAAGTCGACTCAGTCATTTTGTGAGTGAAAGAGGTTCAGCGAGTGCTGAATTTGTACTCTGGGTTATTCCACTCTTTCTGCCTCTGATTATCCTGATTGGCCAGGTCAGCGAAATCGGAAGCGCAAAGATCGAGAGTATGCAGCTCGCACGAACGGCCCTGCGGGCATTCGTCAGTGCTCCCAACACGTCAACTGGTCACTTACGTGTAAGGCAGGTTCTAGCTTTGGGCGGAGGCGAAGCGAGTTCTTATAGCGTTATCTGTAAAGCAAGCCCTTGCATTCAACCAAACAACCTGGTCCAGCTAACTCTCGTCAATCCGTCAGGCAAGGTCCGAGTTGCTGTTGCAGTGGGGACGGGTCGTTGGATCCCGGGTGAGGCTGGATTCAGTCCAAATGATCTCAACTCGAAGCAGACTTCAGAGATGCAAGAACTCGAAGACTCACTTTCGTGGCTGGAGAAGATCAGAGATGCGATTGATTTGATTGGCTTGAAGGAGTGAAGTGAACACCGCGGAGTTGCGAGTGAAGAAATTTCTCAGAGAAACTTCTGGAAGCATGATTCCACTCTCAATTTTCTTTTTCCTAGTAACTTTAATACTGACATTCACTTTGATTAATGTCACCCACTATTACATAGAGCGGCGCCACTTGATACTTGTTGTTGAGTCAGCTCTCCAAAGTGCAAGCCAGAATTTAGACGAGAGGTCCTACTATCTTGGTTTTAATTCAAAGAATAGATTCTCCGGTCCCTCGGGGAATGAACGCTTACTTCTGCCTATCGATTGCGCCAAAGCAAGTGAAGAATTCCCTAAGAAGTTTCGACAGAATTGGGTTCTTAATCAAAACCTGAACCCGGGCAAAGGTCAGCCACCCCTGCCTTTGATAACTCACTTATCTTGTGATGGGGTGAGCCTGCGCTCCACAGTGACGGCGCGGGTTACTCTTCCCTTTCCGGTCACCTTTGTAGGTGTTGACTTCTTTGAGTTTATGGATCAGAGCGTGACTGTCGTTGTCGGATCTGTTGTTGGAGGTTAAGTAGCTTCGATGAGGGCAATTGCTGAAAACTCACAACTTTGCTCACCATGCCACTGACAACGCCATGCCACTGACAACGCCATGCCACTGACAACGCCATGCCACTGACAACGCCATGCCACTGACAACGCCATGCCACTGACAACGCCATGCCACTGACAACGCCATGCCACTGACAACTTCTCGCCAAACTAGGGAGTTTCCGGCTTCTCTGAGCCCGAGTTGATTCTGAGCGATAGAGCGCCACCTAGAATGCCCCCGTGAGCGAGTCAAAACAGCAAACGAGTGAAGGCCACGGTGCTGCTACAACAAAGTGGCTTGATCAAATCCCTGATTTACTCAAAGAGGGTACGGCTATTGGGACTTTGCTTACGTCGATTGAGTCTGTGAAAGACCTCGCCAAGCTGCAACAACGCAAAGCTTCTCTTGAGACAACGGCTTCTGACCCCAACCTTTGGAACGACAGTGATAATGCGCAGAAGGTGACCTCAGAACTTTCTCGAGTTCAAGGCGAATTGAATCTATTGACGCAACTGCGACGCCGTATCGAGGAGTTGCCACTTTTATTTGAATTGGCTCGTGACGAAGGGGATGAAGGCGCATTCCAAGATGCCCTTGCTGAGTTAAATTCATTGAAGGACGATGTATCCGAGTTAGAGATCGAGACCCTTCTTAATGGTGAATATGATCATCGTGATGCACTGGTGACGATTCGTTCAGAGGCAGGAGGTGTGGACGCTTCGGATTGGGCGGAGATGGTCATGCGAATGTTCCTTCGCTATTGTGAAAAGAAGGGCTACCGCACTCAAGTACTTGATACCTCTTACGGTGAAGAGGCCGGAATTAAATCAGTGACGTTCAAAGTGGAGGGCGAATATGCCTATGGCTCGCTCTCGGTCGAACAGGGAACACATCGCCTTGTGAGAATTTCTCCATTTGATAGCAATAGTCGAAGACATACATCTTTTGCTGGAGTTGAAGTTGTTCCCGTGGTTGATAAGAGCGATGCCATTGAGATTGATGAGAAGGAAATCCGAGTCGATGTCTATCGTTCATCGGGCCCCGGTGGGCAAGGTGTAAATACGACGGATTCGGCGGTCCGAATTACACATATCCCGACTGGGATCGTTGTCTCTTGTCAGAATGAGAGATCGCAATTACAAAATAAGGCGACAGCCATGGCTGTCTTGCAGTCCAAACTCTTAGAGCGACGTCACGCGCAAGAGCAGGCGAAAATTGATGCACTCAAAGGTGATGCGGGTGGATCATGGGGAAATCAGATTCGCTCCTACGTCCTTCATCCCTATCAAATGGTGAAAGATCATCGAACCGATTATGAGACGGGTAACACTCAGGCAGTTCTCGATGGAGATCTCACAGGATTCATTGATGCGGGGATTCGCTGGCGCAGAACTCGTACTTCAAAATAGCCCCATATCCGACATTTTCTCAGTGCCTTCCGTAGGATTCGCAAGCGGGAGCGCAATTTCGAAAGCGTAAATGGCGTTCTGATAAGTGCATTCTGATATGTGCGATTGTGGGAGGTGCAGATGATTCGCTTTGAGCATGTCACCAAGACATATGCCAAGACCGATAAACCTGCACTGAGCGATGTCTCTATTGATGTGGCCAAGGGTGAATTCGTATTCCTTGTAGGGCAATCCGGTTCCGGAAAATCCACATTCCTTCGATTAGTCCTTCGAGAAGAGAAAGCGTCCTCGGGAACAATTCATGTAGCCGGTAAGGATCTTGGGACTTTATCCAACTGGAAAGTGCCGGAGCTTCGAAAGCAGGTCGGTACTGTCTTCCAAGATTTTCGATTGCTCCCCAACAAGACTGTCTTTGAGAATGTCGCATTCGCACTTCACGTACTTGGTCACACTAAGAAAGAGATCGCACGAGAGGTTCCTGAAATTGTCGAGCTAGTGGGACTTGCTGAGAAACTTAATCGACGTCCCGGGGAATTGTCCGGTGGAGAGCAACAGCGTGTGGCAATCGCACGTGCTTATGTGAGTCGACCCGCTATTTTGATTGCTGATGAGCCGACCGGAAACCTGGATCCAGGCACAAGCATTGGGATCATGAAATTGCTCGATCGAATCAATCGTGAAGGCACGACAGTAGTTATGGCGACCCACGATTCAAGCATCGTCGATCAGATGCGAAAGCGCGTTATCGAGTTGGAATCGGGCCATGTCATTAGGGACCAAGTCCGAGGCGTCTATGGATATACAGGGTGATGCATAAATGAGAGCCGGATTTGTAATGAGCGAGGTCGGTATCGGCCTCCGAAGAAACCTGACAATGACATTCGCGGTTGTCATCACTGTCGCTATCTCCCTCTCGCTCCTGGGTATTGGGCTCCTCTCGAACTCACAAGTGCGAACCATGAAGGATTACTGGTACGACAAGATCGAAGTCTCGATCTTCCTCTGTGGGCCCCTCTCTGAAACACCCTCATGCGCTGGCGGACCAGTAACAGCCGAGCAGCGACTTGAGATTCAACAAGATCTTCAAGAACTTCCAGTTGTGCAGACTGTCTACTACGAGTCACAGTCTGAGGCCTATCAAAGATTCCAGGAGAGATTCAAGGATTCAGCAATCGCTCAGAACGTTACGGTCGATCAGTTGCCTGAGTCTTTTAGAGTGAAGCTCAAAGACCCAACGGAGTTCGCAGTTGTCGAGAGTGCATTCTCAGGCAGACCTGGTGTTGATGTTGTACAGGATCAGCGAGCGATTCTTGAAAAGTTCTTCTCGCTCCTTAATGTGTTGCGTGATGGCGCCTTAGTCATAGGTTTGGCGAGCGTTCTAACGGCAGCACTTTTGATAAGCAACACACTGCGAATTGCCGCATATAACCGTCGCCGGGAGACGACTGTCATGAAACTTGTTGGCGCAAGCTCTTTTTCGATTCAGTTGCCATTTTTACTCGAAGGACTATTTGCGGCGATTGTTGGGTGGGGGATTTCGACAGGGATTCTTTCGGGACTCAAATTCGTCGTGGATGATCGAATAGCACCTCTTCTAACATTCACTAATTTCTTTACCTGGAACGATGTCTGGGTTGCTTCGGCATATCTATTGCTGACTGGTGTAGTTGTTTCAGGCTTTGCTTCGGTCTTGACCCTTCGAAAATATCTGAAGGTTTAGTTCTAGATTCAGGCAACCGCTAGGTTTTTGGATGGGTGTTTCTGGCTCCTTCCGCGCAGATGCGTAGGCATTTCGGCATCCGCTCTATCACCCTTAGAATCACGGTGTGAGTGAAAGTGGGCGTGAGCGGGCTGGAATGAGGCAGTTTATTGCTGGGTTCTTAGCCCTATCGTTAGTTTTTGGCCTTGGTTACGCCTTAGGGCTCAATGAAAGAACAGGTCCGGTCGACCAAGCATTGGACGAGATTTTTTCGATCGATCCCGAAGGCGCTTCTCTCGAAAGTTTGCGTCAAGCGGCCATCGAAGGTGCCTTGAAGGCGTCAGGTGATGAATGGTCGAATTATTTTCCCGAGTCCACCATGGATGTATTCAATGAGCGACTCTTCAATGAATATACGGGGCTTGGGTTATGGCTTCGAAGGGCCAGAACGGGTGGGATTGAGATCGCAAGTGTCCAACCAAACTCTCCCGCAGAAAGCAAAGGGCTAAAGCCTGGAGATCGACTCCTTGCGATTAATGAGAACTCCTTGGATGGTGTAACTCTGCCAGCAGCGCTCGCCATTGTTCGCGGAGCCGAAGGAAAGTCAGTAGATCTACTGATTGATCGAGATGGACGTGAGTTCTTGGTGCCAGTTGCCAAAGTGACAATGGGTCGAGAGACGGTATCGGCTTCTCAAGTTTCTGATGATGTGGTGCTTACGAAGATTACAAATTTCAATCTAGGTACAGCTAGCCAGCTGAGTCAAGCGCTTTCGGGGCTTTCTCACAAGCGTGGTTTGGTTATCGATTTGAGGGGCAATCCGGGCGGACAACTGAGTGAGGCGGTAAAGGTAGTTGAACTCTTTGTAGGGGATGGGGTGATTGTCTCTTATCAAAAAGTAAATGATGATCTAGTGATTTACCGGGCCAAGAGTGAAAAGAGTATCCAGTCTCCTCTAGTCGTATTGATTGATCGAGACTCAGCGAGTGCTGCCGAAATAGTTGCAGGGGCGCTCCAAGATCGAAATCGCGCTGTGATCATCGGTGAGCGTTCAATGGGTAAAGGAACTGTTCAGGAGTTCATCACTTTGAATGATGGATCGAAACTGGAACTTACTGTTGCAAAATATCGAACTCCATCGGGTCAGATCATTGATGGGGTGGGGATCGAACCAGATCTAGCTGCTACAGATGAAGAGATTGCCAAGCGTGCGCTTCAAGTCTTAGGGGGACTTGCGAGATTAAAATCTAAGTCATCGTAGCATTGTATTGACGGCTTGATATTTAGCGCCCGAAATACAGTGCCTGAAATACAGAGTCTGTGTCTCCTTAGGCAGTATTTAAAGTCGTCGTGATCGTGTTTGGGGACTCATTAGAGGCACCTTTAGAAGTGAGACTCACCGTCGGTCGCATTCACCGAGGAGTACATGACTCGTCGAAAGTAGACTGTACTCCTACTGATGTCGAAATTCTGCTCTGATGAAAGGAGGATGCCGTGGTGCGGGAAAAGGGAACACAAATCGTTGCCCAGAATAAGAAGGCTCGTCATGATTACTTCATAGTCGAAGCTATGGAATGCGGCATTGTCCTTATGGGAACTGAGGTTAAGTCACTTCGCGCCGGCCGTGCCTCACTCGTAGACGGGTATGCAATCGTCAAAGATGGGGAGATTTGGCTTCAGGGAGTGCACATTCCTGAGTACGACGAAGGAAGTTGGACCAATCACCTTCCCAGGCGCGAGCGGAAGCTTCTCTTGCATGGCTATCAAATTGAGAAATTGATTGGTACCAGCAAAGAAGGCGGTGTGACTTTAGTTCCCCTATCTATTTACTTTAAGGATGGAAAGGCGAAGGTCGAACTGGCTGTTGCAAAAGGCAAGAAGGAGCACGATAAGCGGGCCACGCTCATGGAGAAACAAGCAAAGCGAGATGTACAACGCGCTCTCTCGCAGAGAAATCGGGAATAGTCGAACGAATCTTCTTGTGCCGAGCAACCCTTGGTGCTTCTTGTTTTGAGTGGCTGATCTTGAGTGGCTGATCTTGAGTGGCTTGTTTTGAGTGGCTTGTTTTGAGTGGCTTGTTTTGACTGGCTTGTTTTCTTCGGTTTATTGGAGTGGTCATTTACTGTGGTCTTTTGCCGTTAGACTTCGCCCTAGTTTCTCTCACAGGACATTTCCGAGATGAAGCCATCATGGTTCGAATCCTTGAAAAATTCGGATTGATATGGCGGAGAACTTGGGGGTGAACGGTCTCGACTTTGGCGGTTGGGATAGGGGAAGCGGGCCGAGGAAGCCGGGATGATCTCGTTAACCATGAAACCCGTGCAAACATATAGCTGCCGATAAAAAGGCAACTGATTACACCCTCGCTGCCTAAGCGAGCTCTGTAATCCGCTAGTCCGATTGTGCCTTCGGATCGGGTACTAGCGTCGCTAGAGGGCTTACTGCGGTGCATTGTCGTGAGTGCACCAAAGGACATTTATCACGACTGAGTCTGTCGGAGACAAGTGTGAGTGAGCTTCGGGACTGAGAAAACGTTAATCGCACTACGCCCGTAGAAGCCCTGTCTTTGCACCAAAGGACCCGGGTTCGATTCCCGGCACCTCCACCATTCGGCAAATTCAGATG
>SXGQ01408712.1_pt1 | contig 27690 bp, 13 predicted proteins | sample 3178371 | NCBI WGS metagenome assembly SXGQ01 (sample SAMN11356859, study PRJNA531348) | freshwater metagenome | isolation source: freshwater sample F1-20 | place: China: Fuxian Lake, Yuxi | collected 2017-12-25 | reverse complement strand
GATGAGCCGCCGACGGCGCTGGATGTGACGGAGCAGAAGCAGGTGCTGGATTTGATCCGTGATCGTCAGCGGACGTTGGGGACGGCGGTGATTTTCATTACGCATGATCTGGCGGTGGTTTCGGAGATGTGTGATCACATCAACGTGATGTATGCGGGGCGGATTGTGGAAAGCGCGGCGAAGGAGGATCTTTTCCGGCGGCCCTTGCATGCCTATACGCGATCGTTGTTGCGTTCGATTCCGGCGGCGCCGGTGAAGGGGGAGTTGCTTTACACGATTCCGGGATTGCCGCCGAGTCTGGTGGCTCCGCCAGCGGGGTGTGCGTTCAAAGTGCGGAACCGGATCGGTGAGCCGGAGCGTTGTCTAACGGATTCGCCGCCATTGTTCGAGGAAATCGAGCCGGGGCATTTCGCGCAGAACTGTCCGGGTTGCCTGGCGGGGGTCTGATAGAAAGCCGCCTGCCATGCTGCGATTCCTTCCATTCGTTTGCTGGCTGGCGATTTTTCCTGCGAGCGGGCAGGTGGTGGTGCGGGAGATTCCGGCGGTGGAGGTGAGGTTGGTGGCGCAGCCGGATGACAAGGGTCGGAAAGTGTGGCACACGGCGAATTTCCGGATCGATCTGGATGTTTCCCTAACAGCGGATGAGTTGAAGCGGATCGCGCAGGTGATCGAGTCGACGGCGGCGGTGATCCGTCAGCATCCGTTGCCGTTGTATGCGCCGCCGGAGGGGCGGGCGCGGGTGGCGATTTTCGCGGAGGATGCTGATTATGAGAAGGCGGGTGCGGTGGCGGGGACGGCGGGGTTTTATGATGGTCGGCGGGAGTGTGTGATGATTCGTGGCAAGTCTCTCGTGCGTGGTGCGGCGGGGCGGTCGAGGTTGCCGGCGGTGAATGATGAGGATCTGGTGGTGCATGAGTTGGTGCATCTCTGCATGCATGGGGTCAACCGGCGGATGCCGCAATGGTTCATCGAGGGGATTGCGGAGTATTTTGCGAGCGCGCATTTGGGGGCGGGGCGGTTTCATTTTACGAATCCGGAGATGGCGGTGCGCGAGCATTTGCGGGTGAGGTTGAGTCCGGATCGGCCGGATCTAGCACTTCCTCCGCTGGCCGAGATTGCGGGATTGGAGGATCGGTCCTGGATCCGGTATCTGGGTCAGTTGCGGGCGGAGGATCGGTATCGTGCTTATGGGAGCGCGCTCTTGCTGACGCACTATCATCTGCATGGCGGTCGGGAGAGATTTGAGTGGGTGAAGGAGACGTTGGAGAAGCCGATGGTGCGGGGCGATGCGGTGCCGAAGGTGGATCTAACAGGGGTTGAGGAGGCGTTGATACGGTTTTGGAGGCCGAAAGGGCTGACCTTGGAATTCAAGCGGGCGGAGATGGGGGATGGGGATCCGTTTGGGGAGTGAGTTGGAGATGAAACAGATAGGCTTCGGTATGACGGCGGGCTTGCCGGAGGAGTATCCTACCGATTGGTTCCGAACGGACTTAGGAGTCACGCATCAGTTTCCTAGATTGCTCTATGATTCTGGAGGAAAGACGTCAAACTGGGTGACAGGTGCGTCGATGACCAGACGCGCCCGGGATGCGGTGGTCGGGGTGAAGCGTTTCGAGTAGATCATTCCGTAGAGGACTCCCTGATGGGCGACGTGCCACTGGTCGTCGGCTTGCAGGATTTCGAGGCGGAATGACTTTGCCTGGCCGCGCAGGTAGTTGGGGTTGTCGATGGTGAACTCGATGCGGTCGAAGGTTTTGGCTCCGCCGAGATCGATGGTGGTGTCTGACCGGTTGACGGCGAGGGACCCTGCGGACGCGCCGCCGCGGACGATGGCTTCGAGCGGTTGGTCGTATTCGATTTTGATGAGAGTATCGGAGAGCTTGGTTTCCTTCACAATGTTGGCGTTGATCTGTGGCAACGGGTTTTTGCCATGCACATAAAGCACATTGTCGCGGAACGTGCAGCCGGGCCAGAAGGTGCCGCGCGTGTTGGTCAGGCTTTCGCCGAATTTGTCGATCCACGGTGCGGTGACGGGACCGGGTGTCGGCAGACCGTCGAGCATGGGCGGCAGGTTGAAGAGCCAGTTGCGGTCGATGCAGGCGATGTCGATCATTGTTTGGATGCGGGCTTCCGTCGTGCTGTGATCGATGATGTCCTTGCGTCGGGACTCGGGTGTCACCTTGAGCGAGGTGATGCGGCCGTTCTGATAGATGCCTTCGACGGTGGTGTTTTGTGGTGCGGCGAGTTTGAACGAGACATCCCAATCCTCGGGCCAAGCGGGGAGCAGGTGGATCTTGTCGCCGTCGGCTTGCAGCAGCATTGCTTGCAAGGTGTTGACGGAATTCGCGCCGTGGTCGTTGTCCGGTGTGCCGTCCATTTTGCATTCCCAGAAGGCCGGGAACTTCGGACGCGGGCGGTAGGGAAAGGGCAGCCCGGATCTCGGATCGCCGACGACGAAGCCCGGTGTATCGCAGGTTCCGCGCATCAGTTCGCCATTCGGGCCTTTGGCGATGTTGCCGGACCATTGGACATAGCGGTCGTGGAAGTTGATGCTGGCTAGGCGCGCAGCCTCGCGGGCGAGACCGAGGTGGGCGGCTTGCACTGGAGCCGATTGCCAACCGCCGGTTTCGACCGGTTGCCAATCGACCGTGCCGTCCAGGCTTGAATTGCGCACGTGGAAGGACTGCCGGGCTATGGCGAGTTTTTCCGGTGTGCCGAGCCATGCCTGGCGGAACGGATAGATCGAGTAGAGCTCGGGCGTCTCACAATCGGTGCGGCCGGGATCATAGATCTCACCGACGGCGAGCAGGTCCATGCCGCGGATGCGGCGCGTTGGCACCTCCGGCAGCATCGCTCGCCACTTGGTGAAGGTCGCGCGGCGTTGTGAATCGATGGGAAAGGAAAGCAACAGATCGAGCAGATACTTCATGCATCCCATCTCGGTGGCCGGGTTGGTGACGCCTTGATAGGTCTCCGCGCAGCCGACACCTTCCATGAGCATTTTCCCGTTCGCGTCGGTTTGGGTGAAGCGATTGAAATAGAACTTCAGGCCTTCCTCGGCGCAGGGCAGGAGAGTTTCATGAAGGAACTTGTCATCGCGGGTGTGCGAATAAGTTTCCGCCATGATGGCTGGCAGTTCGATGGTGGCGAGTTGGTGGAAGCGCAGGTGGCCGGGGATGCCTTCGAAGGGAAACACTCCGACGTTGTGATACCAACTGGCCTCGAAGATGACCATGCCATCCACGCCGTAGAGTTTCTTGCAGCGGTTTTTGGCGATATCGAGTCCGTTGCGCACGAACTGCATGCCTGGAATGATGGTGTCGTAGTCGCCGCGAGTGGGCATCGACCAATACGGGTGGCGCGTGTTTTGCCACATAAATGATAACTGCGCCCAGTCGCGGCCGTCCGGTGAGATCGGGCTGTCCTTCGGTTTGTCAAAGCCCATCACGCCGGCGGGCATGTCCATGGTGAAGATGGAACCGTTGTAAGGTGGAGGCGTCGCACCGCGGCTGGCGATGGTCTGGCAGAAGCGTTCCAGCGCATAGCGTTGCGTGATCTGATAGGCGTTCTGTGCGGCGGGGATTTCCTTTTGTCCTTCATAGACATCCCGCGCTTGGGGAAACTGCGTGAAGCGGTATTGATCGAGATTGTAGGTGCCGTCACCGGCCTTCGGGATGAAGATATGACTGCGGTTCCAGAACGCCTTCCACCAAGCGAGGTGTGCGTTCCAATCGGACTTCACCGGACGTAGCACTTCGGATTTCCAAGCATCCGGAGTCTCCGCCTGATTTGTTAGAACGCGCACACTGGCATCGATGCCGGTCATCGGCTCTGGGGACGCGATCGTCGTCGGATTGAGCCGCTTGAAACCTTTGGCGGTGAGCACGCAGCCGGAAGTGCGGTAGAGGATGGGATCCTTGGTTTTCGCCACGATTTCCGGGGAATTTTGGTTCGCGAAGTTTCCTGCCCAGGTGGACGACAGGTTGCGGTAACACCAGGCGACGTGGTCGGAGTTATCATGAAACAAGAGTGCCGCCGTGCCGGAGCCGGGCAGGGGATCCGCGGCGTTTTGCCATTGGCGCAGTGATTCGGCCATGATGCTGACCTTCCGCGGTGTCGGGCAATGGCCCTGGACGCGGATCACCGGCGCGTTGGCGTCCACCCAGACGCGGAACTTCGTATCGCCCGCGAGGATTTCGACTGCGGCTTGTTTCAGCAGCAGCGTGGTTTTGACTTGGGTGATATCGAGCGTCGGTTCGGTGCGCAAGCGGACCCTGCCGAGCTTGGGAAGCAGGTGCTCGGAGTCGTAGGCATCGACCTTGGAAACGTAGAAGAGGATGTCGCCGTTGGACTCGAACCAGACGTTGATGCCGACGTCGCCATTGCCGAGCGGCATCGAGTCGAAGGAGTCCTGTTTGCTCGGTCCGTCCCAGACGACGTTGCATGCGTCGAGATCTTCGATGGACGACGCTCGGGAGAATGCAACAAGCCCGATGGTCAGCAGGGAGAATGAGAGAAGTTTCATGGAGTTATTTTGTTAGAGGGTGATGGCGGATATCAACGCACCAGACATATCTCGCGATAGACGTTGAAGCCGAGCGGACCGTCGGCGAAATCGATACGAACGGCGGCGACATCGCCTTGATTCACCGGCACGCGCAGGCGGGTCGCGCCGCCTTGGCTGAGCACTCGGGCATCGGCCACTTTGATGAATTGATCCGGCGCGTTGCTTTTTGCAATCCACACGGTGAAGGCTTGGCTGGCTCGGGCGTCGCGGTGACCGGCGAAGGATTGGATTTCACCAATCGCATGGCCGCCTTCACCGAGTTTGAACAAGAGGCTGTGTCCTTGCCCGTATGGGCGGAAGGTCTTCGCGTCGTCGAGCGTCTCGGCGGTGCCGCTGCCATTGCGAGTGGTGCCGTTGCGGATCGGAGTCGCATCGGATGCACCTTGGAAGTCTCCAGACTCCGACACAGCGGCCACTGGGACAAGCTTGTCGGCAGCAGGTAGTTCCGCTTCGAAGGCGGCTTCCGATGTCGGGTTGACTGACGATTCAGCGATCACGCCTTCGGGCACTTCCGATACTGCTTGTTTCCAATCGGTGGACAAAACGCGCACCGGACCTAACAGGCCAGATGATATCAATTTTGAATCCTTGTTGAAATAGTTCCAGGTGCAGAAAGTGAAACGTCCGGACGATGGGCGCGGCTGATTTTTGACAAACCAATCGGGAAAGCGCTTGAGGTATCTTCCGGTGTTGAAATGACCATTCAGCCATTCGCAATCATCGGGTTCCTGTTCGTCGCCGATGATGCGGTTGGCCCAAACATTGGTGATGGCAATTTCAAGGTGGTTGCCGCTTTGTTTCAGCGTGCCTGCCGGAATTTCGACCCGCCATGGGGCGCACCAGACGACTCCGAGATCCTGGTCGTTGATGCGTACACGTGCCAGATGCTGGACCGTGCCGAGATCGAGGAACGAGGCGTCGCTCGGCAGGTCGGTGAGATTGAACTTCGTCCGATAGACCGCTGTGCCGCTGTAATAACGGATGCCCGGATTCGAATGCGTGGTCCAATCGACCAACTCGTTGAAAGCGACCGTCTGTTTCGGGCCGCCCCACTGAGGATCGAATTTTACCTGCCATGGGCCGGTAACGGTCGCCGCTTCGGCGGTTTGCGGGAAATTGCGGGTCTTGGTTTCCGGCTTGGCGGCTGGTTTGCGGAAGACCACGAAATGGCTTTGGCCGGGGGCGAAATCGAGCGGGACGCGGACGCTCTCGCCATCGATGCGGAAGTCTGTTAGATGACTCATTTTTCCCGTAACCGGATCCCAAAGCTCGGGCTGCATGTTGCCAACACGGAACGACGCGAGCACCTTGCCTTGTTCGGACGCGGGCACGGCGATGAAGAACAGGTGGCCTTTGCCATCGGTGCGATGGACGCTGCCGGGATTGGCATTTCCATCCAAGAGAACAAACGAAGAGCTGTTGATTGCAGAGCGATGGCCCCATTGGAGCAGGGCCTGGCAGCGGGCGAGATAGGCGAGCCATGCCTTGCCGGGCTGCCACCAGGTTTGGGTGCGCCCGAAGTGCGATCCCCATTGGCCCATGGTCATGCCGGGTTTGAAGCGCTCGTCCCAAGGTTGGTGCGGATTGGTGTGGAGGATGAATCGGTTGATGCCTGCGAGGTAGGCACCGTCGCCGACCGTCTTCAGCCAGCCGGGAGTTTCGCTCCACGATACCTGATCGGGCGCACCGGTGAAGGCCTCGGCTTCGAGGATGTTGTGAAGTTTTCCATCGCCCGCATTCATGATACCGTTCTGGACTTCCGCTTTAAACGTGTCCGCTGCCCAGAATTCGGTCATCACACGCTCGACATAGGGTGTGACTTCGCCGGTGTGGAAGGGGCCGCCGTAGGGCTCGCAAACGAAACGGATGTTCGACTCCTTGAGCATGCGTTGCATCACCTTGAAAAGCACGTCGCGGTAGAGATCGGCGATGGTGCGGTCGAAATCGGCGCGAAACTTCGCGGTTTCCGCGTCGCCCGCCACCACGCGTCCGGCGAAGACCGGGAGAAACTCCTTGATGCCGTAGCCGCGGCGCTGTTGGAACTCCTGCGGCATGAGCGGAGTCCATGACGGCGTGCCCGCTTCATAGCTATCAAGCAGCATGTGTTGCAAGCCGGTGCCGACCAAGGGCCCGAGGTGTTTTTCCAATTCACCAAGCACATGCTGGAGATGGAAGGTCACCGCCTTTTCACTCATCTTGTCGCATTCGAGGCCCATGATTTCCCATTGGTTCGGCTGGGTGAGCGCGCCCATGGTGGTGTGGCCGAAACGATAGATCGACCACTTGGCGGCATCCGGCGGAGTCCAGTTCAGGCGGCCGGTCTGATCCACTTTGTTTGTTAGATCGAGGATGCGGTCCTTGGCGATCGTGCCCTCGGCAGGCACCGCGAGCACGGCGATGTCGCGCCAATAGGTCTTGCGGCCTTCAATGACCGGCTTTTCGAGCACGCCGGTGTCCTTGTTGATCATCGGGAACAGCATGTCTCCGCGTGGATCGATTTCGGGTTTGGGCAAAACATCCGAGAAAGGCTTGCCGCCCTCGACATCGACGCGGGAGTGGAAGATCTGCTGCATCGCGAGTTCCGGCGTGATCCACGGTCCGCCGGTGCTGGTGTAGCCGGGGCAGTTGTGGATGCCGACGTCGATGCCGAGGCGTTTGCCTTCCTCTGCGGCGTGACGAACCAATTTCCACCAGGGATCGGTGAACGCGAGCAGGCCGTCGCTCGGAGAATTCTCGATGTGTCCGGCCCATGGAGTGCAAACATCGGCCATGCCGAAGATCGTCGCGGATGCGATGCCCGCTTCCTTGAAACCCTCGAGATCGCGGGTGATTCCCTCACGGCTCACGTTGCTGCCCATCCAATGCCACCACACCCCGGGTCTCGCTTCCTCGGGTGGATTTCGGAATCTTTTTTCGGGATCCGAAGGTGCCGTGAATCCGTTGGATGCCGCCAAACCGAGAAGGACGAGAAGGACTATCAATGGATGAAAGCGGAATGTCATGAGTGGATGATCTCGGTGTGGAAACATAGGTGCGGCAAGTAGGACATCAGAATGGCTCCCCTTTTTGATACGAGGCGAATCCTGCCTTTTTCACCCGTTAAAATGTGCGGGTAGTATTGGCCGAGGTCACCGCCGCATCGTCGTTTTGGTAGATCGCGGCGAGCGCCGGAAGCGGAGTGGGCGCGTTGCCGGTGGCGAAGCGTAGGTGTCGGGATTTGTTGTGATACGCACGGGTTTGGGGTCAGTTGCCTTGAAGGTGATGAGGGACTTTTTTCGACGCTGGTGTGAACACGCGGAAGGCTTCCACCTCCACGAACTTGCCGCGCTTTTTGACGAGGCAAAGGGTGTGACGACCGGGTGTCAGGCCGGTGAGAGTGACCAGTGGCGAGGCACTCATGCGGGTGCCGTGGTATTGGTTGATGTGGCGGACGCTCTGGCCGTCGAGGAAGACCTCGATGGTGCCGCGGTCCGGGCCTTGCGGGGCGAGGAACTGGACGGCGGTGCCGGTGAAATCGAACTGCACGAAGTCTTCGTTGCGATCGGTGGAGCGGAGTGAGTTGTTAGAAGCTGACTTTTTCCAGTTTCCACCGGCGGGATTATAAACGCGGAACATGTCCACCTGCACGTAGGGTCCGCCGACTTTCACGCCCTTGAGTTCATGTTTGCGGTTGGGCAGTCCTGTCAGGTCGATTCCGACGACGTGCGGGCGGTTGCCGCTGGCGTTCATGTTGACCCGCTTGAGCGGTTTGCCATCGAGTGAGAAGTCGATTTCGCCCAAGCCGTTGCCGACCATCATCACGCCGGTGCCGTTGAAGTGGATGGTGAAGGCGTCGCCATCGGCGGCGGTGTAGTGGATGTCGCTTTGGAACTCGCCGCCATCGCGGTGCTGGTGCGGCCAGTTGCCGTGGTATTCGATCCATCCCGCGCCACCGGGTTGGGTGGCGGTGTTGTTGAAAACATCACGAGTGCCGAAGACGACCGAGGGATCGTTGGCGTGGACCATGCGCGAGGTGAAGCGGCCCTTTCCGGTGACGTCCATGGCGATCACGGTGTCGAGCGGGTTCCAGGTTTCACCTTCGGGTAAGGTGAGGCGGAGGCCGGTGGCTGTTTGCAAGAAGCTAACAGATTTGCCGCCGGGAAGGAGGCGGGCATTGGTGAAGGTCTTGCCGTCGTCGGGTGTGGGAAGTGTTAGGGTGTTGTCTGCCTGCGGTTTGAGCACGTGGAGATATTCCGTCTTGTCATCGGGCGAACGGGTCGCGACGCCCCAGGTTAGGTCGGTGATGGAACCCTTCGGCTGCCACGAGGTGCTGGGGTAGGTGTTTTTGATCGATTCGGCGATGGGTGCGATGTAGGTGCCGGCTTTTTGCATTGCTTCGAGCACGCCTTCCTCCCAGCGGCCGACGAACTTCTTCTGTCCCGTGGCGGGGTCGGTCCATGTGCCATCGCCCGGGTAGGGGCCGGCAGACCAGGCCCAGCCGCCGCCTTCGATGCAGGATCCGGCGCCGACCACGGTGGCGCGGAAGATGCCTTCCGGGCTTCGGGTCACGGCGGGGGTGGGTGTGGGGACCTTTGGCACGTGGGCGCTCCAGGTTTTCGAAATTACTTGGGCGTATGCGTTGGGCATGGTCCACGAGATATCAGGTGACATGTTAGGACTCGCAGGTCCGGACTCGCCGATGGGGGCGTCGAAGGCGTAGAGGTTGCCGTAGAAATTCTGGATGAGCACGGCGTCCGGCTTGCGCCAGCGGATCGCGCGCTCCATGCGGTGGAAGTCGATGTGGATATCGCTGTTTCCGCCTGGGTCGTTTTCGTCGACGAAGAAGCCGTCGATGTCGTAGCGGTCGATCATTTCGCCGTGGATTTCCTCCATGAAGCGGTTCCACTCCTCTCCCCAGAAAAGCTGCTGGCCGGGGTGGCAGTAGAAGAGGACGCGTACGCCCTTGGCACGGACGGCGGAAACCATGCGGCCTAACATATCATTCTTCGGTGTGTTGATGCGCGGGCGTTCATGAGCTGGCACGCGCTCGACGGCGGCGCTGTTGAAGAGCGGATGGAAGTTCGAATGCCAGGCGGTAAAGATGAGGTATTCGACATCCATCGATGCGATGTCGTCAGCAAAGCCCGCAGCATCGAAGTTGTCCGCGACATAGTCCGCTCCGGCGGAAGTGGGGCTGCCATCGAGGTTGAAGGTGGTGTGGCCGTTGCCATCGTTGACGTAGTGGACGAAAAATCCGTATTTCATCCGCTTCCATCGCTCGCGGGCGGAGAGGCCGGTGTCTTTCACAACCAGCGTGCCACCGCTGATCAAAGGGGATTCCAAGTCGGCCTTCTTCGCCACCACGCTGCCCTTGCCGCCCCAGGTTCCGGGAGCTTGTTTTTCATCGCTGAGGAAGAGGGCGTCGCAGGGGATCGATTGGTTCGGTGGCAATTTGAGCCCCGCTCCTTCGGCGAGGTTGAAGCGGACACCGGGAGAGATCCGAGCGTTTGTTAGATCGAGGATGCCCTCCTGGATGGTGATGATGCCGGTGAGCTTTAATTCCGAAGTGATAGCAAGTGTCCCGGGACCGGTCTTGACCAGACCGCAGGCGGCTCTTGGTTCGACGATTGGTTCTTCCCAATGCAGGCCGGCCGGGCCGACATCGGTCTTGAAGACCGACAGGATTTCCCATGACGGCTGGGCGGCGTGGAGGGCGCTGCACCAATTGAGGAGGATATGGGCAACGAAAGGAAGGTGTTTTGAAACAGGATGACGCATGGGCGGGGATTGGTGGACCACGAGTTCGCGGTTGTTAGGTAGCAGGGTCTTGAGTTGATCACATAAGGGGGGATTCTCCGAATGTTTGGCTGGGGGCGACGATCTCCGAGTGTCAACTGCGGTAGAACAGCTGTGGAAACCCGGTCACGCCAGTGGATTCGAGGTTGAATCCGCCGGGAAGGTGATCGGGCCGTTTGGTGTCTTCCATGAATTTTCACTGGTGAGGGTTTTGGGAGCAAGTCGTTGCTATTGGCGGAAGCGAGATCCGGTGGAGGCGTGAAGTCGACATGTATGGTGTTAGGCATGCCCGAGGTATCAATTTGATCGGGTGGAGATTCGGACGAAAAGGCTGTTATTGGTGTGCAACGGTGGACTTAAGGTGACCTCGACTATTTCCGAATCACCCGAGAAGCCGATGATCGATTGGATCGCCTCAATGTCTTCGCTCCAGCTTGTTAGGTCGGCGGATCTCCACACTTTGAATGTGAGGCCGCTGAGCGAGGTTTTGCGTCGGGTATAGGTGAATGCACCAGTTCCGGACTGGGGATAGCTCAGATAGGGATTCGAGGAACCGCTGTTCTTCGGGTCGAGGCCAAAGGCGTATTCCGTGAAATTGGTGAGGTTGTCGTGATCGTCGTCGCCCAGAGAATCGCCTTCGAGATTGTGGGATTCCGCCCAGAAATCAAAGTCGCTTGGAGGACCGCTAGTGACCGTGAGGGTGCCCGAGCCCGTGAGGAAACCATTGCTGTTGTTGGAAGAATAAACTCCGGGGGATTTCCGCAGGCCGCCGAGTGACAGTTCATAGATGGTGTCGGTGCCGGTGTAGTCGAGGTGGAGGGTGGCTCCAGTTGCGACGATCACATCGGCGGCATCGGTGAGGTTGGAATGATTGGAACCGTTGCCGAGGCGGAGGGTTCCGGCGTTTACGGTGGTGTCGCCGGTGTAGTTGTTGGTTCCGCTGATGTGAAGCGTGCCATTGCCGACTTTGGTGAGTCCGAATGATCCGGCATCCTGATAGAAACCGGTTACGGTCAGCATGTCGGCATCGACGCCGACAGTCGTGTCGCCATCGAGACAGAATCCGGGCCCGCTGCCACTACCGCCGTGGGGCAGCGTCAGGGCGTTGTTGCCTGACATGCTGCGCAATGCACCGTGGCCGCCGACGCCCGAACCAAGAAGGTGTAGATGCTCGTTGAGACTCACACCGCCATGCAGTGCGAGCGTGGCTCCGTTGCGGATCCACGTCATCGTCGCGCCATTCCATCCGCCGGTACCCAAGGCGCTGGAGTTTGCGGCGACCAGCATGCCAGACTGGATATCGGTTTGGCCGTCGTAACTGTTTGTTCCGGCAAGGACCATGGAACCGTTTCCGGATTTGATGAGATTGGAGGCGGCCAGCCAGCCGACTTCCGGGTATTGGTCTCCTAGGTTGGCGTTGACCTGCAGATCGGTTGCCGAGTTGCCGTCTGCGACGTTGAAGCGATGGTTTGCCCCGGCGTCCGACCGCAGGTTCAGGGAGCCATTGATGGTATTGGTTGCATCGCCTGAAGAACTGAAACCTAGCAGATTGTCGCCATTCCACTGCCAGTTTCCACTGATGGTGCCGCCATTGGCCAGGAGGACATTGGCATAGGCGCCGAAGCCCAGATGTGAACCGCCGGATGCATTGACGGCTCCGCCCTGGATGTTGAGGTTGTTGATGGTGTTGCTCCAACCGAAGCCGGTGCCATCGCCTCCGGTTAGAGCGATCGTCGCTCCGGCATTGACGGTAACGCTGCCGTTGATGATGCCTGTCCCGGCAACGGCACCGGCCAACTCGAGTGTGCCTTGTTCGACCGTGGTGCCGCCCGAGTAGGTGTTGACGATGGCGAGGCGCATGGTACCTGCTCCGCTTTTCACCAGGGCGGCGGGAGACCAACTTTGGTTTGCGGATGCATCGGCAAGCCGCGCGGAGACAATCAGATCGGCGGATGCATCTCCGGTAACGTCGGCGACATTGAAAACGGAGCTGTTGGAGCCGGTGCCATTGAGATTGAAGAAAGAGGATGCGGATATCGTGGAAGCGGTGGTGCCGGATACCATCTGAGTTCCCAGAATGCCTGCGCCCCAGTTGTTGTAACTGCCATTTCCATGCAGGGTTCCTCCTTGGAGTGTTAGATTGTTGTATGCCGCGTAGGTGTTGATGCCGGCGATGAAGTTGTAAACGTTGAGAACGCCTCCGCTCAATGTCAGCGATCCAAGGTTTCCGACTCCCGCCACATTGACGTCAACCGAGCCGCCGTGGATGCTTGCATGGTCATCGGCGAGTGGCGGGCCGCCATTCCAACCCGCTGTTGAAGTGTCGGTCCAGGAGCCGTTGCCACCGCCCCATGTGTGGCTTACGGGTTGATTGGTGAAAAGCGCGACGGAATAGGTGTTGGAAGCACCGCCGCTGCTGGCCTGGATGGCAATTCGCCTCGGCAAGGCGTTGGATGCGACGCTCAGCGAGCCGTTCGAGTCAATAGATACTCCTGCGACCGTCGGGCTCACCGACCATGTGACGGGGGCGTTGGAGATCCGACGGAAATTCTGATCCCGGACGATGGGGATAAGAGCAGCGGTGTTTGTGCCCGATGCGGGGATCTCGACTGAGCTTGCTCCTTCGATCCGCATGAAACTTGGCGTGGCGGCGTAGTTGGCGATGCTGCTGATTTGGGAGGCTCCGCGATGAGGGGACGTGGCAGGCAATGTCACGCCCCAGAAGTCCTTTCCTTGGATTCCGTCGATGATGAAACCGGTGTTTCTCACGGGAGATGTGGACTGGAGGATGAAGCCCGCGAGATTTCCCGTTGTGTTGGGGCTGATAAACTGCGGATCCTGGGTGCGGTTGCCATCTTGGGTCGTTGGCCGGCTCACACCGCCGCTGAAGTTGTTGTTCATGAACAACTGGCGCGAGAAGTCCGTTGTTCGTCCTGCGGCGACGAAGAGGTTGTTGGAGAAGAGCACATAGCTTGGATTGGGCGTCCAACTGACGTCGATGGTGGCTCCGGGATTGTAGAAGACGTTGTTGTAGATGCGGGCGTTGTTGCGGTTGGTGGCGAGGATGCGGCTTTCGTTCCAGGAAATGTTGTAACGGGCGACGGTCCGTGCGCTGGGATCATCGCCGCCCCAGGTGTATTCCATGAGGAATCCGCCGGCATTGTTGTAGGTGACGTTGTATTGGAACACCGTGGTTCCCTTAACGAAGCCGTCGTTGTCGAAGGCTGTGCTGTCGTTGGCGTTGAGTGCGGCGGTGTTGTGGACCTCATTGTATTGCCACAGTCCGCCGACATGGCGCGTTGGCCATGCGGCGGCGATGTTGTTGTACCAATCGCTGAGTTGACCGACGTAACCGACCTCGTTGTGTTCGACGAGTTCGTTGTCGGTCCCGAGCATCAGGATTCCATCGCCCGATGTTGTTAGGACGGTGTTGCCGCGTGCGACCACGTTCGGACTGCAGTTCGCGTAGTTCATCCCGCCGCCCATGTATTCGGCCTCGGCATTGAATGCGATGCCCTGGCCGTGGATGTTCTTCACGGTGTTGCCCTGGATGAGCACGCCATCGGCTTTTCCGGGTTCGTTGATCCAGAAGAAGATGCCGCCGTTGTTGCGGCCGCCGTCGTTGACGTTCTTGATGCCGCGGACGTCGCGGACGTCGTTGTTGAGAATCTCGATGCCTTGCATGGTTCCGCTGCCCGACCAATCGACGCGGATTCCAGAGCGGCTGCTGTCGTTGCCGGCCGGGTTGGTCACTTCGAAGCCGTCGATGGTCCAATAACTCTGCGAGGAAAGCGTGATGACCGCCCAGTTTCCGTTTCCATTGATCAGCGGCTTCGCGCCCTCGCCGTAGGAACCGAGCGTGATTCGCGCCGAGCTGTTGCCGGAGCCTTGGGGACTGAGCGTGCCGACCCAAGTGCCGCCGCGTTTGAAGAGCACCTTGTCGCCGGGTTGGAAGACCGTGCCATTCACCTTGGCGAGGCTTTGCCATGGTGTAGCGGGGCTGGTGCCGGAATTTGAATCGTTGCCGGCGGGATCGACATGGTAGTCGGCAGCAGGCAAGTTTCCGATGCCCGCCATTGCCAAGCCGAGGTAGTTCAAGGCCGAAAAGGAAGCAGCGCGGACGCTCGCGAAAGGGTGGTTTCCGGGCATGGGTCAGGGTTTCAACAACGCAACGGACGCTAACAGCGCGAAAGCCCCATCTGCTACCCGTTAAAATGTGCGGGGCGGGGAGACGGGTGGCGCTGTGTCACCCTTTGCGAAGTTTTGCCACTGCTTCCGAACGCGAGTGGACCTGCAGTTTTCCGTAGATGTTGCGGATGTGGAAGTTCACGGTGTAAACGCTGAGGTCGAGTCGATCGGCGATTTGTTTGTATGGGAAGCCTTCGAGGACCAGATCCAGGACCGCCTGCTCGCGCTCGGTCAGGCTGATGTCTGGATGAGGAGATGCGGGGGAAGGGGCCGGGGTGTTGAAGGTTTGTACGACCATTCGGGCGATTCGGGCGGACATTGGTGATCCTCCGGCAGCCACATCGCGGATGGCGGCGACGAGTTCGCTTCCGCGCACCGGTTTGTGGAGATAGCCGCAGGCACCGGATTTGAGGGAATTGAAAATGGCTTCCGTGTTGTCGAATACTGTCAGCATGACCACGAGTACTCCGGGGATTCTATCAATGAGGTGGCGCACGCAGTCGACGCCGCTCATGCCGGGAAGGTTGATGTCCATGAGGACGACATGAGGACTCAGGGACGGCAGTTCCTGGATGGCCTGTTCGGCATTTGAGCAGGATGCCACGCAGGTGATTCCGGGAACTCCGGTGAGAGCCCGCTTGAGGGATGCCCGCAATCCTCCTTGGTCTTCGACAAGCGCGACCCGTGTGGGATTTCCGTCGGAGATGGTTGGAACGGTCATGAGATGATTGGGGTGGGGTTCGAAGTTGATTTCAAGTCTTCACATGGACGTTGAGGAGGACGACCGTTCCATTGCCGGAATCGGGTGTTAGGAATTCACAGGTGCCACCGATTTCCGCGGCCCGCTTTTTCATGTTCTGCAGGCCGTTGCCGGTGTTCATGGTTCCATCGGTTGGCAGTCCGCCTCCATCGTCCGCGATGCGGATGACGAGGCGGCCGGAGGTGAATCCGAGTGCGATGGTGACGACGGTGGCCGAAGCGTGATCAACGACGTTGTGAAGAGCTTCCTTGACCACCATCAGGAGGTGATGGCGGAGGCTGGCTGATAGATGAATGCCGGGCATGGAGTCGGTGCTGGTGAAATGGCAGCGGATTCCAGCCATGGCAAGGTAGTCCTCGGCGTAGCCATGGACGTATCGGGCGAACTCCTCCAAGGTGTCATTGGCGGGATCCACGGCCCAGACGACCGTGTCGAGTTCCTTGGCGGTGGCGTGTGAGACGTGGAAAATCCGGTCCAACTGGGTGCGCATTTCATCGGCATCCCCGATCGCTTGTTCCACTTGTTCGGTGAGCAGTCCGATTTGTGCGAGGTTCGCGCCGATGTTGTCATGCAGGTCCCGCGCGATGCGCGAGCGCTCCTGTTGCAGGGCATGTTCGCGTTCGAGGCGCAGTCCCGTTAGATAGCGCCAAGAGGCGAACAGCAGGCTGCAAGCTGCCAGTGCGATGAGAAGCCAGAACCAGCGTTGTTTCCAGATCGGGAGTTGGATGCTCATTTCCAACCGTTGGGGAACTCCCATGCGGCGGTTGTCCACGCTGATGCGCCAGACATTTTCGCCGGCATAGGCGATCTTTCCCACGTTGCAACCGGTGGCAGACTTCAGCACAGGGGTGAGGCGGCTGTAGACAAAGAGGTCGCCATCGCGGGCGCCGGCGTCATTGAGTTCGATTTCCATGCCACCTTGCAGGCTTGTGATCCGCTCGATTTCGGCCGCACCGCAGTAGATGTGGAGATTTGAGCCGATGAGCACCGGGCGGTCCGGGGTATGGTCGAGGTCGGTGAAGCGCAGATGTTGGGATGCGGATGGTGCGAGGGACGGCGTGGTCCATGATCCCTTGGCGACGCCGAGGAAGCGGTTGTCCCAGAACGACCAGACTGCGTAACGGCGGTTGTCGAGAAGTCCCGCTTGGCTGAAGTCGAGAGAGATGGAGCGTTCGGTTGATCCGGGATTCCAAAGGAGTGCGACCGCCATGCGGCCCCATTCGCGCTCGACGTGGCCGATGAGTCGGGGGAATTCATGACTGGTGCCGAGGTCCAGCACCTCGGTGCGTTCCCGTGCGGGCGGTGTCATGGTTTCCACGTTCCGTAGCAAGGGTTTGAACTCATCAAGATGCCATGGGTCCGAGGTGATGGCATTGCCACAAGACAGCCCGACCATGCTGGTCCAGGTCCGTACGACCGGCCAGCCCCCGGCAATGGAACTGATGTTCTTGAGGTCGGTGCCGAGGAAATAGACATCGGTGTCCACACTGCCCCATCGGCCCTGGATGAAGAGTCCGCGGAGCACATCATCGAAGACGGGGCGCAGCAGGTTTCGTTTCGACTCCGCGCCGATGCGGTGTGCATCGACCAGTCCCAGAGCCGCGCGGTTGGGCTTGAGGTCATTGTTGAGAAGGTAGGTTTCTTCGCCTACCGCCTTGCGGATGGCGGTGAAGCCATCGCGGATCACCTCGAAGGACGTTTGGCGTTCGTTTCCCGGAACATATTGTGTGATTTTCTGGGTGTTGAGTTTGAAGTAGGAGAATCCTTTTCCCACGAGATTCCGGGCGTGGTTGGCGGTCTGGTCCCACGGCGTGAAGTAGCCGTCGGCGTGGATGGATTCCAGCAGCAATCCCGGACGGGCGCCGACCGACGAGATTTGTTTCGCGTAGAATTGAAGTCCTTCCGAAAAGCGTTCGTTCGACTCGTTGGCGCCGGTTGGGTCTTCGAACCCGCCATCGATTTGGATCACTGCGGGGCGCAATCGGTCCGGTTGACGGCGTGCGGCCTCGGCGACGGCTTGCACGTCTCTGCCTGATAGGTCTCCGCCGAGGAAGTGCCAACTGTTCCAGCCCGAGATGGCACCGCTGCTGTTGCGGGTGCCGTGGGTTGCTGCCAACCATTCCGCCCAGCGGGCAACCGCGAGGCGTGGTGTTTCTGTCAGGATGGCGACTTGTTGTCCCCAGCGGGTTTCACCGTGGTCCACCCTTACACGGCTCATGTCCGAGACGAAGTTGAATTCGATGCGATCATCGTCTTTCAACGAGATGGAGGCATTCACATAAGCGATCGGCGAACCCACGGGACCAAACATGAATCCCACGCCGTTTGTTCGGTAGAGGGAGCCGGTTTCAAAGATGGACACTGGCATTGTCGTGCGAGCAAGCGGCAAGACCGGTGTAGTGGTCTCCACGCTGTCGTTGAGTGCGGTGATCCACCAGTCGGATGGATTTCCGTCTGCCGAGAACTGCATTTGCATCGGTGTGACCGAGATCAAGCGGACCGGATGGGAGCTGCGGTTGATGATGCCGGCTTGCATCATCACGACTGGCGCGCCGGGCAGTTTGCCGAGGCGGAAGAGAAGGCTGATGTTGTGGTTTGGAAACTCGATCGTGCGCGTTGTGACCAGGGCCGTGCCTTGGGGAGTCATCTCCGTTTCCGCGGCGGCGGTGACCGAGAGCAGATTGCCTGAGGTGGAATCCAATTCGATTTCCTCGTCACCGACGACGACCCTTGCGGAGTAGCCGCAGTGCCAGTCCGAAAAGCCATCGGACTTGATGCTGATCGATCTGCCGCCGGCGGCAAAGCCAGCGGACAGGTTGGCGGCAAGGAGGCTTGCGGGAAAGCCCGCGACCAGCGGGAGCATCCCGGCGATGAGCCTGATCAACTTGTTCCTCATGCGGCGGAAAGATAAGGAACGAGGTGTGGTGGCGTCGAGCAGACGAATTGCCACACGGGGCATCGCGGCAGCTCTCGACGGATCAAGAGCGGCGGCGGCGCAGTAGTGCAAGCAGGCCGAGGCCGCCGAGCATTGTGGTGGCGGGTTCAGGGATGACGACGAGTTGCAAACTGCCTTCCTGGAAGAAGGCGCTGCGTCCGTCACCGAGAAGGAAGGCGGTTTCGAGGCTGTTGTTGGCCAGTGAGTCGAAGACGCCGGTGCCAAGGGTGCCGTTGATCAGCGTGTAGGTGTTGCTTTCGAGGTTGGCCCAGTCGATCCCTGTTAGGTTGGCGATGCCGAAGCCTGCGAAAAGGGTGACGGCGCCTGAAACGTTGAGGGAGTCCGAAAGATCGGCGATGTGGAGGAAACCGCTGTTGATCGACAAGGAGCCGCCCACCGTTCCGGTTCCGCCGAAGGATCCGCCGTCCACGTTGACTGAGGAAGTGGCGAGGGAGCCGGTAAGAAGCAGGGTTCCGGCGGAGACGACGGTGGCACCGTCGTAGGTGTTGTTGCCGGCGAGGACCATGGTGCCGGTGCCGGTTTTGATGAGAATTCCGGCAGGTACCCAATTGGTTTCCGGCCATTGGTCGCCGAGATTGGCGTTGACCTGAAGATCGGTGTCTGCCGCGCCGTTGGCGACATTGAACGTGTGGTTGCCCGTGCCTCCGTCGCCCCGGAGGGTGAGGTTGCCGGAGATTGTGTTGGTGCTATCGCCCGAAGAGCTGAAGCCAAGTCCGAGGTCATTGGCCCATTGGAAATTGCCTGAGACCGTGCCGCCGTTGCCCAAGGACATTGTCATGTAGCCGCCAAATCCGACGTGGGCGCTTCCGGGGGCGTCAAAGGTGCCGCCGTTGATGTTGAGGCTTGAGACCGGGCTGTTCCAGCCGAAGCCGGTGCCATCGCCGCCGGTGAACAACAAGGTGCCGCCGGTGTTCACCGTGACTGCGCCGCGGAGCCAGCCCCAGCCGCTGTTTTGGCCTACGACTTGGAGTGTGCCATCGTTGATGGTGGTGCCGTCGGCGTAGCTTTGGTAACCGTTGATGACCATGGTGCCGTCGCCGTTTTTGGTGAGTGAACCGGCCCGGGTGGAACCGGTGAAATTGAGGGTGGAGCCGGAATCGACATTGAAGACACCGCTGCTGAAGGTGACTTGCTGGGCGCTGATTGTCGAGGTGACGCCGCCGGTGACGGTCGTGGCACCCGCGAGTCCCCAGCTCCCCCAAGTGGGATCCGTGCCCGTGCTGGCGAGTTCGCCACCGGCAAGAGTCAGGTTGTGGATGTTGGAGTGTGCGTTGATGGTCAGCTTTCCGCCGGAGTTGACCGTGGTGCCGTCGATCGCGCTGTAATAATTCACGTTTCCGGCCTGATTGACGACGACGTTTCCGCCATTGTTGATGGTCACCGTGCCGGCTCCCGAGCTGCCTGCTGTTAGAGCGCCGTTGATGTTGAGGGTGTTGAGGACCGGAGAGTAATCATTGGACGCGACGAATTGGTAATTCGCGCCATTCCAGGTGGAGGAGCCGGTGTCGGCTGTGATCACGTCATTGAGTGCGGAGATCGACCCGGTTTGCAACGTCAGGTAAGGGCTTGCGGGGCCTGTGAAGTGGAGTCGGGAACCGGGTCCGCCGATCACGGCAAGACCGTTGAAATCACCGGGATTGTCGACGAAGCTTTGGAAGGTGGTGGCACCAATGCCCCAGGAAACCGCTGCACCCCAGCCATAACTTCCGGTGGCGTTGACCGCGTTGGTGATGGCTGTGGCACCGGGAATGGGTTGGCCACCTCCCGCGGTCCAGGCACCGTTGGCGGTGGCGATGAACGAATCATTCACTCCGCCACCCCAGGTGGGATTGCCGTTCTGGAGGGTGACCAAGGCCGGTGAGATGACAGTGAGGCCGTTCAGGGAAGACAGGTTGAAGTGCATGTATTGCCCGTCTCCTGCGGAGCCACGCCAATAGAGGCGGCCCCAGTCGTTGGCGCTGTTGAAGGTGCCGCTGCCACCCACATAGTCCGCCCAGTCGGTGGCGTTGATGGTATGGTTGGTGACTCCGGTTGCCTGGAAGCCATTGAAGGTCAGGATTTCTGCGGTCGCAGACGCGTTGATGGCGGCGGCTGCGGCGACCAAAAAGCGCAATCGTGAAGTGTGGCTGGGTTTCATAGGGTTTTAAGGAGATGGAGGGGTTGCCGTTTCCTAAGTCGATCAGGCTACCGGAATCGGCGCGGCTGCCTACCCGTTAAAATGTGCGGGTGGCAGCCGAGGGTGATCATTGGGCGCGCACCTGGAAGAACAGCTTGGTGTTCGTCAGCAGGGCGGGGTTGACGGTGACGGGCACAGTTTCCACCTCGCCATTCACGGCTGGAGTGCCTTCGACCGCTTCCGTGTCTTCCGACCAATCCGAGAGGTTGGTGGAATACCACACCGAGTAGGTGAGCGTGGTGAGTGATTGAGTGCGGCGGGTGTAGGAAAAGGTGCCGGTGGTTTTGTCGATCGGAACGGCGATCGCATTGACCTCTGAACCGCTGGTGGGATCGAGACCGAAGGCGTATTCCTCGAAATTGCTCAATCCGTCGAAGTCATCATCGGCGCTTTGCTCTCCGGCGACTTCATTAGCGAGTTTCCACGTGTCATAGTCGTTGTCATCTCCCACGTAGGCAAGGTCTCCATCGGCGGTGGTGAAGACCCACTTTGCACCGGTGGCGGGAAGTTCCCAAACGCCGGGAGATGTTTCCGTGAAGGATCCGGAGGTCGTGGTGGTGACTGCGGCAGGGCTGAGTGTCGGCACCGGACCGCTGAAGCTTGCCAGATTGAAGAGGTTCCAAACGTTTCCGGGTGTGGCGTCTGTGGCTCCGAGATCAAGGTTGACCGTTCCGAGGAAGGAGAGCGTGGCGATGTCGGATCCCAGGACCGAGTTGGTTGCGCCGTTGCCGGTGGGGCGGAAGCGGAGGCCGCTTGACGGGGTCACGGTGAGGGAGCCTTCGTTGACGATGGTGTTGCCATCGTAGGTGTTGGTGCCGTTGAGGACCATGGTTCCGATGCCGGATTTCGTGAGGCCGGAGGCTGGGACGACGGGATACTCCGGCCATTGGTCGGATAGATTGGCATTGATCTGGAGGTCGACCTGTTCCGCGCCGTCATCGACTAGGAAGCTGTGGCTGGCTCCACCATCGGAGCGGAGGTTCAAGTTGCCGGAAATGGTATTTGTGAGATCGCCATAGCTGGAAACGCTGAGCATGTTGGAGCCGTTCCATTGCCACGAGCCGAGGACGGAACCGCCGTTGTTGAGGTTCAATGAAGCGAAGGCACCGAATCCAAGGTGCGAGCTGCCGGCCGCATTGATGGATCCGCCGTTGATGTTGATCGAGGTGACCGGGTTGTTCCACCCGAAGCCCGAGCCATCGCCGCCGGTGAGGTTGACGGTTGCTCCGGGTTCGATGTTGAGGATGCCGCGGATGATGGAGTTGCCACTGTTGCCACCGGCGAGTTCCAGTGTGCCGCTGGTGACGGTGGTTCCGCCGTTGTAAGTTTTGATGCCTGTTAGAACGAGTGTGCCATCACCGGTTTTTTCCATGCCGTAGATTCCCGCCAGATTGGAGGAGATGGTGGTGGTGCGGCCGGATGCGACGCTGATGGCGGGGATGCCGGAGGATTCCAGTGTCAGGGTGTTTTCTCCGGTGATGGTGTAGTCGGAAACGTCGAAGACGAGGTTGCCGATCCGGCGGTTCGAATCCACCGTGACGGCCACGCCGGTGATGGCGTTGAAGGTGGCGGTCGCATTGTATCCGACCGGGACGGTGCCGGCGGCCCAGTTTGCGGAGTCGCTCCAGTTTCCATCGGCGAGGGAGGTCCAGGAACCATCGGAGCCGAGAACCACCAGCGCGCCAGTGCCGGTGAAGCTGGAACCATAGGTTGGGTGGCTGGAGTTGTAGATGCCGGCAGGGAGTGGGCCGCTGCCGTCGATTTCGAGACTTCCGACCGTGTCACTGCCGGTGAAATTCAGGTCCATTTTCGCATCAAAGGCGATGATGACCGGAGCGTTGTCATCGAGTGTGGGCGACGAGAGGGAGAGTGTTCCTTCGTTGACGATGGTGCTTCCATTGTAGGAGTTGGTGCCTGCAAGGACCATTTTTCCCGGGCCAGCCTTGACGACATTTCCTGCAGGGACCCACCCGACTTCCGGATATTGGTCGAATAGGTTGGCGGAGACCAGCAGGTCGACTTCGGCAGCGCCATCTGCGACGGTGAAGTTGTGGTTGGCTCCGGCATCCGAGCGCATGAAGAGATTGCCGGAGATGGTGTTGGTGCTGTCACCGGAGGAGCTGAAGCCGAGCAGGCCGTTGCCATTCCATTGCCAGTTTCCAGAGATGGTGCCTCCATCATTGAGCGAGACGTTGGTGTATTGTCCGAATCCGATGTGTGATCCGACGGGAGCGTTCACGGTGCCGCCGTTGATGGTCAGGTTGTTGACTGGGCTGTTCCAACCGAAGCCGGTGCCATCACCGCCAGTGATGGCGAGGGTTGCGCCGGGGTTGACGGTGACCGAGCCGCGGAGCCAGCCCCAGCCGCCGGTCGCGCCGGCGACCTCAAGCGTTCCTTCGTCGATGGTGGTGCCACCGATGTATTCCTGATAGGCCGAGATTTTCATGTCTCCGACGCCGCTTTTTGTTAGAGAACCGATGCGGAACGATCCGGTGACGTGAAGCGAGGAACCGGTCGCAACGTTGAAGACGCCGCTGGCGTCGATATTGACCTTTTGGGCGCTGATGGTTGAGGTGACGCCGCCGGTGACGGTTGTCGGATCGGCAAGGCTCCATCCGCCGTAAGTTCCGTCCGTGCCAGTGCTTGCCAGTTCTCCGCCGGCGAGGGTGAGGTTGTGGAGATGGGAGTGACCATCGCTGGTGAGCTTGCCGCCTGTGTTGATGGTCGTGCCATCGAGCGCCCAGTAGAAGTTCGCATTTCCTGCCTGGTTGACGGCAACGATGCCGCCGTTGTTGATGGTCATCGAGCCCGCGCCCGATGTTCCGGGTGCAAGCTCGCCGCTGATGGTTAGGGTGTTGAGTGTGGGTGAGAAGTCGTTCGAGGAGACGAAATTGTAGTTGGCGGCGTTCCAGACGGTGGCACCGGTGTCCGCGGTGATTACGGAAGGTAGGGGGGAAATGGTTCCGGTTTGGACGGTGAGGATGGGATTCATCGGGCCGGTGAAGTGGAGTCGGGAGTCCGGTCCACCGATGATGGCAAGTCCGTTGAAGCTGGGCTGATCGTTGACAAAGTTCTGGAATGTCGCCGAACCGACGCGCCAGGAGACGGCGGCTCCCCAGCCATAGTTTCCGGTGGCATTCGCTGCATTGGTGATGGCGGTGGATGCGGGAACGGGTTGTCCGCCACCGGCCGTCCAAGGGGTGTTGGGCGTGGCGATGAACGAACCTCCGACTCCGCCGCCCCAGGTGGGATTGCCGTTTTGAAGAGTGACGGTGGCCGGAGCGACGAGCGTGAGTCCTGTCAGCGAGGAGAGGTTGAAGTGAATGAATTGCCCGTCGCCTGATGAGCCGCGCCAATAAAGGCGCCCCCAGGCGTTGGCGCTGTTGAAGGTGGTGCTGCCGCCAACGTAGTCCGACCAATCGGTTGCATTGATGGTATGGGTGGTGGTTCCGGTGGACTGGAAGCCGTTGAAAGTGAGGATTTCGGCTTTGGTGGTGGCTGTAACCACTGCGGCGGCCATGATGGCGAACCTGAAAAAGGAATGGTGATGAGTTTTCATGGGTTTGTTAGAGGGTTTTTCAGTTTGGGTTTGAACCAGATGAGTGTAGAGAAACGCGTGGTGTTGCCTACCTGTTAAAATGTGCGGGTCTGAAGCGGGGCTGACTGCGTGAGAGGTGGGGAGCAGCAGTCAAGGGGTGGGATTCAAAGAGATTCTGGACGTCCGGTGGCGGTGGTGCGGGGTGATGCGGTGCCGAGGTTGGGTCTAACAGGTTCTGGGGGTGGTGCGGTTTTCGAAGTCGAAGGGTCTGACCTTGGAGTTCGAGCGGGCGGAGATGGAGATCCGCTTTTTTTGTGGGATTGGGAGAGGGGGATAAGAGATAGGACTTATGGGACGAATGGGGCGAATCTGTTGGGTTTGGTGGGGTAGATTATTGCGAAACATCTGCGGTGAAGGTTTGGAATTTTCTGATGGTCGGGGCGGCGGGATTGCCGTTGGCTATGCTAGGGTGCGCTTCGCGGAGGTGGTGATGGCTCGCGAAGCTCGCGCCTGCGTTCGAACTTTTGCTTCGCAGGGGTTCTCATCCCGCCGCCCAGTTTGGGGTGGGGCAGATCGTTGCGGTAGATCTGCGGTGAAAGTGTAGTTTATTCTGATGGTCGGGGCGGCGGGATTCGAACCCACGGCCTCCTCGTCCCGAACGAGGCGCGCTACCAGACTGCGCCACGCCCCGACATCATCGGAGTGGCCTGAGGGAAATCAGGCCGGGGCGGCTGTTTCCTCGATTTTTGGGGTGGGTGCAAGCGGATTTTTCAGGCCGAGATGGGCGAGGACGCGGTGGATGGTGAGTTCGTTTTGGCAGCGGAGGTCGAGCGGGCATTTGGCGAGGAAGCAGGGTGCGCATTCGACGTGGTGGCGGACGATGTGGTGGCGGCGGCCGAGGGGGCGTTTCCAGTTGGGGTCGTTGGGGCCGAAGAGGGTGATGCAGGTGGATCCGGCGTGGGCGGCGAGGTGGGGGAGTGAGCCATCGGCGGCGATGACGACGTTGTGGACCGCGAAGATGGGTAGGGCTCCGGCGAGGGGGCGGGCGTTGAAGTAGGGGTGGTCGGGGCCGAGGGATTGGGCGAGGGATTGGCCGAGGTGGCGGCCTTCGGGTAGGCCGGCGATGGTGATTTTCTGGCCGTGGGCTTTGAGGATGTGGGTGAGTTCAAGCCAGCGGTCGAGGGGCCATTCGTGGTTTGGGCCGAAGTCGGAATCTGGGCAGATGAGGACAGTGTTGGGCTCTGGGGGGATGCCGATGGGGGCGGGGGTGAAGAATTCGGGCTTGGCGCAGTCGATGCCGAGGGTTTCGGCAAGTGCGAGGTAGTGTCGGACGCGGTGGTCGAGCGTGCCGGGTGGGTTGTTTGGGAGGATGGGGTGGGTGAGTTGTTTGGCGAGGGGTTTGGTTTTTGGGCCGAGGCGTCGTGGGATGTTGAGGCGTGCGAGTGCTTCGGCGGGTGGTCCGGTTTCCCAGGCGAGGGAGGCTTTCCAGGGGCTGGAGAGGGCGCGGGCGATGGTTTTTGCGGATGCGTCCTGGGGGTGGGGAATGACGTGGATGCCGGGGATGGATTTCCAGAATTCCTCCTGATGGGCGGGGCAGAGGATGCCGACGGAGAGGCCGGAGCTGCCGATGGCTCTGACGGCTGGCACGGAGAAACAGGCTTCGTCCCAGCGATCGGGCGCGGCGATGAGCATGTCTCCTCCGTGGGATGGGGTCATGTGCGGGATTTTAGAGGTAGGGTCGGGATGTGAGAAGTGAGAAGTGGCGGAGTGCTTGAGGTTCAGCTGGTTTTTAGGAATTTGCGGAGCTTTAGGTAGCGGATGAGGGCGTAGAGGGCGAGGCCGAGGGCGGGGATGACCAGGATGAGGCTGTAGGCGGTGGTGAGGAGGGCGGCGGAGATGTGGTCGGCGAGTTCTTTGGGGTCGGCTTGGCCAGTTTGGCTGATTTCGGCGAATGCTCCGGTCATGTGGAGGAGGATGCCGCCGACGGCGGCGAGTGGGGAGCCGATGGCGATGAAGGCGCTGATGAGGGCGGTCCAGCCCCAGCGGGTTTTGGAGCGGTGGAGGTTGGTGGTTTGAGGGCTTGAGGACATTTTTGTGAGCATTGTGGGAGGAGTGGGATGAGGATGAGGGCGGCGGTTATGAAGCAGAAGGTGATGTCTGCGATGTGGGTGGGGTGGGACTCCGGATCAAGGTGATTGAGGCGGGCGGAGACGGCAAGGACGACGCCCATGAAGAGGTGGAAGGGACCGAGGAGAAGGATGAGGGGGTGGAAGAAGGCGGGGCGGGCGCAGGCGAGGGCTGATGCAATGCCGATGCAGCCGAATGCGGCGGAGGCCATTTTGAGCCAGTAGTCGAGGAGGGGTCGGTATTCCAAGGTGCCTGCGCCCATGAGGTAGAGTTGGTCCGAGGCGGAGTGCCAAGTGGAGAAGGTGAAGTAAAAGGAGATGCCCCAGCCGATGGCGCCGATGAGGAGTCCGAGGCGGAGGGCTTTGAGTCGTATCGGAGTGGTGGGGATGGGGAACATGCAGATGAACGTTGAACGACGAATGTCGAACGTTGAAGAAGGAAGGTAGAAGAATGGATGAATGAGGAGGGAAAAGGAAAGCGGCGGTCTTTTCAGGGACCGCCGCTGGTGTGTTTTGAATATGTGGTTCGTTGGGTTATTCTTCGGGCGCTGGGGCTTCGTCTTTGCCGCAGCATTGTTTAAATTTTTTGCCGGAACCGCAGGGGCAGGGGGCGTTACGGCCGGTGGTTTCGATGGAGAAGCTGGGTTTCCTTTTGGGGAGGTTGAGTTTGAGGGTTGTGCCTTCCGGGGAGGGGGCGATGGAGGGGTCGAGCTGGGCGGAGCTGCCGCTGGAGGCGACGTTTTGCCGGGTGAGCGCTTCTTCGCCGCCGTGGAGTTGTTGGGGCTGGCTGTGGAGTTGTTTGAGGAAGGCTTCGAGGTTTGAGGCGGAGCGGAAGAGGTTTTGGATGGCTTCCTGTTTGATGGCGTCCATGAGGCGGACGAAGAGGTTGTAGGCCTCGTTCTTGTATTCGACGAGCGGGTCTTTCTGGCCTTGGGCGCGGAGGCCGACGCCTTCGCGGAGGGCGTCCATGTTGTAGAGGTGGGCCTGCCATTGTTTGTCGATGGCGACAAGGACCATGCGGCGTTCTTCCTGGTCGAGGACTTCGGGGGGGAGGTTGTTGACCTTGATGTCGTAAGTTTCCTTGACCTTGTTGACGAGGTAATCGGAGATCTGGTTGTGGTCGGACTGGATGAGGTTGAGGTCTTCGGCTGAGACACTGATGGGGAGGGTGGCGTTGACCCAACTGAGGAGTTCGTTGAGGTCGGGAGCGCCGTCGTCGCGGTCATCGAGGTATTCGGTGACTTTGGCGGGGATGGTTTCCTCGATGATTTCGTTGACGAGGTCGCGCGGAGTTTCGGTGGTGAGGACTTCGTTGCGGTATCCGTATACGACTTCGCGTTGGCGGTTCATGACGTCATCGAAGTCGAGGACGCGTTTGCGCCAGGTGTAGTTGCGTTGTTCGACGCGTTTTTGGGCGGTTTCGACGGAGCGGTTGAGCCAGGAGTGTTCGAGGGCTTCGCCTTCTTTCATGCCGAAGCGTTCCATCATGGAGGTCATGCGTTCCGGGAAGGAACGACTACGGGGGAAACCTTATTCGATAAGGCAGATTACTGGAAAATGAGCACAGGTAAAAATCGCTATTTGTATAGAAATGTGACCCTAAT
>SXGQ01355806.1_pt1 | contig 27704 bp, 24 predicted proteins | sample 3178371 | NCBI WGS metagenome assembly SXGQ01 (sample SAMN11356859, study PRJNA531348) | freshwater metagenome | isolation source: freshwater sample F1-20 | place: China: Fuxian Lake, Yuxi | collected 2017-12-25 | reverse complement strand
TACGAATCGATTCCGCCAGATAGCGATAGCTATCGGCGTCATCAGCGATTTGCTTACCTAACCACGGCAGTACCTTGAACGAGTACACATCGTAGGGTTTTTGCAGCGGCTCGGCCACTTTAGAAAACTCCAGCACCAGCAATTTTCCGCCAGGCTTGAGCACCCGGCGCATCTCAGCCAGCGCCATGTCTTTGTGCGTCATGTTACGCAAGCCAAATGCTACCGATACGCGATCAAAATAATTATCAGGAAACGGTAATTTCTCAGCGTTGCAAATGAGTGTTGGCAGCAACAGCCCCTGATTGATCATTCGATCACGCCCAACGCGCAGCATAGATCCATTGATATCGGTGTGCCACACCTGCCCGCTAGGGCCCGCACGTTTGGCAAATGCCACCGTCAAGTCACCCGTGCCGGCAGCGATATCTAAAACCTTAAACCCAGGCCTGACGCCGGCTTGCGCGATGGTGAATGCCTTCCACAACCGGTGCAAGCCGGCCGACATCAGATCATTCATGACGTCGTATTTAGCGGCGACCGAATGAAATACCTCGGCGACTTTTTTTACCTTTTGTGCTTCTGGAACTTGCTGGAAGCCGAAATGGGTTTGGGACATGATGGATTACCCAGGAGACGTTTGACATGACGTTGGCTGATTATACAAGCGCAGCCTATACCTGCTAGATAGCGCTGCCAAAGTCGTAAAAGTATTGACGGTGCACTGAAGTGCAATAGGGCGTCGCAATACGTAGTTTAGGGTCGGTAGCCGATCCGGTCTGATCGTTGAACCAAATAGGACGCGTCACCACTCACCGCCCGCAGACAGGGATGGCCCTGCACTTTTCTAGGAAATACTCACTATGACGCCTGGTGGCCTCAGTAGTTTTAGCTACGAACTTTCCGATTTCGATTTGTGTGACGACGAGCATGAAAATGAAACGCCATCGCACCATAAGCAGCAAGCACAATCACCGCAGATGGTTCAGTACACACAAGAATCAGCCGACGATGGGATGGAGGTGGATAATCCCGAGGGAGATGATTCCCGCACCTCAAAACCGTTGCGTAACGCAAAGCGCGCGAGGGACGACGATGCTAACGAGCAGGTCGCGCACAACGAACCGACATTAAAGCGCGCTCGCTTTACAGCTGAAATCTCCTCCAGACAGACCGAACGCGATCAGCCCGAGGGACCTTCATCTTCATCTTCATCATCGTCTTCAAGCAGCTTATCGTCATCCTCAATGACGAGCGTACCACTTGGTTCAACCATTCACCCAATCCGATATGTATTAGAACCGGATCAAGCTCGCGCTATAGCAACCATTGATGGGTTAGATCTGGGGTTAGCTACTCGTCTACTTTTTGGAGACGCGGTAAAAGAATGGCCCGATGGATATTCACTGATGTGCGTCGGCCTTCTGGCGCCGGAGTTGGAGCAGCTGCTGCAAGAATGCGGGTTATTCGTTTTGGCGCACGAAATGGATGACGAACAAAATTCACCAGCACTTTGGCTGATTACACCTGAATCTGATCGGAAACGCTTGGCTTGCAGCCTATCGCAATGGCATACCAACCGGGGCGGCACCTTACCTGATCAAGAAGCTAATCACATCGATGATGATTCAAGTGATGAGCATTCGGAAACATCCTCTGACTTACCGGGTAGCGAATACTGTACGCCATTGATGATAGCGGCCACCCTCGGTGACGCCGAGCTTATACAAACCCTACTCAATGCCGGTGCAGACCCCAACGAAAGAAATCAGAATGGCACAACTGCGTTGATGATGGCGGCTGAACACAACCATATCAGCGTAGTTCGGGTCCTTTTGCATAACCCTAAAACTCAGGTGAATGTGAAGGATCCGATTGGTAGAGATGCACTCAGCTATTCTGCAGCGCACGGAAACCTCGAGATGTTTGCTCTTTTGCATATATTTGGCGGGGCTCATTTGGAGAAAAATCCTGTAGCCGCGACCAATCAGCATCCACTGTTTGTTGCCGCTCGCAAAGGCCACTATCCCATCTGCGAACTTATCTTCAAGTTCGGCGTGGATATCAATTTCTCAGACACATCAGGCTTGACAGCACTTTGGTATGCGGCGGTGAATAATCAGATCGAGTGCTGCTCACAATTGCTTGATAAAGGCGCCGACTTATGCATTACTACCACCGAATTTTATGTAAATATCTTTCTGTGTAGATCCGTTTTTTATACGGCAGTCGAAACAGGTCGTATGGAATTGTTCGATCTGCTTTTAGAATATGAAAATCCTATCAAGCTACAGGAACTTGGTTCGACACTCCTCCAAATAGCGGCGATTTCTGATCAAGCCGGTATGGTCAAGCGCTTGTTTGAACTCGAACATCAACTTAGACTTAATCTTCATACCAATGATGTAAACGGTGATTCCTACGACACTGCACTTAATCTCGCATGCCACGTACACGCGAGCAAGGCAGCGGAGATGCTTCTTCAATACGGCGCTAACCCTAATATCCCTGGTGAACTCGGTAAAAATGCGCTTGTTCACGCAGCACAATATGATGATGTCGCCCTATTGAAGTTGCTGATACAGCGCGGCACCCAACTAAAAAGTAAGTGGCATTTCGGCTACCAAGCACTCGCTACAGCAATATGGTTCGGGAGGCTGAACGCGATTGAATTCCTGTTATCGGTGGGTGCGCCCGCTTCGCTACCGGCTCATGCGATTCGAGGACTATACACCGAAAAATCTTTGCTCATGCTAAGCCTCAGCGCCCCCGGAAAACTTAGTGATTTCCAGCGTTCGCACGTGGTAAAGCTGCTACTGAGCCATGGTGCATCGATCGTTGAAATTGACGACATGGGTAACGATATCCTGATGCGAGCGGTGCAATTTGGTGACCGAAGCTTAGTTGATTTCATCATTCGATTTGGCGTAAAAATTGGTCAGATGAACACCAGCGGCTTGAACGCATTAGAGCTTGCCGCTGAGTTGGCCGGCCCTGCCCTCAGCAATACTGGCGTGTTCAGCTTATTGGATTACGAAGCCATCCACACCTTCCAGCTGGTTCTGGAGCATGCGAAGCGCCAAATCGATTGGTATTCATTGCGTTCAGCCGCTGTAAGTAAAGCGAAATATCCGATCATTCGGGAGATGCTCATGCAAACTGTCAGCCCCTTATTGGGTCTTCGTCCTTCTGTGAATTTTTCGCATGACTTCGCACCGGTGTATGAAAATACCCTTGCAACGACGGTTAGGCTCGCGCTCTGTAATGCTGATAAAGACTGGGATCGCACATCAACTGAAATTCATCTTACCGAAAGCGGTACTCCGCTTCCGGTGATTAATTTCTTATGCGCTTACATCAAAGCGGTTCCGCTCATGCGGTTCAAGTTATTCGGCCCCACGCCGCTTGTCCTGATATCCGAGGAGCATTTCAAGCAATTCTTTTTCGGCATCATGGCTACTTTGGAGAAATTGGAGTTGGAAAAAGATTCGATCAACGACACGTATGACCCGCTCGGCTGGCATCAACTGCGCGACATAATAGTGCCAATCTCAAGGCAAAAGGTTAGATCACTTGTTTTGGCTGGCACCAGGCATGAGTCGTCATTGACAGCCTTGTTCGAAGAACTCTTTGAAAAATGTTTGTATCTCACGTTACCGGACCAGCATGGGGTCATCCCTAAAAGACCTCCCGCACCGGGTATGATCGCCGCACAGATGATGCATCACGGCGTCTACGCGGCGCTTGCGCTTGAAATTGATCATGCGTGGCGCACTGCTTGGGAAACGACGTTCATGATGCCTTTGGTCGATACAGCAGATGCATCTACGACGATACCATCGACATCAAGCAGCAGTAGTGAGTTTTCTTTGAGTTCATTAATGCGTAGCCAAAGCAGCGTCGCAACCAATATCGACGATGAGATAGGCGGGAGCCCATTGAGCGGTCTGCACTCGTCGCAATTGCTGCTAGCTTTCAGAGAAGCACTGAAAACCAAGGTTGACTCTGCTGATTTATTAAAGCTGCCTGACGCACTTGCAGAGGAGGCTACCTTGTACGCCGATCTGATGTACCGGCAAATTTATATGCTGATGCAATTTATTCGACCACAGATGGCCATTGACGAAGAGCCGGCACCAAGAGCGATGGCTGAGCCGACAAGTACCGCTTCCCATACGACCACGACGATCACGCTTGCTGAGGCCCTTTCCAATTTGCCTAACTCTCGCAATGTGATTGACGCACCGCAGCCTGCGCCGCAAAATTTTTCACACAGTGCCACACCCGGCGGCAACCGTACGGACCCGGGATGAATCGGAGCGGGTGCGAAAAATTTATAGGCTTATGGCTCGCTAGCTCGAGCGCGTTGTCATTGGTCTGTCACGGCCGGATTCTTCAGTGAATCCGGCATTCTCCAGCGCCTGAATATATTGTCGCCAGAGTTGATCGCGGTTGATGCAGAAGCGATGCAGCAGATCCCAGGAATAAATACCGCTGTCATGCCCATCCGAGAACACCGGTCGTATCGCGTAGTGACCCACCGGCTCAATCGACGTAATCTCCACCAAGCGCTTGCCCGTCTGTAGCGTCTCCTGCCCCGGCCCATGGCCACGCACCTCGGCAGAGGGCGACAACACCCGCAGCATCTCGAACGAGAGGGTATAACTTTGATCGCCGAAGGCTAGCTCCAGCGTGCGCGATGCTTTGTGGAGTGTAATGGCGGTTGGGATTGGGGTATCACTCATAGGCTTGCAGGATCAGCTTTGGTCAAAAAAACGGTGCATTGTGACACTTCGGCATAAAGCGTGCCGACGACCGAGTGGGATAAGCGTGAGGAATATTCGCCGCGCTTGATAGTACAGCCGCAATACATTCGCCGAAGAACAAGGCGAAAGAACGATCTACCTATCACTGACAAAACCTGCACGTAGCGTGTTTTGCTACCCTCAACTTAGCCAAGACTAGCCCGCGAAGAAAATTGAGGCGCCCCTGAAACGGATTTCAGAAATCTGGAAATCAACAGTTCCCCCCCTCCGACCAGGGTCGCTATTTGTATACGCTACAAAGCACCGATGAAAATCTAAAAAACAAAGTACGCCAGCAGCGGTGGCAGACTCTTCGTAAAAAAACACTGAGCACCATTGAACAAGCCGATCCAGTTACAAATACGCAGACAGCCTTTGTTTTATTGTGGCTCGCAATGCCTGAAGCCGCCCCCGCCTTACCTTCAGCGGCTGGGCTTGCGATTGCAACGCCCGTTGTGCCTGACCCCATATCGACTGCGGAAAGTGTGTATCGTCGGCGTAGCGTGGAATAACATGCCAGTGCAGGTGCGGTACCAGATTACCGAAGCTGGCAAGGTTGATTTTATCGGGCCGCATTACCTCGCGCACTACCAGCTCTACCTGCCACAGCACATCCATCAGTAGCATGCGATCAAGCTCGGGTAGGTCGGTGACTTCCTTGATATGGTCTTGCCATATCACGCGACAAAACCCGGGGTAGTGCTCATCGTCTACCAGCACCACGCGAAACTGCCCTGCCTGATGCAACAATTCACCACCCATGCTTTCACATAGCTCGCAGCCAGCAACAGGTGATGCTGGGTGCTGGCTCATGCTTGATTTACACGCTGACTCATACCCTGATTCATTTCCTGACCCATGACCTTATTCATGCCCTGATTCATGCGCTGATCCACGCTCAAACCAAAACACGTTCTATGCCACCATCATTGGCGCGCGCCACATACTCGGGCATCCAATCCTCACCCAGCAGATGGCGCGCAATCTCAACCACGATGTAGTCAGCTTCGGTATTCGCGTCGTCGTTATAGCGCGACAAGCCTTGCAAGCAAGAGGGGCAGGAAGTCAAAATTTTTACTTCGCCCTTGAAGTCATCGGCACGCAAGCGATCTGCTGCTGTAGTCATCTCGATCTCTTTTCTGAAGCGCACCTGAGTCGAGATGTCCGGGCGGGTGACAGCCAGTGTGCCTGATTCGCCGCAGCAGCGATCATTTTTTTCGATTTTCCGGGCATCGGCTGTCGTGATCAAGCTGTTCACCGTCTTGAGCGGATCCTGCTGCTTCATCGGGCTGTGGCAGGGGTCGTGATACATGTAGCGCGTACCATTGACGCCTTCCAGCTTGACGCCTTTCTCCAGCAAGAACTCGTGAATATCAACGATGCGGCAACCGGGGAAGATTTTTTCAAACTCATAGCCCTGCAGCTGGTCGTAGCAGGTACCACACGATACCACCACGGTCTTGATGTCGAGGTAGTTGAGCGTGTTCGCCATGCGATGAAAGAGCACGCGATTATCGGTAATGATTTTTTCGGCCTTGTCGAAATCGCCGCTGCCGCGTTGCGGGTAGCCGCAGCAGAGATACCCCGGTGGCAGTACGGTCTGCACACCGACTTGCCATAGCATGGCCTGTGTCGCCAGGCCGACTTGCGAAAACAATCGCTCTGAGCCGCAACCCGGAAAGTAGAACACCGCTTCTGAATCAACGGTGGTGGCTTTGGGGTTGCGAATAATCGGCACGAACTGATTATCTTCAATGTCGAGCAAGGCGCGCGCAGTTTTATTCGGTAGCTTGCCCGGCATTTTTTTATTAACGAAGTGAATAACTTGCTCACGTACTGTAGGCTTGCCAACGGTGGCGGGCGGCGCCTTGGTCTGCTTGATGGCGAAGTTTTTCAAGAAATCATGCGCAACACGCTGCAGCTTGTAACCCCAGCCGATCATGAGCTGCCGGGTGGCGTTGATGGTGGCAGGATCAGTCGCGTTCAGGAAAAACATTGATGCGCGCTTGCCGGGGTTGAATGAGCGCTGACCCATTTTGCGCAGCAGATTGCGCATATTCATCGAGACATCGCCAAAATCAATATCGACCGGGCAGGGGTTCGCGCATTTATGGCAGACCGTGCAGTGATCGCCCACGTCTTCGAATTCTTCCCAATGCCGAATCGATATGCCGCGCCGTGTTTGTTCTTCGTATAAAAAAGCCTCAACCAGCAATGATGTGGCGAGAATTTTATTGCGTGGCGAGTAAAGCAAATTAGCGCGCGGCACATGGGTAGCACATACGGGCTTGCACTTGCCGCAGCGCAGGCAGTCTTTGACGCTATTGGCAATCGCACCGAGATCGCTCTGCTGCAAAATCAGTGACTCATGCCCCATCAAGCCGAATGAGGGCGTATACGCATTACGCAGATCGGCACTCTCGAGCAACTTACCTTTGTTGAAGTGCCCTTCGGGGTCAATTCGCTTTTTGTAGTCGCGGAACTCGGCGATCTCATCATTCGTCAAAAATTCAAGTTTGGTAATGCCGATGCCATGTTCGCCGGAGATGACGCCATCGAGCGAGCGCGCCAGTGCCATGATGCGCTCAACCGCCGCGTGTGCATCTTTGAGCATTTGGTAGTCATCTGAATTGACCGGTAGATTGGTGTGCACGTTGCCATCACCGGCATGCATATGGAGGGCAACGAATACACGGCCACGCAGCACGCGGCGGTGAATCGCGCTGCACTCATCCAGAATCGGCTTAAATGCAGCACCCCCGAAAATCTGGCGCAACGGCGCGCGTAGCTCTTGTTTCCACGACACCCGCACGCTACGATCTTGCACGACATCAAATACGGTAGCGCTCGGGTTCGCTGCGATACGTGCATCAATCACCGGTAGCAGCGCCTCCAGACCAAACTCGCGCCAAGCGCTTTGCACCTGTTGTAGCGGCTGGTCGAGACTACGCAACAACCAGGACCAGCGCATCTGGATTCGCGACAGCAAATCAATCGCCTCACCGACACGGTCTTCCAATAATTCAGCCGGTGGTATCTCAATACCCTCAGCATCATCATGTTTACCGAGCGGTAGCTGACCTTTGGTAAAAAATATCTGCAACTCGGTAATCAGCTTGAGCTTGTTGGCGATAGACAGCTCGATGTTGATGCGCTCAATGCCGTCGGTGTACTCGCCCATGCGATCGAGTGGTATCACGACATCTTCATTGATCTTGAAGGCGTTGGTGTGTCGCGCAATCGCGGCTGTACGTGCACGATCAACCCAGAATTTTTTTCGTGCTTCCGGACTCACCGCGACAAAGCCCTCACCCACGCGCGTATTGGCGAGGCGAATCACTTCCGAGGCTGCGCGCGCGACTGCGTCTTCATCATCACCAACGATATCGCCAAACAGGGCCATTTTCGGTAATACGCCGCGCTTGGATTTAGTCGCATAGCCAACGGCACGCAGGTAGCGCTCATCGAGATGCTCCAGGCCAGCGAGAATGGCGCCGCCTTTTTGTGTCTCGGCATCAAGGTAGCGCTTGATGTCGACAATCGATGGAATGGCATCACGCGCCTGCCCGAAGAATTCGAGGCAGACGGTGCGCGTGTACTTCGGCATCTTGTGCAGTATCCATCGGGCCGAGGTGATCAACCCATCGGTGCCTTCCTTCTGCACACCGGGCAGACCGGCCAGGAATTTGTCGGTGACATCCTTGCCGAGGCCCTCCTTACGGAAGCGGCGGCCTTCGATCTCGAGCACTTCCGTACGAAACGGCTCGTTCTTGCGCCCGCGCTCTGCAGGATGGGTCCATTCAAGCTTGAAGCGCACCAGCGGCGCGTCATGAATTTTGCCGAGGTTGTGATCCAGCCGTGTCACCTCCAGCCAATCACCATTCGGGTCGACCATGCGCCAGCTGGCGAGGTTATCGAGCGCGGTGCCCCAAAGCACCGCCTTCTTACCACCGGCATTCATGGCGATGTTGCCGCCAATGCATGAGGCATCCGCAGAGGTGGGGTCGACCGCGAATACAAAGCCGGCGCGCTCTGCAGCATCGGCCACACGGCGCGTGACGACACCTGCGCCGCTGACAATGGTGGCGTAGGCAGGATCCACACCGGGCAGCTGCGTCATCTCGACGTCGCCCAGGTCTTCGAGCTTTTCGGTGTTGATGACGGCTGATAATGGGGTCAAGGGAATGGCCCCGCCGGTGTAACCAGTACCGCCACCTCTGGGGATAATGGTGAGGCCAAGCTCAATACAGGCTTTGACCAGGCCGGCCATTTCTTGTTCAGCGTCAGGCGTGAGCACCACGAACGGGTACTCAACGCGCCAGTCGGTGGCGTCAGTAACATGCGACACACGCGACATGCCATCGAACTTGATATTGTCCGCTGCGGTGTAACGACCGAGCACGCGACGCGCGCGACGACGTAGCTCACGTGTGCGATCGAAGTCGTCAGCAAAATCTCTAACAGCTTGTCGCGCAAGTTCAACCAAGGTGGCGACATGTTGCTTGCGCTGTTTGATTTCTGGCTCGATGGTGTGATCGTCTTCCGCCACCATGCGACGTCGATCTACTTCATTTAAACGGTGATACAACGCATCGATCAGTGCTTCACGGCGCGAGGGGTTGTCGAGCAAGTCATCTTGCAGGTAGGGGTTGCGTTGCACTACCCAGATATCGCCCAGCACTTCGTACAACATGCGCGCCGAGCGCCCTGTCTGCCGCAAACTACGCAACTGCGAGATGAGATCCCAGGCGGTATCGCCAAGCAGGCGAATCACGATCTCTCGATCAGAGAAGGAGGTGTAGTTGTAGGGAATCTCGCGTAAACGCGCTTGTTCAGTTTCTTCAACTGATTGATCGAGTACGGCTTGGAAATGCGCAGGCGCGTTCATGATGCGGCAGCAGACGAATGATGCAAAGTTGTCATTTTAGCCCAGCGCGTCTCACCAAAACATGGCTGTAACCTGTGTTTTTGCGGGGAATCGGCCTCACATCAGGCTTGTAGCAGTATGACCTGCCAAACACTGTCCGGCACCCATAACAGCAGGCTGGTGACGGTGGCATAGCGCAGCAACTTGCCTATGGCCATCCACGCCACGCACGGCCAGAACGGCATGGCCAGCCAGCCCGCCAGCGCGCACAACGGATCGCCGACGATCGGCAACCAGGAGAGCAGCAAGGTCTTGGGGCCGAATCGCTGCAACCAGACAAGCCAGCGGGTGTCGCGCTCGCGCTTGAGGGCGCGCTTGGCGCCAATGCCCATGGCGTAATTGATCACGCCACCGAGTGTATTGCCGACGGTGGCGACCACGATACCGATCCAGAACAGCTCGGGGTTGGCTTTCACTAGCGCAAACAGCGCGGGCTCTGAACCCATCGGCAACAGCGTCGCCGATAGCAGGCAGACGACGAACAGCGCGGGTAGCCCCACCGCCGGCAAAGCCAGCATGGCGAGCAGCGCGCCTAGCTGTGATTCCAGCATCGAAGACAAAAACTACGCAAGAGGCGCAAAGGGCGTCCTTTATAATCGGTCGTTATGACCACCAGTTATCTGAAAAAAATTCTCACATCGCGCGTGTATGACGTTGCGGTTGAGACACCGCTCGAGCTTGCCCCCGCGTTGTCTGCGCGTACCGGTAATCGTGTTTATCTGAAACGCGAAGATATGCAAAGCGTGTTCAGTTTCAAGCTGCGCGGAGCGTACAACAAGATGGCGCAGTTGACACCTGCACAATTGAAGCGCGGGGTGATCTGTGCCTCAGCCGGTAATCACGCGCAAGGGGTGGCGCTATCTGCCAAAACCCTGGGTTGCCGCGCCGTGATCGTGATGCCTACCACCACGCCCGCGCTCAAGATTGAAGCTGTACGCGCGCGCGGTGGTGAGGTGGTGCTATCCGGTGAGTCATACTCAGATGCGTATCAGCACGCGCTGCATCTTGAGAAAAAACAGAAGCTAAGCTTCGTACATCCCTTCGATGATCCGGATGTGATTGCCGGTCAGGGCACGATTGCGATGGAAATTTTGCGCCAGCATGCGGGTCCGATTCATGCCGTGTTTGTGGCCATTGGTGGTGGTGGCCTGATTGGTGGTGTCGGGGCTTACATTAAAGCCGTGCGTCCGGATATCAAAGTGATTGGTGTACAGACCACCGACTCTGACGCGATGGCACGCTCGCTCAAAGCCGGGCGGCGGGTGGTGCTGAATGATGTCGGCTTGTTCTCGGATGGTACGGCTGTCAAGCAAGTGGGCGAAGAAACCTTTCGGTTGGCGAAGCAAGTGGTAGATGAGGTTGTGCTGGTAGATACCGACGATGTCTGCGCTGCGATTAAAGATGTATTCACAGACACGCGCAGCATTCTCGAGCCGGCGGGTGCGCTGGCAGTAGCCGGTGCCAAAGCCTATGTAGCGCGCGCGAACAAGACGCGGCAGCCTCTGCATGATCAAACCTTGGTGGCGATCGCTTGCGGCGCCAACATGAACTTCGATCGCTTACGCTTCGTGGCCGAGCGTGCCGAAGTAGGTGAGGCGCATGAAGCGGTGTTTGCAGTTACGATTCCTGAAGAGCGGGGTAGCTTCAAGCGCTTTTGTGAGTTGGTGGGCTCACGCTCGGTCACCGAGTTCAATTACCGCATCAGCGATGAAAAAGAAGCCCATGTATTCGTCGGCTTGCAGGTGGCGGATCGCGATGAGCCAGAGAAGATCTGCAAGCTGTTCAAAAAACAAGGCTTCAAAACCATCGACCTGACACAGGATGAATTAGCGAAGCTGCATATTCGTCATCTGGTCGGTGGCAAGAGCTCGCTGGCGCGCGATGAGATTCTCTACCGCTTCGAATTTCCCGAGCGGCCGGGGGCGCTGATGCGCTTCCTGAACAGCATGGCACCGAACTGGAATATCAGCCTGTTTCACTACCGCAGCCAGGGTGGCGATGTGGGTCGGGTGCTGGTCGGTCTGCAAGTGCCTAAGCGTGAGATGAGAGACTTCCGCGCGTTTTTATCAACGCTGGGGTATCGGGCGTGGGATGAGAGTGACAACCCCGCTTACAAATTGTTTTTGTAGCGATGAGTGAAGCCTCCGCACCCGCTGATTCGCCGTTGGGCAAACCCAGTGTTTACGGCGACAGCTATGACCCGACGCTGCTGTTCCCCATGCCACGCGCAGAAAAACGTGCTGAGCTCGGCCTCACTGGCACGCTGCCGTTTTTCGGGATGGATATCTGGAACGCCTACGAAGTGTCGTGGCTGAATACCCGTGGTAAGCCGCAGGTGGCGATCGCCACCTTGCTGGTGCCGGCCGAGACCCCGAATATGGTCGAGTCGAAGTCGATGAAGTTGTACCTGAATTCATTGAATCAAACGCGCATCGATAGCCAGGAGGCTTTGGTGGCCTTGCTGCAGAATGATGTGTCTGCAGCACTTGGGGCAGAGATTCAGATCAGGCTGCTGCTGGCAAAAGACTTCGGTAAACCAGTCATGGGCGAGTTCGATGGGCTGCTGCTTGATCGGTTAGATATTGCCGTTGATCGCTATGAACCCGATCCCGCTTTGTTACGTGCTGCCACCGACCAATCGCCAATCGAAGAAACCTTGGTCTCGCATCTGCTCCGTTCGAATTGCCCGGTAACGAATCAACCGGATTGGGCCAGCGTGCAGATTCGTTATAGCGGGCCAGCGATTGACCAAGAAGGTCTGTTGAAATACCTGATCGGGTTTCGCCAGCATCAGGAATTTCACGAGCACTGCGTGGAGCGGGTGTTCATGGATATTCAGCGCCAGTGCCAACCCAGCAAGCTGATGGTGAGCGCGCGCTACACCCGCCGTGGTGGCATTGACATCAACCCATGGCGCGCGAATTTTCCGCTATCCGGAATGCCGCCCAATGCCCGCCACGCGCGGCAGTAGTGTTTTCAAGGGCCTACTAAAGGCACACCGACAACGTGGTCAAAACGCATTGCTATTGGCCTTCGAGAGGTATAGATTTACCGCCCGAACACCTTATCGCAAGGTAAGTTCCGGCGCCACTCGCGAGCCCCCGGCAAGCTGTAGTTTCGGGGATCATGAGCGACCACAGAATTTGACTGGTGGCGTCCGGGAAAGCTCCTATAATGCCGAGCCTCGGCTTTATCGTGCCATGCATCATGACCTACTTCAGTCATATTCTCCCCGCTGAAAATGTTGTGCTCGATCTAGAGTGCTCCAGTAAAAAGCGGGCTTTCGAGCAGGCTGGCCTGATCTTCGAAAACAACTGCGGAATCGCGCGCTCCACCGTCTCTGATAATTTGTTTGCGCGTGAGCGACTGGGCTCAACCGGCCTCGGCCACGGAGTAGCAGTTCCCCATGGGCGCATCCGCGGGCTGAAGGCGCCACTGGCCGCATTTGTGCGTTTATCCGAAGCCATTCCTTTTGAGTCGCCCGACGGCGAGCCGGTACGGCTCCTGATTTTTCTGCTGATTCCCGATAACGTCACACAGCAGCACCTGGAAATTTTGTCGGAAATCGCAGAGATGTTTTCGGATCGGGCGTTCCGTTTGTCAATGGCAGAAGATCTGGATGCCGACGCATTGCATCAGCGCCTGGTGAGCTGGCAGCCTCCGGAGCGCAGCGCTGCCTGACCATGCCCGCCAATATCCCGCTTCCGATACAAGAACTCTTTGACGACAACCAAGCATCGCTGAGGCTGGCATGGCTGGCCGGTAAGTCCGGCTGCGAGCGGGTGATTCATGGCGATGCCGCCTCTGCTGCTGATCAGGTTGGGCATTTGAACCTGATTCACCCGGGTCGAATCCAGGTCTTTGGCCATCAGGAATACGACTACCTGCAACGCCTGTCGGAGAGTAGTCTGGCGTTTCAGACGCGCGAGCTGCTGGCGGGCGTGCCGCCAGCGCTAATTATTGCGCAAGCACTCGAGCCGCATCCGTATATCTTGAAAGCCTGCGACGAGAATAGTATTCCGCTACTTTCCACGCCGCTGCCTGCCGCGCAGGTCATTGATTTTTTGCGTGTGTACTTGTCGAAGAAACTGGCGGCGCGTGTCACCATGCACGGCGTGTTCATGGACGTACTCGGCGTGGGTGTGCTGATCACTGGCGAGTCCGGCCTGGGCAAGAGTGAATTAGGCCTGGAACTGATCTCACGTAACCATGGCCTGGTGGCAGACGATGCAGTAGAGTTCGCACGCATCGCGCCGAATATGATCGAAGGTCGCTGCCCACCGCTACTGCAAAATTTGCTCGAGGTACGCGGACTTGGTCTGCTGGATATCCGGGCGATCTTTGGCGAGACCGCTGTGCGACGCAAGATGCGGCTGAAGCTGATTGTGCATCTGGTGCGACGCAAAACATTGGAAGAGAACTATGAACGACTTCCGGTTGATCAGCATACCGAAGAGGTTCTCGGGCTGCCAATACGAAAAGTCATTATTCCGGTGGAAGCTGGCCGTAACATTGCGGTGCTATTAGAGGCTGCGGTGCGTAATCATATTCTTCAAATTCGCGGCATTAATACGCTGGCAAATTTCATGGAGCGCCAGCAACGTGCCATGGGCGACGAGTAACACGCGCCCGCATCAAGTGCTTTCCGCTATGATGCGCTGATGCGCATCATTCTCCTCACAGGTATCTCTGGCTCCGGCAAATCGGTCGGGCTGAACGCGCTGGAAGATGCCGGTTATTTCTGCGTCGACAATCTGCCGCCGGCACTGGTGCGGGCGCTGGTTGAAACGCGGGTTGCAGACGACGCACAAAAACTGGCGATTGCGGTGGATGCACGCAGCGCCTCGTCACTGGTCGATCTGCCTGACACCATCAATTGGATGAAATCAGCGGGTCATGCCGTGGATGTGATTTTTTTGACTGCTAAAACTGAATCGTTAATTAATCGCTTTTCTGAAACACGCCGCAGTCACCCGCTCTCGCACCGAATCGCGCCTGATGCACCGCAATCATCGCTGCCAACGCTTATCGAGTGCATACGAAAAGAGCGTGAGGTACTGGCCGCCATCGAAGGACTAGGTCATCAAATTGATACCTCGGGGCTGACTGCGAATCAGCTGCGTGGCTGGATAAAAGATCTGATACAAGGCGGTCAAAACGCTCCGCTATCGTTGCTGTTCGAATCCTTCGCGTTCAAGTACGGTGTACCGCTAGATGCTGACTTGGTATTCGATGTACGCGTCGTACCGAATCCGTTTTATGACAAGCAGCTGCGTCCGCTGACAGGTAAAGATCAGGCGGTGATTGAGTTCTTGAACGCGCAGCCGGAGGGCTTGCAGCTGCTCGAGGATATTCGCGCGTTTGTTGAAAAATGGCTGCCAGCTTTCGAGCGCGATAACCGCAGCTATCTGACGGTTGCTATCGGATGCACTGGAGGTCAGCACCGCTCGGTATTCTTTGTTGAGCGGCTCGCCGAGCTGTTTCGTGCCCGGGCGCGCGTGCTGGTCAGGCATCGCGAGCTGGACTAAATACGACGATGACGATAATGAGTATGCCTGAGTGGATTCCGCTATTCCCGCTGAACACTGTGCTGTTTCCGCGGGGCGTACTGCCGCTGCGTGTGTTCGAGACGCGCTATGTGGATATGGTGCGCGGTTGTATGAAAAGCGGTGAGCCGTTTGGTGTGGTCGCAATTCGCGCCGGTAATGAAGTCGGTAATGCCGCCGAGCCCTACGATGTCGGCACGCTGGCACATATTATCGGCTGCGATGTAGAAGATCTTGGTGTCATGCTGCTGCATACCCAAGGCGGCGAGCGCTTCCGCATTTTGGAAAAACGTACTCAGCGCAATCAATTAATCGAAGCCAGAATCGCGACCTTACCCGTCGACGACCCCGGTGACACCGGAGAGTCTTTGTCAGTATGCGCAAAAGTGCTACAAGTGGTGATTGATGAGCTACATCGACGCTCTGATGAAATACCCGACGCAGATTTCATCAACCCGTTCACCGAGCCGCACGCGCTCGATAGCCCGACCTGGGTCGCCAACCGATGGAGCGAGATGCTACCCATCGCACTCGAACATAAACAGGAATTACTTGAGCTTACCGATGCAGGTGTACGCCTGCAGCGTGTCGAGCGCTATCTGCAAGAAAACGGCGTTTTGTGATGAGCGCTTGTATCAGCCTTCAAGCAGTTTGCGCACAGGCGCCGGAAGTGCGGCGCTATCGAGTGAGCTAATCGATCGCCACTGATACGCTGCTTGCGCCGCCATATCGTAACGGCGTGCCAATGTTACTTTGACAGGCGTTACGTGCAACCGAAAATGCGTAAATGCATGCCTGAATGTTGGCAAGGTTCGCAATTCGATGATCTCGCCGACATCCGCCAGCGCATAGCGCACCTCGGCATCTACGTCTTCCGCATCCTGATTACCGCCAAGTCGCGCCAACTCCGGTAACGACTGCAACCCACCCCAGATACCAGAGGGCGGGCGCTGCTCCAGCAGGAGCTCATCGTTGTGGGTGATCCATAGCATCACGCACTGTTTTTCGGGTGTGATTTTTTTGGGGCGGCGCGCTGGTAGTTCGCTAATTCGGTTATTTTGGTGCGCGATGCAGCGCGACTGAAACGGGCAGAGCGCACAGCGCGGCCGGGTGCGCGTGCAAACCGTGGCGCCCAGATCCATCAAGCCTTGAGTGTACGCTTCGATATCATGCTCGGGCAGCAAAGCAGCGGCGCGCTGCCAAAGTTGTCGCTCGATCACCTGCTGCCCCGGAAAGCCATCGATACCGAACACTCTGCACAGCACGCGCTTGACATTACCGTCCAGGATCGCAGCACGCGTGCCATAGGCAAATGCAGAAATCGCCGCAGCGGTAGACAGCCCTATTCCGGGTAATTCGGCCAGTGTCTCGACATCCACAGGAAACACACCCGCGTGCTGCTGCACGACAGCTTGCGCACAGCGATGCAAATTCCTGGCGCGGGTGTAATAGCCCAGCCCCGCCCAAAGCGCCATGACTTGCTCAACCGGTGCTGCAGCCAGCGCGCCAATGTCGGGAAACTGCTGCAAGAAGCGGTGGTAGTAAGGAATGACCGTGGCTACCTGTGTCTGCTGAAGCATGATCTCTGATAGCCAAATCCGGTAAGCGTCACGCGTCTGCTGCCACGGTAGCTGGTGTCGGCCGTGCTGCTTTTGCCAGACAATCAGGCGCGCTGAAAAATCGGCATCATGCGCGACCACTGGTGCATCGATGATGCGCTTCATCGCTGACAATGCCCGCAATAAAACGTCGATCGTTGCCCTTGCACGATGCGTCGGATCGGCGCATCACATTGCATACACGGTTCACCCTCGCGGTCGTATACCGAGTAGCTTTGCTGAAAGTAACCCGACACTCCATCAGCGCCGATGAAATCGCGCAGCGTGCTGCCGCCCTGCTCAATAGCAGCCGACAGAATGCGCTGTATCGCCAGCGCGAGCCGCTCATAGCGAACGCGCGACACTCGGCGCGCGGCAGTATTGGGATGAATACGCGCCTCGAACAAACTTTCGCAGGCGTAGATGTTGCCAACACCGACCACGATATCGCCAGCGAGTAGCACCTGCTTAATGGCGGCCTGACGCGAACGTGTTGACTGAAACAGAAGCCGCGCCAAATCAGTATGCGTGAGCGGCTCGACCCCGAGCTTGCGCAATAACACATGCTGCTCAATATCGCCCGCTTCGTTGGCGTGCCACAGCACCGCGCCGAACCGGCGCGGATCGGTGAACCGCACTACATGGTCACCCAATTGCAAATCGACATGATCATGCTTTTTCGGCGGCACATGCATCGGCAATACCCGCAAGTGTCCCGACATGCCAAGGTGAATAATGAGCGTGCCATGGTCAAAGCGTAGCAGCAGATACTTTCCGCGCCGACCGGTCGAGCGCACGACCCGGTTCAGCAGCAGTGACCGCAAGTTGTCAGGAAACGGCCAGCGCAAGCCGGTACGGCGTAGCACCACGTCGGTGATCCGGCGGCCCTCGACAGACGGGGCTATGCCACGACGGGTGACTTCAACCTCGGGCAGCTCAGGCATGTAGATGGGTGGGCGTCATGCAGATTCGATGTGCGTAAGCGAAGAGCGGTGGGTGTGTCGTAAAATCGTACGCTGACACCTTTCGATGGCGCTGCGCGCCGCACGGGATTCCCTTGAAACTATTTCGCGTCATTCTAACGCTGAGCGCCGTACTGGCTGCTGCAGCGCATGTGCCATCCGCCAGCGCCGAGCAAACCGGTGGCGCTGATTCGCTGCCGAACATTGCGGTGACAGAGCAGCTGATTCAGAAATACCTGTCAGCTGAGCTCGCCTTCCAGCGTGGCGAGCGCTTTGCGGCTTACTCTTCCATGATGTCGATAGCGCGCTCGCTGCGCGATCCTCGCCTGGCGCGACGCGCGCTGGAATTTGCAGTGGCTGGTTCGCTGGGTGCTGAGGCGCTCAAGGCAGCGCGGCTGTGGCGCGAGATATCACCGCAATCTGATGAGGCGGCGCAGGCGGTTGTGGGTTTATTGATTTCGAGCGGCCGCATCGATGAAGCAAAAGCCGCACTGGCACAGCAGCTCGCAAGCAGTGACGCTGCATCGCTACCGACGGCTATTGCATTGCTGCAGCGGCAGCTCGCGCGGATTCAGGACCGCAACCGTGCCTATGCGCTGCTACGTGAGTTGCTGGAGCCTTATGGTGATGTACTGGATGCACGCCTGACGCTGGCACAGGCTGCGATGGTGGCAGGTGATCGCGCTACCGCGTTACGCGATGCACGCGCCGCGCTGGCCAAACACCCGAGCGCCGATCTAGCGGCTTTGGTACTGGCGCAGATTATTGAAGACCGCACCGAGGCGATTGAATCACTGGCCGGCTTTGTAAAGAAAAATCCCAAGTCACGGGATGCACGATTGGCTTATGCGCGCGCGCTGATCGAGCAAAACAAAATCACCGAGGCCAAGTCTCAATTTGCGCAGCTGCTTGTACATTACCCTGATGACCGTACCACCTTGTACGCGCTGGGATTGATGGCAGCACAAGCCGGCGACATGCGCGAGGCAGAAAGCTATCTGAGCAAATATATCGATGCGCTGAATGAGCAGCCAGATCGCGAGCGCGACTCGACCCAAGCCCTGATGGTGCTGGCGCAGATTGCGGAAGATAAAAACGATACTGCCGGCGCGCTGAGGTGGCTGGAAAAAATAGAACCGGATAACCAAGGCAGCTATCTGAGTGCGATTCTGCGGCGGGCGATGCTGCTGTCAAAATCCAAAGATCCGGAAGCAGCCCGTGCCTTGCTACGGCAAGCAGAAGTGCGTAATGATGATGAACGCGCCAAACTCATCGTCGGTGAGGCGCAGTTGTTGCGCGATGCGGGACAACTCGATGAGGCATTACGCTTGGTAGCCGATGCGCTGGAATCCTTCAAAAACAACATCGATCTGCTGTATGAGCACGCCATGCTGGCCGAACGCGCCAAGCAGTTTGATCTGATGGAGCGCGAGCTACGACAACTCATCCAGATCGCTCCCGACAACCAGCACGCCTACAACGCCTTGGGCTACTCGCTGGCTGATCGTAATGTACGTGTACAAGAGGGTTTCGAGTTGATCGGTAAAGCGAATCAACTCGCGCCGGATGATCCGTATATTTTGGATAGTTTGGGCTGGGCTGAATTTCGGCTCGGGCGAATTGAACAAGCACTCAAGACCTTGCAACGCGCGCATGGCATCAAGCCAGATGCAGAAATCGCTGCGCACTTAGGTGAAGTGTTGTGGAAACTGGGCCGTGAAGACGAGGCCAAAGCGGTGTGGCGTAGTGCCAATGAAAAAGACCCGAAAAACGAGACGCTGAAGTCAACGCTTCAGCGACTGAATATCAAGCTGTAGCGCATGCAGCGCCGCGCCTTCTTGCTGGGCTTGCTGTGGTTAGGGGCATGCTCAACCACCGCGCCTTTACCCTCCGGCTCGCGGCAGTATCGTGGCAATGTGAAGCTATCGGGGCGACTCTCGGTCAGCTACCAGGCAGCCGGCAAGCCGCAATCGCTGCAGGGTAAGTTTGACTGGACGCAGCGCGGGGAGAACATCGACATCGAGCTGTTCACCCCGCTGGGCCAAACCATGGCGCGCATTGCGATCACGCCTAGCCGGGCGCGGCTGGAACAATCCAACGGTGAAGTCAGCGAGGCCAGCAGTATTGATCTGCTTACCGAGCAACATCTGGGCTGGGCGCTACCAGTCGACGGCATGCGTTTTTGGTTGCAGGGTTTTGTGCGCGACGCACAGCGAAAGCTGATTACGGTAACCCCTGACCAAGTCGATACCCTGCGCAGCGATGGATGGCGACTACGCTATGTCAGCTGGCAGGCTGATCAGAGTACTACGGTACCCAAGCGTATCGACTTTGCGCGTGACGCCGCATCAAACGCGCTTGCGCTGAAGGTGGTGGTCGATCGTTGGCAGGAAGCGGAGTAAATTCCGGTGCGCGAATTAGTCGACTGCGCGGCACCCGCCAAGCTGAATCTGTTTTTGCATGTCATCGGCCGCCGCGACGATGGCTATCACCTGCTGCAGTCGGTATTCCAACTGATCGATTTGCACGATACCCTGCACTTTCGCCTGCGTCAGGATCAGGCGATCGTGCGCAGCACCGAGATTGATGGCGTCGCAGCAGAGCAAGACCTGACCGTTCGCGCCGCCCGCTTGCTGCAAACTGAGGCGCGGGCGCGTGGCTTGGATGTCACCGGCGTCGAGATCGCGATCGAAAAGCGCTTGCCGATGGGTGGCGGCATCGGCGGTGGCTCGTCCAACGCGGCCACCACATTGATTGCCCTGAACCAGCTGTGGGGCACTGGCTTATCGCGCGCCGAACTGATGCGGCTGGGGCTGGCGCTGGGCGCCGATGTGCCGTTTTTTCTGGGCGGCGGTAATGCTTTCGTGGAAGGCGTAGGCGAACAACTCACGCCGATCCAGACGCCTGAGCGCTGGTTTGTGCTGATTCACCCTGGCGTTAGCGTGCCGACGCCCCTGATCTTCCAATCCCCCGAATTGACACGCGACAGCAAAGTCGTGAAAATAGCGGACTTTTCGGACCGGCTTCCTGGGTTCGGAAGAAACGACTTGCAGGCAGTAGCCGCCCGCGCTTTCCCCCCGGTTGCAGACGCTTTGGATTGGCTGTCGCACCGTGCCGATGCGCGGATGACAGGCTCAGGCGCCGGTGTTTTTGCCAGTTTTGCATCGGAATCCGATGCCGCCGCTACCTTGCAGCAGGTGCCCGATCGCTGGCGCGCCTGGAAGGCAAAGGCGCTGGCCCTGCACCCGATGGCGCACCTGCTACCGTCGTAAACAAGAATTCGTCTGGCCATTTGGCCAAACAAACAGTTGTGTAGGGGAATAGCCAAGTTGGTTAAGGCACCGGATTTTGATTCCGGCATTCCAAGGTTCGAATCCTTGTTCCCCTGCCAGATTTACATCACCCTGGAATCATGGTCCACGAGAACCTGATGGTGTTCACCGGGACGGCCACCCCGGAACTTGCAGCAGGCGTCGCGGCTGAGCTCGGTATTCCACTTGGTAAAGCGGTGGTGAACCGGTTCTCGGACGGCGAGATCATGGTCGAGATTAACGAGAACGTTCGCGGTAAGGACGTGTTCGTGTTGCAGTCTACGTGCGCGCCCACCAATGATCACCTGATGGAGATCATGCTGATGGTCGATGCGCTCAAGCGCTCTTCCGCCGGGCGCATCACCGCTGTCGTGCCGTACTACGGCTACTCGCGGCAAGATCGCCGGCCACGCTCGGCACGGGTGGCGATTTCGGCCAAAGTAGTCGCCAATATGCTGCAGGACGTGGGCGTCGAGCGCATCCTGATCATGGATTTGCACGCAGACCAGATTCAGGGGTTTTTTGATATCCCGGTCGACAACGTATACGCATCGCCGGTACTGCTGGCGGATTTGGTTGAAAAGCGTTACGAGGATTTATTGGTAGTGTCGCCTGATGTGGGCGGTGTGGTGCGGGCGCGGGCGCTGGCCAAGAAGCTGGGATGTGACCTTGCCATTATTGACAAACGTCGCCCGAAAGCGAATGTGTCTGAGGTGATGCACATCATCGGCGAGGTCGAGGGTCGTAATTGCGTGATCATGGATGACATGGTCGACACCGCAGGAACCTTGGCAAAAGCTGCTGAAGTACTGAAGGATCGTGGCGCGAAGAAGGTCGTGGCCTATTGCACGCACCCTGTATTGTCGGGTACCGCTGTGCAGCGTATCGAGCACTCACCGCTGGATGAACTTGTGGTGGTGAATACGATTCCACTCAGCACGCAAGCGGCTGCCTGTAGCAAGATCCGGCAGGTATCGTGCGCACCGCTGCTGGCAGAAACGATACGGCGGATCAGCCGCGGCGATTCTGTGCTGTCGTTGTTCGCCGAGGATGAGTCGGCAGGATAAAAGCATTCGGGACTCCGGCTAGCCGGAGTTTCATTCAAGTCCTCTGGTCGCGGGGGACATTCACTCAGGGCATTAGCCCGTTTTAGGAGTCAACATGGAAGTTATTGCATTCCCAAGGTCGGAGCAGGGGTCCGGAGCGAGCCGCCGCCTGCGTCGTGCCGGGCAAACGCCAGGCATTATCTACGGCGGCTCGGACGCCCCGGTAAATATCGCGCTTGATCACAACGCTTTGTTTCATGCGCTGAAAAAAGAGTCGTTTCACTCGTCCGTGCTGGACATGAAGGTCGGCGATAAGGCAGAGAAAGTGCTGCTGCGCGACTTCCAGATGCACGCGTTCAAGCCGCTGGTGATGCACGTGGATTTTCAGCGTGTCGATCCTAATCAGAAAATTCACGTCAAGGTGCCGCTGCACTTCGTGAATGCCGAGATTGCACCTGCGGTCAAACTGGCCGGCGGCATTATCAGCCACGTACTGAACGAATTGGATGTCAGCTGCTTGCCAAAAGATCTGCCGGCGTTCATCGAAGTCGATCTATCGACAATGACCGAAGGTTCTTCTTTCCACGTATCTGATCTGAAGCTACCGGCTGGTGTCACCGCCGTACACGCGAAAGACAATCCTACGATCGCCACAGCGTCGGTGCCACGCGGCGCGAAGGCTGCTGATGATGGCGGCGACGAAGCTAAAAAGTAATCGTTATTACGATCGCCTCGGCGAACAAGCCCGTCCTGGTGACGGGCTTTTTTATCACTGCTGGTTTGCGATAATCCGGCAAACCTTAGCGCACATGATCTATGTCCAGCCCCCCAATACGGCTAATCGTTGGCCTTGGTAACCCCGGTACCGAGTACGCACAAACACGGCATAACGCTGGGTTTTGGCTGGTCGATCAGCTGGCACGCGGTACGCTAAGAAACGAGTCGCGCTTTCATGGTTTGCTCGCGAAAGTGGCTATTGCCGGACGCGATATCTGGTTACTTGAGCCACAAACTTTTATGAACCGCTCCGGACAAGCAGTGGGGGCACTGGCAAGGTTTTATCGCATTTTGCCGGCAGAGATTTTGGTGGTGCATGACGAACTGGATCTTGCACCCGGTATTGCGAAGCTGAAGCTAGGCGGCTCGTCTGGTGGTCACAATGGCCTGAAAGACATCAGCACTGCACTCGGTACCCAAGACTACTGGCGCTTGCGTATTGGTATTGGGCACCCGCGCTCATTGAACCTGCAACAGCCCGTTGTGGATTTTGTTTTACATCGCCCGCGTGCCGACGAGCAGACACCGATTGATCGCGCCATAGAAAAATCGCTCGATATCATCCCACTACTCTGCGAAGGCAAACCCGAGCAGGCCATGCACACACTCCATACCCCTTCCTAAGAGATATCGGCTGTATTTCGCCCCCAGCGCTTGTTGGCCGGTATTTTTTAAACAAAGATCAATAAGGCAAAAGCCGCGTAATGAAAAAATGCGTGGTCGGCGGGCCGACATCATTCGCGTAGCCGATTACCGCAGCGGATTAATCAATGACAGCACCACGCGGTGTTTCTTCAAATTAATTTGTCCGGATAAAGATCAGCCGAATGATGAAAACAGATTATCAGCATCAAATCATCACTGATTAATATCTTTTTGCTAATAATTTGTTTACAATCCGCCGGCCGGTGATGGCTTTCCTGTACCAAAGCCGCTCACCTTCAAAAACCCTTTTTGACCGAGGAATTTCATGACGACCTACAAAGAACTACAAGGCCAGATCGAAAAACTGCAGCAGGAGGCAGAGCTGGCGCGCAAGACCGAGTTGACCAACGCCATTAGCGAAATTCTCGCCAAGATGCGCGAATACGGTATCTCGCCGCATGACCTTGGTTTCAGCGGCAGCACCAAGCGCAAAGCAGTAAAAGCGATCCGCCGGCCAGTCGCACCCAAGTACCGGAATAATGCAACTGGCGAAACCTGGAGCGGTCGTGGCAAACCCCCAAAATGGATGGCCGGTCGCGATAAATCTCAGTTTCTCATTCATAGCGCTTAAGCGCTAACGCCCCGGTAAATCATTCTCGCCATAACAACCGCCTCATGGCGGCTGTTATGGTTTCAACTAACGAAATACCGCTTTCAACAGAATCAAAACATCCGTACGCACACTGTTGGCGTCAATATAGCGTTGCGCATGCGCAAGCCTGATCGGTAATACCTGATCCACATACGCCTCCTCCAAAGCATCACCCTCAAGGCCCTGAAGCAAGCGCTGCTCTTCGCGCGCATCAAGCGACGACAAGTCAATCAAACCCGGCTTCACCGACAGTACTTTCTTGCGAACCTCGCTTGGGTAGCAGCCCACGTAGCGCGGCAACTCTGCACGCGGTCCAACAATTGATAAATCACCTTTCAGCACGGTGATCAGCCAAGGCCAGCGCTCGATGCCATGCCGACGCAAAAATGCCCCGACTCGAGTGGGTTGCTCGCCCTCACAACCACTGATCGTTTCCATCGACCCGGGCTCGACCACCGCCGCTCGAAACTCGCGCAGCTTCAACAAGCGCCCGTTGCGGCCGACACGATGCGCGCTCACTAACACCGGCCCCGGCGACTCCAGCCGTATGACTACAGCGAGCAGCAACGCGAATGGCAGCAAGATAATCAGCAGCGTAGAGGCGACCACAACATCAAAAACTCTTTTCACATCGAACTCTCATTCATCAACAAGTACGCCATGATAAACAGCTTCTTGCATGGGCAAGAGCCGCCGACAGCGGGGGTTATAATCGCATTCTTCTGACGTAGTCTCTGATCGACAAGCGTCCCGGCGCGCGCCGGCAACAGTGCGCGGGCCGGCGCGATAGCTAGGAACCCCATGAGTCTGAAATGCGGCATCGTTGGACTGCCCAATGTTGGCAAGTCCACGCTCTTCAATGCGCTAACCAAAGCCGGCATCCCCGCAGAAAATTATCCCTTCTGCACCATTGAGCCGAACGTCGGCATTGTTGAAGTGCCCGACCCCCGACTCGCGCAGCTGGCCGCCATCGTCAAACCAGAGCGCATCCTCGCAGCGACGGTCGAGTTTGTGGATATTGCGGGGCTGGTTGCGGGTGCCTCCAAGGGTGAAGGCTTGGGTAATCAGTTTCTGGCGCATATACGCGAAACCGATGCGATCGTGAACGTTGTGCGCTGCTTTGAAGACCCGAATGTGGTGCATGTCGCGGGCAAAGTCAGCCCGCTGGACGATATCGCCGTCATTCAAACCGAGCTTGCGTTGGCCGATCTGACCACCGTCGAAAAAACCATACAGCGAGAAACCAAAAAAGCACGCTCGGGTGACAAGGAAGCGGCGGCATTAGTCGCCTTGCTGGAGAAAGTTCAGGTGCAGCTGAATGAAGCGCAGCCTGTGCGTGCAATGACGCTGGATAAAGAGCAGCTCGCGCTCTTGAAACCACTGTGCCTGATTACCGCCAAGCCGGCCATGTATGTCGCCAATGTCGCAGAAAATGGTTTCAGTAATAACCCGCTGCTTGATCAGCTGAGCGACTACGCAGCATCGCAAAATGCGCCCATCGTTGCGATCTGCGCAGCGATCGAAGCGGAAATTGCCGACCTCGACGACGCTGATAAAGGCGCTTTTTTAGCTGACTTGGGTATGGAAGAACCCGGCCTCGACCGGCTGATTCGCGCCGCCTTCAAGCTACTCGGTCTGCAGACGTATTTCACCGCAGGTGTCAAAGAGGTTCGCGCCTGGACCATTCACCAAGGCGATACCGCGCCGCAAGCGGCCGGGGTGATCCATACCGATTTCGAGCGCGGCTTCATTCGCGCCCAGACCATTGCCTATGACGACTACATCGCCTGCAAGGGAGAACAGGGCGCCAAGGAGGCCGGCAAGATGCGCGCCGAAGGCAAGGAATACGTGGTCAAGGATGGCGACGTGCTGAACTTCCTGTTCAACGTCTGACCAGCACGCGGCACACTCCGTCAAATGTCCCATCCCATGGCTGCACGCGGTTTCAGCCCTCTCCTGCCAGCACTGCATGCGGCGCTCGGCTGCATGCTGGGCTGTTTCGCCTTGCTGTCCGGCGCGCAGGGACTGCCGCCGGAGCCGTCCTACAAGGGTGAACTGATGGGCGACGGCAAGGGCGGCGTTATTGTGAGGCCTTTCACCGCGCCCGAGATTCCGCGTGAGAACGTGGAGGCGAAGGACAATGCGCCTCCCGGACGCGGCCCGCGTCCGGAACGCCAGGCTGCACCCGACCGTCGCCTGCCGGCGACACCGCAGGCCATGCCGGAACCACAGCGCGACCCGGTCGCCGGCCCGCTGACGCTGGAAGTTGGCCCGTCCAGGAAGATACGCACGATTGCGCAGGCGGCAAAGATCGCCAGGAGCGGCGACACCATCGTGGTGGAACCGGGCGTCTACGCCGGCGACGTGGCCGTGTTCACCCAGGACCGGCTGACCATTAAAGCCAGCGGCGGACGTGCGCGCCTGAATGCGAATGGCGCCAGCGCCGAGGGCAAGGCCATCTGGGTCATGCGTGGCGGGCATATCACGGTGGAGAACTTCGAATTCGTCGGCGCTCGCGTGGCTGCGCATAATGGCGCCGGCATCCGCTTCGAGAAAGGCCGGCTGGTGCTGCGCAACTGCCTGTTCCGCGACAACGAAAACGGCATCCTGACGGCCAGCGACAAGGACGCCGAACTGGAAATCGAGAACAGCGAGTTCGACCGCAACGGCACCGTCGAAGGTTACGGGCACCAGTTGTATGCCGGCCAGATCGCTGCGCTCAAGGTCACCGGCAGCTATTTCCACAATGCGGTCGGCGGCCACCTGCTCAAGAGCCGGGCCGCCAGGAATGTCGTCATGTACAACCGCCTGACCGATGAAGACGGCGGCGAGGCAAGTTATGAGCTGGAAGTCCCGAACGGCGGCCAGGCGTATGTGGTGGGCAACATCATCGGGCAGAGCGCGACCTCGCCGAACCCGGCCATCGTGGCCATCGGCCTCGAAGGTTACCGCTGGCCCAGGAATGAACTTTACCTCGTCAATAACACCCTGGTCGACGGCAGGGGGTCCGACGGGTATTTCCTGCGCGCGGCGCCAGGCCTGCAGTCGCTGAAGGCAATGAACAACCTGCTGGTGACCGGGCGCAGCCATGACCTTGCGCCATTTTCTGCCGACCCCAAAGGCACGCTGCGCGCCCCTGGCAAGACAGTGCGGCTGCCGGACCCGGGCGTTCGCCAGGCCGACGATGGCACGAAAGCCGACATCCGCAATAATTACCTCGCCGCGAGCGATGAATTTGTGCAGTCCGCGCAGTTCGACTACCGCATACGGGACCGTTCGTCGCTAGCCGGCAAGTTTCAGCCGCCCGGCACGGCCAACGGCATCGACCTGACGCCCCGCGCCTATTATGCGCATCCGGCCCAGACGCGCCAGCTGGCGGCCGAGCCCACCCTGCCAGGGGCGTCCCAATCAGTCGTGCGCTGAGCTGCCGGCTTCCTG
>SXGQ01431271.1_pt1 | contig 27705 bp, 35 predicted proteins | sample 3178371 | NCBI WGS metagenome assembly SXGQ01 (sample SAMN11356859, study PRJNA531348) | freshwater metagenome | isolation source: freshwater sample F1-20 | place: China: Fuxian Lake, Yuxi | collected 2017-12-25 | reverse complement strand
TAATTTAATATAAATGACAAAAATAAAACTACCAACTAAATATTTGCCATCATTAAAAGAAATCAAGGATTCAGCAAAACAAGTAAAAATGTTACTGAAATCCAGAAAACAATACAAAAAGGGCAAATTTTTTACTCGAAAGAAGATTAAATCTTATAAAAGTAAGACAAGTAGTCATGTGAAGGATGCACAGCGTATTTACAATATATCTACATTAAAACCTAACAAAGAATTGGCGAAAAAAACAGGTTGTTCTTTGTCGGCATTGAAACAAATTGTGCGAAAAGGACAAGGTGCGTACTATTCATCGGGTTCGCGACCCAATCAGACATCTCAATCGTGGGGTTTGGCGCGGTTGGCGAGTTCAATAACGGCTGGAAAATCCGCCGCAGTTGACTACGATATTTTAGAAAAGGGTTGCGACCATAAGAAAAAAGCGTTTCTTTTGGCGAAAAAATCAAGGAGAAAATATAAATTTGGTCATTCTAAAACGAGAAAGACGACAGTAAATGTTTAGATTATAAAAATAAAATTGAATTACTTTTTTATTTTGATAAAGATTACATAAACACATATATGCTTTAATAATATCAAAAATGATGAATATTTTACTGGTTCTTTTAGGGTGTAATATTTCGTATTTATTACAAGACCGGATTAATACAGCAGTTCAATTTGCCGGAAATTTTAATAAAACAAACGTAAATTGGTTTTTAAGTGGTGGAATAAAAAATCCATTAGAAGATAAAGTAACGGAAGCCGAAAAAATGGCGTATAAAATTGTGGAGTCAGAATATATATATACACACAAATTATCAGGTAGTAAATGGAATTATATTTATGATACAGAAGCAACAAATACTGCCGAGAATTTTATTATGGTTAAAAAATATTTGGAAGAAACGCCAATAGAATACTCAGAAATAGTTGTAATAACATCGGATTTTCATTATAATCGAGCAAGCAAAATAGCGGAAAAAATTATTGATAAAGAAATAAGCTGGGTTTTATCAGATGGCGAACTTGAAGATTCGAGGTATTGGGAAAAAATACATATTAAAAATGTTGAAGATGATGTAAATAAAGCAAAAAAAAAATTTTTAGAATAAATAAATAAATTACCAATCATATCCGATTTCAAACTCAAGAGAGAAGGAAAAATCCATATTATTTAAACAAAGAATCTCTCCATATTGATTCAATAGTTGGATTTTTAAACGCTGAATATTTACAGGGCCATAATATTCCCTTTTTTTCTCTAAAAGATTGACTCCATTATCAAAACAAATATTAAAACTGTTACTGGTTACAGGTATTATAGCCAGAATATTGTCACCTAATATGCTTTTGGAAAACATACCGAAAATATTTTGTGACTGTGACATATTGTAATCATTCAATGTAAAATAAATATATTCATAAGGAGAACTACTATATACCGCTTCAGTTGTATAACTACTTGCGCCAATATATTCGGCTTTTCTGTATCCCATAAACCATCCGAAACCCTTATAGATTTGCGATATATCGACACACTCGTTTTTTCTATAATCATTATCCTCTTTATGTAGATTTTTATATTTATCATATTTAGGTACTTGTACATAAAAAACCATCGCAAAATTTGGATTTAATGGTGGATCACTATAAGTAATAGTAATTTTTTGGGTATATTGGTCATATGTGACTGAAAAATTGGTCGTAGAAAGTTGTGTATTAAGCTGTGTTTGTAGAACAGTAATAAAACTATTTATATCGTAATTACCGTCTGGCATAGTAACGACACCATTTGGACCACCATTGTCAACTTCAATATACATAGTATTGTTACCATTTGCCGCCGAAATATTATACATTACATTAGGTAACTGGAGAGAACTCAAACGCAACGATAATACATTTTTAAAATAAGTTGGTAAAACAATGTTAAAATCAGTTGACAGTGTGCTTGTATAATCTTCTCTGAATAAAGTATTCATCATAACCGTTTGGTTAAAGGTCTTTCTCTTAACCACATTTAAATTGCTTCTGGAAATATTGGTTTGGAATGTTTCAATTGGATTAACCCTTTGATTTTTGCCTCCGAGTACATCGTCAAGATCAACTGTATTTTTATTCATTACAAAATTATGACCAGCATATGTAGTTGATGTTTGGTTAACAACTTTGCCTTCATCTGTTTCTATAAGTAATTTATCGTAATCTTCAATAAAACCATTATCTTGTTGGACTGTCTTTTTTATATTATCGATTACTTTTACTACAGATTTTTCCATAAAGTCGACCAATTTTTTTCTATATGTTTTATCATATTGTTTATTATCAATAATTATGGTAATCATATTCTCCTTTCGTTTCATAACATCGTTAAATGTATAGTCTTGATTTAATCCTAAAAAATTTTCAATATCTGGGATCGTGTAATTATTAATATTAAAATCAAAATCAGTGCTCATTATTATAACTATTTAAAAAAAATGTATAACAAATACCGAAATGAAATATTAGATTTTATTTTGATAGGTTTAATTTATTTATATTTAAAAAAATAAAATTGAAATGAATATAAACAAATAAATAAAGAATATAATATTAAGAAAGAAAATGGTGAAAAACGCTGGTGGAAATAAGACTAAAGGTCAGGCTCGCAAGTTTGCTTCGGGAGGAGGTAAAAACGACAAATTGCGACTTTCTGAAGATGAATGTGAGGTATATGCTATAGTTGAAAAAATGTTAGGAAATGGAATGTGTCATGTCTTGTGTCACGATAGTGTAACAAGATTATGTCATATCAGAGGTAAATTTAGAGGACGAGGTAAAAGAGATAATACTGTACAAAATGGCGCTTGGCTACTTGTCGGGTTAAGAGAATGGGACCTCGAAAAAAAGGATGAAACTAAAATACAAAACTGCGATTTGTTAGAGGTTTATCAGGATAGAGACAGAAATGAACTCAAGAGTACGGTAAAAAATGTGAAATGGCGGTTATTTACTAAAAATGAAGATGATATTAATAATATGGATGAAAATGGCGACGATGATTCAGATGACGAATTTGTTGGTTTTACTTTTGCTGAAAATAAGAATGCCGAAATTGACAAGCTTATTGCGGATGAACTTGCCAGCAAGGGTACTGTAACTAATATTGTTATGGATAATAATGACTGGATTAATGCCGATGATATCTAAATATACTTTTCATAACTGCGTGAAACTTCGTAAGAAAAGTATAACAAAATTTAAAAAAAACAAAAATGAAAAATAATTATAAACATTACAAATGGTTATAATTAATTAAAAAAGATAAATTTCGGCCTCCTATAAATATATATAAAACAGTTTTTTATTTTTTCGGTAAACTAAATCTAAACGTTTGCTGTAAGGAGACATATATACTTATATATAACCTTTAAATCATTTACTTTATTACATATTCAAAAATTATAAAATATACTATACATATTTAAATACAAGTTTATATAATAATATATAAAACCAAGTATATAATCTATATAATGAGCAATATGTTTAAATCGAATTCACGTTTTGCAGCTCTCGCAGAGCCGGTTTTTAACGAAGTCGTAAGCAAATCGGAAAAAAAGGAGTTTAAAGTAGATAATAACTCCAAAAATAATAATTTAAAATCAGATAATAAATTTTTGAGTAATGAAAGGCCGTTTGCTAATGAAAGGCTGTTTGCTAATGAAAGGCCGTTTGTTAATGAAAGACCTTTAATTAATGACAGACCTGTATACAATGATAGTAATCTTTTTTCACAAAAGGTAGTTGATAAGGCGCAACAACAGCGCAAAGATGACCAACACCAACTATTAATGGCTGAAACTGCCAAAGCATTATCTATAGACAATTTCCCAGAATTACAACTTTCTAAAAAGGTCGAAAGTTCGCAAAAACCGATTAGCTTTGCTGAAAAGTTAAAGCAAAAAGAAAAGGAAAATATTGATCAACTACAAACAACTACTGAAATAAATAACAAATATTTAGAAAAACCAGTTATTAGTTTCTCCGAAAAATTAAAACAAGTAGATGTTGTTATAGAAACCAAAGTAAATCAAATACCTTATGGTTGGGCAGTGATAAAACGCGATCCAATCACAAAAAAACAAATTACAGAATATAATAAAGAATACGAAAACGACCTTAAAAGAGCAGAAACTCTTGAAAAAAAACAATGGCCTACAAAGGTTCTGTATGCTTTAGTTGATTTATATGAACGAGAAAGAGAAACATATATAAATAAATGGGGTTACGATGCTTATGAGGAAAAGTATTTAGACCCCGACTACGATGATGAATATTTTGATAGACTTGATGAAGCATATGCTGCTAATGAATCGGAAGAAGAATATGAAAGTGAAGATGAAGAAGATTACAACCAACAAAGTAATCAATATTGGAAACACTAAATTAGTTAAAAATTATAATGTATTATATGACTATTTTATAATATATTATGGATAATGAATTAAATGATGACTGGATAATTAATTTTGAGGAAACAGACAAGCTATATAAGGATTTTTACAAAGATAACTTAGATTATGTCAATATTGATTTTATTTATATTAATGATGACAATGAAATAGAAAAAATAAAGCAAGACACATTTTTATTATCACAACAAAATTCCATTACTCGAGATGAATTAATTGGATTACTTAAAAGAAATTCAATTGATAATGATAAGAGGTACTCTTTACTCTCAATTTTGAAATATAATATAACTTTGGATGCCGACGATATTAAAAATTTTTTATTGACACCTGATTTATCATCATATAATGAAAAGTTTTTAACTATAAATAAACATATTGACACGATTTTTTTTGAGAAAACAATTACTATGTTTCAAGATTTAAACAATGTATATTTTATGTTTTATGAAAAAACAAAAGATGGCAAAATTCGTGACTTAAATAGTATTACCAAAAAAATTTATTTGGATATAATCTCTAATAAAAAAGATAATAAAAAAGATAATAAAAAATATAATAAAAAAACTATTAAAAAACAATATAAAGCCTAAGCCTCTTTATTATATAATCAAAATGGCAGCACTTGTTAACGCACTCGATAATTATACTCCTAAGCAAATCGGTGAAAATGGTCATGTAGAATATGGTTGGTCAAATGATATTAGAGAAAAAATCTTGCAGTTTAGTTTTCAATTGGTTAGAACCACAAAGGATCATAACTTGAAATCGGTATTAAATGATATGTTAACTAATTTAAAGCCGTATGCTACAAGTAATTCATCTTTAGAGAAGGAATTAGCCCGAGGGCATTTATCTATGCTTTACAGAATGATTGGTCATACTCGTGATATTATTGATGGAAAAGGTGAGTACAATTTGACCTATATGATGATTTATGTATGGCACGATTTTTTCCCCGAACTTGCGAAATTTGCTCTCAAATGTCTTGTCGATTTGGGAGATAGAAATATTCATCAATACGGGTCTTGGAAGGATATTAAATATTTTTGCGATTATGTTAAGACTGAAACTGGTAACAATATTCATCATCCATTGATTTTTTATGCGGTTAAACTCGTTAATAACCAGATTAGCAAGGATTATGAAAAAATGCTTATTAACTCGAATGAGATTTCGTTGACTGCTAAATGGGTTCCCAGAGAAAAATCTTCGTTTGGTTGGCTCTACGAACAACTTGCTACCGATTATTTTGTTCATATTGTATCAACCGCTACAAACGGTAATAGTATTAATAAGGCTATTCTCAAATGTAAGACGGAGTATCGTAAGGTTTTGTCTATGTTAAATAGAAAAATTGATACACTACAAATTAAGCAATGTGGTAAAGTATGGTCAACAATCGATTTTAATAGGGTGACATCCATTTCTATTACTAAACAGAAGAAGGCGTTTTTAAATGTTAAAAACGATGGCGAGGTGCGGTTTCCTGATACTAAGGATAGAGTCCAATGTGCCGAAAATTTCAATAATCACGTTCAAAGTACCATTAAGAATTGCTCTGAAATCAAGGGCAAGCGTGTTGGAATGGCCGATTTTACCAAGCAGGCAATAGAATTGATTCACGGTCATAATAATCAGGTAGAGAAGGATATCCTCAACTCACAATGGCGTGACAATGCGAAGCAAACTGGCGCTCTTGGCAAGATGATTGCGATGGTCGACGTTTCTGGTTCGATGGATGGGGATCCGATGAATGTTGCGATTGCGCTGGGTCTTCGTATTGCCGAGAAGTCTGTTTTAGGTAAGCGTGTATTGACCTTCAGTGCGAAGCCAACATGGGTCAAATTAGACGGATACAATGATTTTGTCTCACAAGTCAATGTTGTAAAAAACGCAGAGTGGGGTATGAACACCAACTTTCACGCTGCTTTGGATTTAATTTTGAATGCTATTATTGAGAATAAGATGGCGGCAGAGGACGTACAAGATATGGTCCTGGTTATTTTGTCTGATATGCAAATGGACGCAGGCGATACTTGTAATAAGCAAGCCTTATATGATACTATGAAGGAAAAATATCAGATCGCAGGAATTCGAGTTCAAGGCACACCTTATAAACCACCTCATATTCTTTTTTGGAATTTGAGTAGTAGTAGTGGTTTCCCCAGTTTGTCAACCCAACCGAATTGTTCTATGATGTCAGGATTTAGTCCGGCGTTGCTGAATTTGTTTTGTGACCAAGGGTTGGATGCTCTTCAGTCTTGTACACCTTGGTCTCTACTTGAAAAGACTTTGGCAAATGAAAGATATAAAATTATGAGTGACAGACTTTCTCAAGAATTTGAGGTATAAAATAAATTTATAAATATATTATTAAATATTAAATAATATATATAAATATATTATGAGTCATTCTTCAATTAAAACAATACTTGGAAGTGTTATGAATTCTGATATAATGAGAGGAATACAACAACAAAAGATAAAAGATAAAAAAATGATTATTGAATTGAAAATTAAAAGCAAAATACCATACCCTGTTAAAAGATATTATAATCCAGTTATACCATTAAATATTTATCAAACTTGGCATACTAAAGATTTACCACCTTTAATGAAAAATGCTGTTAATAAAATTATTTATAATAATCCAAGATTCAATTATCAATTATTTGATGATGATGATTGTAGAAATTTTATAAAAGATAATTTTGATTCTTCAGTTTTAAATGCTTTTGATTCATTAATACCGGGAGCTTATAAAGCTGATTTATGGAGATATTGTATTTTGTATAAAAATGGAGGTGTATATCTAGATATTAAATACGCGCCTGTTAATGGTTTTAAATTTATTAATTTAATGGAAAAAGAGCATTGGGTATTAGATATGGATAAAAATGGAATTTATAATGCTTTAATAGTATGTAAACCAAATAATAAAATACTTTTAAAGGCTATTAACAAAGTTGTTGAGAATGTTAAAAATAAATTTTATGGTTCTAGCTGTTTACACCCAACTGGTCCAATAATGTTAGCAGAATTTTTTACACAGTCTGATAAAAATATTTTTGATATGTACCATGATATTTATCAATCAGTAGAAAACAGATTTATTTTTTTTAACGGGTATATTATATTTAAAAATTATAATGATTATTTAAATGAACAAAGAAATAATCAAAAATTGGGTCATTATTCAGGATTATGGGGAAGTCGTAATATATATAGATAATAATACTATTTATTACATTAATTTAACATATCGTTCTTTACACCAACCATCTTCATCTTGTCCAGAAAATAAATGTTGAACAATATTTTTATGAAAATTATCATAATTAAATACTATTAAAATCGGGTTTGGATAATTATGGTAGTTTTTTTTATTTTCAAATATAGGATAATTATTTTCTATTAAATATTTTTCTATACCATCTGTAAATAAAGCAGGTCCTGTTAAATAATGAATAATATGCTCACCTTTTATAGGTGTATTTAATATTCTCTCTACAGATAAATCTATAATTGATTTTAAAATAGGAGAATTTTTTGGGGCCGAAAAGACCCATTGACATAGATGCGTTTCATTTTCTGGAACAATTGTCAGCAATGAATCATTAATAAAAATATTAGGATTTATTTTACATACAGTATCTGTATCAGCATATATCCCGCCATAATGATATATAATACAATAACGCCATAAATCGGATTTCATTACAGCAATTGGTAACATTGAATATGCTTTGTATACATTTTCATCAAAATTATTTTTTATAAAGTCATCACACATTTGATTATTATAAAAAAAATAATTAAATTCTTTGGAATTTTTTAACCAACTTCTCATTCCTTTTACTAATTTTGGTTTAGTATTTATATAATTTATAGATTTGTGCGTTTGATAAATATTTTTTGGTATACTCATTAATATTATATTATAATATTATAATATTAATGTTAAAAATTATTATTTTTTATTAATAAAACATAACTTCTGGTGAAATCATTATCTTGGCTCCGGATCTTTTTCTTGCCATCTGATGGAACGCCCTGTGCTCGCAATCCTCATATCTGCCTTTTATGTGACCATAATCCCTATAAACAAGTGTTCGAGATTTTTGCGCCTTTGCGTGCGCTTCTATGTATTGTTTTGGAAATATATCCGATCTCACTCTGCCATCATAATACGTGTCTAAAAACTTACGAGTCTTGTAAATCGAGAACCCATTAAATGATGAAATACACGGCAACAGCTGTCCCGGCTTTAAATTGTTTAGTAATTTTGTTACATATTCTTTAATTATTCCGTGATAATTATAATTGTCATTAAAATGATTATAGCTGAAACAATATGGATAAATAGAAAGTCCCCAAATGTCATAATATGCCGGTTTTGTATTGAAAGATAATCCGTCCCAATCTTCTCTCTTCAAGTATTTTCTCAAAGTATCTACATTCACTTCTTTACAGTTCACATCATCAAAGTCCATCATAATAAAAAATGGGTACATAGCTTTATTGTTTCTTACAAAATTTAAACAGAAATTGCGTGCAACGGCTATATTGTGAGTTCTAAATTTACTCATAGGGTTCGCGTTTACATATAATTTAAACTTCGGATTCTTATTTTGATACTCTTTTAGAATTTGTAATGTATTATCGCTTGATTGATCATAATATATTAATAATGTATAATCATCAAAGAGAGAACCAATTTTCTCGATATTTTCCAACACTTTATTTAAATAAACACCGCAATTTTTAACAGGACCGCAAATACAGCAATTCATATAATAATTATATTTATTTTAAAATTGAATAAAAAAACATAATTATTTATTAGTTTAAAATAATATGTATACACTTGTTACATCGAGATTTACAAATGATACCCTGGAAACAAATAAAAATTATAAGCAGAAAAAAAATATTACCGGGTGTATTTACGGTTCGCCTCAAGAAATGTCACCAAAAATAATGTATGATTCACTTGTTTTTGTTATTGAAATGAATAATGATACTGATAAAATTGAAGGCATCGGTCTTGTAAGAAATCGTCCCGATTTAAATAAATACTATAGAATATATGAACATGGCGACTATAATAGATATATATATAAAGGCAATTATCGTATAGATAGAACAACCCTCTTAGAACATAACAGCGCACTCGTAAAAGTACTTGAATATGTTTTATTTGGTGAAAAAACACATTTAAAAAGGGGTAGCGGGTTTACGACAGTTACACAAAAATTCTTGAAATCAAAAAACCACGAAAAATGTCAAAAACTCGCATTATATAAAATGATAAAAGTCATTGTGTCGTGTTTTAAAAATAAATATTTAATTGAACACGAATTTAGCAGTAAAGAATGTAATTGAAAATCGCTGAAAAAAGAGCACTAAAAAAGAGCACCAGCAATAAAATCTTTTTTTATAATTATAACTTTAAAACAAAATCTATATTATCTATATTAATCATATGACATCTATAGACACTAATGTTTCAAATTACACTTTATCCGAATTAATGGCTATTGTGGAGTTACAGGACCTCGATCATGAGACAATTATTAAAAATACAGATAAACTAATTAATCGATTTAAGGGTAAAAAACCTGAATTATCTGTTTTTTTTCAAGCAATCCAGAGCCAACTCTTACAGTATGCCGACGGATTAAAAGACTCCGATAATGAAGACGAAGAGGGTGAAGACGGGGAAGATGGGGAAAACGAAAAAATAATTGTAGAAGGATTTGGTACCATAACAAATGAAGCAATTTATCCATCCGGCGAAAAACAAGTAACCGATTGGTATACCAATCAGAATCTTACACAAAGCGACCAAAATCAAGTTAATAAAATTACTGATAGAAAGCAAAAAATACAGACTTTTGGCAGTCCACATGCGACAATGAATAGGGAACAATTAGGAATAAATGATACATACCAAGTTCCTGTCAAACAAGACTCATTAAATCCTAATTTGAAAAACACTATTAATCGGTTAGTTAATCTTGACAGCCAATTTAGACAATATACAAACGGTGTCGATTCGACTTCGACTGATTATACACTCGACCTTTCCGATACATTAAAAGATGTACTTAATATGCGTGTTTTTTCATACCAAATACCTTATTCTTGGTACACGCTTGACGTTGCTTATGGTAATACTTGTTTATGGATTAATGACGGCAGCGCTAATATAGTCGTTTCGGTTAGCCCAGGTAACTACACATCGTCACAATTTATAACTGATTTGTCTAATAATTTTACTGCTGCAGGATTTGACAATTATCCACCTGGCGGCCCAGTTTCATATAATCAAAATAGTGGCAAAATAACACTTAATTTGATTGGATCAGACTTTTCTGGAAATATTTTTGTTGGCCCAAACCCAATACCAATACACGTTGAATTTACAGTAAAGGAGACAACCAAAATTATATTTTACGATTTTACTGGTATTCTACAATGTACCAATGTATGTTTAAGTAAAACAAACCACCATTTTAACAACACTTTGGGATGGGTTATGGGGTTTCGTGTCCCTTTTACATATGTTGATCCCAGTGGAAATATAGCACCTTGTGTTTTAGATTTAAACGGACCAAAATATCTTATATTAGTTATTGATGATTACAATCAAAACCACGTCAATAATAGTCTCGTTTCTATCACTCAACTTTCAAATACTTTAAAAATACCGTCTTATTATTCACCCGATTTGCCTTATACTTGTTTAAATCCTATACAACAAGGTAACAATCTGGAGCAAATTGTTTCTGATGCAAATCTTCAATCTGTTTTTGACAACCAAAATAGTAGCACGAATAATGGTTTATTAATAGCAGGCAAATATGAGGGTGATTATAGCTCAACGCAAATTGTATTACCGAGCGCGCCAAGAACTTTAACCCAATCACAAATTTATACAATTAATGAAATTAATAAAAGCAGAAATAATACTACAAATTATTTGTCGAAAGCACCTACTACATCCGATATATTAGGTATTTTGCCAATAAAAACTGTTGGTTTATCTACCGGTTCATTAATTGTTGAATTTAGTGGTTCTATACAAGAAAATATTAGGACATATTTTGGTCCTGTAGATATTGACCGAATGTGTGTAAAATTGCTTGATGATAAAGGAAATATACTCAACTTAAATGGCTCTGATTGGTGTGTAACCTTAATTTGCGAATGTTTATATCAATATTAAAATTATTTGCTTATATAAATGGATAAAGTTTTTACAAAATTAGGCAATTTTGGACCTATTATTTTATATATAGCTGCCAGTTATTTACTATGGAAAAAAAATACATCGTTTTATTATTACCAAGTTGGATTTTTTACGTCTGCTATTTTAAATCTTGTATTAAAAGGCATATTTAAACAACCAAGACCGTCTGAAGACCCAAAAGAATTCAATTTAGCTATTAAAAATGGTCACAGATTTATTTTTAAAAATGGTATTCCTCACGATATTTTTGGTATGCCTTCCGGACATTCGTCCGCTTCACTTTTCACGACAACATTTATTTTCCTTTGCTTACAAGATATTAAAATAACATTGGGATTCCTGTTTTATTCTTTATTGATAATGAGTCAACGCGTTGTTGATAATTTTCATACTGTTTTTCAGGTCGCCGTTGGAGCAGGGGTCGGGGCTTTATATGCTTATTTTTTTTATTATTTTACCCAACAAAGCTTAAAGGGAGTAATTGAAGAAAAACCAGATGATGATGGACCTTTGTAAATTTATACTATTAAAAATTATATATTTAAATTATATATTTAAAATTATATGTCTTAAATATATAAATGCTATTGTTTTCAGTTTTAGCCTTATGTTTTGTTTTTGTGAATAGTAGAGAAATACCTGATGTTGTTCCTGATATTAATGTAGATAGTTATTTAGGTCATTGGAAAACAGTATACCAAGCTCCTACCAATTTTATTTTTCAAGGATACGGAACGTGTATTACCGCTGATTATGGTTTATTAGATAATGGTAATATTAATGTTGTAAACACTCAACTTGACGAAAATAGAGAGATAGAACAAATAACCGGATATGGTTATTATAAAAATGTTTCTGAGCCTGGTAAATTAACCGTTCATCTTGAAGGAGTGCCCACTGATTCGCCCTATTGGATTGTAAAATTGGGCGAAATAAAAGACAATCAATACCAATATAGCATTATTACAACCCCATCTGGAATATCACTTTGGGTATTAGCAAGAGACACTGATGTTTTTATGGAGTCGTATAACAAAGAAGTCACCAATTTTTTAGACCAATATGGTTTCAAATATACAACTGTCATACAAGATGATTGTAATTATAATTATCAACTTTCCGCTTCATCAATTACACGAGACCAGATTATGCAAAGAGCCCAAGTTTGGGTCGATGAAAAAATCCCGTATTCTCAAACCGCCACCACAAATGGTTATCGTCAGGATTGCTCTGGATATGTTTCTTATGCTTGGGCTTCATCGACATCTGGCGGCGGACATGTGACAAGTAATATGCAAGAAATATGTACTAAAATCTCCAAGGCTGATATGAAAAAAGGCGATGCTATATTGAAACCATCTACACATGTCCTTTTGTTTGGTGGATGGATAGATTCTGACGCCTTTTACGAATATGCTGAGCACCAACCGGGTGACGTTTGTAGAAAATCAACTGGCTCGTATAATTATTTCGCCACCAATGGTTACTTCCCTTGTCGCTATAATTTGGTTTCTAATTAATTTTGACTTTTTTCTTCTGGAACTTCTTCAATTTTCGCTCGAATCGCTCGTCCCTTTTTAAATTTCTCCTTGATAAACTGATAAATATATAACATTTCATCCATTTTTTCTTCTATTAATTCCATTTCCCCATAATTGGTTAAAGGATCATCGCTCTTATTAAAGCCATTATTTATAATGTCTTCTACCGCCATTACATTTACATTGAATCTGACCAAATCCTTACCGATATTGCGACACAATGTGCGCATAGCTTCATTCAATTCATTTGCTGACATTCTATAACAAGTATTTTAAAATATGTATTTTTGTATTTTACAATTCATTTTTATTTTTAAAAAAAATATAATCATAATATAATTATGATTAATTCTAATATGATTAATAATGTTAAAAAAAATTGTAAACTTGCGAAGGGATTTTTACCGAGTTTTATACCTGAAATTTATAGCTTGTCTGTAGATACTTCTCTCGCTGGTGCTTATTCATTTGTAGGAATAAACGGCAGTAATTTTTTACCTAATGGAATAACTACTGTTAATTTTGGTACTTATAAAAACATTCCTGTTACTTATTCCAGCTCATTTAATATTGCCTTTGTTGTGCCAACATATTTACCAGCTGGCAATTATAATGTTGTTGTTATAAACACTTATAATAGCAATTATAGCTCCAATATAAATAACTTTTATAATCAAAATACAAACTATTCAAATAGTATGATGTATACTTTAACATAATATTTTATTGTATATTTATATGGATTACTTTTACCTTAAAATATTTGGTCTAATTTTATTTATTATTACCGTTTCTTATTGGAATACTTACTGTAGTTCTTTTATTGAGTCATTTTCTTCAAATAAAAGCTCAAGATCTATCGTTTTATTAGGCGACAGTATTCTTAAAAATAACTCTTATGTTCCTGATGGAAAAGGTGTTGATAATATAATCGAAGAGAGAAGTGATAAAAATAATATAAATATCGAACTTTTTTCACTTGCTGAAAATAACTCGAAAATTGTTTATGTTTATTCTCAAATCAACAAAATACCTCTTGATATTAACAATAAATCTACTACTATTTTTCTCTCTTCAGGAGGAAATGATATCTTATCTTTCTATGTCGACCAAGAAGGTGACCCAACTGATACTGGGTTTTTAAACACTATGTTGGCAGCTTATAAAAAATTGGTTAAAAGTATTCAAACTCGTATGAATTTATGCCAAATTGTTTTGTTGGATATTTATTATCCTACCAGTAAGCAATTTTTACAATACAAACCCATTCTTGAACAATGGAATAGTTTAATTGCAGCTTATGCGCGTGAAAATTCATTGGGTTTATTACAGATAAGCCAAATTGTTACCAGTAATGATGATTTTACTTTAGGTATTGAACCCTCTGAAAAAGGCGGTGAAAAAATAGCGCAACTAATTCTGGATTATAATTAATTTATATTTATATTATATAAATATGAATAAAGAAGAAACAATTTTGTTAGGCGGTCTTGGCGCATTAGTCGGTTTATTTGGATTATATAAAATTTTCTCTTCTGGTGGTGATGAAGAAATGTCCAAATCAGAAAGAAATGCGATTTTGACACGACCAAGGTTTGATGATGATGGTCAATATATTGATTATAGTGGACGAGGTATAACAAAACGAAAGAGAAAACACCATAAAAAATCACACAAAAAACGCAAATAATTTATATTTATATTTATATAATATAAATATGAATTCAAATTTAGAAGCAATTATCGCTTTGTCTGTAGTATTTATAATTTTCTTTACATTTTATTATGCTACAAAAGAAAATATGATTCCTCAACAATACCTTTATAGTGATAGTAAAACATATATTTCTGGCGCAAGTTATGGTATGTCTATTTTAACATTTATAGCAATAGTAATATTGGTGATAATAGTACTGACAGAAGTATTAAAATGATAAATAATATTTAAACCCGATAATAAATAAGCATTTGATAACTTTTTGTATAATTCCAGATTATATTTTGGCCGGCATATTTATTGGTTTCTTCAAAATACCATTCAAAATCCGTGTTTAACTTATCCTTCCACTCTAATGGTTCTAATTTATGAAAACTATAACCATCATAAGCAAACTCCTTTCCTTCACATGTCAGCGTTGAGCAAAAATGTTTTTGTGACACATCCATCACAACTGTGCTATCTATTTGGTATTTAGCGTCATTTATTGTGAAAGAAATTGGCTTCCTATCAAAACTCTTTGCATTATTATTAAATACTTCCAGTACTACAACATGCGGCAAATGTGTTAATCTGCTCATTTGCTCTGATAGCACATCTTTCCAGTTATTTGTCGCATCTCTTATGAGCAGCATAGTTATAGAATTATTGTTTAAATAGTTTACTATGCTCATATAGTAAAAAATTGGATTACCCGCCTTACCCACATTATACACGTAAGGAACCATTTTCTTATATGAATCCGGTATTGCTTCATATAATTCCTTAATTATCACGTTTGTGTTCAATTTATACGCAAATTGGTTGCCTGTCAAACAAGCATCTACGCCAAAATTTAGCAGAGCAAACGCGTCTCGGATTTTATGGGGGATATGAGTGCCGTCTTTTTGTTTCCCTTCTATCATCAATTGACGAAAAAAGTGGAAAAACTTGCGACCTTTATCGCTCACAAAAAAGTTGACAAACATAGAATTAAACCAACAATTGCCTTGTAATTGCTTTGGAGGGACTACCTTTTCGGGGTCAACATGCTTGTTTGCCGATAAATTCTTTAAAAGGTACTTTTTGGCTTCTTGTGTATCGTAATTAAAACACTTTTCTCCATAAAAAGCACCTGGGACACCTATTTTTAGGGGTTCTTTTAACTTATATGCGTCTACAATATTGCAATCGGATAGCTCTTGTCTCTGGATTGATTGTAAAGTGACCAACTCTTGATTTATTGTTGGTGAATACGAATGTTTTTTATTATTTAAAGGAGAGAAGAAACGAGTAAATTTTTGTATAAATGGTGTAGATGTTTTCATATTATTTAAAGATACACGATGATACAAAGGTATCATTTTTTCTTCTCTCTTATACCTGTTTTTATTCCTTGTTTTATTCTTATTCTTTGGTTTGTTATATGCCTTATTCTTATTTTTCTTTGTTTTATTTCTCATATAAATAAATAATATTTTTTTTCTTTTTTGTTGATGTAATATAAATGGGAGCTGGTATATTACCGACAACAATACATAATGGCAAACTTTACTTTTTATTTGGTAAAGAAAGCAAGTATGAAGACTCCGCGCCCGGGTTTTCCGACTTTGGCGGTGGTACCGATAATAATGAGTCATTTTTAGAAACTGCCATTAGAGAAGCAGGTGAAGAATTTACCGGTTTTTTAGGTAACGACGCCGATATTCGCAAAATGCTACGCGCTCATGGCACTTATACTATCGACTATAAAACAGATGGACATAAAACATATCGTATGCACATATTTCCCTTTGAATATAACCATTGGTTGCCTTATTATTATAATAATAATCAACGTTTTCTTCAAAAACGCTTACCTCCTAACGTGTTTAAAACAACCAAGATATTCGAAAAGGCGGAAATACGTTGGGTTTGTGTTGATGACCTGAAAAAAATGCGACCTCAATTTCGCTCTTATTTCCAAAATATTGTGGATATGATGCTTAACCAGAAAGAAAATATTCACAAATTTATTATGAAAGGCTCTAAATATAAGAAAACCATGAGACGCAGGGTTAAACCCATGGTTAAGAGCAGAAAACATCGTTAATACTTTGGTTTTCTTTTTATAGACCTTTTCTTTTTGTTCGATTTACGTCTTGTTTTATTTTTTTTACCTCCTACATCTACATCACCAGGTTCTGTTTGATATTCATCAGATAGATCTTTCCATTCTGCTTCTTTTTCTTCTTCCCCTTCTCCTATTCCTGATGCGGTTGTTGATGAAGATGAAGATTTTATTGACCCAAGTTTTAATCCTTGTCCAGGGACAGTAAAACTTTCTTTAGGTTGTAAAACTTCTTCTTGTTGTTGTTCTTCTTCTCCTGGTAAACCAACAGCAGCAGCAGAAGGGCCTCCAAAAAACCCTTTAAAATAATTCCCTGCTTTTTCTATTTTACTATAATCTTTCAATCTAACTTCTTCTAAATTTTTTAAAAATATATCTGGTATCATATTACCACTTTGTGTCATATTATTTAATGTATGTTGGTTTATTAGCCATCTAAAATTATTCTCATAATTAATAACACCAGTAATAATATTAACAGTTTTTTTAACAACTATAACAGCCATTATTAAATTATTATAACCTTCTGCGCGATCATAAGGTTTAGATGGATTTTTGAGTGCTGCCGATATATTATATAGTCTTTTTCCTTGAGCATCTACCTCACGTACATATATATAATAGATTCTCACTAATTCTATAATTATATCATTACCAACTGTTATAAAAAAAGTAGATCCATTTTTAACATATTGTAAAAAATTACCATCCTTAGGATTTTCTTGTATTGGTTTTAAACCAAAATATGTTGTGTCATAATTATATTTATCTCTATAAAATTTTATATATGGTTCGACCAGAGCTTTTGAGTCTCGATGCCGTTTAATTACTTCTTTTTCAATCTTAACTCCATTTTCATTCTCCACAATTTCAGTTTCAACGACAAAATCAGGACATGCTTCGAAAAAAATAAACAGTCCTGTATGGTTTACATCTAATATGTTTTGAATAAATGGCAAAAAATAACCTTGACCAATATTGTCCTCTATTAAACACGCAAGAATTTCAAAATTTATTTTTCTAAAATCTAAAGCTGGTTCAGAATATTTTTCTCTTATTTCTCTTAAAATATTTCCGTATCTATTACTTGCGGTTTTAAACTTAGGATTTTCAGCAGGAAATCCGCTTAATAAAGTTTCTGATTCATCTATTTCAAATGATTGTTTAATACCATTTATATAAATAGCTGAACCATTTATCTCTCGTGCTAATTGTTTCATAATTTTAATTAAAAACCATACTTCTTTTGGTATGTTTGGTTGTAGACCCCCGGCTGTTGGTTGTTTTTGTTCAAGGTGTACACCATTAAAATTATTACTCAATACTAAATCACTATATCCTTTTGAAAATTGTGATATATCATCAGGATAAAAAATAAAATCAATTACATTGCGAACTATAGAAAAATTTAAAGGCTGATTCTGACTATTTAAATGATCTAATATTATAGTATCTCTATTTACATTTGCTTCCATCTCATCTATAATAGCTCCTATATTAGGTGGTCCTCCAGAAGGCTTTTCACTTAAAATTTGCTTATTTTTCGCTTGCATCCTTTTTGAAGCGTTTATAGAATCACCTAATTCTCTTTTTACTGTTTCAATATATTCATTTGATTTTTGAATCATAAAATCATTTAAATTTGCTGCTGGAAAGGTTATATCCATATTTATATTATTAAATGGAAATTCCACTCTGACACCAGGAAAACCAAAACTTGTCATCAGCTCTCTTATTCTTTGAGGGTCTTCTTGTCCATACCACCCCCCTCTTTGGATTTTCCTATAATTAGTTTTTTTTGTCCTCCTTTTAATATTGGCTTTTCTAATTTTTTTCTTCGAATGTTTCATATTCCTTATATATTACATATTTATTTTTTTTGACGGTTTTTTTATTTTACTATTATAGCAAGCTTTTATTGCTTCAACAGTCATACCACTCTGTTTTGCCCGCCTCTTGTAAAAATTATCCATTAATATTTTTGTTCTTTGGCTTTGTGTATTAACCATTATTTTGTCCATTTGTCCATAATAAAGCGTATTACATCTGCTTTCATTTGTTCTCGCATTTGACGCGATTATATACAGGTTTATCAGTATTAAATAATATATAAGCATTTCAATAATATTTTATTCGAATATTATTTAAATTTATTTCAATTTTTTAATAAATTTTCCGGTTAATAAATTATCCGGTTAATAAATTATCACATTATCCAGTCCAATCACTTCGACCCCTCGTGTCCAATCACCCAAAATTTCGATTTCAAATTCCGCATCAAATATGGTGTCAAAATTTACCTTTGTTTCGGCATCATTATACCATAAATCGCCCCTCAATGGCACATTAAATGACACCATATTACCGTCATATTTTGTAACATATGGATATGAAATCGTGTCACCATTTACGAGTTTAATTTTAATTAAAGCGGAACAATGATTCAAATGGCGGAAATCACCCATAAAGCTCGTCAGCGTAAAAGTCAGTAATACTGGTTTCCCACTGGTTTTATCGAGTGTTATTTTTATGGGCGGCGACTTAAAATACCATAGATTTTTATCATCTTTGTTTTTATAATCCACATTTACCAAGTCGTCTTTTCCCGTTATATAACGCGACATCTGTGTGTTACAATTTTGGTCTAATAAAGTGTATGCCTGGTGTAAAGCGGCGCTTTCTAATTTGTTTCCTGTTATAATCCAACCTTCGCTGCCCAATAGAAACGAGTTTTCGTAAAAAACCTTACCAAATATGTCGTGGTTTTTTATTATTAAAAGTGCGATTATTAGTAAAAATATGTTCATTTTATTTGTTTGTTTAGTTTATTTAAGTATCTTTATATCTTTTCAATTTTATATTTTAAATTCGTGATGAATTATGCTCATACAAAAATAAAAAAAACATAAATACATACAGCGGATATTGTGATTGACAATATAGCTGCCAACGCAAACAAACATTTATTCCCTGGTTGATTTATATGGTATACATTATCACTGTTATCACTATGTATACTATTGCTTCTCATTTTTTCACTTTTCACCAATGAATCTGTAATAACATTTCTCTCTTTTTCGTTTGTTATGTCTCGACTTATTTTTATATCGTAAAACTCATTTGATGAGTCGCTCATTCTTTATACTAAATTTATATATTTATATATTTATAGATTTATAGATTTAATTCCTTTTCTAATTCAGCAATACGGGCTTTTAGTGCCTTGTTCTCGTGCTGTAACTGATGAATATTTCTCGTTGTCGTCGCACTCGGTATTGGGTTAGCGTTTTTATACATAGTCCAACAATCATTCGAGCCGTCAAAATTGGTATGGTACAAAATAAAATTGCCAGTTTCATTTATGGATTTTATAATTTCTACACTCCATTCGTATTTTTCGTCTCTATAAATAGTTGCGGTTTGGTATTCTGAATCGGTTTCGATAGGCTCAAAATCTACGCGATAAACCTTCCCCAAGAAATATTTCCAGAATATGTTCTTTATTATATCCTCGGTATAGGATATTTTAATTCTTTCGATGGTTAAGCTGTTGAATGACATTCTTTAAAATATGGATTTGGATTTGCTTTTGCTTTTTGGTCTTTAAATTGTATTTTATAACTTATATTTTTTAACTTAAAAGCAATTCAATTTTTTTTTGATTAAAAATAAATTAAAATAAAAATATATTATAAAATGAAAATCACTCACACAATGATTGTAATGTTTGTCGGCAGTTTTATCATTCAGTATTTTTTGATGCCTCCTATAATGATAGACCAATTTTCAGACTTTACAAATAACTTGGGCAAAGCATATATGTCCGTAATAATGGCCGTCTTTATGGTTTTAATAGAGGTCGCAATGCACGACCATCAATATGACGTATGTAGTACCAACTTTTATGTCGCGTTAATCGGCTTGTTACTCCTTTTTATTTACTTGTATAGAAAGCAAGTAGCTATTAAAGATAAACAATATTTAGAGGGGATGATTGAACATCACTCTATGGCTCTTTTAACCAGTAAGGAAATATTGAAAAAAACAGATGATTACAATGTTGCCAAATTGGCCAAGAATATTATTTCGTCACAGGAAACCGAAATTAAGACTATGAAGAGTTTGTTAAATAGGTATTAAAGTATTTCATGGTTATCTGACCAGTCATCCGATGCGACAAGTATCGATAAATCCTTCAAAATATAAATATTGTCCATTTCTGACGCCTGGTTTGTCTCTGTAAGTGCCGCACGGATCGCGTTTATGATTATTTCTCTCTGTTCTTTATTTTCCAAAGTGTTTTTATTAATGATTATCTTGCGAGATTTGTAGTCAAGCAGGTTATATGTTTCGTTTGTTGGAGCCAATTCTATAAAATCAGTTGTATCTATGTATCCATGCTCGTCGACACATGAGAAATTATAAATGGTAATACTATCTTTTTCGATTTTATAACGCGGGGCGTATTCTTCGCGGCGAATTGTCATTTTTGCCAACGTTTTTCCTAACGATTCGCCGATTGATTTTGCTAAATATAGTTTTGCGTATAGATGACTCATTCTTATTTTTATTTATTCTACTTGTTTTTAAATAAAAATAATTCAATTTTAATTTTTTCTACTCTTTCGTTGTTTTCTACTTTTTCTGCCTTTTCTGCCTTTTCTGCCTTTTCTCATTTTTCTTGATTTTTTACCTCCCACTCCCCCTATACATTTGTAATATATTCTCCCAAAAAAATAATCCTTTGATTCATTTGTATCCGGTATAACTTTGGCTCTTGAATTTGCTTTATAGTTTTGAAAAGCCTGATCTAATTTCTCTTTTTTAGCTATAGCATCTTTATTTTCTTGTGATTTAAACATCACATACTTAGTTTTTTCATCAATATTACTATAAATTCTGTTTTTTTCAGAAGCTGAATTACATATTTCTTTTACCATATTGCGTGTTTCTCCATCAATACTGCCACTATTCCACCAAACACAATAAACTAAACCATGTGAGTTTTGCGCCATATAAATATATGGAGAAAATAAACAGTTATTCATAATATTTCTTGGCATCATCTGTTTCCAGATGTACTTCCGGTGGTGCTGGCCATTCTGTGTATGCGATTGCTTTACTCGTCGGTCTTTCCAGTGCCAATAATTGCCTGAGCGCCACCATTCTTCTCTCTAATGGGAACATTTTTGGTGGTAATTTCCTGGAAATTTGCTTCCAACGCCATTCAAATTGGAGTGCCGCTGGCCAATCTGGGAACCCAGATACGTGTACCGCGCGTGTCCAAACCTCACCCTTTGCCACTTTAGCTCCCGTCGCGTGGGCACCGCCTTTGATTTCTTTATTATGCTGTCTTAAGCGGCGGTTAAGGTCCACTGTTGCGCCAACATATGTGGCGTTATCGCTCGAAACGAGTAAATATACATATGACATTCGTATATAAACATATTAAAAATTATTTAATATATTTATTAAATGACTAAAGTTGCTTTTATCACTGGAATTACGGGTCAAGATGGCTCATATTTGGCGGAATTATTGTTGGAAAATGACTACAAAGTGTGGGGGATTATTCGGCGGTCTTCGAATATAATGACCAGCAGAGTCGACCATATTTTTGATAAACTGATATTGCGATATGGCGATTTAACCGATAGTTCTAATTTGTTAAACGTCTTAACAGAGATTAAAAATATGTATTCGGACATTGAGAGACTTGAGGTGTATAATTTGGGTGCAATGAGTCATGTGAAAATATCATTTGAAATGCCGGAGTATACTTGTGACGTTGATGCTATGGGGACATTGCGTTTGCTTGAGGCGATTCGCACTTGTGGTATTCCTTTGGAAAAAACTCGGTTTTATCAAGCGTCGACATCCGAAATGTTTGGAAAAGTCCAAGAAATACCTCAGAAGGAGACCACACCGTTTTACCCGAGGTCACCTTATGGTGTCGCCAAAATGTATAGCCACTGGATAACCAAGAACTACCGCGAGTCTTATGGTATGTATGCTTGTTCTGGCATTCTTTTCAATCACGAATCACCGCGAAGAGGTCATAATTTTGTGACCAGGAAAATAACAATGGCATTGGGTAATATTTCAAAGGGAAAACAAGATAGACTTGTGCTTGGTAATATAAATTCGTTGCGTGATTGGGGTCATGCGAAGGACTATGTAAAGGGAATGTATTTGATGTTACAGCAAGATAAACCCGATGACTATGTTCTCTCTACAAATGAGTATCATAGTGTCAGGGAATTTGTCGAAAAGTCATTTCAAATGAAGGGTTGGGACATTGGCTGGAAAGGTGAAGGCGTAAATGAAATCGGTTATGATATTAATACAGGGCGTGAATTGATATTTATTTCGGATAAATATTTTAGGCCCGCTGAAGTTGAAGAATTATTGGGTGATAGTACAAAAGCCAGGACTGAATTGGGTTGGCAACCTACGTACACTTTTGAAGAACTGGTTTGCGAAATGGTTGAAAATGATTGCAAATAAACGAATTTCACTACATTATGTAAGAGAATGTTGTGAAAATAAGTGAAAAAACGTTCACTTTGAGTGAAGATAAATTAAAATTTTTTGAAAATCCAAGATTATTTTGGAAAATCGATTTTTGGACATTTATTTTTGTCCATTTTTGAAAAATGAAAATACTTTTGGATTTTTGAAAAACATAAAAATTAAAGAAAAAGCTGAGACCATAAAAAAAATTAGCGTCTGGTGGCTGAAAAAAGTTTTTTGAATTTGTGACGATAAAATTTTTTGTGAAAATATATTAAATTCGGATAAAGTATTAAGGAGATTTTCTACTATCATTATATGATAGTAAATGATAGTGAAAAGTCGCTAAAAGTCGCTCCATTATTTTTCTGTGATTATTGTCACTATAATACGTCTAAGAAATGCGATTATACAAAACATTTGTCAACCGATAAACACAAAAACAATGAAAATGGTAGTAAAATGGTAGTAAATGATAGTAAAAAGTCGCAAAAAGTCGCAAATTATGAGTGTGAATGTGGCAAAATATATAAATATGACAGTGGCTATTACCGTCACAAAAAGAAATGTCTTGGTGTAAGTAAACCATCTTCTGGTGATGACGAAGACCCGTCAGACAAAGAATTAATAATGATGTTAATAAAGCAAAATACCCAATTAATACAGCAAAATGCTGAGCTGGTTAAAAATGGCACTAATAATACGACTATTTCGAATAATTCGCATAACACAAATTCGCATAATAAAACCTTCAATTTGCAGTTCTTTTTGAATGAGACGTGTAAAGACGCAATGAATATAATGGATTTTGTGGATTCGATAAAATTACAATTGTCGGATTTGGAGAATGTTGGCAAATTGGGCTTTGTAGATGGTATTTCAAATATAATTGTGAAGAGTCTTAATTCGCTTGATGAGACAAAGAGGCCGGTTCATTGTACAGATACAAAGAGAGAAGTAATGTATGTGAAAGATGAGGATAAATGGGAAAAAGAAAACGACAATAAACCAAAAATTCGCAAATTGATCAAACACGTAACCCATAAAAACACGAAATTAATAAAGGATTTTAAAGCGAAGTATCCTGGTTGTGAGAAAAGTGAGTCAAAATATTCAAATAGTTATGATAAACTGGTGGTTGAGGCTTTTGGTGGCAAAGGGGATAATGATGAAGAGAAGGAAAATAAGATAATAAAGAAGATTTCCAACGTGACAACGATAGATAAGAATGTATAAATAATATTTATAATATATATATATGGCCAAATCTTTAAAAAGAAAAGTCAAAAGGCTAAAAAAAACAATAAAAAAAAGAAGGAGAAGAGGGGGTGGTCCAGGTCAATCAACATTATTAGCAGTTATTTTATTAAATTTAATCGCTGTTTCTAATGGTAAAAAGTATTATATGACTGCTTGTGCTGGAAATACTTGTAGGTCTCCAATGGCAGAAGCATATTTAAAAGATTTAGTTTCAGACCCAAATGTAGTATCATCATTTGGCGTTAATGTGCGTGCGCCTAATTCTCCAATGGCGCCTTTAACTGAAAAAATAGCATTAGATATATGTAATGGAAACAACGAATGTATAATAGGTGTAAAAAATCATAAATCGAAGCCTTTTGACCCAATATTAGTAAATAATATTTTGAGAGATCCTGAAAATACTTTACAAATAATACCAATGGATTCTAAAACGGCAAATGGTGTTAAAGAATTATTGCGAACAAGTGGTCTGACAGATGAAGAACTATCAAGAATAACGGTTGGCGCAAATTGTGATACAAATGGAGTATGTGAATATGAAAGCGCAGAAGCGCCAGACCCATTTTTTGCGAGAGGAACACGATTTGAGAAACAAGCATATGGTAATACATCAGGTATATTATCAAATTTTATGGCAAATAGTGTTTTACAGCAAACACCAAAAAGACAATTTAATAGTTATGTTCCAAATTCTAAAACAAGAAATAGTGGCCGATAAATTGACCAAAATAATAACATTATATTACATTTTATCTTGTAATATGATGTAAATGTAAATATTAAATAATATAAAAGTAAATAAATAATAATATTATAAATGAAAATAGTTAATATAACAATACCGGACGATAAAATAATTGATATTAGTGGTTTCTCTCTTGAAGAGAATTATATGATGTTAAAAATAGGGAGCGAGTGTTTGTTGGAGGGTCGAAAAGCTGTTGCTGGTCTGACACAAAAGGATATATATAATAAAATAAAGGAGGAAACAAGAGGAGAAGTACAGCGTTTAGAGTTGGATATATTGGTTGAGAGAGAAATGAAAGTAAAAATGGAAGAACAGATAAAAAATATGTATGAAAATATGTTGGAAAAAATGAGGAGCCAAATAGAAACGATGAGTGTCCAAATAAAAAGCTATGAGTTGCAAAATAAAGATTTAATTAAAGCGGAAGTAGACAAAGCAAGGGAAAGGTATGATTTAGTATTGAATGAAAAGGATAAACAAATAAATCGGTTATCTGAAACGTATGAAAAATTGATAATACAATCACATAAAAGCACATCACATAAGGGTTCTGATGGAGAGAAAACATTTAGTGATTATGCCGAAACATTTATTGATTTTAAAGGTTTTGAAATAATCGATAAACATACTCAAGGTGGACAAGGAGACTTTCATTTACATTTTGAAGATTTTGACGTATTAGTAGACGCAAAAAATTATAAAAAGAAGGTTCCAATTGACCAAAGAGAGAAGATTAAAAATGATTTACAGAAAAACGAACATTTACATTTTGCTTGGTTAGTTTCTCTCAACACATCAATTGACAAATTTGATAAATCACCAATTATGTACGATTGGATAAATACAAAGCAATGTATAGTTTATATAAATAATTTATCAAGTTTTGAAGACCCAAAAAAAATTTTAAGAATAGTTTGGTTTACTTGTAAAGAATTATATGATATGACAAAAGACGTTAATTTTGATGAAGAAGAATTAACAAAATTAAAGAATGATAGATTTAAAATGATGGATAAAATAAGGGTATTTCGCAAAAATATAAGAGAGATAAATACATCAATGAATGCAACAAGAAATTTAATTCAAGTAATGGATGATGAGTTAAAAACAATGTTGGATAATGAAACAAATGAAATAGTATCTTCAAATTTCTCTCTATTTGATAATTGGTGGAATGAAAATGTTATAGTAACAAATGATGATTCAATCGTAGTTTCGACAGATTTATGGTTTAGGTTTAAACAAGAAAACAAAGATATAATAAAAGATTTTGAAATAACACCAGACAAATTTAGACAATTTGTGAAATCAAAAGTTTCGATGTCGTCTATAACAATTAAAAATAAAAATGTTAATTCAGCTTTTGATATCAAAGGAATACAATTGAAAGTATTTAATTATAAATCAAGTATAATTGAAAATGAAAAAATAGATATAGAGTTGAATGAGGAAGTATTGAAAAAAACAAAAATAATAAAAAAAACACCAGAAATAGTTTTTTCAAAAGAATTAGATAGTAAATTATTAAATGAATATTATTCAAATAAAGATATAATGGAAATATCTGAAAAAAATAACATTAAACCGTGGCAAGTAGTTTCTCTCTTAATGAAATATAATATAATTAAAAAGAGAGATGACGCAAGAGGTTATGATAAATATAAAGAGACTGAAGAATACAAACAAAAATTAGAAAAAAAATAGAAGACTGATTATGATTACATTTAGGAACGCAAAAACTATGGTTTTTGCTAAATTGGGTCCCATCCCAATTGTTCCTAAATGTAGTGTCGATTTTGGACGTCACCTGACGTCACTTGATATCGATATAGCCGCACATTATATTTTTTACATCACTTGTGCGATACTTTAGTGGTACATTTTTGTGCCGTTTTGACTTTTGATAATATTGTTAGCATATAAGCATTCAATATTATCGTTTAAATTATGAGGTCTTACTGATTATGCTGTCTGTGACGATGAGACCATAAGGAATTAGACGGACCTCAAGAGACGAGACCATAAATGGTCACAACCCGAAATGAAAATTTACAGTTCCAAATGAGACCATAACCAGTAAGCCCCGATTAGGACTCATAACTGGCACAGCATATACCGTCAC
>SXGQ01510070.1_pt1 | contig 27708 bp, 24 predicted proteins | sample 3178371 | NCBI WGS metagenome assembly SXGQ01 (sample SAMN11356859, study PRJNA531348) | freshwater metagenome | isolation source: freshwater sample F1-20 | place: China: Fuxian Lake, Yuxi | collected 2017-12-25 | reverse complement strand
ACATGGACAACTAGTGAGACATCATCAACATGAATTCCTCTTGCTGCAACATCTGTTGCAACTAATGCGTTAGTTGCTCCTGATTTAAATGCTTCTAATACGCGAGATCTTTGTGCCTGTGTTTTGCCACCATGGAGGGCCCCGACTGCAACTCCCGCTTCATTCATCCGCTTAGTCAACTTATCTGCTCCATGTTTGGTTCTAACAAAGAAAATACTCTTTCCTTTTCTAGCTGCAATCTGTGAGGTGATTAAATCTTTATGTGACTGCTCCATAATCAACACATGGTGGGTCATATTTCCAGCAGTTGATTTCTCATTTGCAAGAGAGTGAGTAACAGGATTTTTTAAGTACTTCTTAACCAGTGAGTCAACATCCTTATCTAATGTGGCACTAAATAGCATTCGCTGACCACCTGGTTTAGTTAAATCCAAAATCCTTTTTACATCTGGTAAAAATCCCATATCCGCCATTTGATCTGCCTCATCTAAGACAGTTATTTCAATATCATCTAACTTGATATGCTTCTTTTGAATAAGATCAATTAATCGACCAGGAGTTGCCACCACAATTGGTACACCTCGTTTTAAAGCTTGAATCTGTTTTGAGTAGGAAAGTCCACCTGCTACAACCTGTGAATTTAAATTAACTGATCGTGATAACGGCGCAATCACATCACTGATCTGCATGGCAAGCTCTCTAGTTGGCGATAAAACCAATGCCAGGGGCCTCATTGAGGCTGCTGTTCTTCCAGCAAGTCTGGTCATTAACGCCAAGCCGAAGGCAAGAGTTTTACCAGAACCAGTCTGGCCTCTGCCTAAAATATCTTTACCAGCAATCGCATCAGGCAAGGTTGCTTTTTGAATTGGGAATGGTTTTTCAATTCTAGAGGAATGCAAAACTTTAGTTAGCGCAGCATTAACGCCTAAATCTTTAAATGACATATGTCAACCTAACAAGACATGATGCGCGCCTTGGTGGTAATTTAAGATTAAGACCCGCAAAGCATTACCTTTTGGAAATGCTGGAGATTCCTTAGTTTACACCATTTAACTCTCACGATTTACCGAGATTAACAATGAAGAAATATAAAATTAAGCTCAAAATCAATTACTCGGCCTGCGATATTTTTGTGTGAACCTAAACTACTTCTAAGAATTATTTTTAGATTTGTTCAAGAAATTTGATATCTTGTTTATTGCTAAATGACTCGTTCTTTGAACGGCTTCAAAAGTATTTGAGCCGTTGTGCGTACCATAAATTAACTGATCCAACTCCCGCAAAATAGAATTTTCAGGTAACGGTTCAATCTCATAGACGTCCAGAGCAGCGCCAGATATAATCCCTTGCTTGATTCCATCAAATAAATCTTTCTCGTTAATGAGCTGACCTCTAGAAACATTTACAATTTTAATTCCTTTTTTAAATTTTGAAATGATTTTACTATTAATTAAATGTTTATTCTCAGCAGTTAATGAGCATGCGAGCACTAAATAATCTAAGTCTTCAATTCTCTCCGGCCACGATAATAGTTGTATGTCATTTTCTACTAAATCTTTGAAAAATGGATCGTATCCACAAACATTCATTCCCGCAACTTGAACCCTTTTTACTATGTTTATTCCTATGTTTCCTAATCCAACAATTCCAATTTTTTTATCTTTTAAAGAACTACCAATCGGTTTTAGCCATTCTTGGTTTCTCACTCCATTATGTACATCAAGAATTTTCCGACTTAAATTAGTTATATAACTCATAGCCAAGTCTGCTACCTCATCACCAAACATATGAGGGGTGTTCTCTACTGGAATACTCAAATCGTTGCAAGCTTGAAAATCTACGTTATCAACGCCTATTCCCCATTTGACTATCGCTTTTAATTTACCTTTTGTGCCAGAACTTAAAACCTCCCTAGTGCATGGATCATCTCCAACTATCCAGCCATCAAATTCAGGCAATATCTGAATAAGTTCCTGTTCTGTGTACTGCTGGACAATCTGTGCCCATGTTGGCTCAATTCCAAGATTTCGAAAGCTCTCTTCAAAACTCTGCTTCTGATTAATCATGGGCGGGCAGGAGATCAAAACTTTAAACACTTAATTTATTTCCCTTCGCGATAACAAAAGACTGGCTAAAAGCCATTCGTTCTCGGTGTCGATATCGATGGACTCTAACTGAGGGGTTTCAAAAATTATGGGTTTCTTTCCAATTCTTGTTTTTGTTAGCAAGAAATTTTCTCGACTAAATACATAGATGCAAGAATTTTCTAAATATACTGATGGTAAATCCTGAGTACGCAATAACTCATTTGGATCATGATTTATTGCTACATTGCCTTCATAGTAAAACCGTCCTTGGAACTTTGTTGCAGAAAACAGTGAATCGTGGTCACTAGTGTTTCGTTCCGTGAAAGCCTTAACTGCTTTTGTAAAGGTTGTTTTTGAAATCAAAGGATTTGTTGTATGGGTCATTAAATAGATATCGTTATCATCACTTAAAACATCATCTTCAATTATTTTGTTCATGCTAACTAAATCGCCACATAAATCTTGTTTTCGTTCACGAACTACTATTTTTGAATTTTCCAGATATTTTTCGAATAAATCTGTACTTGCATCAGTATTAATAATTACTCTATCAACAAAATCTAGATCACACAAAGTCGTCAACATCCATGCAAATAATGGTTTCCCTTCAATTAGTTTGAAGTTTTTATTTGGGACTCGCTCACTATTTAATTTCATTGGTAATAATGCAGTAATCATCCTAAAAGCCTAACACAATTAACTTAGGTAGGTCTAAAACCAAAGACCGAACGTATCTTCATACTGATTTAAAGAAAGTTTAAATCTATCAAAATATAATTTACTTGTTTGGGACTTAATAATGTCTAATTTACTTATATAGTCAGCTTTATGTTCCATTAATGTGGTATTCGAATCTGCTCCGTATCTTTTATATATTTGTCTTTTTTTACCACTATTAATATGTACTCTTGGTATTTTCTCCCCGCGAAGTACACGCTTGAATGATTTTTTGTTCTGATTATTAAAAAGTTTATCTAATTTACTCATCACTACTGAGGGATTTAGTACAAATTTTTCAAACTCAATACAGAGATAATTAGGCTTGTTCGATGATACAGCATGATGAATTAGTAAATTCTCAATCAATTCAATGAGGCAGACCAGGGTTTTATCATTGTTGGTTAATCCCGCATATCCTTTATAATTCTCAATGTTTTTAAAGAACCATGGATAAATGTTACCTTCTTCATTTTTCCATACCGTAAGGTCCCTAACAGAATCTCCTAGCAATTTTATGTAGGTGTTCCAATGATAGTAAAGGTAAACTGGATTTCTTACCGTGTGTATATTTATGAAATTATCAGTAAACACGTTTTCAAACACGGATGTTGCATTAAGTAACTGATGAGTAATTAGCACTATATTTCTTTCCTGATTTATCAAATTAGAAATTACTTTTTCACCATCATCTAAAAATATTTTTTTCAAATAAGCGCTTCGTTTCGTACTTTTGAATATAGAACTTAAGTCATTTTTCCTTAAGTTTACTTCCCTTCCAATTTCAAGATCAAATTTTAATTGATCAATTTGTAACTTTAGAATCGCACTTGTCGCATCTTTTTCTATTTTGTTGTAATGTGCTGCAATACAAATCTGTTCTATTGCGTAACTAAACTTTGGTAGTGAGTTACATTCATATGAATCAATAATTCTATGAATCATAGTTTTTCCTGTGCCGGAGATTCCATCTAATAAAACTATTTTGCCAGGATAAGATTTATCTCTAGTAAATTCCGCAACCATTGATTTAGTTTATTATATTTTCGTAAAAAGAAGAACATTAGACACTACTGAATGCATTTTGCATTTATGATATTTTCCGCAAACTCTAGCACATTAAAGGCATCTCTTAAGGATGCACCTATTTCTCTTGGTTTGCCACTGCAAATTTCCATAAGTTCAGTATATTGCTTGAAGAATCCGGGTTTAAAATTCAAATCGTTCTCAGAAATTTGCCATTTTATACTTTCGGTTGGAAGGTACTTTTTAAACGGAGCGAGATCGTTTGCTGGCTCGGTGGTTATATACGTGAACTTTTTGAGAATTTCAAATGGTTTTAACAAATAATAATTACTAGAAGCGTAAAATGAAGCAGAGGTGTTATCTGGAATGCCAAAGCTTATTATTAGTGATGCGGTTGCCTTATTTTTAAACTTATGTATTGAAGTTGAACCTTGAAGAAAATCATTACTATTATAATTATAGAAAGTTGATTGACTTGGTGCGCCGTGTAAATACAGAAACAAATCTAAAATATGAACGGCATTTTCAAGAAGAAAAAAGTTTCTTTCTTCAGAACTTGGTGATTTTTCCCAGGACATTTCCGGTATTGTCCAGTGAGATTGAATAAAAGTACTTCTATCTAAAATTTCTTTGACGTCTATCACCGATGAGTAAAAACGTCTATTATACCCAACTAGTGTGTTCGCGCGATCAAGATCCAAAGTATTTTTCAATTCTAAAGATTTCCGCACTACAGGTTTTTCAATCAAAACAGGGATATTTTTTTGCTCAATAACTGTTTTGTAAATGCGCAATGACACATCTGAGTTTAACAATATGCTTATGCAATCAAGATCAGATTTTAAGAGTTCGTCAACATTCTTAAAATGTTTTAATCCTGGTATTTCCCTACTTAGTGCTTTAGCGCGATCAGATAAATTCTTCCCACAAATTGCGGTGGGAATAAACCCAGCTGCAATTGAAGCTAAAATGTGAGCCCTTGCTATAGAGCCTGCACCAATAAAACCGATTTTAACCATTAGGAGATATTCCATTTTTTGAAATAAAATCTTGAGTACCTGGGAAGCCTCAAAGGTAATTCTACGGAAGAACCTTTGTGGCTAGAAATAAGTGTAGCAAAAAAATCCAAAGTTGAATTGTAAGATTCATTAAAATTATCTTTGAGTATTTGATTACTTGAAAATTTCGCGTGAATCTTATTTAGCCCATCAGTTCCATCTGAATATGTAAATGCTCTGCCTGAAAAAGCAATTTTTGATGGATAAAAGGTTTTTGTCGGTGATTTATAGTCAACTAAACTAGTCTTATTTATATAATTAATGGATATTTCATCTCCCTCAATAACCGCCACTCCGAACTCAAAGATAATTTCCATTCTAGGTGATATTCGGCTGCTATTTGAGAAATTAATATTTAGATACTTATTTTTAGAATATAACCATGTTGCAGACCCCCCAAGAAAGAGGAATTCACTTTGGCGTGGATTTAAAGGGGAATTGTAAAGATTTGAAAAAGTTTTGATAGGTTTTTCATTGAATAGTTTATTTGATAGATCCAAATAATGGATTCCGTTTGTAGCAATACACTTTGCACCACCTGTTACATTAATTGAAACCATCTCTCCGAGCTTGAATTTATCGCTTGTGGTTTTCAAAGTCCTAAAAATAGAGCTATAAGACCACTGAAAATTTATGAATATTTGAAGACTCAATTGGTTCTTGAGTTTCTTGATCTTTACTAATTCTGCTATCGAGTCAGTGATAGGTTTTTCAATAATAAATCTTTTGACTCCCAAATTGATTAAAGTGCACAAAGTTTCATAGTGACTAGGACCCCAATTAGAGATTACAGCATGGGTTATATGCTTACCTGTGGATATTTCATTGATTTCGCTTGCAAATAGGAATTTTCGTGCGCCTAATACTTGTTCAACTCTTTTGAATACTTCAATGTTTTTATCGATAATGATAAAATTATGGAAATAGCCACTCAATTGTTTTAAATGTGTTAAACCTATAGATCCAAGCCCTACAAGACACACAGATTTCTTCTGCATTTTCAATCCCGTCTCGAATCGTTAATTAAAATATTTTTCATAGTATCAAGCAAATCTTGCTTTTTATTCAAAATAGGTATTTCGCGGAGTGCGGGATCAAATCGACTAATTTTGTTAGTAGGATCATAATACAAGGATGGTTTGCTTACAGACTTTGCAATAAGCGCAGTGGTTGATAATGGTTTTGATACGGTAACTGTGCTAGCAAGTATAAGTCTTTCTGAAGAAACACTGTCGTCAATTTTCACAATTATGTCTTGGTAAAGTGCAGTCAATTTTAGTACGGCATTCCAATGTGCCTTATTTCTAGTACTCTCTTCCCGCATTCGCTTAAATTTATATAGCACGAGCATGTCTAATTCGCTCGCAACTTCCAATACAGTAGATAAATACTCAATCGCTATATCCGCTTTATACCAACCAATTTGATTTAAGGTTCCTAATGTATATAAATTACTATGCAAAATAGTGTCAAACAAACATATTGTCTTTTTCTCGAAAATAGGCAGGATTAGACTATTGTCTGTCCACCAAGGAATAACACTTGGCACTATTATGGTCGAATTGAAAATTATCTGATCTTCTAATTGCAATTTCTGATATTGGTCTACTACGTAAAAATTTTTCCAATTTGCTAACTTCCAAAATCCATCAATTGGTAAATTCCCATCTAAATCAAGTGGTTCTGCATAGCAAGCGTAAAAACAATAATTTATCTCGACAGAGTTCTCTTCAAGTATAATTGACCACAGTGGCTTAATTGAACCGATAGAATTATTAAAAACCACTGAGTGTAGTTTAATATCACCAATGTTATCACTTACGAATTTGGCTTTCATGATCTCGTTTAAATTTAAAACAAGATTAATCCTAGTATTTAGATTGATCGATTTGTTCAAGATGAGCTTAACCCACCAAATCAAGTTTTTGGCTTCGCTTGAAGTCTTAGGCAAAGCAAAGAGATCTTCAAAGTAATTAAATTTATAACCAGAATTATTATTGGTACTTGTAACGAAGTCTTTGACGTTATGTACAACATTTATTTTAGAATCATTTAAAACGATTTTCTTGTACCAACTAACAAGATTTTTCTCAAACACTTGAGTGGCAAAAGTAGGCATATTTCTTTTAGAAATATCAAAGAAATAAACACTTAAGAATTCAACATTTATATCAACTTTTTCAATTCTATTATTAAAGTTGCACTTTATAATTCGTAATAAGCGGTATAAGTAAGCAGCTAATTCCTTTAAGCCCATTAAGATCAAATAACCCTTCCATAGTAATGAGCAGATGATTTTGTTTACTTTTATGCCCTGACTTAAAAATATCTCTTGCCACTCTTTTTTAAGCGGATAAACTAAATTACCTGCTCCCGAGAAATAAGTTGAAATAGCACGATTGAATGAAAAGGCCGTTAACAAGTAGCTCGTATGTCTTTGAGATATAAATAATGATAATGCAACGTTATCAATATTATTTAATAGAGCAATTTTTGGTAAAGTTTTGACGTTCCGATACTCAGTTTCGCAAATAAACTCAATAATTCTCCTTACTTTGTACAGATCATTCGTCTTTAACATCTTTTCATATCCATTGTTTATAAATGAATGGGCAGAGTCAATACGGCTTAAAAACAACGCAATAAAAGGTTTAGCTGAAATTTTCATTAATTAATCATATCGGACCTGATAACGATGGTCTAAAATTTGCTTAGATCACGATATTATTTTGTTTATGACTAGCATTTTAGTTCTCGGTGTAGATGGCTTTTTGGGCAATCGTTTTTTTCATTTTGAGCAAGAGAAATATAATATACTTGGCACCTCTAGAAGACCAAACACTATTGATAATTATAAAGTTATTTTCTTTGATGCTACCAGTGTTGATTCGATTGCTGAAATTCTTGAAAAATATCGGCCTAGTATTGTAATAAACTGTATTGCTATTACTGATGTAGATTTCTGTGAACAAAATGTAGAGAGTTGCGATATTTTGAATAATCTGCTGCCGTCTAATCTTGCGTTTTATACCAATCAAATGGGAATCAAACTAATTCAAATAAGTACTGATCATTTTCAATCTGAATTAAGTGAGCCACGGACTGAATTTACGAAAGTTTGGGCAGTGAATAATTATGGTAAATCGAAGTTTGATGCGGAAAACAATGTTATGGCAAAGAATGAAAATGCTCTGATCATTAGGACAAATTTTTTTGGATTTGAGGCCAATCATAAAAATCTCAAATTGCTTTCAAATATTAAGAGACGGCTGGAAAGTGGATTGAATTTTTCCGGCTTTACAGATGTGATATTCTCCCCTATTTCCATTAATACACTAATACCATTGATTTATAAGTTAATTAAAGTTGATGCAAAAGGAATAATAAATATTTCCTGCAACGAATCAGTTTCGAAATTTCGCTTTGCTCAATTAGTGGCAGTCGCACTCAATTTTTCACTCGAAAAAGTCATTCCTCAAAGCATTTCTTCATATGGCCTTTTATCAAAGAGGCCAAACTATCTTGCTTTAGACAATTCAAATCTTAAACGAACTTTAGACCTAGAAATAGCAACCCTGGATGCTATGATTGCAGATGAGTTAAAGATGTATCATAACTAGGTTAGAAAGTCGAGATTCAAATGTTTAAAAACAAAAATGTTCTTGTAACAGGTGCTACCGGTTCTTTTGGAAAATCTTTTATTAAACGCCTTTTGGCAGATAATCAGATTAATTCTGTGATTGCATTTAGCAGAGATGAATTAAAACAGTTTGAGATGCAAAATGAAATAAAGAATGCAAAACTGCATTTTGTTTTGGGAGATGTTCGCGATTATCGGCGAGTGCTCCAAGTTACAAAAAGTATAGATTTTGTTGTTCATGCCGCAGCTATGAAACAGATTCCGGCTTCAGAAATCAATCCTATTGAAGCAATTAAAACAAATATTCTTGGTGCTGAAAATATTGTAAACGCAAGTATAGCTTGCGGTGTTAAACAAGTAATTGCTTTAAGTACCGACAAAGCTGCAAATCCAGCCAATCTTTATGGAGCAACAAAATTATGTTCTGATAAACTTATGATTGCCGGCAATAGCGCTCTTGGAAACTCAACCACCAGATTTTCTGTAGTAAGATACGGTAATGTTTTAGGTTCACGAGGGAGTGTAATTCCATTTTTTAAAGAACAAAGCAAACTTGGTACTATACCGATAACAGATTCAAATATGACTAGGTTTTGGCTAACAATTGAGGATAGTGTTGAGTTTGTTCTTAAGTCTTTTGAAAGAATGCAAGGAGGTGAAATTTTCGTTCCTAAAATTCCGAGTTTTAAAGTTATAGATGTAGCAAAAGTAGTAGCTCCAGATATCAAAACTGAGATTATTGGTATCCGTCCAGGTGAAAAACTGCACGAAGTTATGATCACCGAAGATGACTCTATAGATACCGTGGAGTTTGATAAATACTATGCAATCTTATCCCCATTGTTAAAAAATTCAGATTTTTACAAAAAGAATGGTCAGCCAGTTAAGTTAGGTTTTAGATTTACGAGTGACAATAATCAAGACTGGCACACGCATGAATCATTCAAATCAACTTTAATCGAAAATAAATTGCTATAAAATTATGAATTTTGCTGTTTTAATTGCAACACGAAACAGACCTGAACAGTTAAACACCCTGCTAATTTCACTTAGAAGATCAGCGAAAAGGATCAGTCAGGTGACAATCGTGTCTAGCGGTATTGATGTATCTGGTGTTGTAAATTCTCATCGAACTTTTATTCCTATAAATTATTTCAACTCTGACATATCAGGTCAAATAGCACAAAAAATTAAAGGGATTGAGTTATTACCTTCAAACACCGAATGGGTAATGTTTTTGGATGATGACGTTGTTATCCCGGAGTATTCCATTAACAATTTAATAGATAATTACTTGATAAAATCGGATTATAAAGATGTAGCTGGCTTCGGTTTAAGCCTGAATAATATAGAATTGAGGCGTCCAAGCGCCCTAGCAAATTTTTTTTTAAAAATTGTTGGATTACATTCAGATATTCCGGGTGCAATCCTAAAGAGCGGGCATGCTCAGAGATATTTAGGTACAACAGAAACTGTTTATACCCAATGGTTGAATGGGTTATCAGTCTGGCGATATGATCAAGTAAAAAACTATAATCCTAAATTTTCAAGAATTGATTATGCTGCTTATGAAGATGTACTTTTCTCTTATAGTGTGTCAAAACAAAATAAACTATTGTTTGCAGCTGACGTTTATGCAAATAGCCAAACTTTCGAAAAATTCTCATCTCTTTCTGCTCAGCAATTCAAAGCATCTGCTTATATGAGATTCTTGTTTGTTGCTGAAAACCAAGAACTATCTAAAAATTTAATGTTGTTTGCCCAAATTTTTCGCACTCTAGATTTTATCAGAATTGGTGACCAAAGCAAATCAGCATTGTGCAGAATTTGGCATTCAGTAAAAATCTTATTTGATCTATTTTTTGCAATAACCACTCGGGCTAAACCTTTACAGCTGCTAAATAAAAGATACCATTAAAAATCTAAAAGAATATCTAGTTTGTTGTAATCCATCCTTTCGAACAATTCATAGAATATTTCCTCCCTGTTACTATCCTCGGGAGCACTTAAGGTCGATTCAAAATAAGCGATAGCTTCATCTGCGGAAAAAACTGCTGGAAATTTATTATCAAGGTGTCCTAAAACGTTTAGACCATAATTTTCTTGACTTCCGTAGAATATTGGTATCGCAGAAAATTTCAACGATTCAATTCCGACTGCACTGGACCTGTACACAACAAATTGTGCTGAAGCCAGGTCGCTAGGCAATGTACTCTTAGAAATTAGAAATTTTTTGCTCGTTTGAAGTTTTTTAATATACCAAAAAAGTACAACATTTAATTTTAGATTTGGATGAAGCCTCAGTGTATAGAAATAATCCATATCTGTTTTTATCATTCTCTGAAGCAAAATTAACATGTCTTTTGTTGCATGGGTCGTGCTTTCCGGTACGAATAATATATGTGGGGTAACAGTTAGAGTCACTACAACTTCGCTTTTATTAGATTTATTGGAGCCCAATATCTCGATACGGTGCTTATTAGATAACTCCGCAAATAAGTTCTTATAATATGATCCTGTGGTAAAAATCAGTAATCTATGTTCAGTTTTTTTCAAAAACGTAGTTATTCCAAAGTGGTCTTTTACAATAGGGCTGTGTTGATACAGTAATACATTTAGATTTTCAAATCTTTTAAACGTTTCATCAATTACGAATTGTTCGTATGAATGTCCCTCGAAAGTTAAGGCAACAGTATTGATTCCTTTAAAAGAAACTATTTCCTGAATTCTTTGATTTAAAAGATAATTACTGTAAGTTGCTCTCGAATAAAAAAAAATTGATGCTTTTATCAATATAGCAAACTCGGCAGGTTCTTTTCTTAGCTTGCTCACCGCAAGTCTCAAAGACTTTATAGCTAAAATGCTGATCTCTTTAAAGTAAGTGAAATTCTCACTCGGGCGCAAAAATTTTGGTATCAAAAATCTTTCAATATCACTAAATTTTGATTGCAACAATTTATTGTATTTAGTAAAACCAAAAATATAATGATTCGTATAGACTACGCAAACTTCCTTACCTTTGTTTTGCAAATACTCTGGCATTTTCCAAAAAAATTGATCACCCTCTTTTAGGGTCAAATTATTACCTACCCCATGTGAAACAAATAATATTTGTTTTGGTTTATTGTTAAACTTAAAAAACCTGTATTGTGTAACAAATACTAGACTCGCGCTTACCAAGAATAATACTTTTAAAATAAGCATAATTATTCCAAAAATAAGTTGCGTTACCGTTATAAACCTCTGAAATTTTGCATTTATAAAAAAGTACTTGTGAATTTGTTCTGGAGCACCTTTGGATATTCTAAAGTATGGATTTACCAAGTTTTCAGAGTTACCTAGCTCCTCGAGTAATTTTTCGAGCATCTGAGCGATTTTTTCAGCTTGAATCGGCATTATTGCAGTAATTTCCGCTCAATACTTCTTAAAATTAACCCAAAAGGTAATGATGAATATGTATTTTCTACTAATTTGATGTCAGTGCGTCCTATTTTGGTAGAATAATACTGCATACTACTCCTAATCTAAATAAAAACATTAACCACCGAATTATATCTTAAAATTAAGCACTCAGTATAAAACCAACAAAATATTGAAGGTGAAGCTTTACATTTTAAAGATTTATTCATGTGCATACTCTTACTATATAGAACTAAAGAAATTTTAATTAGTCAGAAAAGTGACGATTTTTCGAGATCTCGGTGGGGTTTTTAAGCAAATTTACTGGGCAGACCCCTCTATCTGTTGCTTAAGTTGCGTCTGATTTAAAGAATATATGTAAGGAATTTAGCGAGTTTATATAGGAGTAAATTGAGTACCACGTTATGACGTGTAGATCTTTCTGAACAGATAGATAAAGTTCTGAAAAGTTAAACTGTTTGCTTTCAAAGAGACTAACTAAGTTGAGCCGAGAAAATTATTTTTTCCAAACAAATTTTAATACCATAACCTAGGCCCAGGTTAAATCAGTTTGTCATTAAGTGCAAAGACCACTCTTGAGTCTGGATTACCCATTAATGCATTTACTAGTTAAGGTATTTTGCTTAAGGTAATAGTTTGGACATATAAAGTCATTGGTGAACATCCTGGCAATTAAAGGTATCAGGAACTTATTTAATTGTTGGTAATTAAGAATTTTTATATAAAATGCTCTAGACGCGATGTGTTTTCTGAGATCCTCAAGTATGAAAATTTGTTGTACTTTGACTGGCGCTAATTCTTACAGTGTTTTTAAAACTTTTGAAAACAACTTTAACCTCCCTTAAAATCGGAAATACGGGTTCATAATTATAGGCATAAGTCGATTTGTTATTTTGCTTAACAGCGTTTTAGTTTAGTATTATCCCATGAAAAATAAATATGTCTTGTTGGACAGGGATGGCACATTAATTAAGCATGTGCACCACTTGGTTGACCCTAATCAACTAGAATTGTTGCCTAGCTCATTTAACGGTTTGGCTATTTTAAGAGATAGCGGTTTTAGATTTGGTGTCATTACTAATCAATCTGTAATCAATCGAGGTAAAATCACCATTGAAAAAGTTCGTGAAATAAATCAAAAAATGGTTTCCTTGTTAATAAGTAGAGGAATTATAATTGATTTCATATATATTTGCCCGCATACCCCAAATGAAAACTGCAAGTGCAGAAAGCCAAACACATCGAATGGAATTAGGGCAATCCGCGAGTTTAATATATTAGTAAGGGAAAGCTATATGATTGGAGACATGTCGACTGATGTTGAATTCGGAGTACGCCTAGGTATGAAAACTATTCAGGTTGGGTCGAAATTTTTAAAGAATCACCAAGCCGATTTTTTAGCAACTGATATCCTTGATGCTGCAAATTGGATTTTAGAGCAATGACGAATTTATCTGGCAAGGATTCTTTTGATAATAGAGTCTCTGAAATAGAGCATACACTTCTGCGTTTTAAGCAAGATTGCGCTATGCAGGTCTTAACGAGTGCCAAAATTATTGCTGAGTCGTTTATGAGTGGAAATAAACTTTTAATTTGTGGAAATGGAGGCAGTGCTGCAGATTCTCAACATTTCGCTGCTGAATTTGTTAGTTCTTTTTCTAAAAATGTTTCGCGGCCTGCATTTTCAGCAATTGCTTTAACAACAGACACCTCTTTTATCACGGCTTTTTCAAATGATTTTTCATTTGATGGAGTTTTTGAGCGACAAGTTCAGGCCCACGGTCGAAAGAATGATGTTCTGGTCGCAATTACTACAAGTGGAGAATCAATAAATTGCTTAAAAGCCGTTGAACAAGCTAAATCGCAAGGTATGAAATCTATTGCTCTAACGAGTGTTGGTGCGTCAATTTCTTCTCTGGTGGATATGTCGATTGAAATTCCCTCAAATAATACTCAACATATCCAGGAGTGCCATATGATTGTTTATCATATTTTAGCGGAATTAGTTGAAAACTCAATCATGGAGAAGGGTTAGGCTTTTGAAAAAAGTACTAGTGACAGGTGGCGCTGGATACATCGGTTCAGTTTTAGTGCCTGCACTTTTGAAAGAAAACTTTAGTGTTACAGTAATTGATAATTTCATGTATCAGCAATCTAGTTTAGCGTCTGTGGTGCAAAATAAGAATCTTACTATTGTGAATGGTGACGTCAGAGAAAAAGCAATGATGTTACAGTTACTGTCTAAAGCAGATGTTGTAATTCCATTAGCTGCGATAGTTGGTGCGCCTGCATGTGAAAAAGACCCTATTGCAGCCAGTTCAATAAATAAAGATTCGATAGTTTGGTTACTTGAAAATATTTCAAGTTCTCAACAAATACTAATGCCCACAACCAACAGCGCATACGGAAGTGGGGATGAAAACAATTTTTGTGATGAAAAATCTCCACTAAGACCTCTATCACTTTATGCGAAAGACAAGGTGTTTATCGAAGAAATTTTGATGGAAAAAAATAATGCAACTAGTTTTAGGCTAGCTACCGTATTTGGGATTTCACCAAGAATGCGATTAGATTTATTAGTAAATAACTTTGTATATCGGGCATTTACGGATAAATTCATAGTTCTTTTTGAAAGCCATTTCAAACGTAATTATGTACATGTTTTGGATGTTGCTGAGCTTTTTATATTCGCTATAAAAAATCCTGATACAGTTAAAAATGAAATATTCAATTTTGGATTAAGTGAAGCCAATATCTCTAAACACCAGTTGTGTGAAGAAATAAAAAAACAATTACCACAATTTACTTTTTTAGATTCGCCACTTGGGAAAGATCCAGACCAGAGAAATTATGTCGTTTCGAATAGAAAAATTGAGTCAGCGGGATTGAAGGCTGAGATCACTCTTCAGGATGGCATAAGTGAATTGATTAAAGGGATGGGAATGTTTATCAACCGATCGCACTCAAACATCTAGCCGTGATAATAACTCGAACACCTTATAGAATTTCGATGTTTGGAGGTGGAACTGACCATCCTAAATGGTTTAACAACAATGGTGGTGGAGCTGTTGTTTCCTTTTCAATTGACAAGTACTGCTACATATCCTTGAGAGAATTGCCGCCGTTCTTTGAACATAAATTTAGAATCTCTTATTCTAAAGTTGAGTGCGTACTTAATGTTCAGGATATCCAACACCCCGCTGTAAGGCAAGCCTTTAGTAAATATTTAAGCGGGCGAAGTTTAGAATTACATCATCACGGCGATCTGCCCTCTAGGAGCGGAGTTGGTTCTAGTTCGTCATTCGCAGTAGGGCTAATTAAATCGATTCATGCTTTGAATGGTGCAGATATAAGCCGGTTTCAGCTTTCAAAAGAAGCAATTGAGCTCGAGCAAGTAGATTTAAAAGAAAATGTTGGTTCTCAAGATCAAATTGCCGTGTCCTATGGAGGGATAAATCTAATTGAATTCAAGGAAACTGATTCCTGGTCAATTAAAAAAATTGAACTTAAAGATGAGTACAGGAAAGATTTAGAGTCTAGAATCGTATTGCTATACTCAGGGATTTCAAGAATGAGTTCAGATATTTCTAGATATTTAATCGAAAATTTTCAGTTAAATACTACCTTAATGCATCGGACTAAGCAGTTAGCTTTAGAGTTTGGTGAATTAATTGGTAACGAAAGAAGTCTTGAGTCAGTACCTGCTATGCTAAATGAAAGTTGGTCAATAAAAAAACAAGTTAATCCATTAGCAATTTCATCACATCTTGAAGATTTTTATAAACTTGCAATTTCCCGAGGTGCTCAGGGAGGGAAAATTCTAGGGGCTGGTGGTGGTGGGTTTTTCATGTTCTGGGTTGATCCAGAAAATCGCAATCGTTTTATAGAAAGTATGAAGCCAGCCGTAGCCGTTGACATTTCAATTAGCGATCAAGGCTCAACCAGAATTCTATAATTGCATAAGTACAATACTGTAGTATTAAACTATGAATGTTTCTTGGACTTTGGAATCCTTGGTTGATTTTGAAGAAGAGGTAGCAATTTTGTTTAATTCCGGAAAAATTAAATCTCCCGTTCACTTGTCTGACGGAAATGAAAATGCTCTTCTTGAGTTATTTAAAAACATCAAAGAGAACGATTGGGTTTTATGCTCTTGGCGAAGCCACTATCAATGTTTACTTAAGGGAGTACCAAAAGATAAAGTTTTGGATGCGATTCTGGCCGGTAGATCTATAGCGTTAGGGTTCCCTGAATACAAGGTATTCTCATCGGCAATTGTTGGAGGACAATTACCAATCTCGGTTGGAATTGCAATGGCTGAAAAGGGATCGAATTCAGGAAATCATGTTTGGTGCTTCATGGGAGATATGACTTCTGAAACTGGGATAGCTCAAACTTCAATTAGATATGCAGAAACGCATGACTTACCTATAACTTTTGTTATCGAAGATAACGGATTGTCAGTTTTAACCGAAACTCGCAAGGTTTGGAATTCAAAAAGATTGAGGTTTGAGGAACATATGAGTTCAAAAATTGTAAGTTATAAATATAAAAGTAAATACCCACACGCAGGTGCAGGAACTAGAGTGCAATTCTGATGGGAATGTACCAGAAAAATCTAACAACTGCAATGAATTTGCTGGCACAACATGACAAAGTTGTTTTTATTGGGCAAGCGGTGGCTGTCGCGGGTACTGCGATGCGAACTACGCTCGAGGAAGTTGATTCTACCAAGCTTATTGAGCTTCCAGTTGATGAAGATTTTCAGATGGGCTTGGCAAATGGTTACGCTTTAGCAGGTTATATACCAATCTCAATCTTTCCTAGATGGAATTTTTTACTACTTGCAACGAATCAAATAGTCAATCATTTAGACAAACTTGGTGAGATTTCAAGAAATACGAATGGTCCCAAAGTAATAATTAGAACTGGGATTGGATCAATTCATCCTCTTAACCCTGGCCCTCAACATACTGGCGATTTCACAGAGGCGTTCAGGATTATGTGTCCAAATATTAATGTGGTCAGGCTTGATACTTCAAATCAGATAATTCCTGAATACAAAAATGCCCTTGAAAGAAATGATGGCGTATCAACAATTTTGGTTGAATGGGGAGATAAATATGGTGACGAATAACTTCTTGTGGCCCTTAATGAATAATAACTTAACCAGACAAGATTTAGATGCAGTAATTTCATTGCTGCAAGAAGAGAATCCAAAGCTAACAAATGGACCGAAAGTAAAGGAATTCGAGGAGGCTTGGTCGAGGTGGTTGGGTGTGAAATATTCAGTAATGTTAAATTCTGGAGCTTCAGCAAACGATTTAACAATGTTGGCATTGAAAGAAATGAAAGGAGTTGGAGAAGTAATTGTCCCAGCATTAACTTGGGTGTCTGATATAGCCTCAGTTTTGCATGCGGGACATAAACCAGTATTTGTCGATATTAACCCGAAAACACTTGGAATGAAGACACAACTTATAATTGAAGCAATCACTCCGAATACTAAAGCAGTGTTTTTAACACATGTTCTTGGTTTTAATGCTCTAAGTGATCAGTTGATATCAGAGCTTAAACTTAGAAATATCAGTTTGATTGAAGACGTTTGTGAGTCTCATGGAGCAACTCATAACTCTAATAAAGTTGGAACATTCGGTTGGGCATCAAATTTTTCGTTCTATTACGCTCATCATATGACGACTATCGAGGGTGGAATGATATCAACGGACGACATAGATCTATACGAAACATTAAGAATGCTGAGGTCGCATGGGATGGTGCGAGAGGCATCGCTCGAAATAACTCGAGAAAGTTATATCCATAACTACCCTGACTTAAATCCTGACTTTATATTTTCCTATCCTTCTCATAATATGAGATCAACTGAGATAAATGCTGTATTAGGATTATCACAACTTGCAAGACTAGATGATCAAATAAACAAGCGCAAACTAAATTTTGATAAATTTTTAAACTTAATCAATAGTAAAATTTTCAGAACAAATTTTGAAGTAAGTGGAAATTCAAACTATGCATTCACGCTTATTTTAAATGAACCAGATTTCAAACTTCGCGATGATATTGAGGCTAAATTTACACAAAAAGGAATAGAGTTTAGAAGAGGTTTAGCTGGTGGGGGAAATCAATTAAGACAGCCATACCTTAGAAATATGCCAGGCATGCCTTTACCAGAAAGTTTGCCCGAGGTTGATCATGTGCATAATTTCAGTTGGTATATCGGCAACTATCCTGACTTAAACCCTAAATTTTTTGATGCTTTAAAGTTTCTGTCATAGAGACATATTCTGCTATTCCTTTTTCTAAATCAATTGAGGGTTTCCAACCTAAACCTCTAATGTAATTATCATTTAATGCTTTTTTTCTGGCTCCGTTTGGTTTTGTCTTATCAAACACGAATGTACCATCATATTTAGTTACTCTTTTGATCATCTGCGCAATCTCAAGTACTGTTATTTCAATATCCCCATTAATATTTATAATACTTTGGAAATCTGAATTAATCCTAGTTAAAAACAAAAGCGCACTTGCTAAGTCGTCAATATTAAGAAAATTTCGTAACGATTTACCATCGCCCCATAATTCAACCTCTGAGTTATTGAATTTACTAGCTGACAGAATTTTTTCAGTTAACATGGCTATAACATGACCATTACTACTACTCTCCCAATCGCCAAATCCATAAAGATTTGATGGGATGATCGTGCACCAATTATAACCAAATTCTTTTCGATAGGATTCAAATAGTTCAATTCCAAAAAGTTTTGCGGTCGCGTACCCTTTACTTGTCTCTTCAATTGGTCCAGTGCCAATATCTTCTGGGCTCGAAGATGAAGATTCATTAAGTGGATAAACACAAGCTGAAGCAAATTGGAATAATTGACCAATACCTAACTCATGACAAGCTTTTGTAATTGAAATTATAGTTTCAGAATTAGCCATCATTAGTTCTGTTGGATGCTCTATGTTTCCTTGAATTCCTGCAACTTTTCCAGTGGCATTTATCACAATGTCTGGCTTTAGATCTCTAAGGGTTTTCTTTAATTTATCGAAGTTCAATACATTTAATGAATTCCTGGTGATTCCAATAAAATTTTTTGAAAGTTGAAGTTTTCGAGACACAGCACTACCTATGAAACCATTGGCACCTAGCAGCACTATTTTTTTATTCTGCATAATTCATATCACCTATTAGTAACTTCTCATAAGTAAGAGTTAACTTCTTTTTTAAATCCATAATTTAGAGTTAGTTTGACGTCGCTGCATTCACCGGAAATCATAGAGAATCTTGATTTTTTGAACTGTAAAACACGTCAATGTAAATCTGCTTGATCACGAATCCCTTCCTGGCTTTCGATTCATACTGTTTTTTAGTCCACTTCACCAGATTACTATGCAATAATTGCTGTAGTGTTGTTAGAGAATAATACTACATTTAGCTATTTTCTAGAAATTTCTGAGGTTGGAGATTTATGGATAGGAACAGCGGCTTGAACGTTTCGAGTTTTGTGAAAAACGAGTTTATTAACAGACATCCGACTACTCCGTTTATTCCTGGGCAGTCACATATTCCTGTGACAGGAAAATTCTTTGGTGTTGAGGAATTAGAAGCAGCAGTAAATGCAAGCTTAGATTTTTGGCTCACCTCTGGACCGTATTCTGAGAAATTTGAATCTGAGTTTGCGAATAAGGTGGGTATGAGACACGCATTTATGGTCAATTCTGGATCTTCAGCAAATCTCTTAGCGTTAACATCCCTTTTAAGCAAAAAAGTTGGAGAAAACTTTATCAGAGCTGGGGATGAGGTTATAACTGTTGCCGCAGGATTTCCAACAACCGTAACTCCAATTCTCCAGAATGGGTTGATACCAGTTTATGTTGACATAAACCTCCAAACCTATGTTGCAAATGAATCTCAACTAGAGTCTGCAATTTCTCCAAAAACCAAGGCAATAATGATGGCTCATACTTTGGGCAATCCATTTAATTTAGACCTTGTTGAGAAATTGGCAAAGAAACATAATTTGTGGGTCATAGAAGACTCATGCGATGGTTTGGGTGGAACTTATCGTGATAAAAAACTTGGTTCTTTTGGAGATTTCTCAACTTTTAGTTTCTACCCTGCACATCACATAACCACTGGTGAGGGTGGAGCAGTGCTTGTAAAAAAAGCTGCGCACAAAGTTATAGTTGAATCTATACGAGATTGGGGAAGAGATTGTTGGTGCGCTCCCGGCTGTGACAATACTTGCCTTAAGAGGTATGAGTGGAAGCTAGGGGATCTTCCAGAAGGTTATGATCATAAGTATACATACTCTCACCTTGGCTACAATTTGAAGTCAGGAGATGTTCAGGCTGCAATCGGCCTCGCGCAACTTAAAAGATTAGATTGGTTTGTCGAAAAACGCAGAAATAACTGGCGTTACTTGTATAGAAATTTAAAATCGTTAGAAGAATTTCTTATGTTACCCATGCCCACTGAACACAGCGATCCATCTTGGTTTGGTTTTGCGCTCACCGTTAGAGAAAATTCGCCGATTTCTCGAAATAGTTTAGTTAAATTATTGAATGAAAAGAAGATTGGAACAAGATTACTATTTGGTGGAAATCTCTTGAAGCAGCCTGCTTTTATTGGAACACCTAGAAGAGTGATTAGTGATTTGCAAAATTCAGATATTGTAATGAATGATACTTTTTGGATAGGTGTTTGGCCGGGCCTAACAGAACAAATGCTAGATTATGTGATTGATATTTTTTATGAAATATTTGGAGGTAAAAGATTAGAGTCATAATTATTGCTGGGGGTATGGGAACCCGAATTTCTGAAGAAACAGGTGATAAACCTAAACCAATGGTTCTTATAAACAAGAAACCAATCCTATGGCATTTGATGAACATTTTCAGTTTACAAGGCTTAAATGAATTTATTATTTCAACTGGGTATAAAAGCGAGATTATTGAAAACTGGGTTCAAAACAATCAAATTTTTGATTCAAACTTAAATAGAATGAAAATTTCAATCATAAACACAGGATTACATACTCAAACTGGAGGCAGAATATCTGAAATAATGAAAATCTTCCCGGGTGAAGATTTCATTGCAACATATGGGGATGGTTTGGCAAATGTCCCAATAAAAAAATTGTTGAATTTTCATTATTCACATGGGAACTTAGCAACAGTGACAGCCGTGCGTCCACCTGCGCGATTTGGGCATATGAAAATCAAGAAAAATGTAGTTACGCATTTTGGTGAGAAAAATCAGTCAGATGAAGGATGGATAAATGGGGGCTTTTTTGTTTTAAACTCGAAGGTCAAGGATTATGTAAAGTCAATTGACGAACCTTTTGAAACTGGAGCTCTAGTTAGACTTGCAAACGAATCTAAACTTATAGCGTTCCACCACAAGGGATTTTGGCAGCCAATGGACACTCTTAGAGAGAAAATCCTGCTAGAAGCCGAATCTATGTTAACAACTCCGGCATGGCTTAAATAGAAATTGGTCTATCTTGTAGGCGTTAAGCTTATCTAGCCATTATATATTTGATAGAAGAGCAGCTCTAGTGTTAAGTATCTGATTGTCAATACTCATTGAATCAATACCTAGAAATTCTACTAATAACTTCTCATAATTATCAGACACAGAAAAATAGTCATCTGCTTCCAGATTTTCATATTGAGATGGGAAGCATACTTTAGATTTTGTATCAATGACTTCTGTTATTTTGTGTGCTAGCGATTTGAGATCAATTCTCACCCCTCCTGTATCGAAAGTAAGATTCAAGTTCAAGTTCGCCATCTCGACCAAGAGTTTTAGTAATTGGGTCAAATCACAATAACGGCGCGTTACCTTACATCTGGAATTATTAGTTAAATCTAAATTCTGTATTGCTTTTAAGGTTAAGTCCACTATCGCATAACCACTTTCTTTGGTTATACCACGTCCTGATAAATTAAAAATTCTCGAAACTATAAGATTACTTCCACTTATTTCACATGCTTTTGCAATTTGTTCTTCTTGGTTTTTTTTCAAATCTGCATAAAGTGCATCATCAAAATTAGAATTCTTCGCACCATAAATTGCGCCAGAACTTGCTAAAATAACTGTCTTAGGACAAATTCTCTTTATTAAGTTCGTTGAATTTGAAATAATCTTCAAGTTGATTTCTTTGAACGCATCTGGACCATATTTTTTTAATTGATTTTTTGTCAGAAAAGCAAAATCAAAATAGCTTTGGACAGGACTAATTATTTCCTGACTATAGAAATTTGATACATTTAGGTGAGTTCCATTTATCTTAATCATCTTATCCTTTGAACTCATCAAAATTAAGCCGCTTAAATCAATGTCAGATTCAGAGAATATATGTAGTAGTTCTCTGCCAACCCATCCAGTAGCCCCTGAAACCAGTATTTTTGGATTTTTCATTTTTAGTATCTAAAACTAACGACTTTGCTGCAAACTTCAATCATATCTCAAAGCTTTATCAAATAAATTAGCTTTCACCATTTATTTTTTGGTAGAGCCTTGGCTTGATTTGACATCAAAATCTCAATCAGAATAGGGCTTTGAGTAATTAACTCATATTTATTAGAGATTTCTATTAGCTCTTTCGCATTACTAGCCCTAAACGAGGGTATGCCAAATGCATTCCCAATCTTAACGAAGTCTGGAGTTGAATAACCGTCCCTAGTTAAAACCAATCTATTTTTTAATTCCGTTTCTTGAAATTGGGCAACCATTCCATGCTGATTGTTATTAATCACAAAAATAGTGATTGGCAGATTATGTTCTTTAATGGTTTGGATTTCAGCTAAAGACAATTGTGTGCACCCATCGCCGGCTATAACCACCCAGCTACTTTTCGTAGCAAAACATGCTCCGATTGCAGACGGAATCGCAAACCCCATGGCGCCTAATCCGCCTGATGTAATAAACCTTTGCTTACCTTTTAATTCTAAAGATTGGGCTGCCCACATTTGATGCTGTCCTACATCAACAATATAGCCTTCAATGTTTTTACATAAACTACTTATGTGCTTTAAGGCATCGTTTGGACCCCAAATCAAATCTTTGTCTTGTTCTGCTTGTTGTGGGTTCTTCGATCTATATAAGTGAATTTCTTCTATCCATTTATCATGGCTAAAAGTTTTGTAAAAGCTTTTCCAATCCGTTATAAAGTCACTTAGATTTGCATTAATATTTCTGTTTGCTTTTACTCGACCATGTATTTCAGAATCATCTATGTCAACTCTGTATATAAACTTGTTTTGCTGAAATGCTTCGATATCACTGCCTATTTGTCTCACATCTAGTCTGCTGCCTAAACATATCAATAAGTCTGAATTTCTTAAAGCATAATTAGCTTCTTTATTTCCATAAGAACCAATCATTCCAATTCGATATTTAGAATCTGAAGGTAAAATATCAACAGCCATCAATGAATGAATCACGGGAATTTTTAATTTAGCAACTAAATCTCTAAACTCATCTATTATATTAGCGGTGACCAAGCCACCACCAGCTAAAATCAAAGGATTGCTGCTTTTGGAAAGTATTTTTGAGAGTTTATCAATTTCTTTTTGATAATTCATTTTTTTGAATTTACTGATACTAGTTATTTCCTCATCATAGAAAAGTTCTTGCTGTACGTCGATTGGAATATCTATTAAAACTGGACCTGGTCTATCACTGGTTGCAATTTTCCATGCCTCTGTTAAAACTAAACTTAAATCACATTTAGAAGTAACATTAATCGCTGATTTTGTAATCCCTTTAACTGCTTCAACGATATTCAGTTCTTGAAACCCATTTTGTCTTTGAAATTTCGATTTTTTTATTTCGGCTTGGTTCACTTGGCCCGTTATATATATAGTGGGTACTGAATCAAAAAATGAAGATGCTATAGCCGTGATTAGATTTGAAGCACCCGGACCGCTGGTAGCAAGTGCAACTGTAGGAATTTTGGAAACTCTAGTGCAAGTTTCAGCTGCAAATCCAGCCGCCTGCTCATGTCGCATACCAATTATTGGGGTTTTTCCTAATCTATAAATTGCATCAACAATGAAAGCGATCATTCCTCCAGAAAGCGTGAACACGGCTGGCACTTTTCTATTAGCAATAAATTGAGCAATATATTCTGCTTTGGTTATTGTCTTTCGACTTAAATTTGACATGTTCTATTGTCGGCTATTTTGAGTTTTTTAACAGAAAACTATTATGTTTAGTCAATCTGAACAACTCCGTTTGGGGTTTCCATTGAAATCGAGATGATTCCAGCTAATTGTTCAACATTGTTTAATTCAACCCAATCAACTGAAAATTTCTTTAAAGACTCAAAAATAGTATCTTTAAAAAATGAATTTGATAATCGCTCCTGGCTAGCAACTGCAATATTTTTAATTTTAGCAATCGCCCTACCGTCATCAGATGGATGATTTGAAGTGAGCCATTGTATAAAAAAAGGTAATTCTCTGGTATGAATAATCTCATTGACACCGATTTGTTTCCAATTTAATTGAGTTCCATCCGGCTTGCTTCTGGAACCTTCGACGGCTTTCCGGCCAAATTGAACTTCAATCGTTGAAATGTCTTCAACGCTAAACACCCATGTCAACCAGCCACCTCCTTCGTCAGCTTTTGCTTTAACAGCTCGGCCAAAAGGAGTTGTATCTGTTGCTGGATGATCAAGCGGGCAAACAATTTCAATATATTGCCTATTGAGTAATGGTGCTGTGAAATTTCTTGTACCAAATTTTGGATGGATTCCGCCATCAACAAATGCGGTTCCAATCTGTGAACCTATTCGGTTAACAACATCAGAGATTTGATCGTGGGAAGCAACATAGGAAACATGGTCAAGACGCATGAGAGTATTTTGCCTTACTCGCGAGGGTGTTAATTACCATTTTCTTAACGTAATTCACACATTAATGCTTCAATAAGTAATAAAGGTACCACATTTTGGGCCAAATTTCGTCGGGTTTTTAAGATCGCTTCAATCTTGGCAAGAGTCTTGGCTGGATTAGTCGAGTTTGCCATCATCTTGATTTGCTCAATCAAATCTTGATTGATTAGTGAATTAGTTGAGTTTGATTGAAGAAGCAGTACATCACGATATAAAGTTGCAAGATCTAGAAGTGCTCGGTCTAAGTAATCCCTAACCGTTCTTGTTGATCTTAATTTTTGTTCTTTCTCTAACTCCTTCAAAACTTTTGATCCACCACTAGCCATTTTGCTACCTATAGATCCCCAAGCCTCTTTCAATTTCAACATTTCATCTTTATCTTTTTTCTCAGCATCAGATATCGCATCAGTTTTAGCTGCATCTACTAAAAGCTGAGCCACTTTAAATGCCGAGGCAATGTCTTTGATCATTAAAGGTAGTTTTAAAATATTTACACGGTTTTGTCTCGCATTTGTTTCTGTTGCTAACCTTCTTGCTCGTCCAATATGACCGCCTGAAGCACGTGCTACAAACTCTGCTGTTTTTGCATCTACCGCATCGCGTTCGATTAATAAGTTAGTTATTGCCTTGGTAGATGGTGCGCGCAACGAAAGGTGTCGGCATCTAGACCTTATAGTTGGAACTATATCAGTTAAAGTTGGAGCGCAAAGCAACCAAATAGTTCTTAAACCTGGCTCTTCAATTACTTTAAGTAGTGCATTGGCAGCAGAATCAGTTAAGCGATCAGCATCTTCAATTACAACTACACGATAATTTGCAACAGATGGTGCCCAAGAAGCTTTAGTGATTAATTCTCTAACCTCATCAATCTTTATAGACAATCCTTGAGTTTTAATCAATTCAACATCTGAGTGTGTACCAAGAATTGTTGAAAGACAATCATTACATTTACTACACCCACCCTCTTCGCAAACTAACGCTGCAGCAAATGCAATTGCTGCATTTGAACGACCTGAGCCAGGTGGGCCGGTAAAAAGCCAGGTACTAGTCATTACTTGGCTTAAATCATTTGAATTATGTGCTGCCTGGGCGGCATCTTTTAAGATCTCAACCACTTGAGATTGATCAATCAAGGATGAAAAAACACTCATGGTTATTTCAGATTTCTTTTCAATGTCTTAATTGTACCTACACGTTCAATAATAATTTGATGAATTTGTTCGATAGTAAGAGATGCTTCTACCACCAAGAAACGTTCAGGGTCTAGGTGGGCAAGGTTTAAATACTCTTGCCTTACTCTTTTATGAAAGGCTAATGGTTCACTCTCTAATCGATCAGTTGAATGCAATCTTCCCAAACCGATCTCGGCCGGTAGATCCATAATTATGGTTAGTGTCGGAGTTAATGACTCTGTTGCCCATCTAGAGATTCTTGCCACCTCGATTGGTAGTAAAACTCTTCCTGCGCCTTGATAGGCGATGGATGAGTCAAAGTATCGATCTGTTATCACAACCTCACCTCTTTGTAAAGCAGGTCTGATCATTGAGTAAACATGGTGGGCTCTATCTGCTGCATACATTAAAGCTTCAGCCCGTGGTGAGATCACACCAGTTTCATTATCTAGAAGTATCTTTCTAAGTTTATTTCCCAGCTCAGTACCACCAGGTTCACGTGTTAGTAATACCGCTTCATTATTTTTCTCTAGCCACTCTTTTAATAATTTTGTTTGAGTTGATTTACCAGATCCTTCGCCGCCTTCAAATGAAATAAATATTCCATTACTTTCTTGGCCGGTAATCGCCCCAAGCTCACCTCGTAAAGCAGATTTGATATCACTCAACAGTGAAACATTAGGTCGATCTCGCATTTGTAAATATGAGATCACGCCGACTAAAACGGCGATTAAGCCGGCAAAAAACATCGTAAATGCAGCGCCGTTATAGGTAACAGCTGTGGTTCTATATGAGTAAGTATGTTCACCAATAGCTGCTGCTACTAAAGGTGCAATTGCTAATACTAAAACTAATGAAACTCTGATGAGGGATTGCACAAATGCAAATATTCTTCCTCGAACCTCATCTTCGACTTCAAGCCCCAGCATGGTAAATCCAGTAACCCAAGAAATTCCAGAAAACAGCCCCAGCAAGACAGTTATAAATATGGCAAGCACCAAGTTCAAAACTAGTGACAACGAAACTAAAAGGACACCTGAAATAGTTAAAGAAACTCCAAAGATTCTCCTTCTGGAGAATTGAGCAAATATTTTGGGACCAAATGAAATGCCAAGTGCTAATCCAAAGAATACCGCAGCAAATAAAATTCCATACGCTGCTTCACCAGCTTGTAAGTCATCAACAAAAGTTCTGGCTAAACCAATTACCGCGCCAGCTGCAAAGAATGCGCCCAACATTCCAACAATAAGGCCTCGAATAATTTTGGAGCCTTTGATAAATGAAAAGCCCTCCCAGAGAGAGTGGCCTATTGAAGATTGAATTGTCTTTTTGCTTGCCCCTGATGGTATTTCCTTGATTCGCCAGACCGTGAAGGCACAAAATAGAAAACTGATTGCGTTTATATATAAAGCAAGATCTGCAGCAGATGCAGGTGTGTTATTTCCCAACACAGAGTTGATCGCTCCGGTAAACAAAGCTAATGCTGAGAATAAGATCGCAGCAATAGGGGCGGTTCCATATGATGCAAGAAGTGAAATCTGGTTGGCACTTTCTAGTTTTGATTTAGGAACTAAATTTGGCACGGTTGCTTCTTTAGCTGGTGACCAAAACAAGGTAACAACCTCAGCCAAAATCGATGCGGTGTATAGCCAAAAGTAATTT
>SXGQ01267337.1_pt1 | contig 27710 bp, 25 predicted proteins | sample 3178371 | NCBI WGS metagenome assembly SXGQ01 (sample SAMN11356859, study PRJNA531348) | freshwater metagenome | isolation source: freshwater sample F1-20 | place: China: Fuxian Lake, Yuxi | collected 2017-12-25 | reverse complement strand
TTTCCGTCAAGATACTGTTGCATGAGAGTGTCATTGTGCTCTACCGCCTTTTCTATAAGCTCGGCATGATATTTCTTTGCATCAGCGAGGAGATTATCCGGAATTTCTTTTTCTATTACATTTATTCCCTTTTCGCCGTCAAAATAATAAGCTTTCATTTTCAAAAGATCTACAACACCTATATGATCCCCCTCTGTTCCTATAGGGATTTGGAATCTCACCGCTTTTTTATTAAGTCTCTCCAGTATTGAAGCGTATGATCGCTCAAAAGACGCACCCATTCTGTCCATTTTATTTATAAAACAAAGTCGAGGCACATTCCCCTCATCTGCATAACGCCAATTAGTCTCGGACTGTGGCTCAACACCCGCAACTCCATCAAAAACCACCACAGCACCGTCAAGCACGCGAAGTGATCGCTTCACTTCCACAGTAAAGTCGATATGTCCCGGGGTATCGATAACATTAAATCTTACTTTCTTTGAAATATCCTCCTTTGGCATATATGAAGGATTCCAGAAGCAGGTAATAGCTGCTGCGGTAATAGTGATACCTCGCTCTCTTTCCTGTTCCATCCAGTCGGTAGTAGTCTCTCCGTCATGCACCTCACCAATTTTATGAATTTCACCGGTATAAAATAGAATGCGCTCCGAAGTGGTGGTTTTTCCAGCGTCAATATGAGCAATAATACCGAAATTACGAACTTTCTCTAATGGATAATCTCTTTGCATAAAATAAATTAATTATAATAGAAATAAATCGAACCGATTGCACTATATTACCACGCAAAATGCGCAAACGCCTTGTTTGCTTCCGCCATCTTATGAGTGTTTTCACGCTTCTTAACTGCTTCACCTTCATTCTTTGAAGCACCGATGATCTCATCTGCAAGCTTTTCCGCCATTGGCTTTCCTTTCTTTCCCCGCGCTGCAAGCACAATCCACTTCATAGAAAGAGCACGCTGTCGCTCAGGACGAACTTCTCTTGGAACCTGATAGTTTGCGCCTCCCACTCTTCGCGATCGCACTTCCATGACTGGTGTAGTGTTCTTCAACGCCAATTCGAAGATTTCCATAGGATTATCAGTTTTTGTCTTTTCCTTTATCACTTCGAAGCAGTCATAGACAACCTTGCGGGCAATAGACTTTTTCCCTGAATCCATCACATAGTTTACAAGCTTTGCAACCTTTACGGACTCATAAACAGATTCTGGTTTCAATATATGCTTATTTTTTATTCTTCTTCTCATGTTTTTATTTAAATTAGTTTAATTAAAGAAAAATCTGCCTATTTTACCGCCTTTGGCTTCTTGTTTCCGTATTGGCTTCGACCCTTTCTTCGCTTCTCCACTCCTGCCGCATCGAGCACTCCTCGAACTACCGTATATCGTAGACCTACATCCTTTACACGACCGCCACGTAGTAATACCACTGAGTGCTCCTGCAAACTATGTCCTTCTCCAGGAATATATGCAGTTACTTCTAGACCATTGGAAAGTCTTACTCGAGCTATCTTTCTGATAGCGGAGTTTGGCTTTTTCGGAGTCTTTGTTGCCACCTTTATACATACACCTCTTTTGAAAGGTGCAGGAAAATAGCTCGGAGTGTTCTTTATAGTATTGAAGCTCCTTGTGAGGGCAATTGATTTTGATTTTCTCGTAAAACGAGAGCGATTCTTGCGAATCAACTGATTGATTGTTGGCATTCTTTATTTATTTTTTAATTATTACTAAAGGGCACTTGATAATATTTTGTAATATGGAGAAAGTTGATTGTTTTCACCTAGCGGTTACTCACCCTTCTTCGTTTTACAATGTGGGAATACTCTAGCATATCTTATATAAAAGGCAAATTCTTGGATAGGGCGAGCGGAAATAAAAAATGGGAGGGTCTCAGCACGGTTGCGCCCATTAAAGACCCTCCATCCCCAATCAGCCATGAGGCTGATCAGTATCCCAATAGAGAATATTGGAATTATACACCCACAATCAACTTAAATAAATATGGAATAATCGGCTCTACAAATCTCCAAAGTACAAATATAATCAGAAAGAAGAATATTATGGAGTAACGCTCAAGCCACTCTCTCACCCATATCATACTTGGTGGAAGTAGTGAAAAAAAAACTTTTGAACCATCAAGTGGAGGAATCGGCACCATGTTAAATACAGCGAGGGCAATATTAATAAAGATTACATAGGTTGAGATTTGGAGAAATGAAGCAGACAAACCGCCTCCAAAACTGCGTATCACTATGGCAAATGCGATCGCTATGAGAAGATTTGCAAGCGGTCCAGCAAGAGAAATGAGCAACTCCCCTATTCTCTTATTCTTTACATTATAGGGATTCCACTCCACAGGCTTTGCCCAACCAAAGGTAAATCCTGCCATAGAGGTGATAACAGGAACGATAAAAGAGCCAAAAAACTCAAGATGTTTGAAGGGATTCAAGGTCAATCTTCCCTGCAATCTTGGTGTCGGATCGCCTAAGAGTTCAGCAGTATAGCCATGAGAAAGCTCATGTATAACAACCGACATAACCAATATTATTATTGAGAAAATAAGGGTTATTGCTTCCATATACGCTTTATGATAGCATAACACTCACTATGGCTAAAGTTTGTGCAATAACAAAGAGGAGTTCAATGCTTGCAGGAGGCTATTCAAACGCTACCCGCGCAACCCAGTTCAATCCTACAGGCATGGTTCGAAAGTATGTAAATCTTCAAAAAAAGAAGGTGTATGTTCCCGAACTCAAGAAAAGCTTTAACCTTACCATCTCAACTCGCGGACTAAAGACTATTCAGAAGCGTGGAGCATTTGCAACGCTCAAGAAGGCAGGGATTATTTAATTTTTTTCCACCCCTCCCCATCCGAAACAAAATGTATTGTAGCCTCCCTCGTTGAAAAAATGAATTTAGGGTTTATCTTTTCCAATAATTCTGCTGAAACTTTTGACTCTATCGCACTATTGTAAAATTCGATTATATTTTCACTATCTTTTTTAGAACTATTTAATTCCATATTTCTGAAAATGTATTTTTGAATAGTCTTTGATAAATTACCCAATAAATATGCATTTGTATTCTTGTAAACAATCTCCAGACCAAGCTCTGGCAAGCTGGTTTTATTGTATTTAAAATCCCGAATAGGAAAAAGAATGCTTATTTTCAAATCTCTATTCAAGCCATCATTTACACCATCTCCAATCTTTATCTCATCTCCCCTTTCCACTTTTTCAATATGTATTTTTTTCTTATGAACTTTATTAAGTAATTGCATCAATACCGTACTCGTTGCTGTTATTTTGGGCATAATTATTTCCCCCACAGAATATCTGTCGAGAATTTCTAAAAGACCACCGATTTGCGTCTGAGTGGCGCTGGGAATTATTACATAATCAATACTACGAGAGTAGAATGGATTAACCTTTGTTATTTCTCGTATTACTTCTGAATTCTGCCCACCACCGACAAGTATGGTTTTATTTCCCGGAGTTCTGATAAATACCGATCTTCCTCTATTCAAACTGAAAAAGTGAATTTCAAGTATTGGTTTTCTGTATTCCCATTTATAAATATAAAACCCAAGAAATATGGTGGCAATTAGGGCAACAGTTAGCGAATACGCAACTTTTTTATTTATATTTCTTTTATCATGATTCATGGTAGTATATTTATATATGATTAAAAAATTTGAAGAAAAAAAGTTCAATATTCCAGTCCTAAAAGGAATCTCAGCGAAAACTGTGGAAGAACATCTAAAGCTCTATAGTGGGTATGTGAAGAATGCAAATACTATTTTGGAAAAAGTGGCGGAAATGAAACAGGACTCGGAGAAGAACGCCTATGCACTCGGTGAAGTAATGCGCCGTTTCGGATTTGAATACAATGGCATTAGAAATCATGAAGTGTATTTTGCAAGTCTTGAAGATGGAGCAAAGACTCTCGGCGCCGATAGCCTGCTTAGAAAACAAATAGAAAAAGATTTTGATTCTTTCGATGCATGGCTCAACGGCTTTCAAGCTCTTGCCCTCACTCGCGGTATCGGTTGGGCAATGCTTTACTATGACAGAACTGAAGGAAGACTTCTCAATGCATGGATTGATGAACAACATTTAGGACAGCTTCAGGATTGCGCGCTTATACTAGGAGTCGATATGTGGGAGCATTCCTTCGTTGCAGACTATCAGCCTTCCGGAAAAAAGAGTTATGTAGGAGACTTCTTTGCAAATTTGAATTGGGGAAAAGTTGAAGGCAATTTCATAAAAGCGATCAAGTAACTGAGATAAAACCCCGTCACAATCCAAAAGGAAAACTTAGGGATTTCTATATACGCAAAAGGAAAATGTGAAGAAAGTTTTACTATATAGAGTTCATATGACAGCAGAAAGTGTGAAATCCAAGCGATAATAGACGATAGAAAATGAGAAAAAAATCCCAGAAATCCTGTTAGAAAAACAAAGAACATAGTTATAGGGATAATTGGCAAAACAAGGATATTGGCAATTATTCCTATAATGGATAATTGACCCATCATATAGAGAAGGTACGGGGAAATGAATATTTGTACTGCCAATGTTGAAGCAATAATGCTTCGTATTCCGAATCTCTCTGTAATAAATCCCAGCTTTTTTTCAATTATAGGTGAAAGATGTATAAGTCCGAGAGTTGCAATAAAAGAAAGCTGAAATGATGGATCATGGAAAAGTATAAGAGGATTTTGTATGAGCATAAGCATTCCCGCTATGAAAAGTGCTTTGCCGACATTGTAGTCTTTACGCAGAAATGTGGCAGACAAGGCAATAAGCGCCATAATGCAGGATCGCACAACAGTAGCTCCTCCACCAACAAGAATACCGAAAGCAACAATGCTCAAGGCACCAAAACATATACTCAAGATACGAGGTAGAAAAGATAATACTCTTCGTATGGAGTCAGCAACAATAGTGATATTGTATCCGGAAAGAACTACTATATGTATAAGTCCCGCTTTTCGAAAATCATCAATAAGTTCTTTTCCTAAAGTACTTTTCTCCCCCACTACCAGTCCGCCCGCAAGAGCAGCGTGAGGTTCACCAAGGACCTTTTTTATATTTGTGAGAAACCTCTGCTTGAGATGAAAAAGTTCTTTTGAAATATTTGTCCTTCCCATATCAATAATCTCAACTTTTGGCTTTTTCATTTCAAAATAAATGCCGTCTTTGAGCAAAAAATTGATATAATCAAAGGTCCTGCCTCCATTGCTTTTGAAATTAAAAGGTTCCAATAATTTTCCCGTCAATCTCAATTTTTGACCATATTCAAGTTCTCTATATCGCTCTGTTTGAACTCTCATAGAGATATTCACAGATTCATTATCTATTTTTTCCGTTTTAATAGTAAAAGTCTTTGTAAAATCTTTTACAAGCGGTTCGTCGCTTATAGTCCCTGTGACTTCCGTGACTTGTCCAGAGTATTTCTCAATAAAAAAATCTCTGTCTTTATTTTGAAAAACAAAGAGAAATCTGATCAATACAATAACAATCAGCATGATTATAATTCCAATATTGAATTTTTTATTCTGCTCTTGCATCTGTTTTTTGGATGTTTTATCATGAACCCACTCAGTCAACTATGATAGCGATGACGGCTGACCATTGCAAAACAGCGATCAGCTTATAATTAAGGCTACGGTCGCTTTTTTGATTTTCATTTGTATATATACAGGCCTTATAAACATTTCTCCTTTACCATCATTTTCTGCATCAACATTTACACCTGAATAACACCACCAGATTTCCTTTTCACAAAAAGATATACCTTGATTATTTTTATCAACTTTCTTTTTTATATTATTCCATTTGTCAAAATCTTTAATATATTCATCTTCCATCTGCCAAGTCTAGCAAAACTAGTATGAAATCCTGATGAAATTTTGATAAAATCCTTATGAAATTTTTATCACTATTTCATAATTTGTGGATAAATTCGAGAAAATATAGCTAAAAGACTAGGAAATCGAGAATTGTGGATAAGAAGATTCCAATCGACCAAATCAGGGTATAAATTTATCAAAATTTTCCGAATTCTTGAATAATCTGCTTTTCTTGTTCTTTTGAAATAGCTTTTCTATATCTTGTATTGCTTTTACCTTTCACTCTCGCTTCGCATTCTGCCCAAGTCTTATGAATTTCTATTTTCCCTTCTACTTTGCTTATATATGAATATGCTTGAGCCTTCGAATGACTTTTCTTTGAAACTTTTTCAATGGCATGTGTCAAATCTAATATGTTTTTTATTGAATAATTTTCAAAATTTCCATTATAGAGATTTATTTCTTTTTCAGGAACTTTATCGGCATACTGTGTCGCTATTTCATCACATCTTTCATTACCTACAATACCAGAATGTCCCCCAACATAATTCCATTTTATATTTTTTCCATCTGCGACTCTCATCAGTCTTTGCCACAAATCTTTGTTTAAGACTTCTTCTTTTGTCTTGGTAATCCAACCATTTCTTTTCCATCCATTTACCCATTTTGTAATGCCATTTATGACATAGGAAGAGTCGGTATTTATAGTGATTTGATTATCCAAATCACTCTCTGAAAGATTAGAAAGTCCTTCTATAACAGCGGTAAGTTCCATTCTGTTGTTTGTAGTATTGTCTTCCCGACCACCGAGCTCGGTTACTTTATTTCCATCTTGATACACGACAACACTGCCCCACCCTCCAGAACCGGGATTTCCGCGAGATGAACCATCGGTGAATATTGTTATTTCTGAATTCATCATTGCATTATACTATATCCACAATCCTTAACCTCAACTCCACCCTCCCACCAAACATGCTCTTTTCCATAGTAGCTATCAAATCAATTGTATCATCAGCTTTTATTTCTCTTTCTTCGTCTGTGTTTTTATCTTTTACCTTGAACTGTTCCGCTTTCATAAAAAAGCCTATAGCATTTACTATTTGTCCATTATCTTTTTTGAAAGTTAACTGCAGATGATTCTTTTCTTTTCCAAATCCCTTCATGGCGACTATTTTTATATTTTTAAAAATAAAAAGTGGTTTCGGATTGCCGGTACCAAATGGCGCAAGTTTTTCTATATCACCATAAGTATCCCAATTCACTTCATCAAGTCTCATCTCCATATCTATATAATCCGGTGTGATGTTCGCCTTACTGTCAGAAAAGTCTTTCTGTAAAATATCAAAGGCGGAATTCAATTCATCATCCAAATAGTGGATTTTCTCATTTGAAATTGCAAAACCACCTGATGCGGAGTGGCCTCCGTATTGCAATATCACCCCGGCGGGAACTTTATTCATAATATCTACAACACTGACCGTTCCGCCCGACCGACATGATCCCTTTATCACCCCGTCGCCATCTCTGCCCCAGAGAAATGCAGGTTTGTTGAACTCTTCTGCAAGACTATTCGCCACAAGCCCGAGAAGTGATGGTCGCCACTGCGGATTCCCCACCACTATCACATTTCTTGGATTATCCGCATTTCGCTCTCGTATTATTTTCTTTACTTCTTTTACCAAGACTGATACAGTGCTTTTTCTTTCTGTATTTATTTTATCCAAATGTTCGACATAGATATATGCTTCGTCTTCATTGTCAGTTGAGAGAAGTCTGAATGCATCCATCGGAACTCCCATGCGCGAGGCAGCATTGATACGAGGAGTAATCATAAAAGCGATATCGTCTTCGGTAAGATACCTTTGTGGTATTTTCAGATGTTGCAGAAGTCGCATCAATCCCTTTCTTGGAGTTTTCTTTAGCACCATAAGCCCATAGCTTGCAAGAGCGCGATTCTCTCCTGTAAGCGGTACCATATCGGAAAGTGTGGCAATTCCCACCATATCCAAAAACCATTTCTCAGTCCCCTCTTTGAGATTGAATCTATTTAATTTAAGAATTGCTTGAATAAGCTTAAATCCCACTCCCGATCCACAAAGAACTTTTTCGGGATACTTGCAATCCTTTTGTTTATGATTGACTATTGCAAATGCAGGTGGAATCTCTCCATGAGGCTCATGATGATCGGTGATTATGACATCAATACCATTATCTCTAGCAAGCCTTACTGCTTCTACATCGGAAATCCCACAGTCAAGAGTGATGAGTAGATCTGTTTTTTCTTCTACAAATTTATCAATTGCATCAGTGTTCAAACCAAAACCTTCATCATGCCTATGCGGAATATAATTTGTAAAATTCTTAAAATCAATTCTTCTGAAAAAATCATGGAAAATCACGCCGGCAGGTATTCCGTCCGCATCATAATCGCTGTAAATAACTATTTTTTCATTATTTTCTATTGCCTCTACAATTCTCTTCCCTGCCTTTTCCGCATCTTTCAGGAGAAACGGATCATGAATATGGGTATCGTAATTTGGATTCAAAAAGTTATGTTTTTCTTCCGGAGTTTTCACACCTCTTTGGAACAATAGGCTGTCTATAAAGCTTTCATTCACTTTCTCCCGTATCTGGTATTTTTTCATGTGACAAGTATAGCAAAGGGTAATTATCTGTAAAATCGTGTGAGTTGCCGTGGCGGAGAACTTTTTCCAGAGCGAAGCGGGTGGAAAAAGTTACTACGCCAGCAAGTGCAACGAGCCGATTTTACCATATATGTTATTATACTAATTATGGACAATTGCATATTTTGTAAAATAATAAAAAAGGAGATTCCGGCGGAGATTGTGTATGAAGATAATGATTTTTTAGCATTTCTTGATATAAATCCACAATCACCAGGACATACACAGGTCATACCAAAGAAACATATTCGTTGGGTATGGGATTATGAAAATGTTGGAGCGTATTTTGAAATAGCAAAAAAGGTGGCGCTAGCCCAGAGAAAAGTGTTTAATACTGATTTCATCTTAAGTAAAATTGTTGGTGACGAAGTGCCCCATGCGCATATCTGGGTATTTCCAAACAAAGACATCGCTGGCGACAAAAAAGATTTTGAGGGGAATAGGAAGAAAATTGTGGAGAGTTTGTAGAGAAAACTTCATCACATCTTCCTCTCCAACGCCTCTATCCCCGGCAAAGTTCCCTTTGCGAGATAGTCAAGCATTGCTCCGCCGCCAGTAGAAACAAAGGTAAATGAATCTTCGAGCTTCAGCTCGGTGATAGTTGCAAGAGTATCCCCGCCACCAACAATAGTCTTCACCCCATGTTTGGTAGCATCAGCGAGAATCTCGGCAAGTTGTAAAGTGCTTGCTTTATAACCCGTTTCATAAGCTCCCATAGGACCATTCCAAAGAATGTATTTTGCCTTATCTATTTCCCCGCGAAGCACTTCTACAGTTTTGAAGCCAATATCCATAATTGCGCTATCTTTCATAATATTATCAATAGGTAAAATAAGTTTTTTATCATCAATGATTTTTGATAGATCTGGAGGAGTATCAGATATGAGTGAGTCGCCAATATCCTTTCCTTGCGTTTTGTAGAAATCATGAGCAAGCGCACCGCCGATAAATACTTTATCGGCAATAGTCATGAATTTTTCAACGAGAGGCAACTTTGTATCAAATTTTGCCCCGCCCAAGATAAAGAGGAATGGTCTCTCGCTTTCGCCTGGATTAAAGGCAGAACTCAAATGCTTTATTTCTTCTGCAAACTGCAATCCCGCATAACTCGGTATGAACTCTGTTATAGCACATACAGATGCATGCTCGCGATGCGATACTGGAAAAGCTTCATTTACATAAATATCGGCAAGTGATGCGAGCTCCTTTGCAAACTTTTTATCATTTTTCTTCTCGCCTTCATGATCGCGGAGGTTTTCAAGTATTAATATTTTACCCTTAGAATTCTCATTTTCAAAATAATTTAATGCTTTTTTATAATTTTTCTCAAAGACACAATCAATTCCCAAACCTTTCAAATGTTTCGCCACAGGATCAAGTGTTGGATTTTCCTTTGTTTCTATATGAGAAATAATGATAATCTGTGCACCTTTTTCCTGTAAGTAATGCAAGGTTGGCAATGCCTTGCGAATACGAAAGTCATCCACTATATGATTACCAACAATAGGAACATTGAGATCAAGTCGTAATAAAACTTTTATTCCTTTTAGATTTTCTATATCTTGTATATTTTTCATAGATAGTATTATAGAGAGTCTACAGTCTTTAACAATTCCCTGAAGCCTGAAATGTTCACACTTTCTCTTCCCACAAGTAAACCGTCAGCTTGCCCTAGCATTACAATATCTCCAGCATTGCGGAAATTCACTGAACCCCCATAGAGAATCGGCGTAGACATAGCGCTGTCATGTCCATATATATCAGAGAGGGTTTTCTTTGTAAACAATACCATTTCTTGCACTATAAATGGCTCCATAGATTCCTTTGCTCCTATTGCCCATATAGGCTCATAGGCTATTATCAGTTTGCTTATATTTTTCTTTGGAACCTTATCAAGCGATGCTTTTATTTGATTTTTTAAAAAATTGAGATATTCTCCATTTTCATCCCGCACTTTCTCACCTACACATAACACGGGATGAATACCGAGCTCAAGCAATGCTCCTGTTTTTCTTGATATTATCTCATCAGTTTCTCCTTGCTCCCTTCTCTCGGAATGTCCGACTATTACATAGTTTACCCCGAGATCCTTTAGCATTACAGCGCTAATCTCTCCCGTATGAGCACCCTGATCTTCAGAGAAGACATTTTGAGCGCCTATTGAGAAATTCGGGGATTTACCCTTATGCATAAGAGACTTTATGTAAATTGATGGCGGACAGATAATCGTTTCTGTTTTGGAAAGCTTGCTTGAAGCTGATCTTATTGAGCGATAAATTCTTTTTGCTTCATCAAGAGATGTGGGATTCATCTTCCAATTGCCGATTATCATCTTTTTCTTCATGTATGTATGGCTTTTATTTCCACTAGGCAATTATACCCCATTATATAATCATGAGCTATTTGACTTCCTCCCAAGAAACCGTAGAGTATTGATCTGATGTGAGCGGAAAGCTTGGTGGTGGAGCATAGAGAAGATTGCCATCATATATAATATTTCTAGTTATATAACCAGTTCCGTCAGTATAGGCAAATCCATAACGAAGATTTGTTCCGAGCATTCCATAGAGTGTTATATCACTTCTTACATACCAATTTGTACCATTACTTTTGCAATCATTTTCATAATAGAATCTACCTATTCTGCCATTTTGAGCTATTAGAGCAGCATCTACTCTTAAGCTATTGTCACTATAAAGTCCAGCGCTTATATTACCCTGAGCTATAAGAGAGATAACATCTTGACCATCATAGTTTGTATATAATAAATCATTATTAAAAATAATATCCTTCCTAGTGCTTGCATTATCGGGGAATCTGCCTGCAGCTATTGTAAGTCTTGCTGTATTTATCTGTCCCTCAACCCAGACATGATCTTCAACGAAAATTACTCCATTTGACGGAAATGTGTAGTTTTGAAGGAATGTCTGAGAAGCGCCAGCAGTATCTATGCTCCATGTTCCCCAACCTGTTTGATTCAATACATTTGTGCACCGATTAGGTGGATTTCTTAGAGAATTTACTCTGTAAATGTCAAAGGTATCATTTGTTTTTAACACTATACGATAACCTTGTGCGCCAGATGCGGCAAAATATCTACCAGATGCTTGAGCATCTGCTTTCATCTGTGAAAGATCTGTAGTAATGCCAGCAAAGTCAACGGCAGCAACTGGGAATTGTCTTCCCACCATGAACACATCCGGTCTATTCGGCACTGCCGCTGGAGGACTCGGATCTGTAGGACTATCTGTGGTGTATACACCGAATCTGTATGATGGTCCATTGTCTGGATCTATATATTTATCCTTTGCACTTGTTACTATATTATGCGCCAAACCGTCAAAACGAATGCCATTATTGGAATGAATCGGACCGAAAACTTCTGTTCCTGCGCCAAAACGCATAATATCATTTGCCGCAACAGCGTATTTTGCAAATGAAGGTATAGCAAGTGATGTTTGGATTTTACGGTATACAGATGGATAATCGGAAACTGTACCTTTTGACATTATCTTTACAAGTGTGGAACCTACAGGTGGAGGAGTGATAGTAAGCTCAAATTCCCCTATTTTATTTCCATCTTTATCATAGAAATCATGTATGAAAGGACCATTTGTTGTAGTGGCTGTGCCGTCCTTGTAGTCTGTAGGCGCATGAGCCAAATGCCAACGATAATAATCAATCCCCGCTTCGGCTATCTGGAAAGCTTGTTCGCGGGCAGTAAGCTGTTTTGTATTCTTCAACATTGTCGCTCCCCAATTTGTCATCGCAGTAACCACAACAATTACTATAACTCCGAATACTAGAACATTTACCAAAATAAAGGCTTTATTTTTCATAAATTATCTTTTAAATTTCTCAAATTAACTTGAGATGTATATAATCTAGGAACGGGAGATTTGTATGGATCCGCATCAATGATGAGATTTATCTTTATGAGACGAATATTAGTGGCGGTTACTGGCTGTGTCATAGGACTACTCGTACCCGCATATGTATTATCATAATATTCAAACAATGCAGTACTTGTAGCATTCTTTATATTATAAGCTAAAGTGAAGAAAATTTCATTTGCAGAATTATATGTAGCTGGAGATCCTGTCGGTTTTATACTACCCTTTTTCAAAGTTGTGGTGGCTATATAATATCTTATCTGCTCTTTTAATCCATCTCCATCTGTATCGCTAAAAAAAGTTATGGTATTTGTTGCGGCTTGAGCTATAGCATATGCACCATTATTACTAGGAGATGTGGTTCGTAAATCCTTTACCATTACTCTCAATATATTCCTAGCGTCTTGCGCACTTGATATAGAGTCTTGCGAATATTTATTATAGACAAAAACATTTCTCTGAAATGATCCTATAGCCACCATGATAAAGCCGAGTATTCCAACAACAACCACTATTTCTGCTAATGTAAATCCTTTTTTCATCATTGTGTCAAAATTATTTCCTGCTCTTTCCAACCAGAATTCACAGTAACATCGCTATCATTTGTTATATATCCTGTCTTTGAAACATTTATATGATAATCCCCCGATAAAAGACCGGTAAATACGACTTGTCCAGGCGGTGTGCATGAAGATGTCATGGTAAAAGCTATATCTGAAATATTTGGAGTAACACTAGTATCTGCGGTGGAAAGGAAAATTTTATATCTTATATATCTATCACCATTGTGAGTAGAAGAGATAGATTGATTTGCTGAAGTATAATATGTGGAATTTGTCCCATCTGGACCAATATATTCCCATGTTGTCGTAGCGGTAATCTCTTCATTTGTAGCTATTTGAAATCGTACACTATCACTACCCGCAAGAGGAGGTTGATCTGTCGGAGACCATACTAGATTATGGAAGTTGCTTGCAGAGCCGGTATCAAATGTTGATGATTCCAAAATTCCACTAGCATTGTATGTTCCAAAAGCGTTTTTTAATTTCAATTCTCCAGCAGGGCTTATATCATCCACATTATTATCTTGCGCAATATAATCTACACCAACTCCACCCGACCAATCTGTTTGATTTATGAATCCTCTGTCTGTAGTCTGAGATTCATTATATGAAGATGCATTAGTTACTGTCACTAGAGCATCTGTTACTGGCAACAAAGTAGCACTATCCTTCACTGTTATAAGCAGACTCTTTGGATCCTTTACAATAGCTATAAGATCTACACTTTGACTGCTATCGGGATTGAGGCTTATAGGATTCAATGGATTTACACCCACTATATCATAAGTACCATCATTTCCTATAGCGGTATATGTATCCCATTCCATTGAATTATGGGAGTACGAACCTGAACCATTTGTCGAAAGATTTTGTGAATATTTTGGAACATTATTTCCTATTTGCTTTGACCCTATAAGGGAAAAGTCTATATTTGGAATACTGACACATGTCGGACTTTTACTTTCAAATGAAATAGTACTTATCTTATCAATAGCAAAACTTATTTGAGTAACCTGCTGAAGCACTACGGTTGCATGAGGTTTCAGTGGATCTGGATTCCCAACTCCCCCTGTAGTATATGTTCTGTCAGTGGAATATCCGGATTTGGAAACAGTTATCTCATAAGCTTCCACTCCAGGAGGCGCGTCTATTACCTGAAGTAAACCGTTATTATCGGTAACATCATCTATTACTATATCCGGATTTGCTTGAGTATTGACAATATGCACAGAAGCTCCTGATACAGCAATCCCATTCGCGTCAAATACCTTTATAAACAGCGCTCCATTTGTGGAAGCGGTTTCTAGATTTTTCGGAGCTACAGTAGTATTTATCGTTATAGGTGAGAATGTCGGACATGCGGGACATGTAACTTCCAATTCCACATACTTATTGTCTGCAGGGGAAAGATCATTGGGAGTTCCTCCTATTGTACCGTCAAAAGGTATATCAACATTTCTTATAGTTGTTGTAACGGTAAAGTTTATTCCTCCCCTAGTTAGGTTTTGTACATTTGGCACTTTACCATTTGGTATTCCACCGACAATTCCAACATCTGAATATGTTAGATTTCTTATTATTTCAAATTGCTCATTTGCTAGATTCAGAGCTAGGATTTTGTACTGATTCTGATTGATAAGGGAGAATAGGCTTACATAAGCCTGATATGATGAAGTGGCTATAATCAAAAATACCGCCACACCCACCAAGGTTTCTACCAATGTAAATCCTTTTTTTATCATATTACATTTACCAATTAATACATCGGCGATATCATGGCAATTGCAAAAAACCCTACAACAGCACCGATAAAAACCATGAGGAACGGCTCAATGACTGTGGACATATCTTTTGTTTTCTGCCCTACATCATCCTCATAGAATGTCGCCACACCCATGAGCATTTCACCGATTTTACCAGTTTCCTCTCCAACACTCATCATTTCTCCCAAGAAAAGTGGATAGAGCTTTTTGTTTTCTGTAAATACCTTTGAGATTGGCTCACCTTTCTCAATATTTTTACTAGCACTTTCCAAAACTTTCTTATAGTGCACATTCTGCATGACATCTCCAGTGATTCTCATGGATTCTACTACATCAACTCCAGAATTGAGGAGTGATGAGAGGGTTCTTGCCGTCCTTGCAGTATTTACTTCCTGTATTATTCCCCCAACAAGAGGAATTTTCAAAATCGCATAATGAATAATACTTTTACCATTTGGTCGCTTAGCCCATAAAGTGATCAATCCAAACATCACAAGAGCTATTGATAGCACTAGAATACCATGTTCTGTGACCAGATTGCTCGTGAATAGAACGAATTTTGTGGATTTTGGCAATTCCAGATTCAGCTCGGTGAATGTCTTCATAAGCGTCGGAACTATATAGGTAAGCATGAGAATGGCTATAATTATCATTGCAAATACTATAACAGCAGGATACATCATGGCTCCCTTTACTCTTCTATGCAGAGCGTATGATTTGTCCATTTGTTCTCCTACAATACGCAGAGATTGAGCCAGAGTTCCACTCTGCTCACCAGCTGATACCATGGATATGAATAGCGGAGAGAACATACTCTTGTGATCCTTCATAGCTTGACTCAGAGTTTTGCCTTCACTTATGTCTTTCTGCAAGGCAGTAAGGATTTTTTTCAATTCCTTGCTCTTTGCCTGTCTTTCCATAACAGATAACGCTCGTGACATGGCAAGTCCTGCAGTGATCATGGAACCTAGATTCCTTGCAAAATTTATTTTGTCTGTAACCTTTACTGAATGCAGAAACGGCAATGAAATAGAGTTTATAGATATACTTCTTCCTGTTTTCTCCTTTACATCTATTGCTTCCTCGCCACTTTCTTTGAGAATTTTATATAGTTCATAGCGATCCTTGGCGTCCTTTTCGCCTTTATAGATTTCACCGTCTGCCTTTTTTGCTTTATAGATAAAATGTGACATTTTTGTGAATATTTCCTTAAATTATTCTGAAATAACACGCAAGACCTCTTCTATTGTGGTATTACCTTGAACCGACTTAAATATTCCGTCTTCAAGCATAGTAAGCATTCCCTCTTTCTTTGCTTGACCTTCTATCTCGGATGTTGTGGCACCTTTGATTATTAGATTCTTTATACTTTCTGTAACCTTTAAGACTTCATGTATTCCCACTCGACTCTTATATCCATCATTATCTTTACCAGGAACTGCTTTCCAAAAAGGGATTTTATCCCAACTATCGCCCGCTTTTACTATCTTCTCTGCTTTTAGAGCTTCAAATACTCTATCGAGGTCTACAGTCTTGCCGAGAGTGACGAGCTCATCCTTTGACATAAAGTATTTTTCCTTTGTATCAGAAAGTCTTCTCACCAGTCTTTGAGCGATAATAATATTTATAGTAGAAACTAGAAGAAATGGCTCTATCTTCATATCCAGAAGCCTAGGTATAGCTCCTGCCGCGCTGTTTGTATGAAGTGTTGAGAGAACTAGATGTCCTGTAAGGGATGCATTCACCGCAAGAGACGCTGTTTCATTGTCTCGTATTTCCCCCACCATTATCACATCAGGATCTTGTCGCACAAGAGTTCGCAAACCAGAAGCAAATGTGAATCCTATTTCAGGTTTTACTTGAGTTTGATTTATTCTTTTCATCTGATATTCAACCGGATCTTCAATTGTTGAAATATTTACATCTGGTTGATTGAGAATATCGAGCACAGTGTAGAGAGTAGTGGTTTTACCAGATCCTGTTGGACCTGTAGTAAGTATCATGCCCGTAGTCATCTTCACGGCTTCATGTATTCTGTCCAATCCCTCACCGTGGAAATTCAAATATTCCAAAGTAAAGCCAGACACATTCTCTCGCAGAAGTCGCATAACGGTTTTCTCTCCATAATATGTTGGTAAAATGGAAACACGAAAAGACACTTTTTCATTATTCATTTCTATTTTGAATCTTCCGTCCTGTGGCAAACGCTTCTCGTCGAGCTTGAGATTCGACAATACCTTTATGCGAGCGGTGATTGACGCTTCGGCGTTCTTTGGCAAAACCATAGCGTCATGAAGCAATCCGTCTATACGATATCGCACAAGAAGTTGTTCATCCATAGGCTCTATATGTATATCCGATGCATCCTGAAGTATGGCATGCTTGAGTAATGTATCCACTATACGCACTACGGGCAAATCTTCGGCGATTTTTTTCAAATCAGCCTCTGATGCGGTATTTCCACCCTCTTCTGCAATAGTACGCAATGTAGCGCTTTCCTTCTGTATAATATCTCCAAATTCCGCTTTCAAACTTTTTTGATATTGAACTATTACATTTTTTATTGATTCTGCATCGGTTAATCTAGGTAAAATCTTTAGATTTACTTTCTTTTTTATAAAATCAATAGCAGATAAATCTTCCACATCAAGCATTGCCACCTCCAATGTTTCTCCGTCCTTCTTGAAGGCTACTATATTATGTGTTCTTGCTACCGGCTCCGGAACTAGTGATAATGTTTCAAATGGAATTTTCCTTGATTTCAAATCAACAAAAGGAATTCCGAGCACATAGGCCTGCATTCTGCGTAGATTGTCTTCGGTCATTTTACCGCTATTTACCAATATTTCTCCTATTCTTATACCCTTTTTATCCGCATCCTTCTGTGCCGCGTCAAGGTCAGTCTTCGATACGAGATTTGAGTCGAGAATGAATTTATGAAGCTGTGTATCTTCGATGAACATATTAAAATATTAGCTATAGTTATACAGCACTGTTAAGTATAATTATAGCAGAAAAACACATTTAACTTTTATGCGGAGTGGGGATAATGAAGAGAAAATATCTACCCATCCATTTCAAAATCAAGATAGAACTGCGAACCCTTACCCTCCCCATCAGACTCTGCCCAGATATGACCCTTATGCGCTGTAACAATATCTTTTGCCACATAAAGTCCAAGTCCTGTACCATAGATATTCTGTTTATTTGCATTTTCCGCCCTTACAAACTTGGCGAAGAGCTTCGGCATAACCTCAGGAGCAATACCCACACCAGTATCCTTTATAGCAAAGATTATTTTTCTATCAGATAAATTCTTGGAGAGCGAAATATCTATAGAACCCTTCGGTGTGTATTTCATAGAATTATCTATAAGATTTGCTATAACCTGCTTGAGTTTGTCCCTATCTGCGCGCACCATGAATCTTTCCCCAGTATTTGACGGTTTGAATGAGAAAGAAAATGCCAAACCGCTTTTCTCAATATTCGGCTTAAGCTCTCCCATAACACTTTCCACCATTTCCTTCATATCAAGAGCTTCGAAAGAGTATTTCATCGTTCCAAGCTCTATTCTTGATATATTGAGATAATCATCTACCACATTTGTCAGAGTCTTTGATGATTCATATATTCTTCCCACCGCCGTCTTTATCTCATCATTAACCTGTCCCATTTCACCCTCTATGATAAGTGAAGAGTAGCCTTTCATAGCAGTAAGCGGAGCGCGTAGCTGATGCGTGGCAAAGGACACGAATTCGCTTTTCTGTTTATCAAGCTCCAGAAGACGAGTATTGGCTTTCTTTAGTTCATTTGCCAATCTTTCAATATTTTCCCTTTGAGCCACTTCCCTGCGTACAGAACCTATGAGTATGAGTCCGAAGATTATAGAGATTATAAGAGTTATAGCTGTTACAGCGTGACTTACATCTATATCTTGTATAGCAAGCAGTGATCCTATGAGCACCCACAAAGATATAACCAATACATTTGCACCGATGAGTTTGAGATTAAACAGTTTGAATTTGACTATATTATAAGAAAGTAATGCTATAAATATAGGCATTCCAAAAAGTCCGTATTGTGCCAAATTCCAATCTTCAGTAAAACTACCAGTAATAGCTCCCCATGAGAATGACAGCAATAATATAAATATACCTAGTGTTAGATATAATGTTTCATTCTTAATTTGTCGACTTTTCTCATTTATATACTTCCTTAATCCTATAAACACAAGCCAGATTGTGTAAATTATTTCTATAACATAAGAATAATAGGAGTATGTTGCTTCTTGACTTAAACATGTCTCAATATCAAATGAAGTAAGAATATATTTTGTTGGAACAAAGATTATAAGTGGTAGGTACAAAAGAAATAGAACTATTTTTTGAAAAAAAGGTATATCTCTTTTGTGTATGAGTACATATAATAAATATAGTGCACTTACATGAACTAAGGGCTCAACCAATACTTGTAGTGCCCAAACAAACATTATCACATCACTCCTGTTACTCGCCCAAAATATTGAATCTAAAAATGTCCAGATTGAAAATGCAATGGTTGTGATTAAAATTATTTTATTTGGAAGTGACTTACGACTCTTTATAAATACATAAACACCGATAATGAGTGCTAACAGCACTATTGGTAAATGTGAGTAGTAAACTAAGGGAGGAACATTGTCGGAAATAATTAGATAACTTGGACCGTCAAATTTACATAATTGAGCAACATTCATATTAACAATTATATCACAGCTTTTTGATTAAAATCTTAGCATCTGAGGGGTTTGAACCATATAAATATGATAAGCTAACTCTTATCTTATCTCCCTTTTCAACTTTGATAGAGTTCGGTATAGATATTAATATATCATTATTCATAAATTTTGTATCAAATCTGCTAATATATTTACCTGTAGGCAACAATACATCACTACATATCAAGAGAGAGTTTATTTCTCCAGTCCTATCAATAGTTAAATCTGTCTTAGATTTAACACCTAAGTTAGACACATTTTTAAAAAAGATATTATCATAAGTGTATCTAGACGAAAGATATGTCGGATTGTATTTCATCTCAGAAACCACATATAGTTTATTTTTCTTTAACTTTTCTCCACAATTAATATTACACAGAAAAAAAGATGACTTGAGACCAGATGGAATAAATTGTCCATCATGTTTCAGAGATTTTTTTAGAAACCTTACAATATCTATCTGTTTTTCAAAAAACATACCTGTATAAATATTTTCACTTATAATAATATCTGCCTTTAATGATAATCTTATTTTTCTTATATCCCCTTTTGTAAAAAAGAGATTGTCTTTTATGATTCTTTTCTTTATAAGTTGTTTTTTTATTTCATTAGATAGTTCATAAATTGAATTATTGATTTCAAAAGCATAGACTTTTGAAGCTTTTATAGATGCCATAAAAGACAAGACCCCTGTACCTAATCCAGCCTCGATGACTGTATCACCTTTCTTAACTAATTTATTAATTTCATCAAGAAACATTAGGGTTCTATTTTTATCCGTAACACAGTGAACTGCATCTAGAATATCTAGACCACGCTTATCAATACTCAAACTAGAAAATCTTTTTTCTTCTGAAACGTTCATGCTATTATCAAGTTTTTTAACTAAACCCTTTCTTTTACAGAATTTTAATATTTCACCATAAATGATATTGATGGTATTGTTTCTCATTGTGAATAACTTATGTTAACATATTACGATGCTATTAGTAAAAACAGTATTAAAAAAAAGTAAAACCCATGGAATAGGATTATTCGCGGCAGAATTTATACCAAAAGGAACAGTGACTTGGAAGTATTCAGAAGAATTTGATACTTCTTATCCGTTAAACTGTATAGATAGAATGCCAGAACATACCATGAGACGATTTCTTGATTGGGCATATCACGATATTAATAGAAAAAAATATATATTATGCTTTGATGATCAGAGATTTATCAATCATTCAGATAATCCAAATATTCAATCTACACCAGACATGGATACAGCAAAAAAAGATATTGAAAAGGGAGAAGAGTTGACTTGTAATTATGAAGATTATGAGAAAGGGTGGTTTAAAAATCGTGGAATAAAAAAGACATCATTTAAATCTACTTCTTAGATTTGGCAATAAAATTAATAACATAATTAATGTATTAAACACTAACATATATATAGGGTATATATAAATTGAAAAGATCCATTCCCTAATTGCCACTATATTAAGTAAACTAGCAATAAAAGTAACGGTCCAAGGTGTAAGTTCTTCACTGTAAGGTCTAAGATAACTCTTTTTTAACGTTGGCAAAATACCAAGAAAATCAATGAAAATATTAATCAATAATGTTATTATTGCCGAACCAGACAACAACCAAATAATAATACTTACACCAGATATAATTAGACAGTGCTTGTCAAAATTATTCCAACCACCTTCACCATATTTTATTGATAAAAGAAATGTAATAAAAGGCCCTAAAACATAACTCACGGCTACCCAAATTGTCTCTCTTGCTCCAACAGAATAGTAACTGGAAGCGATTATAATTCCCACAATAGTCAGAATGAGCCAAGTTGCTCTATTTGGAATAGTTTTTCCCCTTAAAATTGAAATGTAGTACAGTATAAAGGCCGAAAAAGAAAATATACCAGCAAGTACCCCAGTAAGATCTATAACTGAATAGGGCATATTTATACTGATTCATTATTAGAATTTTGACCAGAATCAATTACTTCAAAATCTTTTATGATCATATATCTATAAAATGTAATCACTGCTGATAAAATCATTAATATAAAAAATACTTTTACTAAGAGTCTTGATTTATTATCCATAATATAAGATTATACACTAAAAATGTTATATTTAGTAACATAAATATCTATATACTATACACATGAATATAATACCTCTATGTGATTTTGGCGGAGCAAAATACTTTCTTTTTTCTGAAAATGTTCCGTCATTGGTATATTATTCTCATGTTCCGCTTATTATAATAAGCTTCTCCATTGCCATATTAATGTTATTCAAATTAAAAAAAGAGTTGTCTGCCAGAATATTATCTTTTATCTTTATTTCTTTTGGATTGTGGATGTTCTTTTCTTTACTTTTTTGGGCTAATAATAGAGGTGATATAGTTATGACTTCCTGGGCGTTAACATTATTAGTTGAACCACTTATTTATATTGGTAGTTTATATTTGGTACAAACTTTAATAAAAGGAGATGATATTTCATTTCAACAAAAAGTTGTTATTAGTTTATTATACTTACCAATTATTTTATCACTACCAACCAAATTAACTCTTTCTGGTTTTGATATATCAAATTGTTTAAGTGTTGAGGGTCCGATAGCTCTTTATTACAGTTATATAATTGAGGGTATCTGTATAATATGGATAATTATCTACGCGATCAAGCAATTAACTATAAATACAGACAACAAATCTAGAGAAAAGATTTCACTTATTTCAATAGGTATTATAATATTTTTAGTTACATTTAGTTTTGGTAATATGATAGGAAGCTTTACTAATAATTGGAAACTTGGAGAATTCGGCCTCATCGGCATGCCCATCTTCGTCGCTTTTCTTGCATATACAATAGTGAAATTTAAGGTATTCAATATAGCAATAATTGGTAGAAATGTTCTGATCTTAGCACTTCTCATACTTATCGGCTCGCTTATCACCATTACCGACATTTATATCAGTCGCGTTATCATATCTATTACTTTTATAATATCGATAATATTCTCAATAATACTCATAAAGGCGACAAGAAAAGAAGTCGAGCATTTGAACAAAATCTCTTCCCTGGCATCGGAATTGAAATCGGCAAACTCTACCCTTTCAGAGAAAGTAGCGGAACAAACAAAGGAAATAAGCAGAGCGTATGAGCTAGAGAAAAAAGCAAATAGAGAATTGGAAAAACTAAATGAAACGAAGGATCAATTCATAATGATAACTCAACATAATATGCGCAATCCAGTGATAAGCATAGAACGTGAAATAGGCATCGCTATTGCAAATATAGACAAGAGTGGAAGTGGGTATACTAGAAAAGATCTGATTATAGAGAAAAATCTGAAAAACACCGAACATTATATAAATAACTTAAAAAGAATGGTTGATGACTTCCTCAATATCACTACTTTAAAAAAGGGCTCTCAAATACTGAATCTTTCAAATGAAAGCATAGAACCGATAATAGAAAACATAATAAATGATTTTAGAATAGATATGGAAAATATGAATATTACTATAGATTATCCTACGGAAACAGCATCTTGGTCTGATATAAGAATGGATAAAAGCAAAATCCGTGAAGCGATGACTATAATCATTGAAAATGCCATAAAATACAATGTGAAAGATGGAAAAATAATAATAAAAACTGAAAAAGATGCGAAGGCTTTCAAAATAATTATAGAGAACACCGGAGTAGGTATAGATCAAAATGAAAAAGAAAAAATATTTGAGAGGCTTTTCTATAGAAGCAAAGAAGCTCGAATCGCCAATCCAAGAGGTATGGGAGTGGGACTTTCGGTAGCTCGTGCAATAGTGAGAGCGCATCATGGAGATATAGATATACATTCTGATGGAGAAAATATGGGAGCGAAAGTAGTACTTACTTTGCCTTTTGACTTTATGAGGGATTTGGAGGAGGAGCTTGGGGTTGATTAGTTTTATATAAAAAATAAAACTATAGGAAACTGCAAGATTCTTTTTTAATTTTAATATATATTTACCCTTAATCTTAGCCACATTATGGCCTATTTACTTTCCCAGCCTTTCCATGGTATAATAGACGGTAGATAAGCGCATTGACATTGTTTCGTCAAGTGTGCAGGTTGGAAAACAAAAACCCCTAAGGCGCATGCGATTGTATCGCGCGCCAGAAAGGAAAGCATGAAAAAGCTAGTTGTCAGTATGATGCTCTCCTTTTTCTGCCTGATCGGCAGTTTGAGGGGAGAGTTTCCAGGCTTCCTGATGGGAAGTGAGGAGAGGGTGATGGAGCATCACATCACCAATGTCCAATACATCTCCATGCATGTGCATCAGGATGCATATAAAGGAGAGATTGGAAGATTTGTTGGAAATACTCCTCTGTTGAAAAACAAAGAGGATCTTGATAAATTTTTCAAACTCAAGCTCGATGCTTGTGCTCAAGGAGCACTTACAAATTCCTCAAAAGGAATAGATAGAAATGCTCCATTCAAGATTTGGGCAGTTGCCAATCATTGGGATTCGCAACTGCGTAAGGGAATCCTTTATTTCGGAGTGACAAGTGAGTTCATGCTCACAAAATCCTCTGATGGATCATATAGATTGCCAGACTTGTCTAAGGTAGTACTTAAACAAGCAACTAAAACATGGTACAAGGTAAAAGATCTAAAATGGGGAAGAATAGAAATCTTTTCCGACGACGGGATCTCGGAGTCTCACCCAGAGTGGGTTGATACCGAAAAATCATATCTAATAATTGATAGAGATACTGCTGTTTCTGGGATCAAACAGATTAACATAGTATCTGGTGTCAATAATGATTTCCAAGTCTTCAACGGTATGGGTTTACCGATTGCTGAGGAAAAACCCGTACTGAAAATCCTTAATGGAGAGACTTATGCTGAAAGCGGGAGTCAGCAGTTGAAGGTTCAAAAGCTTTCGGCTCTGCCGGAAGCAAAAACCATCACCATACAGGTCTCTGGTGGTGAAATAGGTAGAGTCTTGCAGATTCAATCTGCAACAAATATCACAGGTCCATGGAAGGATGTCGATAGTACCAGACACTCCATTTGGCCTGATGAGGGTACAACTACCCTCACATTCACAGACGAAACAATTTTCAAAAGGAATTTCTATCGAGTTCGCTCGGTCAATGAAGTTCCCTTTGTTAACAACTAAAAATCCACTTCTGGCAAATTGCAGGAGTGGATTTTCTTTTATATTTTATCTTTATATTTCACCTATTTTAGATTTGGTTACAGTTATCACAAGAGAATCTCCTTCTTCACTATTTTTAGCTGTATAATCAGTTCCGCTATCCAAATCATCACATGTCATGGTGAATACATAAGAACCTACGGACAAAGCTCCTGGATCATATTCTTCAATACTAGGATTAAATTGAATAACTTCTGGTACACCATTTCTATCAAAAACTGCGTAACATTCCCCTTTATTCGCACCGGAAACAGATTTCCATTCTATGGATGCACTCTGCCCCACCCTTATCTTTCTTGAAACAGTAGTCTCATCATTTGCATCACCTGGGTTCTTTAGCCACATATGAATACCTTTGGCACTTGGTCCTACTATAACTATAGGCACATAGGTTTCCTTTATTCCATATCCGCTAGAGTCGGTTGCTATTACCTTTACCTTATAACCTGAGCCGAGAGTTGTCACATTAGAGATTGATACTGATATATCGTCGCATGTAGTATTTGAACCACCTAGAGTACATTGTGTAGATCCAAGACTTGCACTTGATCCTGAAGGAAGATTGCTACCATTTATACCTCCGTCATGTGGCGCAATAGATAGTGTTATTATTCCTACATAAGCTCCAAGACTACCGACCCTTACAAGTCCGCTATTATAAACAGCTGGAGGATTTGCTAGATTTACATTTATATTTTGTACAGTATTGAAAGTAAAGTCAGTAGATCCACTCGATGTTCCGCAGTTTACAATGCATACTCCACCACCTGTAGTAGCTCCTGCGCCCGCCGCAAAGTCTATCCACCCCACAACATCCCCTCCCCATGCATAACCTCGGAGATATCCTCTTGTAACATTAGAACCGTTTTCAACTGTGGTGATTTCATAATAAGTTACCCCCTCCTCTCCGGCAGTATAACCACTATCCGTATCTGGAGAATGATGATTATTGCCAGAAAGACTTATCCATCCGTCCCAACCATCAGTTCTACCTATAGCAGATACTGCACGAGCCCAGCCCTTCACTTCACCGAATTTAGGATTTGCAACATTTGTATTTATTGTTGCATCTATAGCTGTAGTACCAGCACCAGATGGGAATCCTGATAAACCACCAAACTGTATCCAGCCAATATTTGATGACCATGCATAGTTGGTGAGTTTGCCTGTAGTACTACCTGCAGAATTGTCAAAAGATACATTATAGAGTCCACCAAACGAGCCTGAGTTTGTAGAACTAAAGCTTATCCAGCCAATATTTGATGACCATGCCCAGCCAGAAGTCTCACCTGATGCAGCAGAAGGAGGTAGAGCTGTGGTAAATACCTGATCCGAAGAAGTAGACATATTACCTAGAGAATCTATCGATATTACCCTGTAGTGATAGGTAGTGTTCTGTATGAGATTTGTAAGGAGCTGAGAATGTAGAGTCACTAGAGAGGGATTTGCCACAGTACTATTTGCATAAGCGAGTTGACTATTCACTCGAGCAAGCTGTTTCGGAGTTTTATTGCCATAAGCTATGCTTGTACCATACTCTACCTGTGAAGTTGAACTTTCATTCGTTGTCCATGTTATAACTGCTGTAGAAGTAGTTGTTGTACCTGTGATTATTTCAGTTATAACTGGAGGAATATTGTCCGCTATAACATTTATAGTTGTACTCGCAATAGAGCTTATCCCACCTTGAGCCACTATCACACTAGCTGTATACGATCCGATAGTACTATATGTGCACAAAAATTCAGGGTCTGGATCAGGAGAGCTGTAAGCATCAGAAACTTTGCATCTGAACTGAAGTTCAATAGGCCCTGTCGCAGTTCCTGATCTGCTTGCTGTAAGAATAGTACCGAGACCTGGAGGTACAGTACCGTTTGAAGGATCTGCTGTAAGTCCAGCTGTTAGAGTACCACTTGGTGTTACTGTAAGTGTTCCAGGAGTATAGCTAAATGTGTAATTTGATGATACTCCACCAGATGCCGTTATAGGATATGTTCCTACTGGAGAACCGGCAGTAGCTGTAGTTGAAAGAGTGGGAATTGTGCTGAGCGCTGAAGTGGTGTCACCATTTACAAATCCACTATATGTAGCTGTAAGAGCAGGGTTTGAGGCGCCAGAAATCTTTGACTTATCATCTGCAACAACAGCCAAATTCTTCTTATTTATATCTATATATACAATCTGGGAAGCACTATTATAATTTGCGGTATCAGCAGGTGTAAATGTTACATTGAGATTTTGACTATTGCCCGCATTCATCACTGTGCCAGATGATGGTGAGTATGAAAATGTTCCGGATACAACAGTTGAAGCATTAAGCTGTGTTGAACTCAAAGCGGTGCCGTAAGTGATAGGGCTCGGGTTAGGCCATGTAATAGGCGGGGTTGTTTTCGGAGAAAAAGTTACAGTTATTGACCCATTTGCATCTGCGAAGATGAAACAATCATTCCCAGTACATGATGAACCGAGACCTCCCCAGTTTGAAACTTTATAGTTTGGATCTGGAGTCGCTACTACAGAGACAATACTTCCTGAAGTAACTGAGCTACCGCAACCTGTACAGTTTACACTTCCATTTGCACCTGCTGATGCTGTTATATTGTAAGTATTCGCCACTACTTGTAGTGTATGTGTCTCAAAACATGTACCAGATGGACCATTTGCACATAAATAAATATGATAAATATTGGAATCAGGTGAACCTGTGGTAAATGTGCTATTCCATGAACCAAGACCGCTTGGCAATACTCCATTACCTGATGGATACCAACATGAACTACTGCTAGGAGATGCGCTTCCAGCTACTATTACCCAACAATTTGTACCTGTGTAATTTGTTGGTCCAGTGATGGAACCGCTCAAAGTCATTAGAGTATTTGGAGCTACTATTGTAGCACTTGGAGAAAGACTTGCAGAACCGACTGGATTTCCACCGTCTTGCGTAGTTGCGCTAAATGTAGATGTGTATGAGCTTAGATTCCCTGC
>SXGQ01596768.1_pt1 | contig 27715 bp, 51 predicted proteins | sample 3178371 | NCBI WGS metagenome assembly SXGQ01 (sample SAMN11356859, study PRJNA531348) | freshwater metagenome | isolation source: freshwater sample F1-20 | place: China: Fuxian Lake, Yuxi | collected 2017-12-25 | reverse complement strand
GAGATTGCAAAGAAGTGGGGCGGCGGCGGGCATAGGAAGGCAGCCGGTTTTAATCTACCTCCCAATGTGAGCATCGAAACCATATTCGATGTCAATCAGTTAACCACAGAAGACATCTGAAATAACTAATTGTGTATGACCATAGGAAGGAGAGCGAATGTCTCTGAGACCAAGCTGGGACCAAATCTGGATGGACTTTGCTCACACGATATCCAAGAGGTCTATCGACCCCAGATTTCAAGTGGGCTCTGTAATTGTAACTGAAGACAATTCACAAGTCCTCGCAGTTGGCTACAATGGAGACCACCGCGGTGGCCCCAACGAAGTCGAGTCAGTGGAGCCAGGAATGAGCGGCCTCCTCCACGCAGAAGTCAACTGCCTCATCAAGTGCGACTTCAATCATCCAAAGAAGAAGAAGATGTATCTCACTCTGTCGCCTTGCAAGATGTGTGCGAAGGCCATTATCAATGGTGGAATCACTGAAGTCATCTACTCTGAAGAATACAGGGATAGAAGCGGAATAGAGCTTCTTATTTCTTCAGGTATCACAGTAAGAAGTTTTTAGATTGGAAGGTGATATTTAGTTTAGAAAGTTGGGCCGTGATACCTTGAAAGAAAAATCTCGCAAAAATCAAAGATTAGATGCTGTTAAATTCTGCTTTGGCATATCTCCTAATCTATGTGAAGGGGGATTAAAATTTCTTATTGAAGAAGATGCTGATAAACGAGATGAAATAGCAGATAAATTTGTCAAAAATTTTTTACGACTTTCTAAATCTTCTAAGCAATTTTTTCCAAGTCTCATGGGTGCTATACCCACAAATATGGAATTGATATTTCAAACCGCTAGCAGCAAGGAAGAATTGCAGAATATCTACAGGGCTTTCAATCATTTCACGCAAGTTTTTGAAAATGTTGTTGTAGAAATTTTAGAAATAACTGCTTCTGAAACAGACGATGATCTTAAATTGATAGAAGCTTTAGAAAAAAGAGGAGAAGATTTAAAGAAGATAATAAAGTTGAATTTTATCCCAGACAAATCTTCCAATAAAAAATTTGATACTTTTACGAAAAGGTTAGCTGGATATCTTGGAAGCGATTATCCACTAGATGATAATCCTGGTGTTTTTCAAAAAATTATTGCAGCTGCTATTGATTCTTTTACAGAAAATCCGACTACCGCTTCAGGAACCGACAGTAATCTCGAGATTATTTTCAGTGGAAAGACAGCATCGGTATTAATGTTTAACGATCTTTCAAGAATATCTGTTGGAAGATTTAGAGAAGGAACTAGACAATACTTTGATGAATTTAATACAGTAGCTGGATCAGTCTATTCTGAAAAAATCGAATCTCCTAGTGAGTCTGGGGGAAGCGAAACTGGAACTGGTTCTGAAACCGGAGGGTCTGAAGAAAAAGATTCTGATTCCAAGGAAGCTGGGATTTCAAGAGATTCTGAAGGGAAAAATCTCTGGGATATGATGATCTCTAAAAAGACTAAAAATTTCAGAAAAACAAAAATCGATCCAAAAGCAAAAGACATCAAGAAGAGTTTGGACAGCTTAAGCTCAAATTGGTCAGAGATTAAAGCAAATCCAGATGAAAAATACAAGCTTAGTTTCTTAAAAGACATTAAAAGCTTAAGAGATTCTCTTGCAGATGTGAAACTAGAAGGAAAGAACTTAAAGAGTCAAGATTTGATTGTAGAAAGCTGGATTAAGATAGCCGGTTTGGAAGATTAACATGAATAATTTAATACAAAGAATTATGCTTGAAGAATACAGAAGCCATCTTGAAACTCTTCTGTCTGAAATCAAAGTTTTTGATGAAAAAGAGAAGACAATCTTAAGCCCAGATCTGAAAGTGAAGCACAAAGATTCAGGCTACATTTACACCATTGACAGTATTAAGGGCAAGAAGGGCAGTGCTTTCATTGCTTTGAGACCACCAGATGCGCCTAGGCCAACAGCGGTCAATGATGAAGAATATGAAATTGATGACAGTCTCTTGCACTATGTAAGCGACAAAGAATTTGAAAAGAAATATGAGGAGGCTTAATGTCTAAGAAGCAAAATTTCCTAAAGGGAATAGTGAAAGATGCCGTGAAAGAAGTTTCCTCAAAAATTGAGATGCCTTCTCTTTCTGAGGCTTATGTAGTACAAGCAAGAAAGCACTCGCAGCATACCGACTCTCTTTCACAGAAGACAATAAGCATACACAATGAACTTCTTGATGGCTACGTAAAGAGTCTCAATGAAGTCTCTATCAAGTTAGACTCAGTTGATAGAGACTCTTCTAATCCAAACAGCTCTGAATTCAGGCAGCTTAAGCTTGATGAAGCCCATCTCATCAATGCGGCTTTTCTACATGGGCTTTTCTTTGAGAACATCGGAGATCCTGAGAGCAGGATATCCACTGAAGATCTCTCTCACATCAGGCTTTCACGAGACTGGGGTAGTTTTGATGCTTGGCAGAGAGACTTCATTGCTTGCAGCATGGCAGCGAGAAATGGTTGGGCTGTGACTTGCTACAATACTTTTTTGGACAGATACATCAATGTCGTTGTTGATCTTCATTCTTTGAATGTTCCGTTTGGCTGCATCCCAGTCGTTGTTATGGACTGTTGGGAGCATTCTTACTTCACAGATTATGGCAAGGATAGAAAGACTTATGTCTATGCCCTAATGAAAGAATTGAAGTGGGAAAAGATAAACAAGCGTTTTGAAGACGCAGAAAAAATTTCAAGGGTGCTCAAGTGAAAAAGAAAAATCTATCCTCTAGAAAGCTTTCAGAAGCAGACGAACCGAAGAGCGTTGAAGTTTCTTCTGATTCCTACGAAAACTCTCTTGACAAACTGATCATAAAAGCAATAATGTCTGCTGAAAGAGCAGCAGTAAAGTCTGGCAAGACTAGCAAATCTATCACTGCTATGGAGTCAGTTGAAAAGAGGAGCTTTCAGTTCTTGTTTGAAGACGACAATCTTGAAAAGCCACCTCTTGATTTAGGAACTTTTAGCCTTGAAATTTCAAGATTGATATCGAACGCTGCTTCTCTTCTTGATTTTAAGACAGCAATTTTGAACATGTCTTTTTCTTACTTGCAGAACAAGTATGACCAGAAGACTGCAGAAGATTTCTTAAATCTCATGGAAGACGACTTTGATATGTCGCCAGATGAAGAGCACGAAGATTCAGATGGACAGCACTCTGATGACACGCTTAATGTCATGCCAGTTCATTATGCACCAGGAGCATATGGGGGCGGCGGCTCTTGATCAATGAAATTGAAAGAGAGAGTGTTGGACTATTTAGAAAGCCAATACACATATTTCTCTATGAGAAGAGCCACAAAGATTTGAAGAAATTCTGTAAAGAGAACAGGCTGACTATGCAAGAAATAGTGGAACATTTTCTGACAGAGTTTCTTGATGGAAAAAAAGAATATGTAGAGATAGTTCAAAAGCTTTCAGAGGGCAAGAAGAAGAAGAGCATCAAGAGAATTACTGAATCAGAAGCTGATTCTATCTACGATGCTATTGAAGCTCTTGCATATCAAGAGGAGGAATAGATGAAAATTAAAGAATCAGTTTTGAGAAGCCTTTTGAGAGAAATTGCAGTTAATGGATCTGCAGATTTCAAGACTACAGTCCCAGACTCTCTTCCTATTCTACCTTTTCCTCAAATGGCTGTCCAACTCTCACAAGATCTTCCCCCTCTTGAAGATCCAAACTATACGCCTGCAAACGCAAAGGAGCTCGGAAGAGCCCTGGCTGCTTCTGCAGAATACATCGATGCAGATAAAGTAGAAAAATTCTATAGCGACTTTAAGAGGCTCCTCTCTGGCTACAATAATGTCTAATCATGCAAAGCTGAGCTCGATAATGGAAGGATACTACAGGCCTGAAAGAGAGAATCTCTTTGAGTCTCTGCCAGTCATGCTTCCAGTAAAAGCAAGAAGCTCTGAATGGAAAGTAGAAGAAGATAGGAGACTTTGCAGGTCTTTTGAGTTTAAAAACTCAGAAGATTTGAAGGGTTTTGTCTCCAGCGTTATCGATGAATCTCTCAGGTCTGAGATACAGCAAAAAATAGTCATCGATGGAATGAAAGTTTCTATTAAGCTCGATTTCAAGTCTGTTGTATCTCAAAATTCTAAGGTGAAAGAATTTACCAATTCTATCGACAGTCTAAAAGATTACAAGCACACAGAGAGGTTTCCTCGTGGAGAATGAAAACGAATTTGTCTTCGATAAGTTTATGGAAGACATCATAAAGAGAGAAGAGGCAACAGGCCAGACCCGACCAGATGCAAAAGAAGAGCCTCTTACACCACAAAGAGAATACATTAGAAAGTATCGCGAGCTTCCTCAGAATAGAACTCGCTGGAGCTGAAAATGACGATCAACAGCAGGCAAGAGCTCTTTAGAATTCTAAAAGAGCTTAAAGAAGAAAATCAGAGCGAACTTAAGCTTCAAAAAACAGTTGCTCGTAAGCTTAGACCCTATCGTGCTGAAAATTCTGATTCTGAAATAGAAGAAGACGAAGAGGAACCTGCTGAAGATAAGAAGCCAAACGAAGAGAAGCCAAAAGAAGAGAAGCCAAAAGATTCTTCTAAGAAAGCTATTGAAAAGATCAAAAAGTCTCCCCCAACAGTGCCATCTAAAATCGAAGTGTCTTCAATAGTAGACAAGATTGACTTGATAAGAGCAGGCGGTTCTCTCAAAGATGATGCTATAGTCAAGAATCTTGAATCTTACCTCTTCTCTTTGGACGAAGTTCAAAAGAAGTCTCTGTTTATTTACCTTGATTCTCTTTCGAGAATCATTTTTGCTAAGCAGGACTCTTCAGAAGTTTCTGTTCCAAAGGCTTCAAACACGCAGCCTTCTCAGCCTGAGAAGCAAGAAAAGCCCAGCAAAGTTTCCAATGCTGGGCTTCCTGTAGTCTCTGTATCTAAGAAGAACTAATTTCCGTTCAAATTAGTTCTAATCTTATCAGTAAGCTTCTTTCCCTTTTCTGAAGCTGTCTTTAGATCCTCAAGGCCTAAAAGACGGCGCGCCTTGTTGTATTCTTCTTCAGAAAGTCCGCTCTTAAGAACAGAAAGATCGACAAACTGTCTCAATTCCATATCAACGACTGGAACTTCCTCACCATCCATTCCAGGTTCAGTTTCTCCAGTCCTCCTGTTTAGGAAGATGTAGAGTATCTTCGGATTTTCCTGATCCTCTGGAACGTCGATAAATGGTATTGATGAATCCTCTGAATACAGAATTTCTGGTATCCAGTTTGCGCGGCTGGCCTTCAAGATTTAACCTCCTAACAAAATGATAAAGAGGACTTCAAGAGAGTTAAATTATTTGGATTCTTGATATACCTTACCAGCTTTAGATATCTCTTCTTTTCCTTTAGAGTAGATTTCTTTAACTTCCTTGGGGAGGATGTCTGAAATATCTTGATCAACTCCAATTATGTTTTTCAAGAATAATTCTCTAGCCTGTTCCATAGACTTGTTCAAATCGCTATTTGGTTCTCTCATCTGTGAGATAATCTTTTCAATAGCGTTTTTCGTAAGAGATGCTTCAGCGATAGAAAGCAAATCTTCGTCTTTTATCTTTTCATCTCCCTCTTTTCTTTTAATCCCAGCGCTTTGAAGGAGAGTATCTACCTTGCCTTCTTTCTTTGCTTTTTCAACCATTTCAGAAGCAGCTTTCTTGAGCTCTTCTTTTTTAGGAAGAGATTTTTCATCTATTTGAAACGGAGTTTTTTCAAGAACTTTTACAGCCTTTGAAAAATCTTCTAAGTTTTTTGACTTCACTGCTTCGATGACGAAGATCTGGGGTGATTTTAAGATTTCAACTGCCTGTCTTATTTCTCTTCTTTTCTCTTCGAGAGCTTTTTTGAATGCCAATTTCATTTCTGGCGATTGAGAAATTCCACCTTCTAAATTTTTTTGAAGTGTTTGAACAACCTTTTCATAATCTTCATATGCATTTGAATCTTTTTTTTCTTCTTTCAAGAGATTTCTTATATCGTGAATTGAAGATTTGGATTCTCTTAATTTACCCAAAATGACTCTATTCAAGTCTCTAAGCAGGCGGGTTCTGTAGCCTCGAAGTTCTGGAGTATCATTTCCACTGAGAGCGTCAATCGCAGCTTTTTCTAAATAATCTCCTGGGTCTGTTCTTCTTCTTCCAGGGTCATCTGATATAGCAGGAAGTCTTAATTTTATTCCTTGCCCACTGAGCACTTCTTTAGCTTCGTCCCAATACTGCTTGCCGCCAGTGATAACTCTGTATCCAACATATTTACCTGGATTTCCTAAGAATGCAAACAAATGTAGATCTGTTGCAGTTGCTGGAAATCTTGCCTCGCCAGCTCTTACGATCCCCTCATATTCATTCCAGATCCTGTCTCTTCTGGATTTGTTGGCACTCATTATTTCTTCTATTTTTTCTTCTTTGAGAAAAATTCTAAACGTCATCCTAAATAAAAAAGTTGAAGTTCCTATGAGGTCTTTACCTGCAACCTGTGTAGCTCTCCAGATGTCTCCAAGAGAGTCCCACAGCGGCCAAAAGTCGTCCGCGGTCATCAGACCCGGGTAAGACTCTTCCAGGATGTTTTCTTTCTTAGAAGTCATTGAAGATTATCTCTCTATCAGCCCTTAAATCCTATCCCAGGAAATCCAAGAGTAACCTTTCCATCACGGCTGTTTGACTTCTTTCCAAATACTCTTCCGTTTGACCAAGCGCCTTCCAGGGCACGTGCCCTCTTCAGAAGCTCGAGAGACTCTTCGATTGCTCCTTCAACTTGCTTGTCGTTCTCAGAGCATTCACTGCAGCCCTTCATTCCGTGGGCTTCGCAAGCTGCCCCTTCTTCCATCTTTGCTTCTGCAGCTACTTCTGTATTTTCCTTCAAGAGACCAGAAAGCTTCTGCCACCTTTCTACGCTGATGTCCATGGAGACACCTCCTTCCAGATAACTATCATGCAATTCATTGAACAATTAAAATATTTTGCTTAAAATTTCGAGAGGTCAAAATGGAACAAACAAATCTCGTTGTTGGTCAAATTGTATTTCTGAAGCTTCAAAAGGGAAAGATTATGCCTGCTAGGGTCTTCGAAGAGATTCGGAGAAAGACTCTTCAGGGAGAGACTGTAAGCTATGTCTTTCAGTCACGAATTAATGGTGCAATGAAGACATATGAATATGACAATTCTCTTGAGCTCTTTAGGACGACTGAAGAGGCATACACAAGAATGCTTGAAGAGGCCAGCAGCTTTATTGAAAAGGTCTGCTCAGAGGCCGGCAGAGAGGCGCGTGAAATCTTTCAGCTTCAAGAAGAAGCAGCTGTTCAACAGCAGAGCAGTAAGAAGTCCTCTTCTCAAGTTCAGCAGGCAAGAATTGTTCTTGAAGATGGAACTGTAGCAAATATTACGATTTGAACCTTCCCAATTAGACAAAATAGTATTACAATAGAGTCACAGGAGGTTTCTTGAATCTCGTTATTGACCTTGCAAACATGGTCCATCGTGCTCGTGCTGGATTTCAACGGGGTGAGAACTCCATTTCCTTCATGTTCTCACGCATGTTTCGAGCAGCGGTTGAAAAGTTTGACCCTACTCGAGTCTATGTCGTCCTCGAGGGTAAGCCGGTTTCGAGGAAGGAGGCTCTTGCAGAATACAAGGCAACTCGCTCCTCCCCAGGAGACGATTTCTGGCGGCAGCATGCTGACGTCCTCGGAATTTTGCAAAATCTTCCAGTCTGGATTATCCGACATCCGCACGAAGAGTGCGACGATGTGATTGGACACATCGTAACCGAAATTAGAAAGGACGAAGAGTGCATTATCGTATCTTCTGACTCTGATTTTACTCAGCTTCTTAAGGTCGGTGATGAACGAGTCCGTCTTTGGAATCCAGTGAAAGAGATTTGGGTTCAGGCAGTTCCATACGATTACGTCTCTTGGAAGTCTCTTACAGGAGATTCAACTGACGGCGTTCCCGGATTCAAAGGAATCGGAGGAAAGACTGCTGAGAAGATCGTGACCACTCCTGGGAAGCTTGAAGAATTTCTTGAGAAGTCTAACAATCGAGAAATCTACAATCGTAATTACGGGCTCATCTCTTTTCATAAAATCTATGAAGGACTTCAAATCAAGAGTCCCTCTTCCAACTTCGAAGAAGTTCGAAATGATTTTGAGCGGCTTGGATTCAAGTCTATCTTGATTGAAAAGAGTTGGAAGAAGTATGTCGATACATTTCAAAATTTGGAGTAAATGATGGAAATTTTTATGCCTGACCGCTTGCATAGTCTCAGAGCTGCTGGAATCATCACCGAGAATGAGATTGCATTCAAGATTGGTGACCTCTATGTCGCTGAGAATGTCCTCACTCGAAACCGTCGAAATATCACGATTCCAGACAGCGTCCTAAATGAGCGCCGGGAGATTCTCCGCGGATGAACAAGATTATTGAATATGGCGAAGATTCTCGAGCCCATCTCCTCAAGGGGGTGAAGGCTCTTGCTGATGCTGTTCGAGTCACGCTCGGACCACGCGGGCAGAATGTCGTAATTGAGCAGCTCGGCGCCCCGCCCCTTGTTACAAAAGACGGTGTCACAGTTGCAAGAGCAGTAAATCTGAAAGACCCATTTGCCAATTTAGGTGCCCAAATGGTAAAGGAGGCCGCAAGCAGAGCCTGTGATGTCGCAGGAGATGGAACTACGACTGCCACCGTAATCGCATACAATATCTTTTCAGAGGGACATAAGCTTATCTCAGCTGGTTTCTCTCCTCTGGAAGTTCGTCAAGGTATTCAAGACGGAGTCGATGCTGTCTTGAAGGAAGTCTCTGAAGTTGCCCTTCCAGTCCGATCTTCAAGCGAAATAGAATCAGTTGGAACCATCTCAGCAAATGGCGAGCGTGAAATCGGAAAGCTGTTAGTTCAAGCTCTTGAGCTTGTTGGACCCTCGGGGATTATCACTGTCGAGGAAGCAAAGGGTTTTAATACCTCGCTTACCACAACCGAAGGAGCTGAAATAGACAGAGGTTATCTCTCGCCTTATTTTGTCAATAACTCTGACAAGGGAACTTGCGAACTTAAAGACCCATTCGTTCTCGTCTGCAACAAGAAGATTTCTTCAATTCGAGAAATTTTGCCCCTGTTGGAGAGAGTTTTGGATGCTGGGAAGCCGTTGCTCATCTTTGCTGATGAGGTAGAGGGAGAAGCTCTCCAGGGTCTTGTCATGAACAAGGCAAAGGGAATCCTACAGGTCTGCGCTGTGAAGGGTCCTGAATTCGGAGATTCAAGAGTCCCAGCTCTCGAAGATCTTGCAGCACTCTTGGGATGCCGCCTCTTCATTGGAGATAGCTCTGAGCTCTCGAGGGTCGAACTCTCTGACCTTGGAAGGTGTGAGAAGGCACAGATTCACAGGAACAAGACTGTGATCGTGAAGCCCGCGGGTTCTCAGGCCTCAGTTGCTGAGAGAGTGAAGTCCATCAAGTCTCAGATGGAAACCCCAGGAATTGAAGAGTGGCAGCTATCGATCCTCCAGCGCCGCCTCGGTCGCTTGGCAGGTTCTATTGCAGTCGTCCATGTCGGCGGAGCCACAGAGCTTGAAGTTCGCGAAAGGAAGGACCGAGTCGATGACGCTCTGGCTGCTACCAAGGCTGCAATCGAGGGCGGAATCGTCCCTGGCGGCGGGTCTGTCCTTGCAAAATCTACCAAGATTCTTGATAGGCTTGGCAAGGGACAGTCCGATGCTTACAAAGCTGGTTTGTCTGTCGTCCGTCATGCTTGCCTTGCTCCCATCCGCCAGATTCTTGAAAATGCTGGCATTCCTTCTGAGAAGATCGTTGATAGGCTCGTTCGTTCTGATTCTGACATCGGATATGACGCTGCAAATCTTGAGTGGTGCAATCTAATCGACCGTGGCATCATCGACCCTGCAAAAGTTATTGCATCCTCACTTGAACACGCCACGTCTGCAGGGTTATTATTACTATCAGTTGGGACAAGCATTGTGCATGAACCCAACGAAACAACCGCCAAGTAGAAAGTAGAAAACAAAAATGAGCAAGAAGTTTAATCTGCAAGAACTCGCCCTCGTCCCACTTCAGGAGCTCACTACTCAGCATGAGTCTCTCACCTCTTACATCGAGCGTGAGCGTCGAAAGGGACGGGACCACCATGAACTTGAGATTGAAGCATGCTATCTCTATCGAGAGATTGATTATCGCCACCAGGTTACTCGAGCCCATGAGGCTTGGCTGGCAACTCGAGGGCCTGTTGAGGACAACGATATCGAGAACTACGAAGAGAGCTATTCTTATTTTCAAAATTAATTGATTATTTTGATCTGAGGCCTTCCCTTCAGCCATTCCGTGTATTAAATTAGTAACACGGAATGGCTGAACAACAAAGGAGATAGGAAATGAGAGACTTTCATCGCGCAGTCGGAGCTCATGGACTTCTTAACCGTGAAGAAGAAGTAAATCTTGCACGAGCAATGGAGGAAGGCGACAAGCGGGCTCGTGAAAAGCTCATCAACTCTAATTACCGACTTGCAATCTCGATTGCAAAGAAGTATTCCAATCGAGGCTATGAATACGAGGACCTCATCCAGGAAAGCTTTCTGGGTCTTATCAAGGCTGTTGATCGATTTGATCACCGCCGCGGCGTTAAGTTTTCTACCTATGCAACCTGGTGGATTAAGCAAAGCGTCTCGCGCCTTGTGACTGAGAATTCTTCTGCTGTGAAGATGCCTCCTTCTGCAAATCTCTTCCACTATCGCGCCCAGTGCATGATTCGAGACTACACTCGAGACTTAGGACATGCTCCGAATGACCAGGAAGTGGCAGACTTCATGGGCGTAGGTCTTAACACTTACCTCAGCATCATGAACTGCTACGGCAAGTCTATCTCTCTCGATCAGACTACTTCCGGTGATTCTGAATCTCCGAAGTTCGGAGATATTATCCCCGATACTGTAAGTGAGACTTCGGAAGACTTGATTGACCGTGAGAAGTCGAGCGAAATCATTCGACTTGCCCTTGCGTCTCTTACGCCTCGCGAAGAGAAGGTGATTCGCATGCGATTCGGAATTGTGGAAGATCCTCAAAACCACGAATCTTTTCCTATCACTGCTGAAGAAATCGAAGAACTCAACCGTCGTTCTATTGAAGAGGAGGTCTGATATGATGCCGAAGGGTCACAAGTCCAAGCACGGATATGCCACCACGAAGCAGGCAGGCGGCCTTGGTTTTCGAGAGATCGCTGAGGGAATGACGAAGGATGGAGACAACATGAACCACTCTACGGCACGAAACATCCTCCATCGAGGTCTCCTTAAGATTTCTCGTCCCTTGTGCGAAGCTTACGGTCTCTCTGGAGAGGAGCTTGAAAAGGAAGCATCTAAGGTCGCCGCTGATCCTCGATTTCAGTCTGCCGTTTCTGAGCTTCTAAAGAAGCGTCAATGAGCCCTCCGAATATCATCCACCTCCAGACTGAAGCCCTTGAGCTTCTTGATTGGGATGAAGATGAGCTAAAATTCGCAGTAAATTCGGCAATTTCTCTCTTCGAAGAAGCCTCTAAAGATCTTGAACCTGCAAAAGCAAGAGTCTTTGTGTTCAACAAGCTTTGTGAAAGTTACGGAAAAGAAGCCTCGGCTGCTGTCATGAACTTAGTTATGGTAATGTCGGTAAGAGTCGATAATACGCCGGAGGCATAAATGGCAAAGTCACCTTGGGAAAATTTTGTAATTCGCAGAAAGATCGACATCAATGCATTCAAGAGCTTTCATGGACTAACAACCAAGGAGCTTTTTCTAAAAAAGCTAGATGAGATGGGTGTAGAGTATCCGAATAACGAGTTCTTAGATATCGTCTATCCAGTTCCAAAAGTAGAAGAAAAAATTGAAAAACTAATTGAAAATAAAGCTGAAGAGATTAAGATTGCAGAAGAAGATAGCCTTCTACCAGAAAATTCTAAGACAGTAAATCTAAAGAAAAAGAAAAACTACAACTTCAACAAGTAGATAAGAGGTAAAAATTGGCTAACACCGTCGTTACTGAGTTCATCGAGAAGCTTACTGGTGTCGAGAACGAGATCCGTCTCCTCCAAGAAGACCGAAAGGGTCTTATCGATGAATACAAGGAGAAGATCGATATGAAGGCCTTGATGGCAGCAATCAAGATCGTTAAGATCAAGAATCGACTGGGACCCTCTGAGGGCGAGTGCGAGACTTACCTCAGCGAGATTGAGAACCTGCACATCTAAATCTAAAATCAAAAACTGAAAAAATCAAAGGCAGCTTACGAGCTGCCTTTTTTCCTTCCCATCTGACTAGCAGTGAATTATATTGCTGTAGGAGGTAACAATGAAGCTCGTCTGCATCCACTGTGAATATGAGTTTGATATCGATTCTCCCCTCAAGAAGCGGGTAGGTGGAAAGATCAACGAGTGCCCCGAGTGTGTCGAGGACCTGGGCGGAGACAACTCGCCTCCAAAGTACCTTGGCGTCACTGCAGGAGACGGTAAGATGTCTGGGGTGACCATCCTCAAGTTCGAGTCAGAGAAAGACCGAGAGTCCTACTCCAAGATGTGGAAGAACAACTCTGGATACAACAAGGGTAAGGAGTGCCAGCTCGGCGGGCACTTGACTTCGTCGTCGGGTATGAAGTTCACCACCCTTCAGAAGACTGAAGCGGTCAACCACAAGGGCAAGCTGTAATCAGCTGATCTTGAATATCTGTGGAGAGGCGACCATAGTCATATCGACTCCTCTCTTTATGGGAGCTGGAGGTGCTATTGGATAGGTCTTCACTCGCTGCTGGAGCTTGTATACAAAACCTTCAGCAGCGTTTGAATTTGCGGCTAGCATATCATTAAGACCCAGAGAGAGCTCACCAGATTCTTCAAGGGCTTCAAAGATAGACTCGGTGAGCGAGACATAGTTCTCCATAATCTTTAGAGCGCTTGCTGCTATATCGATGTCTGCCTTTCCGACAGGTGAACCCCAGCTCTGAATCATCATCAGAGCTCCATCAGTAAGAGCGATTGGATCTGCAGGCGTCTCATTGTTGGTGATTCCAATAGACTTCTCAACAGTGTCATCAAACGCTGTGGTGAAATACTCATAGATGCTTGAGTAGAGCTCATGATCTGGCATAAACCCTGTTCCCTTTGCGACATGATGAGCTGAGTGAAACCAGAGCTGAGCTCCTCTTAGGAAAGAGGTGTATGCGCAAAGATATTCTTCCAACATTTTGATTGTCTCCACAAGAAGATAACTATCTACAAAGATAGTTAAAATTTGTCTGGAGAGAAAATGAAGTCTAAAGATAAAATTTATGATATTGCTAATGCAGCCCTCCGCGGTGCTTCACTCACGCTAGAAGAGATTGAGACTGTAAGCAAGGTCTCTCCAATGGCTCTCGTAGCAGATCACGGATTTGCTATTGAAGAGGCTCATATGATCATCAATAACATGACTATTCAGGCCAGAAAGCATGCGGCTCTTGGTTTCAGAACGCAGCCCCTGAAGGAACAAAAGAGTATTTCGAGGCTTCCAGCTCACCTTCAGGCTCCACTTCGCAGGGCTCTCATAAAATGCGGTTACCAAGATATGGAAGAGCCTGAAATGTCCCTTCCTTTTCCTATGTCTCAGATGAGCAGCTACCACCCAGTTGAGACCGGTGACGGCCTGCACTTCGAGGACTCTGATGCCTATGAGGAGTCCGGGATGATAAAGTCAAACCTCTACTCGATTGCATCGAAGGCACAGTCTCTCCACGATATGGTCGAGGATGGAGATGACCTACCTGAGTGGGTACAGGAGAAGATCGCTGTCTGTGATGAGTACATAGATGTCATCCAGGACTACCTGAAGTACGAGTATAAGACAGCAGGCGGCCATCTAAGCAGATCAAAGTCAAAGTAAGTGTTCCTGATCTCAGGTCTAAGAGAAAAATATGCTCATTGCTGAATCAAAGCTTAGGCTTCTGATACGAGAAGAGCTCCTCAAAGCAGAGAAGACTAACCTCTCTGAGGGGCTCAAGTATCATCTTCGCACTGGAACACGTCTCGACGAAAATGTCTATCGCCCAGGAACGCCAGAGTTCTTCGCGCTCTTCAATGAGGCAAGGAGTCTATACCAGGCTGGCATCTATGAAGCAACTGAGGAAGAAGCCGATCTCCTCGAGTCAGATATCGGCAAGTGGGGCTTGTTCGAAGGAAAGAGGGTTCCTCTGGACTTCCCGATGTGGGATGAGGGTGATCTTATTCCAGAAGCCAAATACAAGGGTCGAGAGGTTACCCTCGGTGTAAAGGGTGCATCCCGTTCAGGTGGAAGGGCGCATGTCTATGTCAGAGATCCAAAGACTGGGAAGGTGAAGAAGGTCTCCTTTGGATCTGGTATGGCCGATGCAATGGGAGACTCCGAGGCGCACAGGAAGCGGAGGAAGAGCTTCGGCGATCGCCACGACTGCGCAGGCAAGAAGGACAAGACGAAGGCTGGATATTGGGCCTGTCGAGCCACCAAGATGTTCGGAAGGAACATCCCTGGCTGGTGGTGATGGATACTCCTCGTCCATACTCGCAGAGAGTCCTCAGAAACGGAACTATACTCCGAGAGTTCCGGGCTGACACCCGCTCTGAGGAGCTCGTGTGGCACCAAGACAGAGAGGACCGCTCAGTGAGGGTCATCGAGTCAGGTGGCTGGATGCTCCAGCTTGAGGATGGACTTCCATTTCCGCTCGTCGAGGGGAATACTTATGAGATACCGCCGAGGAGCTGGCATCGGGTCGTCCGTGGGCCAGGAAAATTAAGAATAGAGATACAAGAGGAGAACACAATGAGAATCACAGAGTCGCAGATTCGTAGGATCATCAGAGAAGAGATAGAATCTGAAGAGAGAAACAACATTGTCTCTGAAATCATCGATAATACAGACCCTCAATATGTAGAAAAAACTCTTAGTACGCGTAATCCAACGGGGGCTCTACAAGCAGGATCTGTGTTTGATGAAACTCAAACTGCAGAAAGCCTTAAGTCAGCAAATTGGATGCCATTGAACAGTCCAGCAATAAAATCTCCTGCAATTGCTTTCACGGCAAACATTCCAGGAAAGCTTGGAATAGTTCCAATTGAAAGAATTAGCGATGACACTCCTGTAAAATTTCAGTTGAGCCATGGTGGCACAGGTGGAAAGAGCGGTAAAGCAATTGAAGTTGTTTCTAATTTTGATGCTAATTTAGCTAGAGTGAATACAACTACTCTAATAGCTGGGCCTGATCGAACTGATCCAAACAAGTACGTTATGTGGACTTTTCACCCTGGTGATCCTTCCCCTCTCAGTGCAGAGATCACTGAAGATATTGTCAAGCAAAAATTTCCAGATATGAGGGGAACAGTCGCAGATGCGAAGGGCTTAGGCTTCAATTTTGTAAAAAGGGTTGCTTCTCTTTCAGAAGGAATTCTGAAAAGAAAAATCACAGAGTCACAGCTTCGTAAGATTGTGAGAGAAGTGATATTTGAGAGTGTCAGGACTCCCCAGCACTAGGAGAAGACGTGAGAATCACAGAGTCACAGCTTCGTAGGATTGTGAGAGAAGAGCTTGCCCTGGAAGCTGAGAAACAAGCAGCACCATTAAAGCCCATCTATGTTGGCGTCATGCTCGACGAACCCGGAGACCTTTTGGAATGGTGGAAGTCCAATGTCGGCGATCTGCTAAAGAACCCCATTGCTCACCACATGACGATCAAGTTCAATCCGTCTGCCGAAGAGGTTAAGAATATGGACATCGGTAGGCCTGTCAATCTGAAAGTTACTGGGTATGCCAACAGTGACGGGATTCAAGCTGTAGTCGTGGAACCCAATGGAGTCAAGTCTGCTAATAGCATACCTCATATCACTGTAGCTACAGATGGGGTGACCAAACCCATGATGTCGAACAAGGTATTAGCCGAAAGAGGGGCGACCCCAGTGAAAGGAGGTCCAACCCTTTCAGGCAAGATCGGTTTCTTCGCCAGTGGAAAAGACTGGTTCGACTCGAGTCATCTCGGTTAGCTTTATATCTCAGCTGATCTGCATGCGGAAACATAAGTTTCTAAAAAGAGTATAAAATCTCAATTTATGAATAAGATTATTCATCAAAGAGGAATAGATGTCTTCCTGTAGCATCTGTGGAAGTGAGACCCCCTGCGGAAACTCTATCGACAAGATAGTCGATAGGACAGTAGACTCGATTTTTGATGAGAAGAACAAGCAACCAACAACTGAAAAGAGGTGTAAGAGAATGCGGAATCGTCAGGCAGCAGTCCAGTCTTCTAACATGGGTTCCAACACTGAGAGTCCAAACTTCAAGGAAGGAGACTTGGTAGCAATTAAGAAGGGATATGGAAACTCTAACTCTCGTGAGATGAATCCCTGGACTGTCACACGGATCACCCGAGAGAGTGATGGATGGTTCTACAGCCTCTATAAGAAGTCTCCTGGATCTTCAGCTATTACTTCTTTCCTGCAGGAGGCGCTTGAAATCTGGACCCTTGGTAAGTGATGCGTTTCTTTGTTCCGCCGATCGGCACAAGGATCAGGCTGTCTAAAAATTGGTGCTTTACCCTTCACAGGGAAGCCAAAAATGTTTCACTCTTTCATCTTGCAGGTTGGGACAAGGACAGTGTCTACTCTTCAGTCGACTCTATGAGGTCTGTCAACGTTGAATCTCTCCCGGCTGGATATCCCATCTCGCTGGACTATGGTGAGGATGTTGTCCCTGAAAGCGTAAGAGCTTTCTGGAAGCGAGATCTGAGGCTACCAAATTCTGTTATCAATCACCCTGTAGAGGTTTTCCATGTCGAGGCATCGAAAATTTTAATTGACGAGAAGCCACCAGAGGGAACCTTCACGGTCTGGTCTTTAGCAAACCTTGCCGGTGGTTCTGAGAAGACTGTGTCCCTTCCAGAGGGCTCTGTAATTGAGATTGAAAATTATTCTATCAAGAAGAACGTAGAGGAAAGAGATAGGGTTACTCTCAAGGCATCCGTAGATGGAAAAGTAGAGAGCTTCTGTTGCGATCTTGAAGACTTCAATTCTATCGAATTTGATTTTATGCCAGAAGACCAGCCCTGGTGGTGGGGAATTGCTGATCGACTTGAGGCTCTTGAAAATGGAATTGTAGTAGAACCAGGCGTCTCCTTTCCAGATCAAGGTCCAGGAAAGACAGTAGTTTCTATTGATTCTTTCAAGTGCGAGACTGTTGATGACATTCCACAAGACGCCAGGTGGCTTGTCTATCGCGAGGGAAATAGAGTTGCGTTCTGGAGGGTCTCTAATAGCCAAGTAGAAGGATCGAAGTGGATTGAAGGACATCGTGGAAAGAGCAGGGGATATCCATACACTGTTGAGGCTTCCAAGATTATTGGAAAGATAGCCGCCTATTTATGATTGGGAGAGGCTATGCAGGGAATAGATAAGTCTGAGGACGGAGTCTACTGGTATTGGTCCTGGGCCAAATGGGGAATGACTCTTGAGGGAGTTAGAGTTCTAAGCTTCACGAATCAGCTAGCCATCTCTGAAATTTGCCCAAGGATTACAAGATGGCTCAACGTAGACTGAATTCATACCAGCGTGGTTCTTCTGATTCTCTCGTAGCAGTCTCACAGTGGGCAGAAGCTCGAGCGAGGTTCTTTGAACAGGAAGCTAATAAAATAGAAGTTCAATCAAGCTGTCCAACTTCGTTGGTCATTGTTTCTTCTACAAGGGCATTGAGAGCAGCAGCGGCCGCCTACAGGGAAGTGGCCAGCTATGCGAATGTCACTTCTTCTGTTGAGCATCTCGATCCACTGGTCGTCACAAATTCTGTTTTTTCTTTAGAGTGAAATACTTATTTGTGAGGGATACTGAAATGCTTGAATACTCAATTGTTGAAGCATTGCTTGCAGCAGAAGAAATTGTTGCCGAAAGAAAGAAAAGCAAAGTAAAGAAGAACCCAGAATACTACAAGGGTCTTTCAAAATCTACTGCATCAAAGAGGGCAGCTCAATTCTCAAAACAGTCTGAGAAGTCTGATAGCGACGCCTCGGCATATAAGCCAGCTCCTGGAGATTCCGCTAAGACTAAGCCATCAAAGTGGAATAAGAAATTCAAGGACATGTTTGGCGAGGAAGATATCGAAGAGTTTTCTCCATCTTCTTCTGGAAACTGTGATCTATGCGTTGATAATCCAGACGAAGAAGTTCAAGACATTGTTTCAGAGCTCTTCATAATTGCTAGCTCTCTTTTAGAGGAAGGAGAAAGTCTAAATGAAGCTCTCTCCGCGAAGATTAGAAAGTCTCTAAAGAAGAAAGCTGAGAAAGCAAATGCTCCTATGGGAGCTCTCACTACAGTCTATAACAAGGGTCTTGCAGCCTGGAAGACGGGTCATAGACCAGGCGCAAACCAACATGCTTGGGCAATGGCAAGAGTGAATAGCTTTCTTGCTGGTGGTCCTGCTCGTAGAGTAGATGCTACCCAGTGGGAAAAAGTAAAGAAGCACCGCAAAAAGAAGAGAGGATAAAATGAATCTAAAGATTGGTCGAGTAAACATTCCTGTTATTTCCATCTTGGCTGCAGTTCCAAAGGCTATCAGAGCCGCCAAGGCAAGCGCAGCAGACAACAAGGAAGCTTCTTCGCCAGGCGGTGAGAAGGTCACAGCAGCAGAAGTCGCTGAAGCTGTCCTGGCTTTTACCACAGCGCTCGCCAGTGAAGTCTCTGGCGACGTAATGAAAGCAAACGGTCTTTGATATTTTTCCTTCCCTCTTTGAAGAAAGAGTATTAAATTACTCTTACAAGGAGTGAGAAGTTGGAAAATATCAAATTCGGTTACGCTTGCTTGAACATGACCCTTGGGAAGCAGGGTGGCTTCAGGTCCATGATTAAGCGGACTTTTGAAGCCAACGGTAAGAAGATGGCTGGAGATCTTGCCATCGAAAACATTCAGCGTCTCTGTGGTATCCTTGAATGGAATGAGAAGGTTGGAATTCAGGTCTATCGGATGTCTTCTGATATGATTCCATGGGCTTCTGAATATCAGCTTCAAGATCTTCCGCAGTGGAATGAACTTCGATCTCTTCTTGAAAAGGCTGGTGATATCGCTCGGCGATCTAATCAGCGAATTTCTTTTCATCCCGGCCAGTTCAACTGCCTCAGCTCTCTCCGAGAAAGCGTAATTCTGAACTCCATCAAAGATCTAAGAATTCACGGTGAGATCATGGACATCATGGGACTTCCTCGAACCCCTTACTCTGCAATCAATATCCATCTTGGCGGTGCTTTCGGCGAGCGCGAGTCTGCGATGGATCGATGGTGTATTGCCTTTGAGAGGCTTCCCGAATCTGTAAAGACTCGTCTCACTGTGGAGAACGATGACAAAGCCAGCCTCTTCTCTGTTGATGACCTCTTCAAGGGAATTCATTCAAAGACTGGTGTCCCAATCGTATTCGACTGCCATCATTGGGAAGTAGGGCCGCAAGAACGCGATCTTCCCTATGAGCAGGCTATCAAGACTGCAGCACGCACTTGGCCAGCTGGGATTCGACCCCTGTGCCACCACTCGTCTTCTGCTAAAATTTTTGAAGGAAAGAACGTGGGACTAAATGCTCATGCTGATTACATTTATTCAAAATTCAACTCCTGCGGTCTTGAAGTAGATGTTGAGATTGAAGCCAAAGCGAAAGAACTCGCAGTGATGAAATATGTATCTCTATGGGCCGAGCAACACAAAGAAGATGGCCTCCAAGTGCTGCCTCTGAAATCGGCAGTCTAGCAGATATCTCTCTCGGCTTCTGGAAGATTTCACCTCATAGCCTGCAGCTTTTTTATGTCGACAAATTAACTCAGCAAGAACTTGATACTGCTGGGATAATAAGACCAAGCTCATTAGATCCTGTGGCCAATAGGGAGAGTGACGATCCCCCTACTTGGTCATGGTCTGTTTGGGAGTTCAAGTCATTTAATAGAATCTCAGGCGAGACAGGCATTTCTGATTTGGATGAGGCTGCTGCGGCAGCTGAAGCGTGTCTATTGAAGTATTTGAGAGGTGGATAATGCTGATCCTTCTGTCGCTTTTGACATGTGCTTCTCCTGACAAGAAAGAAACTCCAGACCCCGAATCTTTGGGCGTCTACATATCAAGATCTGATTCTTTAAAGGAAACTTATGTCGGAACGGCAACGAGGATAAAGTGGAAAGAAAAATATTATTGGATCACCGCTTCTCATGTCTGTCTTCCTAACTCTAAAAACATCTATCCGGGTTCAAAATTAGAAGCTAGAATTTTTGAGTATTCGGGGCCTGAACATTCGATAGAAGTTTTGTATGCAGATTTGGACTTCGATATCTGCGTGGCTTCATCTGAACCAGGACCAAGCTTTGAAATTTCAGATCGAAATTCAGAAATTGGAGGGAGGGTTTCTTACATGGGATACCCAACAGGTTTTTACGAAGTCGAATATGTTTCAAGATTCGATGGATATTTTTCTGGGTATCTCGAAAAAGACTGCGGATGGTCTCTCCATGCAACTGGAGGCACCTCTGGGAGCTTAGTGTTTGATGAAAGCGGAAGAGTAGTTGGAATGATAACTAAGGTCTTAGCTGACTTCAATGGCGTTTCTCTTGGACCCTGCAGAGAAACTCTTGTTGACTTTCTGAACAAGGTCGATGCAATTCAAGATAAGATCAGATAACCTTAACTTACTTGAAACTTGAGTAGCAAGCCGGATATTTATTTCAAGCTTCTGGAGCATTTATGGATGAACAAAATTTGTATACTGTTTTAACGACGGTTGCAGCTGTGTTGGGATCCAGTGCAGCCTGGAAGTATTGGGAAAAGCGGCTAGCTGCAAATCAAAAGAAAGAACTCATGCTTGAGAGAGACCGTTCTGAGCTGAAGGACGACCTCAGAGAGAGAGTTGCAGTATTAGAAAACAAGCTTCTCAAAGCCGAAGAAGAGAAGGACAAGCTTCGTCAGGATATCATATCTCTTGTTGAAAAGATTGCAGCACTTACTGTTGAGGTTGAATACCTCAGAAGAGAAAATCAGGAACTCAGGATGATATCTCATCCTCCTATGTCACTTCCAAAGAGATATCGCCACGATGGAAAAGAAGAAGAGGGCTGATCCTCTTTCCTCCATCAGGTCTCGAGAGATTCTTCGATCATCTCTCTTATCAGATTTCTGATATCTCTTTCAATAGAGCTGTTCTGCTTTTCTTTTTTTGATTTCTTCTTCTTCGGCTTTGGCTTTGGCCCCGGTGGCGCCATCATGCTCTCAGCTTTCTTGGTTATTGAGCGATTTCTCTTTATCCAGCGCCTGATGGTTCTCCCAGAAACTCCTAAAATCTCTCCAGCCTTATCGAGATCTCCATCGCTTCTTTCGATCGCGTCTAATATGTCTGAAAGCGCAGACGATCTGTTGACAACAGATCTCTTGTAGAGATCTGAAACATTTGGCTCTATTGGACCAGCGCTTGGCTTATCGTAAGGATTGGACATAAATCAACTCTCAAAGCTTAATTATTCGTCTTGTAATTCTGATTCTTTTGAGTGCCACGAATTGTATGTCTGAAGAATCAAATCAATATCTGGCCTCCATCTTCCGTATTTAAGCTTTGAGTTTTTAATCTCTTCTTTTGATCTTTCATAAGAAGACTTTGAATATTCCATATTGACAACATCGACAAAAATAGAAAAAGAACCTTCTTCCTCACTTTGAATCTCAGAATCAAGAGAAAGTATTTTCATAAATTCATCTTTCCATTTTTTCGCGATGACTAAGTCTACACCTACTTTTGGCCCGCACCAAATACCAGTTGACTTTCTAATAAAGCTCGACTTAAGCCTGTTGATCCAATCATCATAAGGATAAGAAGCCGTTTCTATCTTTTCTAAAACGCACATCGGATCAAGAAAAACAACTTTAATATCATTCTGATATGCGATATCGCATACTTTGATAATATCATCCATTGGCATGGATCCAAGAACTACACGAAAGACCAGCTTCTCAAACCAAGGACACTTTGCGTTTAACAAGCAGTCTTCTTCTGGATTATTTATCACTTTGACTTTCTTCAGAGTCTTCTTCAGTGAAAGAGCAGAATCTACTACAAGCTCTACAGAGCTGATCAGCTCGAGCTTCCAGTGTGGAATATCTTCGATTTTCTTTGTGACCAAAACAATTCTAGCTTTTTTGTAGAGCCTATCTGCAAATATCCAGAAGTCTGACCACTCAAGAGGCTCTAGTCCTTCAACAATCACTTCAAGAGCCCCAGACTGCTGTATGAACTCAGCCAAGTCCCAAGGGTCAACTGAGGTAGTCTTTATCTTGTGGTCGCTCTTCTTATTTTCAGCTTCTATTTTCTCAGCAATCTTGAGTTCAATAGACTCTGGTATTGAGCTGGATTTTACAGCTTCATTAGAAGATTTCGACATCCTAATCTTTAATCCAGTTCCGCTATGCCAGAGGAGCCAGTGATCGTCTCTGTCCAAAGCTATCAGATTTTCTCTTTCTGGAGTTCGAGGGATGTTGTATCTCCAAGTGCTCTCTGGAAAGTCTTCAATTCGATAATCGATTTCATTTCCCCCTACGATAATCACGTTTTGGGAGCAGATTTTTTCTTTAAACCACCTTACGAATTCAACGTGTGGAAACCCAGTTGTATTATCTAGCGGAAAAGATATTTGCGAATCAATATCTACAAAGCTTCCCAGCGCTTCATCTTCAGAAAATTTCGGCTTGTGTTTTAGACAGAGCTCTGAGAAGGACATTGCAAACTTACCTCTATCTTCATCAAGATACTTCGGAAGTTTTGCCTTCATTTCTGGTGGTAGATTCGCAATATACAGCTTCTTCTTCAAGATGCTTTCGATTTGATTCTTTAGAAGAACCCACAAATAGTCGAGCTTCTCTTCAGTCTCTGTTAGCGCAAACCAGCTAGAAGAGTATTCTCCATCAGTAGGAGCTCTTTCCCAGCCTATTATTACTTCTGCATCTCCCTCTTTTGAAACAAACTTTTTTCGAGAAATACCTCTATTTCTTTTTTTTCTGAAATCTTCAATTTTGCTCTCGCTAATTTGAAGTATGTTATGAGTGGTATTTCTAAATCTCATAAGATTGTAGTTTAAATGCAGAATATTCTAGAGAAATAAAGAAAGAGAAGCGATGAATACCATAAGAGAAATTGATATCAAGCTTATGAAAAGTTCGTTCTCTGTCACGGGCCTCATGACTTAACCCAATCTAAAAACATTCCAAAAACTATCCCTCCCATACAGAGGATGGTTATCAGAAATACAATGTTCTCAGCGTTGCTATTCATCTTTTAAATCATCCAAAAAATCATCAAGAGTGATCAGGCTCTTCTTTAGAACTTCAAGAGGTTGGCTTCCGCTTATCGATACGCTTATCCACTCGCTCAAATCACCGCCAGATTCGCTCACAAGCTCCTTGACTATGAATCCAACTCTGCCCTTTTTAATTTTTTTCGTGTGCATATTGAAGAGAGTCAGCTGCAAATTTTCAGGAGGAGCCTCAACAAAGACTAGACACTCTTCAGTTGTGATCACGAGAGTGCCCGGCTTCATTTCTTCTACTCCTGAGATAAATAGTGCGTTGTCGTCAGGAGAATCTTGCCAGATTGAAGGACTCTGCACCCGTCCAGGCTGAGAAGCTCTATCAGGATTCCAACTTCGCCTTTCTGGACAAGATAGTAGCTCTGGCCTTTCTGCCCCTCCTCGAAGAGGTGGTAGTTTGTAGTGTGAAACTTCACAAGATCGCCGATCCTCATATTGGCCTCAGGTATTCCAGCGGTAACATAACCCTCTTCCTGTCCACTCCGATAGCTCTAACATAGCCACCATCAGAAGAATGGCACTCCAATATCATGAATATTGAACCATTCTCAATTGATTTTGACCCTAAATCCCAGGTCCAGTCTTCTCTCAGAGTAGCAGTGTTGTATTGGTCAAGTTCCCAATTGTTCTTGCGGTCAAAAATAACGACGCTTCCAGGCGCCAAAACTGTCAGGCCTCGCCCTGATTCTCATTCGAAATGATAGTGAGATCAGCGACTGCGTCAATCCAGTCCTCTCGTGAGAATCCCTTCTTCAAGAGAGTCTCAGAGTCAGTATCCATAATTCCGCTGAGCCAGAGCCCACGGATGATTCCAAATGCCCCGTCCTGGGCTCGACCAAATGGACCGATAGAATTCGAACCAGAACTCTGAATCTTGCTGCTCAACATTGGAACTTTCCTCTCTGTTTCTATCTGTAATAAAGTAGGAGGCTCAAGGCCAGATTAAAACCAAGTGCTTGGAATGAGTGAGTCCATCTTCTTCAAGATTTGCTTCTCTTCCTCGGTAATCTCTTTCTTCAAGAGGACTTTTTCCTGCATATCGAATACCCAGGCTCTCACCCGTGTCATATGGACCCAGTGTCCATATTCCTGGTGGATCTTTTCGAAGTATTCTCTCTCCTTGTTGTTCCTGTTCATCTTCTTTGGCCAGGCCTTATGCTCAGCGCTTCCCCAGTGAGGAAGCCGTGTTTGTGGTGAAAAACTCTAACGAGCTTCTTATTGGTCCAACTTATGCTGGATTCATAGGGAGGTTCGATCAAGATGAGAGGAACTCCATCCTCCAGCCTCACCGATATTCCCTGCTCGTTTTGAATCTCTTCCTCCTCTCTCCAGAAGAGGGCCATAGAGACGATCTTCCTTCCATTGAAGATTTCATCTGCATCTGCAAAGACGAGATCGCCTCTCTTCATCTCAGGGCATCCGGAGGTCCACCGCCCTCATCCAGTCCTCGCCGGACCGGTCGAGCCAGCGAAGCCGAACCCAGGTCTCCTCTCCTACGGCGCCACCAGCAGCCTCACGGGCTGCCCAGAAGCCCGGTGTATTCCACCCGAACGGCTTCAGTGCAACTTCTACAACTTCACCCTGCTTTCCAATATTTGCCCAGTGGACAGCCGTGTCGCCTGGGCGCCAATTCTTAGCCATTTCTCTCCTCCAAAAATACTTATGAAAATACTATCACTTCCTGTTACAAGTTCAGGAAGAATGAATTATTCTACTCTTGTTGGAGATCTAAGAAATGAAAAAGAATTCCCTCGTCAAGGAAGCCATCTCTCTTCTGGAAGAGCTAGAAGGTGTCAACACAGAGCCGCAACCTGAGGATCAAAAATCTCTGAAAAAGAAAAAATCAAATTCACTGAAAACAGGAGACGTGGCCTCTGCGATCGCTGCAGCAAGCGGAGGCAATCTAATTGCAATTCGTCTTAAAGAAAAACCAAAGCTTCAAATTACGGATGCTGGATTTGCAAAACTTGAAAACCAGAAATTAGATACTTTTTCTAAAAAGTTGAGTCATCTTGCTTCGGGTGCCTTTACTAAAAATTTCAAATTAGTAGAAGATGATGACATTCCTCCTGGCGTTGGGAATAATCGATCAAGCCGTGATTACGCTGTTCAAGTTGTAGACCTTAATTCTCGTATCACTCATGTGATCCCGATTGTATCAATTTATTCACCTCTCAGCCGAGATAAGATTATTGGTTTCGGTGCAGAGTGGGCTGTTTATAACGCTATCATTGGTAGTCAAAATGGTAGAAGCATCGGAAATGACAAAAGAATTAAATCAGCTTACGCAGCTTCTTCTAAAGAACAAAAACAAAATTTCCTTAATATTCTCAATGACATGTCTGAAACTTTTAAGAAAAGCGGCTTCTTCACAGAAGAAAAATTCGGCTGGAGCGGACTGAGAAACCTCAAGTCCGTTAAAAAACCAGTTTCTGTTACGGGAGAGGCAGACGTTGAAGCTACTGATTCAGAAAATAAAAAATTCGTATTTCATGTCAAATACAGATCCCAAAGAATTGGATCGATTCCGTTTGATGACGAAAAATACAAGCCCTCAGGTTCAGAAAAGACAGCTTCTGAAATCTATCAAGGTCTTCGAGATAAAAAATTTGAAGAGGGAAAATTTGTTAAAGATGAAATTAAGCAATTCAAGGAAGATCTTGTATTAGACAAAGATTTTGTCAATTCGTTAATTTTCGGCGTTAAGAAAAAGCTTGGAATTGAAGGATTAAATGGAGCCAAGCATATTCTTGTTAATTTTGAAAATGAAAACTCAGTTAAATTAAGCATTCTTGGAATCTCAAATCCAGAAGAAAATATTGAATTGTCAATTACTGCTTCTTCTGGCAGCATCGCTAATCCAGCTTTCCATATGATCACGCAAGATGGAAAAATTGTTGCTAACGTAGAAATTCATCCAAAGATTTATGGACGATCTGGCAAAACATCTGGGAAGTATCTGCAGGTCCACAAAGGTCCAGATTTCTCAAGCCTCTTTGAAGTACAAAAAATCGATGAATTTTCAGGAGCAGGAGCTGTGGCCGGAGTCTCTGTTCCGCTTGGAAAGAATGCTTCAGGAAAGCCTGTGCGCAGGCCAGCATCCAAAGTTCTCAAGAAGAATGCAGACATCTACGGAAAGAGCTGGGGAGGCGCCAAGCCCCTAAAAGAGGCAATCGAGCTCTTGGGCATCCTTCGAGAAGAGAAGGACCAGTGAGCCACCATCGAGGTCCTCCACTCAGGCTGGGAGGGATCTACAGGGTCGTCGACGGAGCTGCCGACAAGAGGCTCCGTGGGCTTCCCTGCATCCTCACCAGGCTCCCGCTCGGCAGCTTAGGAATAGTAAAGATACTCGTATTGGGCAGGGTGACATCAATCTTTGCCCAAGAGCTTGAAGAGGTAGCGTGAAGTGGTCAGAGAGGGTATTCACACCGCCCCAGCCTGGGCAGCTCCGGGTGTGGGTCGCCGGTGAGAATGCCGAGCTTGCTGAATTCAAGAGGACCTTTCTCGTTGTGGTGGCGATAAAAGAGCTCTCTGTCGATGTCCTGTGTGAGAATGAGATGCTCACTTTCAGCCGAGAGATCATCGAGAAGTTCACGGAGGTAGTTTGCTGATCGAGACTGGCGGCGTGGTGTTCGTTGAGTCCCTGAAGAGGCCGGGCATCATCGTGTCTCTCAGCTCCCAACACGAGGAAGATGCGTCCTATGATGTCTTTCTTGTCCTCGTCGGTGGCAAGCTTAGAAACATCTACAGGTTTATGATGAGGCCAATCCTGTAGTTCATCTGCGGTTCCCTGCTGGCTATTCGTTGCATCTGATACTCTTGCCTATGGTAACCCATAGGCACAAGATTGAATGTCACGGATGACCTGTCAGAGTGGCTGAGCTTCATAAGAAGATCTTGAAATCAGATCATCAGTCTGATGAGCTCTCGGAGGCGCGACTCATTCTGCTTGGGTTCTAATTTTTTTAGTGCAAGATTGGCTGTATCTTTGACCAATCTTTCAGAATCCATAGCTAGGGTCTTCAGGATCTCAGGTGGAGTGCTGCGGTTTTGGGCTACTTGTAATCTAACATCCCTTTCAGAATCTCCAGCTAGGGTCTTCAGGATTTCAAGTGGAGTTCTGGGGTTATAGGCTACTGTAATTCTGACGCCGCTGTCAGAATCTCCAGCTAGGGTCTTCAGAGCCTCAGGTGGAGTGTTGGGGTTTCTGGCTACTTCTATTCTGACCCCTCTGTCAGAATCTCCAGCTAGGGTCTTCAGGATCTCAGGTGGAGTTCTGGGCCTATAGGCTACTTGTAATCTGACGCTGATAGCTGGATCCCCAGCTAGGGTCTT
>SXGQ01009479.1_pt1 | contig 27760 bp, 20 predicted proteins | sample 3178371 | NCBI WGS metagenome assembly SXGQ01 (sample SAMN11356859, study PRJNA531348) | freshwater metagenome | isolation source: freshwater sample F1-20 | place: China: Fuxian Lake, Yuxi | collected 2017-12-25 | reverse complement strand
GGGCGCTTCGTACCTGCCGGCCACCACTCACGCGGCCTGCACTCGCCCGCCACGGGGCGCGTGTTTCGTCCGGCCACTCCGGCGTTATTTTCCTTCAACTCGCCGCTCGGCGCCTGCCCGCGTTTCCGGGGTTTTGGGCGGATCATCGAGCTGGATACCCGTCTCGCGATTCCGGACCAGAGCCTCTCGATCGAGGACGGCGCGATCCGCTGCTGGGAAAGCGAAGTGTACGGCGACTCGAAGCGCGACCTGCTCTCGATCGCGCGCAAGCGCGGCATCCCGACGACCATCCCCTTCGCCGCGCTCAACCCGGAGCAGCAGCGCCTGGTGATCGATGGCGACGCGGACTACGACGAGGAGGGCAACTCCTGGCCGCGCCGGTGGTACGGGCTGAAGGGCTTCTTCCGATGGCTGGAACGGAACGCCTACAAGATGCACGTGCGGGTGTTCCTGTCCCGCTACCGCGCCTACAACCCCTGCCCTGACTGCGGAGGCGCCCGGCTTCAGCCGGAGTCGCTCTGTTGGAAGTGGCGAGGCTTCACGCTCCCGCAGCTGTACCAGCTTCCCGTCGATCAATTGCGGAAACTACTAGCGCAACCCGAGGCCGAGCCCCGCGGTGGCGCATCCGCCCGCAGCGCCACCCTCGCGCTGGAATCAATGCTCACGCGGCTCCGTTACCTCGAGCAAGTGGGTCTCGCGCACCTCACGATCGACCGGCCCTCGCGAACGCTGTCCGGCGGCGAGGTCGAGCGCGTCAACCTGACCAGCTGCCTCGGCACCTCCCTCGTCGACACCTTGTTCGTGCTGGATGAGCCGAGCGTCGGGCTCCACCCGCGCGACGTCGACCGCCTCATCGAGATCATCCGCACGCTCACTTCGGCGGGAAACACCGTGGTGGTGGTCGAACACGACGAGGCGGTCATCCGCGCCGCCGACCAGGTCGTCGAGATCGGCCCCGGTCCCGGGGACCAGGGAGGGGAGATCGTCTTCCAGGGCTCCGTGCGCGCGATGCTCGCCGACTCCCGCAGCATCACCGGCGCCTATCTGTCGGGCCGCCAGACGATCCCCGTCCCGGGCTCCCGGCGCCCCGTCGCGCCGGGCCATCCGTCGCTGCACATCGAACACGCCAGCAAGCACAACATCGAGCGGCTCTCGTTCCGTGTCCCGCTCGGCCGCCTCGTCGCCCTCAGCGGCGTCTCGGGCTCCGGCAAGTCCACCCTGCTCGACAACGTGATCCACCAGGGGTTGCTCACGCAGCGGCTCCAGCTTTCCGAGGATCCGGCGACCATCGGCGATCTCCGGCTCGACCAACCCATCGGCGAGGTGGTCCTGGTCGACCAATCCCCGCTCGCGCGCACCCCGCGGTCGAACCCCGCCTTGCACGTCAACGCCTGGGACCTTATGCGCGAGTTGCTCGCCGAGACCCCGGAGGCGCTCGCGGCGGGTCTCGGTCCGTCGGCGTTCTCGTTCAACAGCGGCGAGGGCCGCTGTCCCCACTGCCAGGGCCTCGGACACGAACGCGTCGAGATGCAGTTTCTTTCCGACGTCTTCGTGCCTTGTCCCGAGTGCGACGGAAGGCGATTCCAGCCCGAGGTCCTCGCCATCCGCTGGAACGGACGCACGGTGGCGGATCTGCTCGCCACCAGCGTGGACGACTCCCTCGCGCTTTTCGCCGGGGAACCCGCGATCCGCGACCGCCTGGCGCCGCTGGCGGCCGTTGGGCTCGGGTACCTCAAACTGGGCCAGCCGCTCAACACGCTCAGCGGAGGCGAGTCCCAACGCCTCAAGCTCGTGCGGCACCTCGGTGCGTTCACCACGGAGGATGCTCCCGCGCCGGGGAGCGGCCCCGCGTTGCTGCTGCTCGACGAGCCCACCACGGGCCTCCACCGGCACGACGTGAAGCGTCTGCTCGGCGTCCTGCAGGCCCTCGTCGACCACGGCCACAGCGTGGTGGTGATCGAGCACAACCTCGATGTCCTCAAGGCGGCCGACTGGATCCTTGAGGTAGGACCCGGCGCCGGCGTCGAGGGCGGCCGCATCGTCACCCAGGGTACACCCGAGGAAATCGCGCGCACGACCGCGGCGACCGCGCCGTTCCTGCGGGCCGCGCTGGACGGGAACCCGGGCCACGACCCCCTCGCGCTGCCTCTCGCCGCCGAACCGGAGCCGTTCAACCCGGCCCCCCGTGTGCTGCACCTGCTGGGGGCCCGGGAGAACAACCTCAAGGATATCAGCCTCACCCTGCCCCACCACCGCCTCAACGTCGTCACCGGCGTCTCGGGTTCGGGCAAGTCCACCCTCGCGTTCGACATCATCTTCGCCGAGGGCCAGCGACGCTTCATGGAGTCGATGTCGCCCTACGCGCGGCAGTTCGTGGAACAGCTCCCCCGTCCCGCCATCGACCGCCTGAGCGGTATCCCACCGACCGTCGCCATCGAGCAGCGCGTCACGCGCGGCTCCCGCAAATCGACCGTGGCGACCATTACCGAGGTCGCCCAATACCTGCGGCTTCTCTACGCCCGGATCGGCGTCCAGCATCACCCCGACACCGGTCGTACCCTGACGCCGATGTCGGCCCCCGCCCTGCGCCGGCTGCTCACGAAAGTCGTCACGACCGACCCGCGCGCGAAGCAGGCCCGGCATCTTTACCTTTGCGCGCCGCTCATCCGCGGCCGCAAGGGCCATCACCAGCCGATCGCGACCTGGATCGGCGGCCAGGGCTTCACGCTCATGCGCGCGGACGGGAAACTCACGCGGGTCGACGCGTTCCAGAAGCTGGACCGCTACCGCGAGCACGACATCGAGGTCGTGGTGGCCGACCTGAAGGACCCCGGCGCGACCAAGCCCGCGCTCCGCTCCCCCGGGGCCGCGCTGGACGAGGCGCTCAAACTTGGCCGGGGAACGTGCTTCCTGCTCACGCCGCAGGGCGGCATCCTGTCGTGGTTCTCGACGGCCCGCACCGACCGGGAGACGGGCGAGTCCTTCCCCGAGCTCGAACCGAAGAACTTCTCCTTCAATTCCCCGCGCGGCTGGTGTCCGTCCTGCCGCGGCCACGGTCGGGTCTTCCCCTGGATGCTGATTCCCGACGAGGAGACGGAGGATGATCCCGCGGCGCGCCTCCGCGCCTTCGGGATCGATGACGCCGCCGAGGTAGCCGAGGAGGGCGAAGCCTGTCCCGAGTGCTCCGGCGAGCGACTGAACCGCGTGAGCCGCGCGGTGCGACTGCATCTCCGGGGCGGTAAGGCGCCGCTTTCGCTCCCGGCGCTGCTGGCAGCGACCCCGGGCGAGCTTTTGCACCGCCTGCGGCGGCTGGAACTCGACCGCCGAGGGCGCCTCATCTTCGCGGACGTGCTTCCGCAGATCGAGGGGCGCCTGAAGTTCCTGGATGAAGTGGGCCTCGGTTACCTGCCGCTCGATCGCCCGACCGACACGCTCTCGGGCGGAGAGGCGCAGCGCATCCGGCTCGCGGCGCAACTCGGTTCAAATCTCTCCGGGGTGCTCTACGTGCTGGATGAGCCGAGCATCGGACTCCACGCGCGCGACAACGAACGCCTGATCGGGACCCTCGGCCGACTGCGCGACCGCGGGAACACGCTGCTGGTGGTTGAGCACGACGACGAGCTGATGGAACGCGCCGACGTGATCGTGGACCTTGGTCCCGGCGCCGGAGTCCACGGCGGCGAACTGCTCGCCTGCGGATCCCCGGAGGAAATCCGCGGCAATAACCGCTCGCTCACCGGACGATTCCTCGCGCGCGGGATCGCGCACCCCCTGCGCGGGGCACGGCGTCCCGCGCCCGACCGCGACGAGAAAGGGGCGTGGCTCACGCTCAGCGAGGCGCGCTTCCGCAACCTGAAGGGCTTTGATCTCCGGATTCCCCTCGCCCGGCTTACCATGGTGGCGGGCCCGAGCGGAGCCGGAAAATCCTCGTTGATCCGCGACTTGCTCCGTCCCGCCGTGGAACACGCGATCAAGGCGCAGAAGAACCTGCTCAAAGGCGGATCGTTCGCCCGCGCGAACGGACCCGGGGGAGGAGCGGCGCCATTTCACGAGCTCCGCGGCGCGGCCGGCTTCCGCCGCGTGATCGAGGTCGACCAGTCGCCCATCGGAAAGACGCCGCGCTCCACCCCGGCGACCTACCTCGGGATCTTCGACCTCATCCGGCAGTATTTCGCCGGCCTCCCGGAGGCCAAGATCCGCGGCCACACGGCTTCGCGGTTCTCGTTCAACACCACCGGCGGACGCTGCGCCGCATGCGAGGGCGCGGGACGCATCAAACTCGAGATGGCGTTCATGCCGGATGTCTATCTTCCGTGCGACAGCTGCGGCGGCTCCCGCTTCGGAGCGGATCTCGCCGACATCACCTGGAAAGGCCGCTCCATCGGCGGCGTGCTCGCGCTCACCTTCGACGAGGCGGCGGAGTTCCTGGATTTCCACCCGCATCTCGCCGCGGTCTGTCGACTGATGGCCGATTGCGGCCTCGGTTACCTGACGCTCGGCCAGAGCTCCCCCACGCTTTCCGGCGGCGAGGCGCAGCGTCTGAAACTGGTATCGGAGCTGGCGGCGGGTCTCGCCTCCTTCCGCGAGCGCGGCCGCGGCGAGACGCCGCGCAACCTGTACCTGCTGGAGGAGCCGACCATCGGCCTGCACCTGAGCGACTGCGAGAAGCTGATCCGCGTGCTGCACTCGCTGGTCGACCAGGGGCACACCGTCGTGGTGATCGAGCACCACCTCGATTTGATCGCGGAAGCAGATCACCTGCTGGAGCTCGGACCGGACGGCGGACCTGATGGCGGCGAGCTGCTTTACCAGGGACCGCCGGAGGGCCTGCTCAAGGTCCGCCGCAGCCCGACCGCCCCGTACCTGAAGAAGCTGCTGGGAAAACGTGCCCCGGGCGGGAAGTGAGTCTCAGACGGACGCCGCCGCCACGCTGTTGTCATGCGCCTGCGCGGCGTCCTGCACCACTTTGATGAGCTCCGAGACGGCGACGGGCTTCAACAAGTAGCGGAAAAGCGCGGCCTCGTTCACGCTGCGCAGCAGCATTTCCGGTTTCATGTAGCCGGTCACGAGAATGCGCTGCATGTGGGGGAACTCCTCCCGCGCGCGCACGAGGAAATTCATGCCGTTGCCACCCGGCATCAGGTGGTCGGCGACCACGACCTTGAAGGGCCGGCGCTGCAGCCGAAAATCGGCGTCGCGCGTGTTCGTGGCCCGCGTGATGTCGAAGAACGGGCCCAGCGCCGCCTCGAAGACATCGAGGAGTGACTCCTCGTCATCCACGATGAGGACGGCGTCCCGAACTCCCCCGGGGGGCGGCTGAACAGTATCCTTGGACATCACGCGTACTGTATTTTCCGCTACAGCGGAGGCAAACCGATTTCCTTCCGGCCGCGCGCATCGTTTTTGTTGCCAGTGCGGCGGCCCGCGGATGCGCTCGGCTGGATGGAAAGCGATGCGGCGAGACTGCTCGAGGTGATCCGGCGGGGGACGCTGGACACCCTTCCCGCGGGCGAGATCACCGCGGCGGCGATCACACGTCGCAACGCCGCGGGCAACACCCCGCTGCACGTCGCGGCCAAGCACGGCCGGCTCCGGGAACTCCCACCCGCGCTTCTCACGCGCGACCATCTCACGCTCCGTAACGACGCGGGGTACACCCCGCTCCACCACGCGGCGCTCGGCGGCCATCTCGACCAAGTGCCGGCGGCCCTGCTCGTCGCGGAGAACCTCGGCCTGAGCAGCAACGCCGGCGTCACGGTGCTGCACTCCGCGGCCGCCAGCGGGTTTCTCCATCAGGTGCCGCCCGCGTTACTGACCGCGTCCGCCGTGCTCAACCGCTCCGGCGTGGGCAACACCCTGCTCCACGAGGCCGCCGAGAACGGCACGCTGGATCGGATGCCCTCCGCTTTCCTCACGCCGCAAAACCTCGCCGCCCGGAACCTGGGCGGGGAAACCGTGCTCCACGTGGCCGCATTCAACGGTCACCTCGACCAGATTCCGGCCTTCCTGCTCACCTCGGAGGCGCTGCGGGAGCAAACCAGTGCGGGCGACACCGTCTTCCACGCGGCCGCCATTTCGGGCCACCTCCGCCAGATCCCCGCCGCCCTCCTCACCGCGGGCAACCTGACCGTGGCCAGCAAGAGCGGATTCACCGCCATTCACGCCGCCGCGGAAACCGGGCAACTCGGCCGCATCCCGCCCGCGCAGCTGACGACGGCGCTGCTGCTCAACCGGAACGACAACGGCGACACCCCGCTGCACGCCGCCGCGGCGGAGGGTCACCTCGACCAGATCCCCCCCGAGCTGCTGACCCGCGCCGCCACCGGCGCCCACAACTACCAGGGTCTCACCGTCGCGGCGCTCGCCAGGCAGAGCGGACATTTCGACCAGATTCCCCGCCACGCGCGGCCCTTGCCGCCCGGATTCATCGGTTGGCTCCTGGGACTCTTCCTGCCGGGCGGGAGGTGATCCCGACGTCTATTCCAGACCGAGCGCCTTCCGGCCCGACTCGGAAATCATCTGCGGGGTCCATTGCGGATCCCACACGATGTGCACGCGCGCCTCAGCCACCGAGGGCAGACGCGCGATTTTCTGCCGCGCGTCCTCCGCGATGACCGGCCCCATGCCGCAGCCGGGGGCGGTCAGCGTCATCTTTACGTCCACCACACGGCGGCCCTCGGCGACCGTCTCGACCGCCAGATCGTAGATCAGCCCCAGATCGACAATATTCACCGGGATCTCCGGATCGAAGCAGGTCCGCAGCGCACCCCACACCGCCTCCTCGCTGAACTCGCCCGCGGCCGGTTCCGGCGTGTCAGCGGCCGCGTGGTGGCCGTCGATCGCGGAAGCGTCTCCCGCGGCGATCCGGAACAGCCCGCCGTCAGTGCGCACGGTGACGTTGCCGCCGAGCGTCTGCGTGATGAACACGCGGGTTCCGGCCGGCAGGTCGACGACCTGGCCGGACGGGATCATGGTGGCCGCGCAGGTGCGCGTGAGGGTGGTTTCGCTGGGCATGAAGGATAAGGTTCAGCGGATCGCGACGCTGAGGGGCAGCCGGGCGTAAACTCCGGCCGGGTCGTTGAAGGAGCGCAGGGCGCGCAGGTCCGATTCCAGCCGGCCGGCGAGATCACCGAGCGGACCGCGGGCGGCCCGGGCGGCTCCCGGCAGGCGGCGCTCGATGATCTCCTGCAGCGCCTCGATGAATTCCTTCTGGCGCGGATACTCGGTCACGCGCGGGTTCTCTCCCAGGCCGGCGCGCTTCGCGGCGTGCGCCACCGCGGCTTCGAGGCCGCCGATCTCATCGACCAGCCCGCGGGCCATCGCCTCCCGGCCCGACCAAACCCGGCCCTGCGCGTTCGCCTCGACCTGCTCGGTTGTCAGCTTCCTCCCCTCCGCGACCTTGGCGACAAACTCCCCGTAGATCCAATCCACCATGCGCTGCAGCACCGCCATCTCCTCGGGGGTCTTCGGCCGGGTGATGGTGAGGGCGTCGGCGAAACGCCCGGTCTTCACGGTGTCGAACGAGACGCCGAAGTCGGACGCGAGACGCTGCACGTCGAACTGCAGTCCGAACACGCCGATCGAACCCGTGATGGTCGAGGACTCGGCGAAGATACGATCCGCCGGCGCGGAGATCCAGTAGCCGCCCGAGGCCGCGTAACTGCCCATGGATACGATCAACGGCTTCACCTCCCGGATGAGGCGAACCTCGCGCTGGATCACCTCGGAGGCGGAAGCGCTGCCGCCCGGGCTGTTCACGCGAAGCACGACGGCCTTCACGTTCGAATCCTGCCGGAGCCGGCGCAGCGTGCGGGAAAGCTCCGAGCCGCCGATCTCCCCGATCTGGCCCTCCCCGTCGACGATTTCCCCCTCGGCGTAGACGATGGCGATGCGACCCTTCGCCGCGGCCTTGCGCCCGGGCTCCGCGCCACCGTCCTTCAGCTGTTTCGCGTATTGGACGAGAGCCACCTGGCGGAAGGGCTCCTTCGAGCCCGCGCGACCGGTGCGCGTCTTCAGGTCCTCGTAGATCTCGTCGCGGTAGGCCACGCGGTCGACCAACTTGCCCGCGAGCGCCGGCTGCGCGCGGATCAGGCCCTCGCGGTCCACGATCTCCTGGATGCCCGCCGGCTCCAGCCGGCGGGTCCGGGCGATGTCGACCAGCAGTTCCCGCCAGATGTCGCCCAGCAGCTGGGTGACCTCCTCGCGGTTCTCCGGGCTCATATCGCGCCGGGTGAAGGTCTCGACCGCGGACTTGTACTTGCCCACGCGCGTGACCTGAACGTTCACGCCGTATTTCTCGAACAGGCCGGCGAAGAACATCGGTTGGCTGGCGAGCCCGGGCATCAGAATCATCCCGTAAGGGTCGAGCGCCAGGTTGTCCGCCGCCGAGGCGACGTAGTAGGTACGCGTGGTAGCCTGCGTGAGGTAGGCTTGGACGGGTTTGCCGGCCCCCCGGAACTCCTCGAGGGCGGCCCGCAGTTCGCGGAGCGCCGCGTAACCGGAGCCGAAATCCGCCGGCGAGAGGTCGCCCGTGAGGTACACCCCCGCGATTCGCTCGTCCTTCGCCGCGGCGCGGAGAGCGCGGGTCGCGGTGCGCAGCTGGACCGACTCGGCGCCGCCGCCGAGGGGTCCGAGATCCAGTTCCACGGGGGCGTCGGTGAAGTTGGTGGAGAGATTGAGCACCAGGTAGGAACCCTTTTCGAAAGCCGGGGGTGAGGAATCGCGGCCGCCGAGCGCCACCAGCGCCGCCAGAGCGCCGGCGGCGAGGAGCACGACACCCACCGAAAAGAGGAACAACCCCACAAGGGTGCCCGCGAGCGAGCTGAGGAAATTCTTCATGTCGCGCGGACCCTACCCGCTTCGCCCCGTTCCTCCAGAAGAAAGCCGGAAAGCGGCTCCCCTCCTTCCACACCGTCCGGGCAAAGCCCGCGGAACCATCCCCGGCGGACCTGAAGGGGGCGCCGGCGGTGCGACCGCGGACCGCGTGGATCCCCCAAGGGAAGGCAGAGGCGATTGGGATGCCTTGCCCGAACCCGCGAACGGAAGACCACCTTCACCCGCGGGCGAGCTGAGGCCGGTTGAACTTGGCCGAGGCAAACTAGCGGTGGCCCCACGGAGCGGGCGGCGCGGCGACGGGCTGCGTGAGATCGAATTCGACCCGGAAGCGGCGGCCCTCGGCCTCGCGCACGAGGCGGTAGCTGAAAGTTTTTCCCGGGGACAGGAGGAATGACCAGACATTCGTCCTCGCCGCAGGGATGAGCTCGGCGGTGTACGCGTCGGCGGGAAAATCCTGCCGGTCGGCGGTGCCGGCGGCCGCGGTGTCGCCACCGTATTGGGTGACCTTGTCTTCCGACCCGTCCTCGTGGCGGTGGTCGTGCTTGAGGCGGAGTCCGGTGGCCGTGCGGGTGATCACCCAAGTGCGCGAGCGGTTGGCGCCGACGTGGAACGGGACCTTGATTTCGTTTTCGCCGCAGGCCCGCACGTGCATCACGAGGGTCTGGCCCGCGAAAGCGGCATCGGTCGCGCTCGTGCTCTCGACGACCTTGCCCGCAAAGGCCTGGCCGCAGAGTCCGCGCAGCGTGCTCCAAAACGCGTCTTGTTCCGGCGGGAGCGAGGCGGCGCTCACGGCGAACGGATACAGCAGGACGAGGAAGAGCCGATGACGCACGGGGCAACGCTGACGAGTGCGATCCGCCCGCGTCAACCGTCGACCCGGCGCGCGAACCGCCACCCAAGGGGACCACCGCCCAAGGGGTCAGGGCGTTAAATGTTTGAATCCTCAATTCCGAGGTCACTCTCGACCTCCACTTGGTGGGTACGACTCGCCGATCCCAAAGGTTTCGGGCGGATTACTCGCGGAACTCCCCAATCAGCCGCCAACGGGAGATCCCACCGCCCACCCACAAAACGCTCAACGCCCTGACCCCATTCGTAAGGGGTCAGGGCGTTGAATGTTGAGAATCCGGGGCGACAGGTGGACTAGCCGGGGTGGGCTCTCCGGAATTGGAGGACGTGAGCGAGTTTTTCCGCCGGCGCACTTGCGCAGTTCCCGGGAGAACAAGGAATGAGGCCCGCGACAGCGGCGCAACCGATCGGCGGCGACGTTCTTCCAATGCGCGGCGGCCGATTCGCGCGCCGAGGCTCAGCGCAGTTTCTCCTCTTCAGCTGGCACCCGATCGAAGGACTCACGCCCCTTCCCCTCGCGGAGCATGGAAAGGCGATAGAACTCCCGCTTCCCCAGCTCCGAAAAATCCAGCTCCCTATCCGTCTGTCTTTGGCGCCCCTGCGGGGGGCCGTACCGTCACCCGGCGGACCAACAGGGCCTTGCGGGGCAAATTGTCGTCGCCGGGGCGCTTGAACCAGCTGTACGCGACGAGGAACGAATCATCCGAGACCGCCAGCAGGCTCGTGTAACCGCAGCTGTCGGCCTGCACATCGGGCGACTCCGCGGACACGAGCCGCAGCGGATCCGTCCAAACCTCGCCGCGGCCATCGAGGCTGAAACGTAACTCGGCACCCGGTCGGCCGTAGCTGAGGACAAGCACGCCGTTGCGGAGACGGAGCAGCCGCGGCATCACGCCGAACGCATTCACCACGGCGGGCTTCGACCAGGTCTTACCCAGATCGGAAGATCGACTGGAATAGAGCGGCCCGACACCCAGGCCGTCGGTTGTGCGCAGCATCACCAGCAGGGAGCCGTCCGCGACAAACGCGCTGCCGGGTTCGGCGAAGCCATGGGGCCTAAAACGCGCCAGGGGATCCGCCGCCGCATCAGGTTCATACGCGATGCGACCCTGCAGTCGCCAGGAGCGCCCGGAGTCGGTTGAGCGGTGGCACGCCACGTCACCGTCGATCGAGCGCGGATAAACCACGGATAGGATTGATCCATCGGGCGCGAGCTGGAGATCGCCCCACCAGACGACCGGAAAGACTTCCTGGATCGTGTAGCGCTGAAATCCCGGATCAATCAACTGCGCGCGCTCGGTCCGCCACTCGCCCGCACCCGCGCGCAATCGCGCCAGGGGCACGCCACGCAACGGGTCGGGAAGATCGTCGTGCCGGTAAAACGTGTATGGCAAACGGCCGTACGTGCCGATGATTGTGCCCACCGGCTCGGGCAAATCAAGTTCCGCGACGGGAATCGCCGTTGGCGTGACGTCCGATCGGCCCGCGATGATCCGGTCGCCGTTCGGCAGGAGCAGTCCCGCGGTCCGTTCCGTCGCGTGCTCCAGTCTCCACGTGGCACCTCCGTCCCCCGAAACACCGCGATCCGGCTGCGCCGGCCTCCGCCCGTAGGCCCGGGCGCTGTCCTCGTTCACGTGGAAGGAAAGCGCGATCCGGCCGTCGAGGAGCCGGTCCAGGGACGGGAACTGGTACCTTCCCCAGCGGCGCTCGCCCGCCGGACCCTCGGCGACGAGCACGGGCTCGGACCACGCGAACGACATGGACTCCCCCGCGGAGCCGATCGCGAAAAGGAACGGGAGCACACCCAGCCGTAGCGCGGTGTGCATCGGTAGACGCCGCGGAAGCGGGCGGAAAACGGGAGCTCGGTTCACGGCGGCGGACGGGGCGGGATACCGGCGAGTTCGAGGAACTCCCGCACGAGGGCCAGCCGGCTCTCGTCGTAGAACTCCCGACCGCCGTGCCTTGCGCCATGCAGCGGTACGAAACGCACCCGGAGTCCCGCGCGCTCGTAGACACCGAGGAACTCAAGCGACTGCGCGACCGGCATCTGAGGGTCCTGGTCGCCGTGGAAAAGGAACAGCGGCGGATCACCGGCGCCGACGTGCGCCACCGGGCTGGCGAGCCGGGCGAGGGCGGGTTTGTCCTCCGGTTGGCCGCGCAGGAGCAACTGCAGCGCAGGGATCCGCACCCCCAGCCCGAAGGGCGTGGATTGGGCGAGGATCGTCTCGAGGTTGGAAGCCCCGTAGAAACTCACGATCGCGTGGACCGCGCTCGATTCGCCGCGGTGATCGCCCACCTCCCCTTCCAACTCCCCGTGCCCGTTGGTCACGCCGACCAGCGCGGCGAGATGCGCCCCGGCCGACGCTCCGGCGATCGCGATACGATCCGTGGCCAGCCCGAACTCGGCGCGACGGGCGCGGAGGAAACGGACGGCAGCCTTGAGATCGTGGACGTTCGCCGGGAAAGGCGCGACCGGCGTCAGGCGGTAATCCACGCTGGCGACCGCCCAGCCTCCGGCCACGAGGGGCGCGAGCGGATTCTCGCCCTTTGATCCGCGGCTCCACGCGCCGCCGTGCACCCACACGATGAGGGGCGCCGGGGTGGAGGCGGGCGGAGGGAGATGCAGGTCGAGACGCAACGAGTGCTCGCCGACGCGCGCGTACTCGACGTCGCGGCGGACCGGGGCGGCGACGGTCGGCGCGACGGCGGCGAGGACGAGGAGGACCGACGGGAAGGTTGGACCGCGAATCACACGGCCAACATCCGGAAGACCGCGCGGGCAAGTCCAGCGCGGAACCACGGGGCATCTCCTCCCCGCGCCGCTTGCACGGTTCCTGCTGCGGGTCATGGTCTACCCATGAGCGAACAGAAGGAGCTCCTCACGACCAACCGGAAGGCCCTCACGATCAACCTCGACGAGGCGCGCTACGGCACCTTCGCCGAGATCGGCGCGGGCCAGGAGGTGGCTCGGGTGTTCTTCCAGGCCGGCGGAGCCGCGGGGACCGTGGCGAAGACGATCTCGGCCTACGACATGACCTTCAGCGACGCGATCTACGGCAAGGCGCCGCGGTACGTCTCGCACGAGCGTCTGACCCACATGCTCGACCACGAGTACGAGCTGCTCATCGAGCGCCTCGCCGCCCAGCGCGGCGCGCGCACAACCTTCTTCGTTTTCGCCGACACCGTCGCGACCCGCGGCTTCAAGGGCACCAACGACGCGCACGGCTGGATGGGCATCCGCTTCCAGACCGAACCCGGCGGCGTGCCGAGCGAGATCGTCCTCCACGTCCGGATGTGGGACAAGGAGTCGGTCCAGCAGCAGGCCGCGCTCGGCGTCGCCGGCACCAACCTGATCTACGCCGCTTTCTACTACCGCGACGACCCGAAGCGGCTGGTCGAGTCGCTGGTCGACAACGTCGGCGCGGCCCGGGTGGAGGTCGACATGATCTCCTTCCGCGGTCCGGCGTTCGCGCACATCGACAACCGGCTGATCTCGCTCTATCTCGTCCAGCACGGACTCACGAACGCGGTCCTGTTCGGCCCGCGCGGCGAGATGCTCCAACCCTCCGAGGCCCTGCACCGCAAGGCGGTGCTGGTCGAGCGCGGCAGCTTCCGGCCGGTTACGCGCGTGAACGTCGACATGCTCAACTGCGCCACCGCGCAGTTCGTCCAGGAGCCCGGCGTGCAGGGCCGGGAGGTGATCGCGCTGATGGAGATCACGGTGAATAACCTGCTGACCACGGGCACGCTCGACGCGGAGGACTTCCTCTCGCGCGTCGACCTGCTGGGCGAGCTGGGTTTCACCACGCTGATCTCGAACTATTCGGAGTACTACCGGCTCACCTCCTACTTCCGACGCTACACGAAGGAGATGATCGGGGTGACGATGGGCATCAACAACCTCCTCGAGATCTTCAACGAGAAGTACTACGAGCATCTGGAGGGCGGGATTCTCGAGTCGTTCGGGCGCATGTTCCGGAACGCCGTGAAGCTCTACATCTACCCGATGCGTCAGGAGGTGATGGCGCGCTACCTCGCCTCCGGCGGAGCACCCGCCCCCGCCACGCCCCCGGGGCATGCGTTCGCCAGCGAGGTCCTCATCACCGCGCGCAACGTCCACATCGCTCCCCACCTGCGCAATCTCTACGACCACCTCCTGGAGAACCACTACATCGACTGCCTCACCGGCTTTGACCGCGAGGCGCTCGGTGTCGTCTCCCGCGAGGTGATCAGCCGGATTCGCGAACGGGACCCCTCCTGGGAACGCATGGTGCCCGAACCGGTGGCCGCCACCATCCGCCGCCGCCGGCTCTTCGGCTACACCCCCGCGCCCGCCGAGATTCCGCTCGCCGGCTGAGGCTCGCGTGCTTTTCTGACCGCTCCCTCACCGACGCCATGCGCTTCCACAAGTATCACGCCCTCGGCAACGACTACATCGTCCTGAACCCGGCCGACTTCCCCTCGTGGGGCGCCGCGCCCACGACCGACCAGATCCGCGTCGTCTGCCACCGCAATTTCGGCGTCGGCTCCGACGGTATCCTCTGGGGTCCCCTGCCCTCGCGTGAAAGCCAGCATGGCCTGCGCATCTTCAACCCCGATGGCTCCGAGGCGGAAAAGTCCGGCAACGGCCTGCGCATTTTCTCGCGGTTCCTCTGGGATCAGAAGCTGGTGCGCGAGGCCAGCTTCACCGTGGAAACCCCGGGGGGCCACGTCCGCTCCGAGATCCGCGACAATGGCAGCCTGATCAAGGTGGCGATGGGTTCAGTGAGCTTCGACAGCGCGCGCATCCCGGTGAACGTCTCCGGCCCGGCCCGCGAGGTCCTCAACGAGAAGGTCACAGTGCTCGACCGGGAGTTCAACTACTGCGCCGCCACGATCGGCAATCCCCACTGCGTGATCCCGCTGACCGCGGTGTCGGCGGAGCTCGCCCACCGTTACGGGCCGCACCTCGAGACCCATCCGCTTTTCCCGCGCAAGACCAACGTCCAGTTCCTGCAGGTGATCGACCGGAAGAACATCCGTATCGAGATCTGGGAACGCGGCGCCGGCTACACGCTGGCCTCGGGCAGCAGCTCGAGCGCCTCCGCCGCGGTCGCCCACCGGCTGGGCCTCGTCGACCGGGAGGTCACCGTGCACATGCCGGGCGGAACCATCGGCATCGAGATCGGCGACGGCTTCTCCATCATGATGACCGGCACAGTGAACAAGGTCGCCGAGGGTGTCATGCACCCCGAGCTCTTCGCGGTTAAGGTCTGACGCCGGGGGACCTCAATTCAACCGGAGCCGGTCTTGCCGGGGAAGATTCCGGCGAGTTCCACCAGCACCACCGCCACGGCGTCGCCATCCGCGGTCGAAGCGGGGCGCTGGCGAGCCTCCCAGTAGGCGGCGTCGAGACGGACGCCGCGGGCGGCGAGCACGCGCAGCGCCGCAGGCAATCCGTCCACCGAGCGATCAAAGCGGCGCGCGGCCGCGATGATGAGCGCGACCGAACGCGCGGCCTCGCTTTCGGCGCCCGGCCGCGCGGCGTTGCGCCACGCGCTCAACGAGGCGTCGGCGGCCGCGAGGAAACCCGACCGTTGCAAGCTGTCGACGGCGGCAGCGGCCGCGGGCGGCACCGACCCGCGGGGCGCGCCGGCGGACTCAGAGCGCGGGCTGGTCAGCACGGCTCCGTCCGCCAGCAGGCGTTCACGCAACTGGGCATAGGGCAGTTCGTGGGGCGGGCGCCCTGCACGTTGGGCGAGCACCGCGGCCGTCGCGGCGGCCTGGCCGAGCATGATGAACACCGGCTCCATCCGCACCGACCCGTAGGCGGCGTGGGTGGCGGAAAGGCAGACCGGCACCAGAAGATTCTCCGCCTCGGCACGACGCGGCAGCAGCGCGCGATAACTAAGGGGGAAGGCACGGATGTTTTCGAGGAAGGCGCCTTCGACGCGTAGCCGCCCCTCCGAATCAACGAAGTAGCCGACGGCGTGCGAATCCAACGCGTAGGAGGCGAAGGCGACCGGATCCGGCACGGTCGTACGCCGACGCGCGTCGAGCTCCGTGATCACATATTCCCCCCGCATGCGACGCGCCTCGCGCACGTAAAGTTGGAAGGGCCAGTGGCCGAAGGCCGTGAACTCGTCCTTGGCCAGCCCCCAGCGCCCAACCTCGCGGCGCACCGGCTCCGGAACCCGCGGATCGTGCGCGAGGAACCAGAACAACCCCTGCGTGTACTCCTGATGCTCAAGCCAGAGCTTACCCCGCTCCTCGTCGGATGCCTCGGCCCAGCCGGTGCTGCGACCGACGTAGTCCGTGGAAAACATCCCGCGGTTATTGGTGTCGGTCTTCCGATTCGGCATCGGCGTGAGTGTGAACAACTGCGGTCCCGGGGCGACGGGCCGGCCGGAGATGGAACGCAGGATCAACTCATATTGGAGCGGGTCGTAGCTCCGCGGGCGTTCGATCGGCACGCGGTTCTCCAGGACGTCGGTGAGGCAAAGGCGGAAGTTGTAGGCCTGGACCCCCGGATCAGCGTCGCCCTCCCGGCCCGGCGCGCGCGGGGCGACGCGGGGCAAAAGCCCGCTCGAAGGGTCTCCCGCGCGCACGTACGGGTCGATGCCCGCGGTCTGCTCGGGCGCCAGAAACCGAATCCCGTTGAGGCTCTCGCCATGGAGGGAATTCGCCTCGCGCCCGATCGTGTAGCTCACCCCCGCGGCGGCCAGGAGATCCCCCTCGTAGGTGGCGTCGATGAACGAGCGTCCGCGGAAGACGCGGCCGTCCACGAGCGTGATCGAGGTGAGGCGCGCCCCGCTGCGCTCCACGCGACGCGAGCGGTCGAGCCGCGCGCCCAGGTGGACCGGCACCGCCGCCTCGCGGACCAGCGCGTCGATCACCGCCGTCGCGACCCGGGGCTCGAAGAACCAATGCTGGCGCGTGGCCTCGGTGACGTTGAGCGGATGGCGCGGCAGGTAGTCGGCGCGCGTTTCCCGCAACCAGGCGGACGGCTTTTGGTAGTGATCGTGCACGCGTTGGTAGAATTCCCGCGCGAGCCCCCCCACCACGCGCTTATCGCCGACATCGGTCGCACCCAGACCTCCGGTGGTAAGCCCGCCCAGCGCGGGCCCCGGCTCCAGTAGAACGACGGAGGCGCCGAGCCGGGACGCCTGCACCGCCGCGGCGACGCCGGCGGCATTGCCGCCGTAAACGACGAGATCATGAACGACCGGCTCGCCCGCGGGGAGCGAAAGGACCGGCAGCAGCAAGGCGACGGGGAGGACGGGCAGAAAGCGCATGAGTGGAGAAAACGCGCCGTTCGCCGCACACCACCTCACCGCTGAAGCGGCAGGCGAGACGCTGCGAAACGAGGCGCCCCCACGCCATGCCAACGTCAGTCGCGGTCAAGCCCTCAGCCGAACGATTTTCCAAGCCGCGACCAAAACGGTTTGCGGGTACCCGTAGCCCAACTACGGTCCTCCCGTGGGATGGTTGGCCGACACGCTGCGCCTCTTCTGGGGCCTGATCTACTGGAACCTGCGCAAGACGTGGTTCCGGCTGCGGCGCGGCCGTTCCCCGTGCCCCTGCCAATCTCCGAGTGACTCCGGACGGGCCCTGCGCACCGCGTGCGACGCTTGCCTGCACTGGAGCCAGCCCACGCGTTTCCGTGCAGTCTGCCCGCTCCTGGTCCGGACTTCCGACGGACTTCGCTGCTCGGCCGACACCGCCGACGTTCGCCCGTTCTGGGGCCGCGCGGCGGCGATCTACAGCGGCACCGCGCTCGCACTCTACCTCACCGCAGCCGTTTCGTTTTTTATTTTTCTCCGGACGGTCGGCTATCCGGTGAACATCTTTCACGTCACCCTGCCGCCCTACTGGCACCGGGTGACCGAGGTCCGGAGCGGCTATTTCCTCAACCGGTCCCAGCAGGCCTACGCGGAAAACAAACCGGCCGAGGGGCTCCTCTACCTCGACAGCGCCTTCGAATTCGACCCGCGGAACCACGCGGCCGGCCTGACGCTGGCCAAGCATCTGCAACTCGTCCAGCCCTCGCGTTCGGACGCCATCTTCCAGCAAATGATGGCCATCCATCCCGACCGGCGCCACCTCGTCGCGCAGGAGTGGTTTCGCGCCCTGTTGGCCCGCGGTAATCTGGAGCGGGTCGAGGAACTGGCGCTGTCCGAGCTTCGCGCCGGCTCCCCGGGCGCCGCGGTCTGGATCCGGGCGCTGATATTCGCCCGCCGCCGGCTGCCAAACCCCGGCGAGGACGTGGCCAGAAGGGATTCGACCCGGCCCGAGCTGGCTCCCTGGCGACCGGTGCTCCGCGTGGAAAACCTGCTGCGGATGGGCCGGCGGGACGAGGCCCGGGCGCTGCTGACCACGGACTGGCCGGAGACGCCCGACGAGTTCGAGGCGTTTTACCAGTCCTCGGTGCTGACCGAGCTGAACGACGCGTTCGCGGCGTTGGATGCGTTGGCCCGCAAACCCGGCGTCACCGATGGCGAGGTGCTGCTGACGGCGCGCCTTGGGGCGCTCGTGACCGCGGAAAAGGAAAGACTGCTGGCGCAGGAAGTGGAACGCGCCCTGGCCCCGCGCCTGAGCCCGGCGACCCTCCCGGTGATCAAGGTCCTCGCCGCCCACCTCATCCGGCATCCGGACCGCGAGATTTTCCAAAAGGTCCTGGCCAAGGTCGAGGCGGAGCGCGTCCCGTTCACCGACCAGACCGCCGGCATCTGGTTCAGCCTTTTCTGCGCCGCGGGGGCCGTGGGTGACGAGACCTCGCTGGGCCGCCTGACCGGCTCCATCCGCGAGGCGACCGGCCAGCCCTTCCTGATGCTCGGGGCCACGGAGGCGTTTTTCCGCGGCGACTCGAACGAACGGAGCATCCTCCCTTTTCTCCCGACGCTGCTGGTTCCCCTCGAGGTCACCTACGCGCTGCTCGAGCGCTACCTCACCTCCCCGCGGCCGGTGCGACCGGACCGGGCTCCATGAGCGAAACCGTGACCTCCGCTTTCCGGACCACCCTGCCCCGGCTTCCCCTCCCGACGCTCGGCGTGCTGGCCGCGATCGCCGCCGCCACCGCGGGACTGACGTGGCACCTCTGGCCGCATTGGAGCACCAACACGGATCTGTCCCACGGCTATTTCGTGCCGGTGCTCTTCCTGCTCCTGCTGGCGGAGAGCCGGCGCGGCACCCCGCGTGCACTGCCCGCGGGTAGGGTCGCCGGGGCGATCCTCGCGGGATTGCTGCTGGCGGCCCTTGCCGCGACCGCCATCGCTGGTCTCTACGCCGTGACGGTGTACTGGTCGCACGCGACGGTCGGCCTGATGCTGGCCCTGGCCTTCGCCTTGCTGGTGGTCGCGGCCGGGGTCGTCTTCTCGCGACCGGAGATCGGATGGGTGCGTCTCAACTGGCCGCTGTTCGTCGCCGCCAGCCTGTGGCTGATGGCCGCCCCCCTGCCTCCGGGCACATACTCCCGGATCACGCTCACCCTGCAGCTTTGGGTCAGCGAGTGGGTGCTCAACACGCTGCACCTGCTGGGCATAGCCGCCGTGCGACGCGGCAACATCATCGATCTGGTCCATGCCACGGTGGGAGTGGAGGAGGCCTGCAGCGGCATCCGCAGCCTGATCTCCTGCATTTTCGCGGCGCTGTTCTTTTCCGCGACGCTGGTGCGTCGCCCTTGGGCGAGGGCCCTGATCATCGCTCTCGCCCCCCTCCTCGCCCTGGCGATGAACTTTTTCCGGTCCCTGACCCTCACGCTGCTCGCCGGCGCCAAGGTGGACATTTCCGGTTTCTGGCACGACGTGACCGGCTTCGCGGTGCTCGGCCTCACCGCGATCATGCTCGGCGGCCTGGCGCTGTTGCTCGAACGTGAGCCAGCGCCCGGGCGGAGGCTCTCCTCGCCGCCGGCGACCGGCGACCGCCGGAACGGCCCGGTCTTCATCCTTGGCACCGGCATCGCGGCGATCGCCGCCACGCTCGCGTTCTTCGTCTGGAACACCCGGCCCGTGGCCGGACCGCAGGTTCCGCCGCCCGATCTGGCCGCGATCCTGCCGGCGCCGCCCCCGGGGTGGTTGGCCAGAACCCCCAATCTGTACGCGTTCAGCGGCACCCTGCAGACTGAGATCCTCGCCCAGCGCGACTACCTGGAGCCGCTGCCGGGGGGCGCCTCACGGGAGATCGTGATCTACGCGGCCTATTGGCGCGCCGGACAGGCGCCGGTCAGCCTGGTCGCCAGCCATACCCCCGACGCCTGCTGGCCCGGAGCCGGGTGGCTCGCGGTTCCGGTTCCGGAAACCACGGTCCAGCTGAAGCTCGCCGACCACCTTCTCCCACCGGCGGAGCAACGCGTTTTCCGCTCGGCGGACCGGCCCCACCACGTCTGGTTCTGGCATCTGCATGGCGGGCAGCCGCTATCGCACCGCGATCCCTACTCGGCGCTGGAACTCCTGCGCTACGCGTGGCGCTACGGTTTCCGCCGCGATGCGGACCAGCTGTTCGTCCGCATTTCCAGCAACCGCCCCTGGGCCGAGATCGAAAACTCGGCGGTGCTGCGCGAGTTCTTCCAACGAGCGGCCGGCCTCGGACTCTGACCCGCCATGCCGTTCCGCCTGACCCGCATCGAACGCCGCATCCTCGCGGCGCTCGCGCTGATCCTCGTGCTGGGCCTCATCGGGCTGGCGGTGCTCTGAAGCCGCGGCTCAACGGGCGGCCGGAGCCGGGCGCTCGTAGGCGCGGGGTCCGGGCGGCACGGGCGCGCGGAAGCGGGCGCGGATCACCGCCAGCGCCTCCTCCTGGAAGGCGGGCCCGCGCTCGAAGACCGCGCCCTCCCGGCGCAGCACGGCCTGCAGGCGCGGCACGTCGGTGTCATGCACGCTGCGGCCCGACTTCGCGGCTTCGGCCGCGGCGATGCCCGCGGCGTGCCCGAGGATCATGTACTGCGGCTCCATGCGCAGGCTCGAGTAGGCGATGTGGCTCGCCGAGAAGCACACCGGCACGAGGAGGTTCGCGACCTCGGAGCGGCGCGGCAGCAGCACGCGGAAAGGAATCTGGTACGGCTGCACGGGCACCTGCACGTCGCCCTCGTTCTCGACGAAGCCACGGTCGTTCACAAAGCGCTGCACGTTGTGCGAGTCGGAATTGTAGCTGCCCATTCCGATCACATCCGGCTTCACCCGCTCCGTCTGCAGGTCGCGCTGCGTCGCCACGAAGTCGCCGACCATGCGGCGCGCCTCGCGCACATAGAGCTGGTCGGGCCAGTGGCCGTTGGCGACGAACTCGTCGCGCGCGAGGCCGTACTCGTTGATCTCGGCCCGCAGGGCGGCGGGAACCCGCGGATCGTTCGCCAGAAAATAATAGAACCCCTGCTGGTACTCCTCGTGCTCGCGCCAGATCCTTTCCCGCGTGGCGTAGGAGCCGTCGGGATAGTCGTAGTTCCGGCCGATGAAGTCGGTCGAGAACCCACCGCGGTTATTGAGGTCGACCTTGCCGTTGGGGATCACGCGCAGCAGGCTGACCTCGTTCAGCTTCATCGGCCGCCCGAGGTGGACGGTCATGGCGGCGAGGTAGCGCGCCAGCAGTTCATAACGGGCCGGATCGTAGCCCGCGGGACGCGGCCAAGGCTCGCGGTTTTCCGGCACGTTGGAGCCGATGACGCGGAAATTGTAGGCCTGGATGCGCCGGTCAGCCGCCCCCGGCTCGCCGCGCGGCTCCGCCGAGACCTCCGGCAGCAACCGGCCGCTTTCGTCCCGCGCGGGAATATCAACCGCGAACTGGTGGCTGGGGGTGACCGCCCGCACCCCGGCGAGCGACTCGCCATAGAGCGCGGCCCCCTCGCGACCGAACGTGTAGGAGACCCCGGCCTGCGCCATCAGGTCGCCCTCGTAGGTCGCGTCGGCGAACACCCGCCCGGAGATCCGCGCGCCGTTCTCCAGATGGACGGCCGTGATGCGGATCCCGTCCCGGGACACCCCGGCCTTCTCCTTGAGGCGGTGCCGTTCCAGCAGCGTCACCCCCGCCTCGCGCAGCATCCCGCGGAAGACTTGCGCCGCGACCTTGGGCTCCGGCATCCACGCGATCTCCTGCAGGTGGCGCTCCAGCGCGTAGGCGCGACCCGCGCGGAAGTAGAACTCCAGGGATAGACCGCCGATCACCTCCCGTTTGCCCACGTCCGTTCCCGAGAGCCCTCCGGCCACCATGCCGCCGACCTGGGCGCGCGGTTCGAGCAACGCGACCCGGACCCCGTGACGCGCGGCGGCGACGGCGGTCGCCACGCCTCCGGCGGTCGCGCCGTAGACCACCACATCATAGTCGGGTTGGGCCGGAACGGCGGAGACGCACAGGAGCAGGGCGGGGATGAACTGGAGGCGGCGCATGGGATTGGTTCGGGGTATCGGCCGACGGGATCGAACCGGGAAGCCCGATGACCGCCGCCGGCCGGGACCACGGCAACAGGAAATCACCGGGCAGCGTCACCTCCCGGAGGAGCTGAAAACGGAAGGTATGGGGGCCGGCCGGGCCGCCGCGAAAAGCCTCGCCTTCGCCAGCGACCTGCATGCCCTCTGGCAAGCCTGTTGATGCCAGCCACCCCTCGCTTTCACCTTCGCGGCGCGGTCCCCGAGCGTACGCCCACGTCCGCCGGATGAAACCGGACGAAGGCAGCCTGACCCGTGAAGCGGCGACGGAGCGCGACCAGATCGACGCTCTGCTGCTGACGCGTGTGGCCGACGGCAACCGCGAGGCCTTCGCCGAGCTTTACGACCGTTTTTCGGCGCCGCTTTACGGGGCGGCGATGCAGATCCTGCGGGACGCCGCGGAGGCGCAGGATGTCGTCCAGGACGCGTTCCTCACCCTCTGGGAGAAAGCGGCGACCTTCGAATCCTCGCGGGGCAGCGCCTTCTCATGGGCGGTCACGCTCGTCCGCAACCGCGCGATCGACCGGGTGCGCATGCGCCGCCGGCGCTCCGAGTTGCTCGCCGAATCGGTGCCGGAGGACCTCGGCTACATGGCCGGGCGCCTCCAGGCCGGTGGCGACGAGAGCGCCACGCTCGGGGACGAGGCCCGTGCCGTGCGCGCGGCGGTCGCGGCGCTGCCGCCGGAGCAGCAACGCGCCCTGGAACTCGCCTTCTTCGGCGGCCTCACGCAGGAGGAGATCGCCCGCAAGCTCCGTGAACCGCTCGGCACCGTGAAGGCGCGCATCCGCCGCGGCCTGATGCGGCTGCGCGACTCCCTGACCGACCGCCTATGATCGACGAGCGAGGAGAGGAAATGGCCTGCCTGCGGGCGCTCGGGTTGCTCGACGAGCGGTCAACCGGCGAATTCGCCCGCCTGGCCCCTCCCGGGTCGCCGCTGGGCAATCTCGTCCGCGACCTTTCCGAGGCGGCCGCCGCGCTGGCTTTCGTCGCCGCGACGCCTCCGCCGCCCGACCTCCGCCACCGCGTGCTGGCGGCCGCCGCCACGGGAGCCCGTCCGAAACATTCCGGTCCCGAAGAACTGGCGCGCTGACGGTCCGGGACGTGGCCGCTCAGCCGTCCACCGGCACACCCTCGGCGCGGAGCCGCTGGACCTTGTACGTGAGCGCGCGACGGCTGATCGCCAGTTCCCGCGCGGTTTCCGTGCGGTTGAAGTTGTTCTTGCGCAGGGCGCGCAGGATCGCATCGCGCTCGATCTCGGCCAGCCGCTGGCCATCGACCGGCTCAACCCCTCCGGCGGGAGGCGAAGGCGGTTCCATGACCCGCGCCGGCAGATGCTCCGGCAGCACCACCTCGCCCCGTGAAAGCAGCGCGGCGCGCTCCATCGCGTTCCGGAGCTCCCGCACGTTGCCAGGCCACCGGTAGCGGCCGAGGGCCGCTGAGACCGACGCGGAAAACCGCGGGCGCAGGCGGGAACTCACACCGATGAAGTGCGCGGCGAGCGGGACGACATCCTCCGGCCTCTCGCGCAGCGGCGGCATCACGACCTCGATCACATTGAGCCGGTCGAAAAGATCCTCGCGGAAGAGTCCCTGGGTGATCCGCTCCTCCAGATCCTGCCGCGACGAGGCGAGGAGCCGGAAAGTCGCGGGGAGGTCGCGCGCCGAACCGACGCGCCGGAACACCCCGTCGTTGATCACCCGCAACAGCTTAGCCTGCAGGGAGGCCGGCAGGTCGGCCACCTCGTCGAGGAGCAGCGTCCCCCCCGCGGCCTCCTCGCAGCGCCCCGTCCGCGGCGCTCCCGCGGTCTTGTCCCGCCCGAACAACTCGGCCTCCAGCGCCGCCTCGTTTTCCGCCAGGCAGCCGGTCCGCACCAGCGGACGATCCGCCCGGCGGCTCCAGCGATGGATCAGATCCGCCACGACTTCCTTCCCTACCCCGCTTTCCCCGGTGATCAGCACACGGGACTCCGACGGCGCGATCGCCGCCACCTCGCGGAACACCGACCGCGTGAGGGGACTCTGCGCGACCACCCCCTCCGGCAGCATCAAAGGTTGCTCCGCCGGCCTCGCCGCCCGCTCCGGACGCAGCGCCCGGCGCACCGAGTTCATCAGTTCGTCGAGGTCGATCGGCTTGGCCAGATAGTTGACCGCGCCGTCCCGCATGGCGGCCACCGCGGAGCGGATGTCGGCGAACGCGGTGACGAGCAGCACCGGCAGGCCCGGGTGCCGCTCGCGCACGCGCCGCAGAGTCTCGATGCCGGACATCCCAGGCATGCGCACATCGCTGATGAGCAGGCCGAAGTCGCCCTCCTCAAGTCGCGCGAGCGCGGCCGCGCCGGAGTCCGCGGACAGCGTGCGGAATCCCTGCGCCCGCAGGAAAGTCTCAAGCAGGCTGCGCTGGCCGGCGTCGTCGTCGACCACCAGGATCCGGGCATCGCCGCCGGCGTCAGGCTTCATGGCGGGCGGCGCTGGCGCGCACATGACTGATGCGGAACAAAGCTCCGCACGGGGGGCGGGCCAGACAGGCGATCTCCCAGCCGTGCGCCGCGACGATCTGCCACACGATCGCGAGGCCGAGGCCGACGCCGCCGGGCCGCTTGGTGACGTACGGCTTGAAGATCTCCGCCCGCTGCTCCTCGGGCACCCCGGGACCGTCGTCCCCCACCTCCACGACCACGCCAGCGTCCTCCGTCGATCGCCAGCGCACGTCCACGCGGCCCTCGGGACCGACCGCCTGGACCGCGTTCAAGATCAGGTTGAAGAGCGCCTGGCGGAATAGCGGCTCGTCCGCCTCGACGAAGAGCGGATCGCTCGCCGTGACCAGCCGCGCGCGCTTGTCCTCGACGTCGGGTAGAAGCGTGCGGGCGACATCCGCGGCGAGGCGCGCGAGATCCACGGGACCGGGGTGCGGCTCGCGCGGCTTGGAGTAGTCGATGAACTGGTTAAGCTGGACCGTCACACGGTCGGCCTCCTCGAGGATGGCGGCGGCGTGCTCGCGCAGCTTCGGGACGGCCTCCCGGTCCGTGGTCACGAGGTGGGCGTGCCCGCGAATGAGGTTGAGCGGATTGCGGGTCTCATGGGCGAGCCCGGCGGCCACGAGGTTTAGCCGCGCGAGATGGCTGTTCATCTCGCCGGCCTTGAGCAGGCGTATCCGGAGCTCGGAGTTGCGCGTGAAGTTTCGCCAGGCGAGCGAGGAAACGAGCGCCGCGCCCGAGCCCATCGCCGCCACGAGGAGGCGGAGCCAAAGGTCGGCGCGCACGGCGCGGTCCATCTCACCGGTGGAAAGCGAGATCACGAGACTGTGCACCCCCTGCGTGCGGATCAGTCCCTCGTACTCCTCCGGGGACATCCACGCCGGACGACCGAACGGCGCGCGGGCGACGCCCCCCTCCGCCGCCGCGCCGGGGCGCGGGGAAGGCCGCAGCCCCTTGGACAGGCGGGGATTACTCACCACGACGGCCGACGGCAGCGCCTTGTCCTCGGAGCCCGGGGAGGCGCCCCCGAGGTCGGTGAGGTTCATCAGCAACAACTCGCCCCGGCGCCAGAAAACCCCGCGGGCGCGCAGCATCTCGGGCCCGAGCTCCACCGGCCGACCCGCGCTCGCGATCGTCTCACCGGTGGCACCGAGCACCGCGATGGATTCGAGCCGGCCGGGTTGAATCAGCGCCTGCAGCGAAGCCTCGATCCGCTCCTTGGAAACCAGCAGCCCGAACCGCCGCTGGGAGCCGATGACGATCCCGAGCGTCGAGGTGATGTCACGCCCCCGATTGATGAGGCTCTGGCCGGCGGCCTCGCGGAAGCGCCGGTGCTCGCTCCACTGCCAGCCGCACAAGGCAACCGTCACGCCGAGCAGGGCGGCGTGAAGGCCGAGCTTCTGACCTGTCGCTAGCCAGCGCATGTGATGGGCGGAACGTCGCCCAACCCGCGCCGCTTTCCAAGCCCCTTGTCAGGGCTTGCCGATCATGCGCTCGAGCTCGTGCTGCTCGAAAGCCTTGGGCGACAGGTCGAGCTTCCCCCGCTCCTGCACCGTCACCGCGTTCATCTCATCCGGCGAACGGATGACGTGCGGCGTGAGGAAGATCAGCAACTCGGTCTTCACATCGGCCTTCTGCTTGCGTTTGAAGGCGTAGCCAAGGATCGGAATGTCGCCGAGCAGGGGCACCTTGCTGTCCCGGTCGGTGGTCTGCGTCGAGATGAGGCCGCCGATGACGATAGTCTTGTCGCTCGGCGTGACCACGACGGTGTCAGCCGAGCGCTTGTCGATGACGGGCGAGCTGACTGTGTTGGAAATCGGCACGGTAGTCGCGCTGAGCGAGGAGATCTCGGGCGAGACGATCATCTCGACCAGGCCCTCCTGCGTGATGAACGGGGTGACGCGCAGGATGATGCCGATGTCCTGGTACTGAACCGTGTTGATGGTGGTGTTGGTCTGGTCGCTCACCCGGGAGTTGGTGATGATCGGAACCGACTGGCCGACCATGATGGTGGCCTGCTGGTTGTTGCGCGTGAGCACGGACGGGCGGGAGAGGATCTCGGTCTTGCTCACGCTGGCGAGGGCCCGGAGGGTGGCGTTCACGTCCTGGCTGAGGATGCGGTAGAACGCGCCGAACTGCGTCGGATCGTTGAGCGCGTCCGCCAGGCCGAACTTGGTCGTGGCGAGGCCGCGGGGCTCGTTCTTGATCGCGATGGTCCCGTTGAAGATCGCCTCGGAACCGAGATCGACGCCCTTGTCGTGCGTCACCTGCACGAACACCACGTTGATCAGCACCTGCGGCTTGGGCTTGTCGAGGGTCTGGATGATATTGCGGATGTTCTCGTTGGTCTCGTCGTCGGTGACGACGATGAGACGGCGGGTCTGGAGGTCACTGGTGATGATGGCCTCACCGACCATGGTGGAGTTGGTGTACTGGCGGTTACCGCCCTGACCGGAGCCAGAGCCTCCGCCGCCCGCACTCCGCGTCGCGTTGCTGATGGTCGTCGAGGGCCGCTGCATCGTGGTGCCCGGTCGCTGCGCGCCCGTGGCGGGAGTCGAGGCCGCGTGGACCGCGGCCGGAAGAAGCACCGAAAAGGCCAGCGCCCACCGCGCGGGCCGGAAAGATTGAAGTCGCGACATGATGAAAAGGAAGAGATGGAGGGGAGTGGCGGGCCGGGTTCAGCGCACCCCGCGGGTGCCGAGGGTGATATTGGAACCGGTGGCCTGCGTGTTGCTGGAGGCGCGGGTGGTGAGCGGGTCCACCTCCTGGTTGCCGGTGGCGCGGACATTGCTGCCCTGGAAGAGATTCCGGAGGACGCTTTCCACCTGCTTCACGTCGCCGTTCTCCAGCGTGTAGACGAAGACCTTCTGTTTCCGCGCGGGGCTGGAGTCCAACTGGCGGATGATGGCCTCGACATCATCGAGGGTCTCGCGGGACGCACTGACGATGACCGAGTAGGTGCGCGGATCGGGCACCGCCACGACCGGGGTGCCACGCGAACCGCCGGTGCCGCCCCGGCTCCCGCCGGAGCGTCCGAACCCGTCTGGCGGCGGTGGCTGCGTCATCGCGCGATCACGAAGCCCTCGCTCTGGCCCAATCACCGCGAAGCCATTGGAACCGGATTCCTCGATGCCGGGACGTCGGCGGTGCTGGTCCTGCCGACCGGTGCCGGCAAGACCACGCTGTCGGAGCTCAAGATCGCCGCGACGCT
>SXGQ01075175.1_pt1 | contig 27769 bp, 18 predicted proteins | sample 3178371 | NCBI WGS metagenome assembly SXGQ01 (sample SAMN11356859, study PRJNA531348) | freshwater metagenome | isolation source: freshwater sample F1-20 | place: China: Fuxian Lake, Yuxi | collected 2017-12-25 | reverse complement strand
GGGAATTGGATCTTGGCGCTGGCCTCGGCAATGGCCTTGTCGCGATTTCCCGTAATATCATTTGGCAGCTGCAATGCCTTGCCCAATACTTCAACCGGGTCGCTTGCATCAAAGGTCGTTGCGTTAATAAATGCGGATGATCTAAAATCAAACGCGGGAGGCAGGGCAACCAATGCACCGCAGAGAATGGAATCAATTACGAAGGATTTTAATTTCATGGCGCAACTTCTCCAGTAACAATAATGTTCCTAAGAGAAGCCGATACCCAAAATAATTAAATAGTGAAAGATCAAGTTTGACAACAACCTGGAAAGCTGGGAGGTTTAGGCTAATGCCAGCCTCCTGTGATTGGTATAACATGCCCCGTGATGTACGAGGCTTCCTCCGAGGCAAGAAATAGTATCGCATTTGCCACCTCTTCAGGTTTCCCAAAGCGTCTTAGGGGAATTTGCTTTTTGTACTCATCCAAAACTTCCTCCCTGACACCTTTGATCATTGATGTTTCAATCATTCCCGGGGCTATGGAATTAACCGTGATATTTCGGGATGCAAGTTCCTTGGAGAGAACTTTGGACAATGCGATGACCCCGGCCTTTGCGGATGCATAGTTGGCTTGCCCGGGAAAACCCACTATTCCAGAAATGGAAGCGATGTTGATGATGCGGCCAAAGTCAGGGATGACAGGGGCACCATATTTGCAGCAGAAAAACAAACCATCCAGATTGGTTCGCATCACGGCATACCAGTCATCTGATGTCATTTTTCGAATCGTTTTATCACGCAACACCCCGGCGTTGTTGACAAGCACATCCAACTTTCCATGTTTTTGACCAATCATGGAAAAATATTCCCTCACCTGTGATTCATCACTTACATCGAATCCCGCAAGTTCACACTTTCCTCCCTTGGAATCAAACTCCCTGATGAGTGTGCGGGCATCCTCCAGATTTTCTTCAGTGGGGAGATAATTCAATAATCCAAGCGCGCCTGCATCAACAAATTGCCTCAAAATTTGCGCCCCCATGCCTCTGCTGGCGCCCGTCACAAGGACCACTTTGTCCTTGAAATCAAATTGAATCATGGTTTAAACCCCTTAATTAACCCTTTCAACACTATAATTCTGGTATGATAATCACATCTGGCAAAGTTTGCTGGCTCATTTAGGATTTATTTTGAGTTATGATATGTTCGTAAAATTCTGGTTCATCAACAAGTCCTTGTGCTTCGTTTGCTTGTGTCTTTTCATTCTCGGTTGTGGAACTGCCGAATACGAGGAACAAGCAAATGAGACCCTGCGATTGGTTGCGGAGATGGACGAGGCGGATAAATTATTGGGGGCGCCAATTGATGTGCCAGTGGTCAAGGATGCGAATATGAATTCGGTAACCAAGTCGACATTCATGCGCTTGCCCAGGGAAAATTATTCCAGACCCTACCCTGACTTGGTGAGGGGAAACGGAATGGCTCTCGTAAAATATGGCAAAGCCAAAGGCGGGACCGCGATTCCCAGGGATATATTCGTGGCTTATTCTGATGAAACTGAAGGTGGTGTGTTTATTGAGGGCGTTTTGGATCGATTTGAGGCAAAATCAGTCAAGAAAAAAACACCCGGCGTTAAAATCAAAGATGGATTGAAGATGGATCAATATTACTTCACGAATTCTTCATCTGAAACAGTGCATCTTTTTGTGGCAACCGAGGAAAAGGTTGCTGTAATATTCAAATATGATCAGGACAAGGCGCAGGTTGCCAAACAGGAAAAAGTTTCCGAACGCTCGATGCGTACTTTTCGATTGAAAGAGTCCGCGGATTCAGCCAAGTCCCAGTGGGATTTAAGACATAAGCAAGAGGGCGGAGAGAAAAAACCTTGAGCACCAGTATTGTTAAGGATGATATCAACTTGGTTGACCAGATTTCTTCATCAAGGATGATTCCAAACAGGGGCAGGCCTGTTTACCTCGCGCATTTAAGTGACATCCATGTGACCGCGGATTGTGCCTGGACAAAAAAGGACCTTTTCAGCAAGCGTTTCACAGGCTGGATTAACCTCAAGATTTTTGGTCGTGGTTTTCGATTCAGAAAGACCAATGAAATTCTTGGCGCCCTGATGATGGATATCAAGGCACATCAACTGGACAGCATCGTTTTTTCAGGCGATGCGACCGCCCTTGGTTTTGAGGAAGAAATGGCCAAGGCGGCGGAGCTTTTGGGGCTTAACCGGCCTGATGCCCTGCCGGGCCTTGCAGTTCCCGGAAATCACGACTATCAAACAGCATCCTGCGTGGCACAGAATCATTTTGAAAATCATTTCTCCCACTGGCAGCAGGGTGAGCGCATTGGCAATCACACTTATCCCTTTGCCCAAAAAGTCGGCGACATCTGGGTGGTTGCGGTTAATTCTTCAACTCCCAACCGTCTTCCCTGGGATGCAAGGGGCTGTGTGGGTGGTGATCAATTGCAACGACTTGGGATGTTGTTTGAAAAGCTGGATAACAGCCGAAGGATTCTCGTCACGCATTATCCAGTAAGAATAGCAAGTGGCAAGAAAGAGCGCAAAATTCGCGCCCTCCGTGATCTTGAATCCCTGCTTAAGGTTTCCACCAAGGGCAAGGTTTCCCTCTGGCTTCATGGGCATCGCCATGACCAGTTTTACCATCCCACTAGCCAGGATGTTCCCTTCCCTGTTTTATGCGCGGGAAGTGCGACCCAGAATGGCAAATGGTCTTATTCCAGGTATTCCATCGAGAATTGCAAGCTTGGCGTGGAATGCAGGGTTTTCAAGCCTGAAACTGGTCTTTTTGAAAAGGCTGAAAGCTTCACCTTGGATCTTCCCTACTCTTATTAGCTTCAGCACCATTATTTTTATTTTTGTTATTTTTGATAATTCTCACATTGATGGCTTCCCACTTCGTTCCGCGGTGGTTAATATTCAGTTATTGATTTTTATTTATTTATGTTAGAGATAGGTGCTTTTACTTGGAACCAAACATGAATTATCCCGTTGAATTAAATGGTGGTGTGACCCCAGGTACCCCTGAATCACCGCCTGTCGCAGCACCCCAAAACGAACTTTCAGAAATTCTAAAGCAGATTCTTGATATTCAAAAAGAAATGTTAAACCATCAGCGCGCCGCTCTTGCCGCCCATGACCATTCCGCCCGTTGGAAATCTTTTATCGCCAGGTGGCCTGATGATTTTCCAGGCCTGCCCGAGATGAGCAAAAATGCCCTGCCCCACCTTGAAAAAGCCTATGGCAAAATGATATACGACATCGTGGAGAGGATTTCTGAAGATTCTGAGTCGATTGATAATGAATTTGGTCTCCAGGAGTTTCTTGATCGTTACGGAATGCGCCTGGCCCAGATTGGGACACTGCTGAACCTTGTCGCACCGCTTGCGGATATTGGCAATAATCCAGAATCTTGATTAGTTTTTAGGCTTAGATCAAATCAACTGATCAAAATGCTTGATCCCGAAAAAACGAAAAGCTCTGTGATCGTGGAGTTTCTTGGTATTCCAAGAAACAAGGCCGGGGTTTCCTCCTGCTTGGTTCCTACCGGTTCATTGTCCTCGATTATTGATCATCTTAAAATTAAATATCCCAGACTTTCAGAACACTTGGATGTTGGTATTAAGGGAAAGGGGCATGTGCTTTATTCCCTGAACGGCGATAAGTTTTTAAGTGATCCTGGCTTCGAGTTGGAGAACGGGCAGCGACTATTGGTCATTTCGGCCGATGCGGGTGGTTAAGGATTTGCTACTTGTTGGTTTTCAACTTTTGAATGAATTCCTGAAGAATCCTGGATGAAGGTTTGTAGTCCTTGGGGCTTTCATAGCCTGAGGGAAACGCCAAAGTTTCCCATAAGTTTTGTAGGTTGGCTTGTTCATTTGCTTTGGAGCTTATCAATGAGAGGGCCAAGGCTATTTGGGTGGATTCATTCCAGGAAGCGGTTTCCAAATCCCGCCGGGCTAACTGGTCCAGCAAAAGCTTACGCCATTCCTTCGGGGGATTGATGCCATTGACGATAAGTTCTTTTTGGATTTTTTGGAGTTGGCTGGCAAGGATATCGGATGCGGCCTTTGCCTGCTTGGGTGAGGTCAGGAATGAATTTCGGGATTTTAAAAAATCCGAGTAAAGTGCGGTCATTTGCTTGTCTTGGCCCGAAATAGCAAGTGCCTCTGGTAACAAGACGCCGGTCCATGAATCGAATGGAAGTGAACCTGGTTTCCTGCCGGAATAGTAATTCTTGTTGCCTCTCCAACTTGGTTGTTGAAAATCAGCATGGCAGGAAATGCAAGAGGATTCAGCAAACTCAGGCCATGCACCCGAATTATTAATGGCAAGTTGCGCGCGATGAGAAGAAAGTTCCATGGTTGCGGACAATCCAGCAATTTGCCCCGCGACCCAGATTTCCAAGTCTCGATTTGAGTTTGAACTATATTTTTTAGTGTTCCAATGGGGTGGCATGTTTGCCTGATAGGAAAGCGATTCGAAAGTAAGACGGGGATGCCCTGCCGCCATGATGTCATGGTTAGCATCCCTTGCAGGGATGCCAGTTGTGGTATTTTCCGGTGCACCGACATGACAGCCAACGCAAACCTGTGTTTGAACCACGGGATTTCCCAGATAAATCATTCCCTCATTTTCGTAAAGGGCTTTCTTTTCTTTTATCGGGGAGTTTTTCCATGCCTCGGTGGTATGGATTCCCAGCCATTTAGATGAAGCTGACCCGTGACATGATTCACATCCGACCCCAAGATCCAAGGGGGAATCAACCTTTGCCTGTTCTCTGGCAATTTGAGGGGTGGTATGGCATGCAAGACACCTGATATCTTTATGTGCCTCGGTAATGCCAAGATTCTTGGCCATGGTTTTGGCGCGATCAGAAAGCAGCGCCTGATATGCGTTTGCATGTTTATCATGGGCCAACCAGGAAGAAAATTCATTTTGTTGAACTATTTGGCCGGTGACCGGTTCTGAACCACCATGACAACCTCTACCAGAACAAGAGGCGGAAGTTGAAATAGCAGGATGATTGGTTTCCTGTTTGGGGAGGTTGGAGGATTTGTAGGGTTGTTTTTCCTGTGCCCGGGAAAAAGAATCTTGATGGCTAAAAATGAAGGACACGATCCAAAGAAGCAAAAGGAGTCCTGAAATTTTAAACGGTCCGAACGATCTTGAAATCAAGGGTTGCATAAAATATTTGTTGCTGGGTGCTCAAGCACCAATTCACAATTTTTTGGTCATTTAAATATCACAATATGGTTCTGATTCTATTTGATTTTTTGGTGAAATGCCACAAAATATTCGATATATTAGTCTTATTATTTTTTACTTATGGTAGCTTTGGTGCATAGTCAAAGGAATTAAATTCTGTGTTAATACGCAAATCAAATTTTGCTGAACATTATCCCTGGGTTCTCGCTTCAATAATCGTATTTGCCATGGCCTTGATCTGGTTTGTTTTTGCATCTCTTGGGCATTCTGAATGGCCCAGTGGCAGCAGTCTTCCCGGTTTCACATTCGGGGTCATGGGTGGCTTTATATGTTTGTTTGAATTCCTAATATGGCCCAGGAAAAAATTAAGATCTTGGCGTATAGGAAAAGTCTCAACTTGGATGCGTGCCCACATTTGGCTTGGTTTGCTCGCTGTGCCACTTTTAGTTCTTCATACAGGATTTCGCTGGGGAGGCCCCCTGAGCACAACTCTGATGGTGTTGTTCCTGGTGGTGATCGCAAGTGGTGTCTGGGGGTTGGTTCTACAGCAGTTTTTGCCTGATAAATTGCTCAAGGAAGTCCCTTCTGAGACTATTTTTTCCCAGATTGACTATGTGTCTGATTTGATGGCATCGGAAGCGTCCCGCCTTGTGAAATCAGTTTGCAACATCAAGGTTGACAATGATGATGGGGGCGAATTATCCGACGATGAAGGGCGTCATCTGGTGGTGGGCGCAGTTCGGTCCACCGGTGCGATTCAAGGCCGTGTGGTGGTCACCGCAAGCCTTCAGGAAAGTGTGCCCGATAGCAAGCCCTTGTACGATTTTTTCAATGAGCATATCTATGGTTTTCTCAAGAACGGTGAGGAGGCCAGGTCGCCTCTGGCAAAATCCATCCGGGCGACTGTCTTGTTCAATTCCCTTCGGATGAAATTGTCCCCTCGAGCGCATGAGGTGGTTGCGGTTCTTGAGGATTTGTGCAATCAGCGCAGGCAGATGATCCTTCAGTCAAAAATCCAGTTCTGGCTTCATAGCTGGCTTTGGGTTCATCTCCCCCTTTCAGTTGCGTTGATCGTGTTGATGTTTGTTCATGTTTTTGTGGCTATGAAATATTGGTAAATCGAGGGATCCATGGCTTTTCAAGAGAGTGGAAAACAACGCGCGACAAGAATCCAGCTCGACTATTATAAAAAGTCGACCTATTTGGATCGCACTAAGTCGACATTGGCTATGTTATGCCTGATTGCGGCGGTTGGTTGGATGGCGTTGGTTTATGCGCAGGGGGAAAAAGGCCAGGCTGTTTTTTCCAGGGGGCAGGTCACTAAATTCCATGCCGCTTGGAATGATAATTGCGCGGTTTGTCACTCTGATTTTGAACCAATAAGCAAGAATAGTTTTTCCATGAAATGGCTTGGTCATGAGGCAGGCAAAAATTTGTCCGGTGATGCAAGGTGTGAAAGTTGCCATGTGGCCCCGGTGCACCACTCAAGCCAGAAATTAGAGTCAACTCCCAGTTGCGGGGGTTGTCATCGTGAGCATCGTGGATTGGATGCGAGTATAGTTCGCCTGTCGGACTCTGACTGCACATCATGCCATGCCAATATGGAGCAGCATCTGGTATCGGGATCCACTGCGAAATACGCAAACAAGATAACCTCTTTTGCAAATCCCGCGGATGGTCATCCGGAATTCAAGTTGTTGGCCGGGAAAATGTCGGATCCGGGCACGGTCAAGTTTAATCACAAACTGCATCTCACGAAGGGTTTATCCCGTGACCCAAAAGGAAAACCATGGACTTTTTCTGATATTCCCGAGCCTGAAAGGGAGCGTTTTGGCTACAAGAAAGGCATGGATTTGAAGACAGCTATCGCGCTTGACTGCAAGGCCTGCCATAACCTTGAGTCTGCGGATGCAAACCCATCCCCCGGCACATTCGCGAACATGCCAAAAGCTGTTCATTCCGAGCGAGCCAAGGGAGGTGTTTATCAGCCGATAGTTTATGATGTGCACTGCAAGGCTTGTCACCCGCTCTCCTTTGATGATTCCAAAAAGGAACTTTCGGTCCCACATCGTTATCAGCCTGAGGAATTGCGGAGTTATTTGGAGGGCTTTTACTCCAGGCAGTTGATGAGTGAAAACAAGGATTTTTCAAAACCCAGGGAGGTTTTTCCTGTGCCTGTACCCGGGAAAAACCCTTTGGCGCCAATCGTGGAATCGGTGAAAAAGCAAGTGGAAGCCAAGGTTTCAGTTGCAATGAACAACCTTTTCCTGGGGAAGAAAACTTGTGGTGAATGTCACTTCGAAAAGGGCGACACCAAGAGCATGAACCCCGGCTTCACTCGGATCCCCGGCCAAATCCAGACTGGTTTGGACCCTGACAGCAAGGCTTTCCAATGGCTCAAGGATTCTCGTGCCCCGGGCAAAGAAATTGTTTGGCCATCAATTCCATCGTTATGGATGCCCCATGCCAAATTTGATCATTCCGCCCATCGTTTCATGGATTGTGCCTCGTGCCATGCTGATGCGGCCAATTCAATTTCCAAGAATGATATTTTGCTTCCAGGAATTGAAAACTGCCGAAGTTGCCATGCTCCCGCCAAATTTATGTCCGGCGTTGCCAAGGCGGGAGTCAACCATGATTGCGTGGAATGCCATAACTATCATCATGGCGACCAGCCTTTCATGGGAGTGGGCGCGGCAGCTTGGGATCCCAAGATCCTCCGTACCATTGATCAAATGCAAAAACCAATCCCATAAATTCAGAAAGAAAAGTCCTGTTACCATTGGCAGGTGTTGGAGAAAGAAATGATTGTTCAGGCTTTGAAGGAAATTCAGGATCGGTGCGGGTACTTGACCCATGATGAAATGCAGGCGCTTTCCAAGCGAACGGGCGTGCCGTTGCATCGTATCCATGAGGTTGCCAGCTTCTATCCCTTGTATAAATTGCAACCTCCCAAGGGCGCGAGTATCAAGGTTTGCAGGGACATGGCCTGCCATATTCATGGGGCTCCTGAAATAACCCAGGGGCTCGAGAATCTTTCAAGGGAACTGGGGCCTGGAAAAATTGAAGTATGCGGCGTCTCTTGCCTTGGCCAGTGCGACGCCACAGTTGCCGCGTTAATCAATGATCACCATGTGTATCGCGGAATGAATCTTGATGGCCTGTCCGAACTGGCGCGAAAAGCCGCCGCAAACGAGGACCTTCCCCACCAGCATTTGGATAATTCCACACTGCCCTTTCAAATCAATCCTTATCAAACTGGTATCCCTTACGAGGCCCTCAAGCAGTTTGTCGCGGGTGGAATGGATCACGCGGCATTATTGAAGAAGATGGAAGTTGCGGTGCTTCGGGGCATGGGTGGTGCTGGTTTCCCGACTTTCCGCAAGTGGTCCGCCGTAAAAGGTGCCCCTGGTAATGAAAAGTACATTGTTTGCAATGCGGATGAGAGTGAACCAGGAACTTTCAAGGACAGGGAACTCATGCGCAGGGCGCCCTACCTTGTCATTGAAGGTATGGTCCTGGCGGCATTGGTCACCGGTGCTGAAAAAGGCTATCTTTACATTCGTCATGAATACATCGATGAAGTAAAGGTTTTGAAGGAGGCATTGATAACCGCTGCGGGACTCGGTGTCATTGGGAAAAATGTGTTGGGCACTGGCAGGAAATTCATGCTCGAGCTTTTCATAAGTCCGGGTGGTTATGTGCAGGGTGAGGAAAGCGCCCTTTTGGAGGCGATCGAGGACAAGCGTGGTGAGCCGAGGAATAAGCCCCCTTTCCCGGTTTTTGAGGGTCTCTTTGGAAAGCCAACCGTCATCAACAATGTTGAAACTTTATCATGGATTCCTGGAATCGCGCTTAATGGCGGGGAATGGTACCGTGACAAGGGCGTGCGCGGAGCCACCGGGATGCGTATAGTATCCATAAGTGGTGATGTTCAAAAGCCCGGGGTTTATGAAGTTCCTTTCGGGCAGACTGTCAGGGAATTGATTTTTGATACCGCGGGAGGGATGTTGCAGGGGCATTCCTTGAAAGCCATCGCGACTTCAGGCCCCTCCGGTGGTTTTCTTCCCGCGAAGGTTCCGGTGGAGAAACTTCCAGCAAAATTCGTACAGGACAAGGTTCCCGCGGGGGCCAAGCTTTATGATATCCTCGACCTTCCCCTGGACCTTAACACTGTCGGCCAGATGGGTGGCATGCTGGGTGCGGCTTTCATCGTTTATGATGACCGTCGCGACATGCTTGACAATGCCTTGAACTGTGTTTCTTTTTACCGCAATGAATCATGTGGCAAATGCGTGCCTTGCAGGACAGGTTCCCAAAAGTTGGTTGATATCATCACCAGTTTGATGGAAGGCAAGTCTGGTCGCAAGGAACTGGGCCTTATCAATGAGCTTGGCGAGACCATGGGTATCACATCGATTTGCGGGCTTGGGCAGGTCGCCTCAAATCCAATCACAAGTGTGCTGAAATTCTTTCCCGCGGATGTTGAAAACTATTTGAAAAAGGCATGATGAAAATATCGGGCCCAGATGGCCCCGGAGGATGGCGATGAATGTAGCAGAAGAATTATTTCCCATGGTTGTGGATGGCCGGGTGGTGGAACTTGATCGCGTTGCTGCGGATTTACTCAAGGCTCCGCCCGTCAAGATGACGATCGATGGCAAGGAAGTCGAGATAGCCCGCGCCACTCTTTCCAAGAACCCGGTGACTGGGGAACTCAAGCCAAAACTGACGACGATTTTTGACGCCGCCCAGAAAGCTGGTGTTTTCATCCCCATTCTTTGCCATCGAGAACACATGGAACCTGTGGCGGTATGCAGGTTTTGCGCCGTTGATATCGGTGCCCGCACTCTTGTGGCTGCATGTCATCGCCCTGTCGAGGATGGCATGAAGGTCTCAACCGGGGCCACCAGCGACAAGGTCAAGAATTCTGTCAAGATTCTCACTGAACTTCTGCTGGTTGATAATGAAGTACCCCGCACTGCGAATCGCCAATATGGCGAGAATGAGCTTCGTGGCATCGCCAGGAAACTTGGGATGGATCCCCATGAGTCAAGATTTCCAAAAAACCCCAACGACCGTGGAACCGATGACAGTTCATTGATCATTTCGGTTGATCACAACGCGTGCATTCTTTGTGATCGTTGCGTGAGGGCTTGCAATGAAATCCGTCACAATGAAGTTTTGGGAAGGATGAACAAGGGATTCAAGTCACGGATTTCTTTCGACCTTAATGACCCCATGGGCCATTCCTCGTGCGTGTCGTGCGGTGAATGCATGGCTTCCTGCCCCACAGGCGCCCTCACCAACAAAAAAATGGTGGGTTCCGATCTCGCTTCCCAACCCGGTGCAATGCCCGTATCCGTGGATGACTTATTCACCCATGAGCTTTTCCATGGCATCAGCAAGCCATTCATGGAGTGGAACCAGGGTTCCGTGGTTCGACGAAAATTCAAACAGGGCGAGATTATTTGCAACGAGGGGGATTCCGGGTCGACCGCCTTCATCATTGAGGATGGCGTTGTTGATGTGTTTTTGCGAAGCCCGCTGAAGCATGTTCAAAATAACCAATCAAGCGGGTTCCTCGGTTTGATCAAAAAATTCACCTCGACCCTTTCGACCTCATCGAGGGAGGATGAGAAAAAAGCAAGATATATTTCAATTGATGCCCCAGTGAGCCTCAACACCAGTAACCCAATCGCCCAGTTGAGCAAGGAGGATGTGTTGTTCGGTGAGATGACCTGCATGAACAATTATCCCAGGTCTGCGACAGTCCGGGCAAAAACTGATGTGACCCTCCTCGAAATCCGCAGGAATGTCCTTTACATCCTTCAAAGAAACAGGCAGAGCAAGGCGATTTTGGACGGTGTGTACAACAAGAGGTCCATCAGCACCCACCTTCGAAGTATCTCTTTGTTTGCCGAGCAGTTCACCGATGAGAAGGAATTTGAAAAATTTGTGGATCTTGTCAGGGAAAAAGCGAACCTCGTCCGCTTGAATCCTGGTGATGTCCTGTTCAGGCAGGGTGACGCGGAGGATAATTTTTATCTTGTACGAGTCGGGTTTGTGAAAATCTCGCTTAAACAGCCTGGTGGTGAGCATGTCATCAATTACACGGGCCCAGGGGGAATGGTTGGTGAAATCGCCTTGATGGGCCATCTGGCTGAGTTGAAGGGGAAACTACTTGCCGAGGGCAGGACCGCTAACGCGACCGCGCTTGATCATGTTGATCTTGTGAGTATCCGGGGTGATGATTTCAAGCTCATCCTTGATAACTTCCCCAAGATAAGGGAAAAAATGGTTGCCATCGCCTTGGAAAGACTCAATGAAATTCAGAGGCAGGTTCAAAAGGTCCAGCATACCAACCTGAATGATTTTCTCAGGCAGGGTTTGATGGAAGCTCGCAGCCTGCTTGTGCTGGACCTTGAAAAATGCACCCGTTGTGATGAATGCACCAAGGCTTGCTCGGATACACATCAAGGTGTGACCAGGTTGGTGCGCGAGGGATTGCGCTTTGAAAACTTCCTGGTTGCAAGCTCATGCAGGTCATGCCTCGATCCCTATTGCATGGTTGGTTGCCCGGTGGATGCTATTCATCGTGGCAAGAAGCGTGAAATGACCATTGAGAACTGGTGTATCGGATGTGGAAAATGCGCGCAAAACTGCCCGTATGGCAACATAAATATGCAACCCTTTGAAACAAATGAAAAGATCGATGACATTACCCGCCCTGGGCACAAGGTGGCTGTGGTACAGCAAAAGGCCACCATGTGTGACCTTTGTGAATCCGTGGATGGACAACCAAGCTGTGTTTATGCATGCCCTCACGACGCCGCCCATCGCATGACAGGACAGGAATTGATCAAAAAAGTTGAAACCATCAATAGTTGAAGTTCAGTTGGTTCAGAAAGAATAAACAATGAGCGCGGAAAAATTTGACCTGGTGGTAATAGGTTCTGGTCCCGCTGGGGAAAAAGGCGCAGCCGCTGCTTCCTATTTTGGCAAGAAAGTAGCCTTGGTTGAGAAGGAAAATGTGCTGGGTGGCGCAGCCGCGAATACCGGCACCCTCCCCTCAAAAACCTTGCGGGAATCAGCACTTTATTTGTCTGGTTTCAAGCAAAGGAAATTGTTCGGCTTCCAGGTCGACTTGCATAAAACCATCCATGTCAGTGATTTCATGGCGCATGAGAGGTTTGTTGCTGACCAGGAGCGCCATCGCATCCGTGAAAATCTTGCCCGGCATGGTATCACCTTGTTCAGGGGGATGGCTTCGTTTGTCGATGCTGAAACCGTGATGGTTAAACCGGACCGTTGCCCTGAGATAATCCTTAAAGCTGAACGATTTTTGATTGCAACCGGGTCCTATCCATTCAGGCCAAGAAACTTTCCTTTCCATGATCCCAGGGTTTTTGATTCAGACACAATCCTTACGATTGATGTCATTCCTGAATCCATGGTGGTTATAGGTGGTGGTGTAATCGGTTGTGAATATGCCTGCATGTTTTCAGCGCTTGGGGTTCGTATTACTGTCGTGGAAAAATCAGAGAGGATTGTGGGGGGAATGGATGTTGAAATCTCAGCCTCCTTGAAATCACGAATGGAATCCTCTGGTATCCAATTTTTCATGGGTGATTCCGTGAAAAACATCGAGTGTGGCGATCTTGTTGATGTGGAACTTGAGTCTGGCACTATTTTACATTCTCATGCTGTTTTGGTTTCCTCAGGGCGTTCAGGCCAGACTGGTTCCATCGGGCTTGATAAGATTGGTGTAACCACAAATTCGCGAGGCCACATCCTTGTGAACGATGCTTTTCAGACCAGTAATCCCAATATTTACGCCGCGGGTGATGTGATTGGAAATCCCGCCCTTGCCTCAACCGCAATGGCACAGGGGCGCGTGGCAGTATATCATGCGTTTAATCTCAAGCAATCACCCCATTTTCCCTCGCTTCTTCCGAGCGGATTGTACACAATTCCGGAGTGTTCCTCGGTTGGTAGAACCGAAGATCAACTTCATGAAGCTGGAATTCCATTTTTTGTGGGTAAGGCGAGTTATTCGAAAAATGCGCGTGGGCAGATCATTGGTGATACCGAGGGATTTCTCAAACTTCTTTTTCATCAGGAAAATAAAAAGTTGCTTGGGGTTCATGTGATTGGCGAGGGTGCAACTGAAATAGTGCACATCGGCCTTACGGTGATGGTAATGGGGGGTGGTGTCGATGTATTCATTGATACATGCTATAACTACCCGACAATCAGCGAGGTATATAAATATGCCGCCTACGATGCCCTTGCCAAATTTGATAAATTGGACCTTTCCCAGCAGGATAAGTCCTGATCGATATGTTTTTTCATCTTTTGCCTTATAATGATATTGAACACGAGGTTTTTTTAAGGCCTTCATAAATGAAAATTGTCCATTACCCGCATCCTGCCTTGCGCTGCCAGGCAAAGCAGATTTCATCCATAGACAAAAAGATAAAACTTCAAGTCGGTGAGATGATCGACCTTATGTATGAGGCAAAGGGGTTGGGTCTCGCGGCAACCCAGGTGGCGCTTCCATACCAACTTCTGGTCATGAATGTCTCGGGCGACCCTAATCAAAAAGAACATGAGCATGTATATATCAATCCAACCCTTGTGGAACGCAAGGGTGTGATGGAGGGCGAGGAAGGTTGCCTGAGTTTCCCCGGTTTATTTCAAAAGGTTCGCAGGGCGAAGACCATCAAGATCAAGGCGTATAACCTCCTCGGAGAACCTGTGGAAGTGGTGGCATCCGATCTTGCCTCAAGGGCCTGGCAACATGAAATCGACCATCTTAACGGGGTTCTTTTTGTGGATAAGCTTGGGATCATCGGGAAACTCGCCTCTAGGGGTGCTTTAAAAGAGCTTGAGGAGGAATTCAAGTCCGCCCAGCAGCGTGGTGAGATTCCTCCCGAGACTGAGATCAAGGCGCTTATCGATTCCCTGTTGTCTGAATCCTGATTTTTCCGGAGTCGTATTAATGCGAATTGTCATGATGGGCACAGGTATTTTTTCTGAGCCCACCTTTGAAGCTCTTTTGGCCGGTAAAAAAAATGTGGTTGCACTTTTCACCCAGCCGGACAAGGCTGTCGGGGATGAAAAAGCCTCCACCAGGCAGGTCGGCAAAGGAATGAAAAACATCGCCCTTGAACATCACATACCTGTATTTCAACCCCACAAAATAAACCAGGACGAGGCCATTACCGCTCTTCGGGAATTGCAGCCGGATCTTTTTGTCGTCGCGGCTTATGGCCAGATTCTTTCCCCGGAAGTTCTCTCCATACCCACCCGGGGCGGGATTAATGTGCATGCTTCCCTTCTTCCAAAATATCGTGGGGCTGCTCCCGTCCAATGGACTGTCGCCAATTGTGAAAAAGAAACCGGTGTCTCCATCATCAAGATGTCCCCCACCTTGGATGGTGGTAATATTCTCGCAACCATTACTACTCCGGTTTCACCTGATGAAACGGCTGGTGAACTTGAGGCTAGGCTTTCTGTTTTAGGCGCTTCATTGGCGCTTCAGGTGGCTGACAAGCTTGCCGCTGGGCCGGTATTGGGGGTTCCGCAGGATGTTTCCCTGGCAACAAAGGCGCCCAAGCTTCGTAAAGAACATGGGAACATTGACTGGGAAAAAAGTGCGGTTCAGATCAGCGCCCATATTCGGGCCATGCAACCTTGGCCAACCGCCTACACACTGTGGAAACGCGATGGGCAACCTCCCATTCGCATTATGATCTCAAAGGCTGCTCCTGCTGATTCCTCAACAACCCTTTCACCGGGGACCATCATTGAGCCTGCAAAAGATCTAAAGATCATGCAGGTTGCCTCGGGAAATGGCACTATTTTGAATGTTTTTGAAGTCCAACCCGCGGGCAAGCGGAAGATGCCAGCGGCAGACTTTTTGCGGGGCAGGCATTGGGTTTCAGGCGACTCCCTGGCAAGGGCTTAAACCTCGACCTGTTCTTTAGTACAATATCCTTGTGATCAAATATTTTTAGAGCAGGTTTTAATTTATTCATGACTAAAAAACTTTTCATAGAGACCGTTGGCTGCCAGATGAATGTGCTGGATAGCGAAATTGTCGTGGGCACCATGAAAAAACAGGGGTATGAACTTGCCACTGAACCCACGGATGCCGATGTCATTCTTTTCAACACATGCAGCGTGCGTCAGCATGCGGAGGATAAGATTTACAGCGCCTTGGGGCGAATCAGAATTCACATGGAGCAGAATCCACGCAAGGTCCTTGGAATCCTTGGTTGCATGGCGCAGAAAGACCAGGAATTGATTCTCAAGCGCGCTCCCCATGTTGATGTTGTTTGTGGCACGGGACAGTTGGGGAGGATCGCTGAACTTATCGAGGAGGCCAAGTCCACAGGCAGGCCGCAGATGGCTTTGAGCCTTGGAAGATCCGACGCATCCAGGGATGAAGTGGAGAGAAGTTTTGAAAGTTATGACCCCTCCCGGGAAACTTCAATGAGGCCCACGGCTTTCCAGGCCTTTGTTCGCATCATGTTTGGTTGTGACAAGTTTTGCACCTATTGCATTGTTCCCAGCACCAGGGGGCCTGAACAAAGTCGGTCCCCCGAGCATATCCTCGCGGAAGTTCGTATTCTCGCCGACCAGGGTTGCAAGGAAATCACTTTCCTGGGCCAGACTGTGAACAGTTATTTGTTCAAGCATGGCGATGGCAGGACCACCACTCTTGCCGGGCTCTTCAACCTTGTCCATGACACAACCGGTATAGAACGAATCAAGTTTGTCACCAATTACCCCAAGGATATGGATGATGAACTCCTTGACGCGGTTAGGGAACTACCCAAGGTTGGCAAATATCTTCATGTTCCCGCGCAATCGGGTTGTAACGATGTGCTCAAGCGAATGAAACGACTTTATACCGTTGAATATTACAATGAGATGCTCCATCGTTGCAGGGAGAAGGTACCCGGTGTTGCGGTTTCAAGCGATTTTATTGTCGGGTTTTGTGGCGAGACTGAGGAATCTTTCAAGCGCACCTGTGAATTGGTTCAAAAGAGCATGTTTAAAAACAGCTATATATTCAAATACAGCACCAGGCCCGGTACCAAGGCTGATGACCTTTATCCTGATGACATCAATGAGGATACCAAGAAAAGGCGCAATAATGACCTTCTCGCTATTCAGAATGCCAACAGTCTGGTTGATCACCGGTCAAGGATAGGTTCAATATTCGAGGTGCTTGTGGAAGGCCCAAGTAAATTGGCAGCCAAACAATCAGGTAGTGGGCCAAGACAACTCACAGGTCGCACCATGACAGACCATATTACTGTTTTTGATGGCAATGAAAGGCTTGTTGGTCATACCGTCAAGGTGCTTGTGGAAGATGCCACAGCTTTCACATTGTTTGGCAAAGTGGTGACGGATGAAGTACCAGGCGATGCTTTGGTTGCCCCGGTTTCAGCAGTTGAATTACCCAAGGTAAATTCCGCTCTTGGAAGAAAATCACTTGAAGTCATAGGGTGAATATTTATTTAAATTGAAACTGTAACCATATGAGCAGCCGTGCGAATCCTGAGTTTAATTGGCTGAAAAATCTCAAGCATTCCGATCCGGATCGTGCATCACGAAATCTTATCCTGCTTGAAAAGCATCTAGATGATGGCTTATTCAAATTGCTGAATGAAAATCTGGTGGAGATTTTGCCAGCCCTTCCGGACCCGGACCGCTCGCTGAATAATCTGGAGCGATTCATTTCCCAACCGGCATCGAAGCCCTACTGGGATTTGATTATGCGTGATAATGCAGGGACTTTGCTGGATCTCATGCAGATTTTCAGCACCAGCCAGTCATTCAGTGATCTTTTGGTTTCCTATCCGGACTGCATCGATATGCTTGGGGTGCCATTGCATCAGACACCCTCGCGTGAGCAACTGGTCCAGGAACTTCAATCAGAGATTGAAAAAAACCCTGATGATTCTTCGGTGCTAAGGGCGCTGCGAAGATATAAACAAAGGCAGGTCCTGAGGATCGGTGGTAATGATATTCTTCGAAATCGCCCCTTGGAAGAGGTTACTCGTGACATTTCCCAGGTTGCGGAAGCCGCCCTTGAAGTCGCCATGACTATCGGACGCAAAACACTCGAGCGTCGATTCGGTGTTCCGATGAATTTATCCGGGCAACCAGCCACCTGCTGTATACTTGCGTTTGGAAAACTTGGTGGTGAGGAACTCAATTACTCCTCAGATATCGACCTGATGTTTGTCTATGATGAGGATGGATCCACACAAATATCCCGTGGAACCCCCATAGATAATTCTGAATTTTTCAGCAGGCTTGCCTCTGAAGTGGTCAGGTTGCTTTCTTCGCATACCGACAGGGGCACTTGTTACAGGGTGGATTTAAGGCTTCGACCTGAGGGACAGCGGGGGCCCCTTGCAAGGTCGCTTGAGGGGACCCTGGCATATTACGATACTCTAGGCAGGACATTTGAAAGACAGGCATTGATCAAGGTTCGCCCGGTTGCAGGCGATTCAAATCTGGGACGGGCATTTGTCAAGTCGATTGAAAATTTTGTATATCGAAGATATCTTTCTTTTGCTGAGATCAAGGAAATCAAAGCGCTTAAACGCAGAATCGAAATGCAAACCACCAAGCAGGGGCTTGAGCAGACTGAAGTGAAGACAGGCAGAGGTGGGATCAGGGACATAGAATTCACCATCCAGTTTTTACAGCTTTTAAATGGTGGGGATCTTCCCATGGTCAGGGAAAGAAACACCCTCAAAGCACTGGTTTCCCTTGAAAAGGCTGGTTGCCTCACTGATCAGGAATCCAGAGTCCTTGATGATGCGTATCGATTTCTTCGAAAGGTGGAGCATCGGCTGCAAGTTTTGTTTGACCTTCAGACCCACAAGCTTCCTGCCAATGAGGATGAGCTTGGCAAGCTTGCCCAAAGGATGGGTTATTTTTCCGATGCCAATAAATCCTCCAGTGAGATATTTCTACAGGAATATAAAGACCGCACCTTGCTTAATCACAGGATTCTTGAGCATTTATTGCACCAGACTTTTTCAGGGGATGCCGACCAATCGGAACCTGAGTCAGATATAATTCTCGACCCCAATCCCGAACCCGAGCTGATTCATGCCGCATTGGGGAAGTATAGGTTCAAGAATATCAATGCCGCGTATCAAAACCTTTTACTTTTGGCCCAGGAATCCGCACCTTTTCTTTCAACTAGAAGATGCCGGCATTTCCTGGCATCAATCGCGCCTGCTCTGTTGAAAAGCCTTGCTGAGACTCCCGACCCGGATATGGCCCTGATGAACCTTGAAAAAGTCACCGCATCGCTTGGCGCAAAAACAATTCTCTGGGAGCTTTTCAGTTTCAATCCCCCGAGCCTGAAGCTTTATGTTGATCTTTGTGCATGGAGTCAGTTTCTTTCAGGAATCTTGATCAATAATCCGGGAATGATAGATGAGCTTCTTGATTCACTGGTGCTTGACCAACCCAGGAAACTATCCGAGCTTAAACATGAACTCCAGGATCTTTGCAGAAATGCCATGGACCTAGATCCCATCCTTCACAGTTTTCAGGATAAGGAACTGCTTCGGATAGGGGTCAGGGATATCCTTGGCAAGGATCCGATCAGGTCCAGAGTCGCATCTTTAAGCGACCTTGCTGAAACGGTTCTTTCTACCGTTGTTGAAATTGAAATGAAACATCTTGTTGAAAAATTTGGCAACCCATTGCTATCAACTGGCTCCAGGCTCGGTAAACCATGCAGATACGCGATCGTTGGGCTTGGCAAGCTTGGTGGCAGGGAAATCAACTATCACAGCGACCTTGATGTAATAATCCTTTACGAGGGTGATGGAAAGCCTGGCGGGGATGACTCCCGGAATATTGATGAACAGCAAATTGATAATCATTCCTTTTTCATACAGCTTACCCAGCGAGTCATCAAGACCCTGAGTAACCATGGTCCATTGGGCCGTCTATATGACTTGGATTTAAGGCTAAGGCCAACGGGTCGTTCAGGCAGCTTGGTCATCCCCATCCAGGAATTTGAAAAATATTATTCTGATTACCAAAATGTCCAGCTATGGGAGAGGCTCATGCTTTCCCGCGCGAGGGTTGTACATGGTGATTCATCTTTTGCCTCGGTGGTTTCTTCGGTCATCAATAATGCGGTGTGCATGGTTCCCTGGAAAACAACTTTTATTGACGAGATCAAATCAATGAGGGACCGGCTTGAATCCAGCAGAAACCCCGGGGATTTGAAACGAGGGTCTGGGGGAATGGCTGATGTTGAATTTCTTGTTGAGCTTTTGCAGATTCGCTTTGGCGCCACCCACCCTTCCATCATGCAACCTAATGTCTGGGGCGCACTTGAATCAATGAAGGCATGCGGATTGGTTTCCCCCACCGAATATTTTGAACTTACAAGCGCGTATGATTTTCTCCTGCAGGTTCAGGGCAGGTTGCGAATAGTGAATAATCTTGCGATTGATTCCATTCCCGATAAAGCGGAAGAAGTTGTAAAGCTTGCCAGGAGATTGGGATTTGAAACTGTTTCTTTTCTTGAAACCTTGTCAAGGCACCAGAAATTGACCCGGTCGCATTATCTGCAAATCCTTGAGGGCTGCAGGTGAGATGCTAGGATTGCAATTGCTCATGTAGTAATTTGTAAAGCCTCTCAGGTTTGTCTTCGTTTGGTTTCAACCTGCAGTAAATTTGCTCTGAATCCACGACCCTAAGTCTTCCTTTACTCTTGTTAGCGACAGTCTGGGCGCGCTTTGCATTTCTATAGGTCATTACAAGGTCGGTCGGGCCGGCAATACCTGCCGCGGGTCTTTCAATATGTATCTGGCCAATCTGCCATTTCGCAGCGAGAATCCTTATTTCCGCCAATCTTATCAACCATTCTGAAACTGTGGGGATTTTGCCGAACCTGTCCTTTAGCTCGGTTCTGAAGTCGGTAAGTTTTTCCAACTGGCGGATGCGTGCGAGCCTTCGGTAAACCTCGATTCGATTTTTTTGCCCGGTCACATAATCCCGGGGTAGAAAAGCGGGCCAATCCAAGTCGATGTTGACCTCCAGAGGTGTTCTCAAAGGTTGGTTTTTCATTTCGCGGACAGCGTTTTCCAACAACTGGCAGTACATCTCGTATCCCACTGATGCGATATGTCCGCTTTGTTGTGTTCCCAGAATATTTCCCGCCCCCCTGATCTCAAGATCCCTTAATGCTATCTTGAATCCAGCGCCCAATTCCGTGAATTCCTCAATCGCTTTGAGCCTTCGGCCCGAATCAGCGCTTAGAACCCTCTCGGTGGGCAGTAGCATGTAAGCGTATGCCCTTCGTTGCTGCCTGCCCACCCTGCCCCTTAGTTGGTGTAAATCTGCCAAGCCGTAAATGTCCGCCTCATCTATGAAAATTGTGTTCGCATTGGGAATATCCAGTCCGCTTTCGATAATAGTTGTGGCGATCAAAACATCGGCTTTACGGCTTAGAAACCTAACCATTTGGTCTTCCAACTCGGCTTCCTTCATCTGCCCATGCACGATTGCGAATTCCGCCTCAGGCACCAGTCTTTTAAGCTTATCTGCAACTTTGTGGATGTCATGCACACGGTTGTGAACGAAATAAACCTGTCCTTCACGGTTCATTTCACGCAGTATCCCATGCCTTATCAATTCTGGATCCCAACGAATGATGCGGGTTTCTATCGCATGGCGGTCCGCGGGCGGTGTTTCCAGGTTGCTTATGTCCCTTATCCCAAGAAGGGAAAGATGTAGGGTTCTAGGTATCGGTGTCGCAGTCATGGTGAGGATGTCGATCTTTTCACGCATGCGTTTAAGTTTTTCCTTATGTTCTACGCCGAATCTCTGTTCCTCATCTATTATGACCAGGCCAAGATCCTTGAATTTAATATCCTCACTAAGGATCCTGTGTGTGCCAACCACGATGTCTATGCCGCCTGTTTGAAGCCCGGCGATTATTTTCCTTTGTTCAGATGTCGACCTGAATCTGTTGAGGCATTCAACGACAAAGGGGTATCCGGTGATTCTCTGGGAAAAAGTGCGCAGGTGCTGCTCAGCAAGTATCGTGGTCGGGACCAAAACCGCGACTTGTTTGCCGTTATCAATTGTTTTGAATGCGGCCCTGATTGCAAGTTCTGTTTTCCCATATCCAACATCCCCGCATATGAGACGATCCATTGGCTTGGATCGTTCCAGGTCGGTTTTGATCTCAGCAAGTGATGCGAGCTGATCAGGGGTTTCCTGGTAGGGAAAAGCCGCCTCAAATTCTTTCTGCCATTCGGTGTCCGGAGGAAATGCATTCCCGGTTTGGGATTCCCTTACCGCTTGCATTTGGATCATTTCGCATGCGAGATCGATGACCGCCGCCTGTACCTTGGACTTTCGGCTGTTCCAGCCGGTTCCTCCAAACTTTGAAAGCTCCGGTTCCTGTTTTCCTCCCCCCACATACTTTTGAACCAGGTCGATTTTAGAAACTGGAACATAAACTTTAACTTTGTCCCTGAATTCCAGTACCAGATGTTCCTCCACCACCATTTTTCCATTGGATGTGGAATCACTGATGGTGTTCTTTTTCTTTTCCAGTAATTCCATTCCGAGGTATCGCGCGATTCCATGGCTGATGTGAACCACCAAATCCGATGGGGAAAGATCCAGAAAACTATCAATCGCGCGGGATTCAAGTTTTCTTGTCGCAGGATGCACCCTCGCGACTTCATCCCTGCGAAACAGGGATTGGGAACCAAGTACCAGGATATGCCTGTCTTTTTTTACGCCAACCAATCGGAAGCCTTTTCGAACCATTCCAACATCCAGGGAAAGCCGGCCCTGTTGGGCGACTTCGGATGTCGCAAGCACCTCATGCAACCGATTTGCCTCAGCTTCCGTGGCGCAAACCAATACAACATCATCCTTGCTGGCTGCTTGATCCAACTCACTTTTCACCTTGGAAACTTCACCCGTGAACCGCTCAACTGACTCCGCTTTGATTGAATACGATATCTCGGCACTATGCCTTGGCATCGCAGCCACCAGAAGGCTGGGTTTTGATGCCAGGGTTTTCAGGGCCCCTTGGATGGTGAACAATCCACGCACATTTCCCATGCGTTCCAGATAGTGTCTGCCTTGATCATGAATCTCCTCCGGTTCAACAAGGATCACAGTTGCTGTTCCAAGGTAATCCACCAGGTGGCCATCCGGAACCGCTCCTTTTTCCTCAAAGGTCATGGCTAGTATTTCTGATGATTGCACCACATCCAAGCTGCGTTGGGTTTCGGGTGCGAAGTTTCTTAGGGATTCTATCTCATCGCCAAAGAATTCAATGCGAAGGGGCAGATCACTTCCCGGCGAATAAATATCGACAATTCCACCGCGTTTACAAAATTGCCCGTGTTGAACCACAGCTTCAGTCGGATCATACCCATGCTTCACCAGCCACTTGGTCAAGTCTTCCGGGGGAAGGTTAAGGCTGTTTTTCACGCGCAAACTGGAATTCGCCAGTTGTTCCCTTCCTGGAATTGGCTGAAGAAGGGATTGAATTGAAGCCAGTACCAGGGAAGGTTTGTTCCCAATCCCGAGCGACAGTGCAAGTCTCAGCCTTGCGCAGGCTGTTTCAGATTTGTTGCTGAATTTCCCCTGGAAGTCATCGTCCGCTGGAAAAACTTTGCATTCCAATCCACTGAAAGTGTTGATCTCAGAGGCCCAGAAGTCAATGTCGGAAGGGTGGGATAGGACAATAAGGATGTTATGTTTGATTCTGCTTGCACAAGTTGCAACCACCAGTGAAGCCGAGGATCCCCAACATCCATCAATAGTTGCATTTTGGCCGTTTGCAAGAGCTTCGGCCACCTTGTTCATTTCGTTGACTTCAAGGAGTTTGGAAACAAGGGTTCGGACATCCCCTTTGCCAGGAAGTGGCGGTTTGCTTTCGGGGATGTTCGAAATGTCATTCATGAAAGTTTGCAAAAAAAGATCAATGGAAACATACTAGATAGTGTAGCGAATGAAAGGGGCATATTGCCACCTAAGTTCTAATTCTTGAGTCTTTGATTTGGTGTTCAGTTTTTGATGGTTTAACCGGAAATCGCACCCAAATTTGGATGCGATTTCTAGGCACAGGGGGTTAGGAAAGGATTTTGTCGAGGATTTTTGGCCCCTCTGCCGGGCCGATAAGCCTGGCGTTTAAACCCTGATATGGATGGCTGAAAGTTTCCGGATCAAGACCCATCAGGTGCAGGATGGTGGCTTGAAGATCATGCACCCCCACCTTGTTTTCCGCGATGTTCCATCCGAGTTCATCGGTGCTGCCGTAGTTGAAGCCACGCTTGATACCAGCACCTGCCATCCATGTGGTGAAGCAGTGTGGATGATGGTCACGGCCCAGGAATTTACTTCCGCCCCGGGCTTCGTTCATCGAGGTTCTTCCGAATTCCCCACCCCAGACAACAAGGGTTTCATCGAGCATACCTCGGCGTTCAAGGTCAAGAAGAAGCGCGGTCATTGGGCGGTCCGTTTCTTTGCATTTGCGAGGCAGGGCATTCACGATGTCATCGCCCGCGCTGGTGCCATGGGTGTCCCAGCCCCAGTCAAAGAGTTGGACATAACGGGTGCCACGCTCGATCATGCGTCGGGCGAGAAGGCAGTTGTTTGCGAAGGAATTGGTACCCGGGGTCGCGCCATATTCCTCGATAATCTTCTTGGGTTCGCGGGATATATCCATGACATCAGGAACCGCGGTCTGCATGCGGAATGCGAGTTCGTATTGTTCGATGCGGGTGATGGTTTCGGGGTCACCAAGTTTTTGCAGCTCGATTTCGTTTAGTTCCTTCAGGCTATCAAGGCTTTTGCGCCTGAGGTTGGAATTCATGCCCGCAGGATTGTTGACAAAGAAGATTGGTTCAGCGCCCGCCCTGCATTGGACGCCCTGGTATACGGAGGGAAGAAAACCACTGCCCCAGACACTTTTACCAGCAGTGGGATCCGTGCCGCCGGAAACGAGAACGACGAAGCCCGGCAGGTTTTGATTGGGACTGCCCAAGCCGTAGGTGACCCAGGAACCGATTGCGGGGTACCCTGGACGGTTCTCGCCGGTATGCACAAAAAGTTCAGCGGGAGCGTGATTGAATTCCTTGGTGTACATGGAACGGATGACGGTAACGAGGTCGGCGGCATTTTGGAAGTTGGGAAGGAGTTCACTGATCCAAGTGCCGTTTTTGCCGTGCTGAGTGAACTTGTGGGGAGAGCCCAGAAGGACAGGCCTGCCCTTGATGAATGCGAATCGTTCGCCCTTGATGATTTCTTCGGGGCAGGGTTTAAGGTGGTATTCGAGAAGTTTGGGTTTGAAGTCGAACAAATCTTGCTGGGGTGGCGAGCCTGACATATGCAGGTAAATCACCGCCTTGGCTTTTGCGGGGTACATTGGTTGCTTCACAGCTAGCGGCGAGCCTGAGGGAGCGGCATTTACTTTTTTCGATGCAAAATCAGCCATTGCGAGGGCACCAAGGCTGAGTGGGCATTTTTTTAAGAAGTGCCTTCGAGTATTGGTGCGAATGTTTTCGAGTCGGGGATCCATGATTAACTCCGGGTAAGGATGCCATCCAGATTGAGGAGAACATTGCAAATGGTTGTCCATGCTGCGAGTTCTTCAATTTTCATGTTTGCAGGTGCAGCGCCCAGGGGCATTTCTGCAAGCAACTTGGCGCTGGGCAGGTCTGCTTTAAATTGAGCGAGGGAATCATTGTAAAGTTTTGCGAGGCTTTCAGATTGCTTGGCAGAGGGTATAGAGCCTTGGGCAAGTTTCCAGGCAAAGTTAATTTTATCATCAAATGTGGTGCCTCCCTCGTTAAGAACCTTGCGCGCCATGCCTTGGGCTGCTTCGACAAAAACAGGATCGTTGAGAGTAACAAAAGCCTGAAGGGGGGTGCAGGTGTTGATTCTTCGGACAGTGCAAAATTCCCTGCTGGGGGCATCGAAGGTTTGCATGGAAGGGTAGGGCACAGTCCGCCTCCAGAAGGTGTAAAGACCTCTGCGGTATTTATCTTCTCCCATGCTGGTGGCCCAGTTTCGTTCACCATTGAAAGCCGCCTGCCAAAGGTTTGCAGGTTGAGGAGGGTAGACCGAGGGGCCATAGATTTTGGGGCTGAGAAGTCCACCAATCATAAGGGCCTGATCGCGTAGAATTTCCGCATCAAGACGATGGCGGGGGGATCTGCCGAGAAGAAGATTTCGAGGATCCTTCTGGATCATGATTGGAGTAGAAGCTGCGGATTGTTTATAGGTTGCGCTGGTCATGATGAGCTTGAGCATCGCTTTGATATCCCATCCCGAATCCATGAATTCGAGAGCTAGGAAATCAAGTAGTTCCGGGTGGGTTGGAAGAGAACCTTGGGTGCCGAAGTCTTCTTCAGATTCAACGATCCCCCTGCCGAAGACAAGGCTCCAGAGCCTATTGGTTTCAACTCGCGCCGTTAGGGGGTTTTCAGGGTCGACAATCCATTTGGCAAGATCTAGCCGGTTGGGTTCACCATTGGTTTTAAGGGGGTGAAATGCAGCAGGAACACCAGGGGTTACTGGAGTTCCGGGTGTGAGGAAGTTGCCTTTGACAAGGATGGTTGTTTTGCGTTTCTTGGTATTGTCTAATTCCTGAAGGATGGGGACAGCGGTAAGTTTTGGCTGAACCTTTTCAAGCTTTGCGAGTTCTGCCTGAAGCGGCGCTAGTGAAGGAGCAATGCCCCGGAAATAGTCTGAGAGTTTTTTCTGTTCATCTGGGTTCTTGGTTAAGCTGGTGAGCAAAGGCCTTATCTCTTTTGGTAATGCCAATCTTCGGGTAAGGGAAGCATCGGTAAGAGTTTCAATTTTGAAGTCACCCAAGTTTAGTTTTTGGCCTTTGGCATCTGCAAGTTTGAAGAAGAAAGTTCCAGCGGGTGCGGGTTTTTCAAGCGTGAATATCGATTGCGATGATAGATCAAACCGATCAGCAATCATCAATTCTGCCTGTCCCGCTGGTTTGAGCTCAGTGCTGGGATTAGGAACAGGGGGCTGATCGATCTTCCACACGGGGTTACGCGATTCATCAAGGATAAAGACACGATAGCCGGAAATTCTTACCCCAACGCCTCCATCGGTGCGGTTCCATATCACAACTTTATCGATGGGGGCCACTTGAGAAAGTTGGACTTCCCACCAAGGATTGTTCTCCGTTTTGGTGTGGGTGGTCGACTTGGCGGTATTGTAATCACCATTGGTGTTACCATCGATTGCAAGTTTGGCAGGGCCATCATAATCCGTGCTGGATTGTGTAGCGGTTCCTTTGAGGGCGATGTTGGTGCCGTTGGAAAAAACTTGAACTTCAGCAAGGGAAAGCATCTTGGCGTTGCCGGGCAATTCGATCCGGACAAACTTTCCTTTGGGAGATTGATTTTTGAAGGGATCTGGGCCGTTGCTGATAGCAAGCTTTGCAGTTGGGGGAAGCGTATTTCCCTTTAAACCCGAGATTTTAAATCCAGTGATGCTGGTTTTGGATTGGATGTTGGCTTCTGAAACCCAATCAGAGTTGGTTTGCTTTAATGTTGCAATAGTGCCTTGGTCAGTGAGGTTGAAGGAGTTCCGCCATTGGGTTTCTTCCGCGGTTATGTTGACCTCGCTGATGCGCTTTTTTAAATTTGCGATGCGTGATTGAATCACTTCGACTTCCGCGCGCTGGAATAATGTGGGGATCATCTTGGTGGGGAATTCATCCCCCTTGTCGCTATCGGCTGTCTGGTTCAATATGCCATAGAAGCTGTAGTATTCTCGCTGGCTGATGGGGTCGTATTTGTGGCTATGGCATTTGGCACAACCAAGGGTCAGGCCCATCCAAACCTGGCTGGTGGTGTCTGCCCGATCCTTCACCGCGGCAACGCGGAATTCTTCATCATCGGTTCCACCTTCGGTGTTGGTCATGGTGTTGCGATGGAACGATGTTGCCAATAGCTGGTCATCAGTGGGGTTGGGAAGCAGATCGCCCGCGAGTTGATCGATGGTGAATTGATCATAGGAAAGATTGCGGTTGAAGGCATTGATAACCCAATCGCGGAAGGGCCATGCGTTAAGGCGCAAAGGGTCGGAACCATAGCCTCGGGAATCCGCGTAGCGGGCGAGGTCCAGCCAATGGCGGGCCCATTTTTCCCCAAACCTAGGGGAGGCAAGCAGTCGATTCAATTGGGTATCGTAGGCAGCGGGGCTTTTGTCATTAAGAAAGTGATCCATTTCTTCAGGGGTTGGAGGCAAGCCGATGAGATCCAGACTTAACCTGCGAAGTAGCGCGACCTTTTGCGCTTCAGCAGATATTTCTAATCCCTGAGACTCGAGTTTGGATTGGATGAAGATATCGATCGCATTATTAATGTTGGATTTATTCTTGACGAATGGAAGGGAAGGGCGGGTTGGCTTGTTGAAAGCCCAATGGGAATGTCTTGCGGTTTCGACTTTTTCATCGGGCCAGGTTGCGCCACTGGCAATCCAGCTTTTAAG